>Ga0207421_10001112_pt1 | contig 34979 bp, 36 predicted proteins | sample SodLakKL_010_SED_4_FD_187542 | JGI IMG/M metagenome (GOLD analysis project Ga0207421, IMG submission 187542) | Alkaline sediment microbial communities from Lake Tanatar, Kulunda Steppe, Russia - 8KL_010_SED (SPAdes) (version 2) | ecosystem: Environmental > Aquatic > Non-marine Saline and...
TAGTGTCCGTAGTTACCGCCGATCGCCCACCCGGTACTGGCGATCGGCGGTAATTGATGACGCTAATCAGTATGAGTACCGACGGCTCCCGCCGCGATCGGGCCGATTTAGAAGCCGATGTTCAGCGCGTACGGCCACGGTGCGCTGGCGACGACGAGAAAGGCGAGCGCTCCGGCGGCTCCGTAGACGTTTTTCAGGAAGTGGGTCAACTCGTCTTGGGCCTCATCTTTTCCGACCGCCCAGAAGTCGTGCATCGTGACGCCGGACACGAGCAAGAAGACCGCCAGTGCACCGGCACCAAGCGCCGGAAAGACACCGAGGACGATCGAGAGGCCACTAAAAACGAGCAGCCCGCCACTCCCGAGCACCGACGCACGCGGCGCTGGCAGTCCCTTGAATTCGGCGTAGCCGGCCATTGCGTCCGTGTCGAGAAAGTGATTGAGACCGGTAAAGGCAAGCACCCCGCCGAAGAGCACGCGAGCGAGCAGGAACGCGACCTCGGAACCTGCAGACTCGAACATCAGTACCCTGCCTCCGCGCCACGGCCAGTTCGTGCGCTGGTCCGTATCGATTTGATAGCTGATTGCATTACGTTATGTGGTTCGTATTCGTATCTATATGTGCGTTCCCGGACATTGATGCCAGCACGTAACACCGATGTCTCTCGAAATCCGTGAAGGATAGCGAGTTGACGTGTCGGGTACTGATTCAGCAGTAGTACTGCTAACTGACATATCTGCGAATGCTGTGAGAATAGTACCCGATTTCCTGTGGGCTGGCAACGGACCCTCTCGGTCGGTCGCCGCGATCGTCGGATCCATCGCCGCGATCGCGTCGGTGCTACAGCTCTTCGAAGGCGACGTCACCGGCTCGCAGTGCAGACAGCGTTTCCGCCAGTTCGTCGATCGGCAACCGCTTCTGTTCGGTCGAGTCTCGCTCCCGGACGGTGACGGTCCGTATGTCGGCCTCGACCGTCTCGTAGTCGACCGTTACACAGAACGGGGTGCCAACCTCGTCCTGGCGGCGGTAGCGCCGGCCGATGTTCCCAGAATCGTCGTACGTGACCGAGAGGCCGGCCTCGCGCAGCTCACTGGCGATCGCCTGTGCCTCGGCTTCGAGTTCGTCGTCGTTTTGCAGCGGAAAGACGCCGACGACCGTCGGCGCGACCTCGGGGTCGAGCCCGAGATAGGTCCGCTCCTCGCCGTCGACCTCGTCCTCGCGATAGGCGTGGTGGAGGACGGTGTAGACGAGCCGATCGACGCCGAAGGAGGGTTCGACGACGTGGGGCGTGACGTGTTCGCCCGCTTCGGTCTGTTCTTCGACCGCGTAGCCGGTCTTCCCGACCGGAATCTCGTGACTCTCGCCGTCGAAATCGATCGCGACCGTCTCGCCATCGAACGCCGATCGATCGCGGGCCGCAAGCGCCTCGAGTTCGGAGACGACCGCTTGCGCGTCGCCGCCGAACTCCGGTCCCAGATAGCTCATATCGGGATCGACGGTCGCGCGTTCGACCGTCTTCGGCTCGTCGTACTGCTTGAAGATTGTGAACCGATCGCCCGAGTACTCGGCGTGTTTCGAGAGATCGTAGTCGCCGCGGTAGGCGAAGCCGGCCATCTCGATCCAGTTACCGTCGATCTCGCTCTCGGCGTCCCAGCAGTCCGCCGCGTAGTGGGCTCGCTCACCCGAGAGATGCTGGCGGTAGCGGAACCGATCCATGTCGACGCCAACGGCGTCGTACCAGGGTTTGGCGACGCCGAGGAAGTAGGCGACCCACTCGTCGCCGATGATCCCCTCGGAAACGGCGTCACCGATCGTCGTCTCGATCTCCTCGCCGTCTGCTTTGTTCTGTTCGCTGGCCGGATACAGCGTGACCGCGACGTCTGCGACCGCTTCGAGATCCGGCTCGTTCTCTTCAGGATCGACGAAGTACTCGAGTTCAGCCTGGGTGAACTCGCGGGTCCGAATGATCGATCGTCGCGGGCTGATCTCGTTGCGGTAGGCACGGCCAATCTGGGTGACGCCGAAGGGAAGCTGGTTGCGGGCGTACTCTTTGAGTCGCGGGAACTCGACGAAGATACCCTGTGCGGTCTCGGGACGGAGATAACCCGGCTGGGCGTCGCCAGGGCCGATGTTCGTATCGAACATCAGGTTAAAGTCTTCGACGGCGACATCGGCCAGGCCTGCCCCACACTCCGGACAGACGAGTTCGTGCTCGGCGATGACCGCTTCGACCTCCGGAATGGGGAGGCTTTCGGCGTCCTCGTACTCGGTGTTGTCCTCGACGATGTGGTCGGCGCGGCTGCTCGTCCCACACTCCGGACACTCGACGAGCATGTCGTCGAACCCGTCGAGATGGCCCGAGGCCTCGAAAACGGGTTCGGGCATGATCGTCGGCGCGTCGATCTCCATGTTCCCCTCGGCGACGGCGAACCGATCGCGCCAGGCGTCTTCGACGTTGCCTTTCAGGGCCGCACCCTGCGGGCCAAACGTGTAGAAGCCGCCGACGCCGCCGTAGGCTCCGGACGACTGGAAGAAGTAGCCCCGTCGTTTGGCCAGTTCGACCAGTTTTTCACTCGTTGCTGTCGTCGCCTCGGACGCAGGCTGTGCGTGGTCACTCATAGAGCGCCTCCAGGAGATCGATATCCCGAACGATGCCGACGAGTTGCTCGCCCGTCACCATCGGGAGCTGCTCGATATCGTTGCTGATCAGCTTCTGGGCGGCGTCCTGGACCGACGTGGTGGCCGAGACCGTCACTACCTCGTCGCTCATGAACTCCCGGACTGGGCCGGTTGGAATCTCGATGTCCCGCGTCGGTAGATACCGGCTTCCGACGCCTTTGATCCCTTCCCACGACCACTCGGAGTCCTGATCCGGGAAGTTGTTGCCGGTCTCCTCTTCGCCCTCGACGATGCGGGCAACGTCGATGATATCCACCTCGGTGAGGACACCACTCATTTTCCCATCGTCGTCTAATGCGATGGTGTACGGCACGTTCGCATAGGAGAGACAGCGCTCGGCGACGGGCAACGGTGCACCTTCGTAGGTCGTATTCACGTTCTTGCTGGCGTATCGCTCGACGGTGTCGTCCGTTTCCTGTTCGCCCGTCGCGATCGCGTGGATCATGTCCGTCACTGTGATGATCCCTTCGAACTCCCCATCGACGACGGGAAGTCGACGGGCGCTCTCCTCGACCATCGTTTGCGCGGCCGCGTGGAGCGTCGTATCAGCTGTGATCGTCGGCACATCGTCCATTAAGATGACGAGCTGGTCTTCGTCGGGCTGTTCAATCAGTGCATCTCGCGAGACCAGTCCCCGGTACTCCGGGCCGTCGTCCGTCGATTTGATCACTGGAACGGATGAGAACGACCGTTCTTGCAGGTACTCGAGAACGTCCGACCGGGTCCCCGGCAGGTCCACGGTCACCACATCTTCGCGAGGCGTCATCGCGTCGGCTACGTTCATGTCCCAACCGTAGGGCAAAAATAAGTATAAACCCAGTGCTTCACCGGCCGCCATCCGACTCCCCCGTCCCGGGTCGCAAGCGGGGCTATCCCAACGTCACAAGTCTCCGGACAGTCCGATCCGACGAGTTTATATGTGGGTGGTAGTCACATACTACCATGGTGGTGAACCCCCACACCATGTCCGCTGAGGAATCGGTCGTTGCCTCGATCGATTCGACGGAAGCGAGCGACGAATACGTCATCGCAGATATCTCTGCTGACGGTGCGTGGCTCTCGATGGCAGCCGACGACGCGCCGACGCTGCCGGCGATGCGGTGACGGTGGGACGACGGGGATTCGTTTCGCGTTTTCGGTCGATGCTGGTCTTCGAAGCACCTACTGCCGAGTAGCACTCTCTCTCTGACAATGGTCGGCCCTCGACCGCGCGATGGACTGGGAACGGACGCGGGCGACGAGCGTGGCCTCGATACTGACGACTCCCGGTACACAATTGTAGCCGTCCTCGCGTCGCTTGTCCCCACACCGATCGCACGTCGAGCGATCGCCGTCACCGTCGAGACGGACCGCGATCAGTACGTACGAGACGAACCGGTCACGTTCACTGTCGAGTTCTCCAATCGGCTTCCGCTCCCCGTCGAGATTCCGACACCCCGCCAGCGACGCTGGGGATGGGCGATCGACGGCGAACTCGAGGCGACTGACGAGCGTCGGTACACCCGCGATCGGCCGTCAGCGTTTCGCTTCCGCGGCGGCGAGCGAAAACAGATTACGGTGACGTGGAACGGCCGTTTCGAGCGCACCCAGAGTGACCGCCACGAGTCGATCGTTCCCGAGCCTGGCGAGTACGAGCTCGAGGTGTTCGTCGCAACACACGAGAATCGGTACCGACCGAGCGATTCGACGACGATTACGATCGTATGACGTCGATCGCGGGACTACGGAGGTGCATGGCGCCGTCAGAACGCGATCGCCGTCGCTGCCTGGTTCGGGTGAGTCGATCGAGTCGAAAAGACGTGGCTTTCCTCGGAGTGAGTCGACCGGTGTCGGCCTGCTGCCGCGGTCCCCGCAGCGAACGGGGGCGAACGGAAACGGAGCGCTTCTTGTTGCGTGGCGCTGCGTGACACGCTTACCCGGTCAGGAACCCGCCCGGCGAAATCTGTCGGTCGGGCCGGCCGGTGTCACTTCGCTGGACGCCCGAGAACTCGGGCGAGGCGTCGATCGTTCGTTTTACTTTCATGCCGATGCTCGTCTGCGCTGCCAGTGTGGAGAGTATCTTACTCATACACGAGTAAATAGTTCCCCACACCTCTTAAGTATTTTTACGACGGTTCTCAATGTTGTGTAATAATCGTTCATCGGCTAGTGAAACCCTCTCATATTCGTCTGCGAGCAACGGTGTGTCTGTATCGTTTGTCACACGGGCGATCACGAAGAGCGGCTGTCTCTGGAGCAGGTCGAGCGATCGCGACCGGCTTCTGACTGCTGCCAGACGGCCGTCATTGGATACCGTCTCGGTGGAGGTGACACGCCGCAAAGCGCTCCCGATCGCCGTGTGCCGCCTCGAACTCGTAGGCGGGCCGCTCGCGGGCACAGATGCTTTCTTCGGCAAACGACGTGAGTAGCCGATCGGTCGCCGCCTCCCAGTCGACCGTCTCGTGCCGGTCGTCATCCGCTGGGGTGCTGTCGGTGCGCTCACGATCGGTCGCAAGTAATTCGATCGCGTCGCCGACGACGTCCCCTGCGTCGCCGCGAGGGAGCCGCCCGCCGAAGAACTCGGCTTCGAGCTCTGTGGCCGACATCGGCTCGAACGTCCGGCGCTTGACCGCTCGCATGAACGCCCGCGTCTGTACCCACTCCTCGTCGGTCCACTCGTCCGTGTCGGGAGCGATCAGCTTCGGACACCGCGTCCGAAACCGACAGCCAGAGGGCGGATCGATCGGGCTCGGAACCTCGCCGTCGAGTGCGCCACGAGCGCCGGTTTCTCGGGGATCCGGGACGGGAATCGATTCGAGCAGTGCCTCGGTATAGGGGTGTTGGGGATTCTCGAACAGTTCTGTGGTTTCGGCGAGTTCGACCACGTGCCCGAGATACATCACGGCGACCCGATCGGAGATGTGGCGAATCACCGAGAGGTCGTGGGCGATGAAGAGGTAGGTGAGACCGAACTCGTCCTGAAGTTCCTCCATCGTGTTCAGCACCTGTGCCTGGATGGAGACGTCGAGCGCGGAGACGGGTTCGTCACAAACGACGAAATCCGGGTCGACCGACAGCGCCCGCGCGAGATTGATCCGCTGGCGCTGGCCACCTGAGAAGGCGTGGGGATACCGGTTATAGTGGCGCGGGTCGAGGCCGACCTTCTCGAGCAGTTCTTTCGCCCGCGCTTCCCGGCCCTCGTCGTCGAACATGTCGTGGGCAGCCATCGGCTCCTCGATGATCTGACCGACGTTCATCCGCGGATCCAGCGACGACTGGGGATCCTGGAAGATCATCTGAATCTCCGATCGCTTCTGCCGAAGCTCCTCGCCGGAGAGTTCGGCGAGGTCGTCGCCTTTGAACCGGATCGTCCCGTCGGTCGGGTCGAGCAGCCGCAGGATGGTCCGGCCGAGGGTACTCTTCCCACAGCCGGATTCGCCGACGAGGCCCAGCGTCTCGCCACGCTTGACCTCGAAGGAGACGTCGTCGACAGCCTCGACCCGATCGACGCCGAACGTTACCGGCGGGAACCGATCGAGGTCGAGCGAGACCGACGCGAACAGCCCCGAATCGGACTGAAAGTGCTTGGTCAACCCATCGACTTCGAGCAGCGTTTCGCCAACGTCCCGATCCATCTCGCCGAACCCGATCGGCTCGTCGGGACTACTCACGGTGCTCACCGCTCTCGCGATCGGTTTCGGCTTCGGCCTCGCTGGTCGGGCGATCGGTTTCGGAGCCACCGTCCGTCTCGGCCCCCGTCGTCATCGCCCCACTTTCGTCCGGGCCCCGGTCGTCTAGCAGGGGCGGGCTCTCCTCGTATCCCGCGTCGAAGACGTCGTGTTTCAGACAGGCCGCCCGGTGTGGGTAGCCGTCGGCCCGGTCGACGTCGAGCGTCTCCGGATGCACACGCGTACAGACCTCTCGGGCGTCGGGACAGCGTGGGTGGAACCGACAGCCCGAGGGTGGGTTGATCGCTTCGGGCATCACCCCCTCGATCGGCTCCAGTTCGGTGGCCCGATCGGGACGGGGCATCGAGTTCAGCAGGGCGGTGGTGTAGGGGTGTTTCGTCTCGTAGAACAGCTCGTCCACTGGAGCCTGCTCGACGATCTCGCCGAGATACATCACGTTGACGCGATCGCAGATCTCGGCGACGACGCCCATGTCGTGGGTGACCCAGAGAAAGCTCGTGTCGTAGCGCTCCTGGAGGTCGTCGACGAGGTCGATGATCTGGCCCTCGACGGTGACGTCCAGTGCAGTCGTCGGTTCGTCGGCGATGATCAGGTTCGGCTCGCAGGCCAGTGCCATCGCGATGAGCACCCGCTGGCGCATGCCGCCGGAGAACTGGTGGGGATACTCCTCGTAGCGCTCTTCGGGGTCGGGGATGCCGACCTCCCGGAGCATCTCGATCGCTTCCGCCTTCGCCGCCTCGCTGCCCAGCTTGCGGTTGAGCTCGATGAACTCCCGGAGCTGGCCGCCGACGGTAAAGACGGGGTTAAGCGACTCCATCGGGTCCTGGAAGATGACCGCGATCTCCCGCCCTCGGATCTGTTCGCGCATTTCCGACTCCGAGAGCATCTCGGGGTGTTCGCGCAACTCGCCGTCGGGGCCGTCTTCGAGATCGAAGATCGTCTGACCTCGGTACTCGATCGTCCCGCCGACGATCTCGCCGGGATTCTCGACGAGTCGCAGCAGGCTCATCGAAGCGACCGATTTCCCGGCGCCGCTCTCGCCGACGAGGCCGACGATCTCGCCCTCGTAGACCTCGAAGGAGATCCCGTCGACGGCGCGGACGGTACCGGTCTCTGTAAAGAACTGTGTCTTGAGATTCTCGACGCGGAGGAGTGGTTCGGAGCGCATGTTAGTCGTTGATTCGTGGATCCAGTGCGTCCTGTAACCCATCACCGAACAGGTTAAAGCCCATAATGGTAACCAGGATCGCGACACCAGGCCAGATCGACAGCCAGATGTTCGCGTGCATATACCGGCCGTGGGCGATCCGGAGCATCTCGCCCCAGTCCGGCGTCGGCGGCTGTGCGCCATAGCCCAGAAACGAGAGGCCGGCGACGATCAGGATCGTGACGCCGATCTGTAACGTTGCATACACCATCACGGGTGCGAAGCTGTTCGGGATGACGTGTCTGCGGATGATCGTCCGATCTTTGACGCCCGCCGCACGGGCGGCTTCGATGTAGTCCATCTCTCGGACCGACAGTACGCGACTGCGGATGATCCGTGCGAACACCGGGATGAACGTAATGCCGACGCCGACCACCGCGAACCGAATATCCGGACTCCCCCCGCTGATGAACACGATGAAGACGATGATGAGCACGAGCGGCGGGATGGCGTACAGCGTCTCGACGGCGCGCATCAACACGTCGTCGACCCGGCCACCGTAGTAGCCCGAGATCGAGCCGATGATCGTCCCGCCGATCAGCCCGATCGCGGTCGAAATGATGCCGACGCTGACCGACACCTGCGAGCCGTAGACGATACGGGTGAAGTAATCACGGCCCTGGGGATCCGTTCCGAGCGGGTTCGAGAGCGAGCCGCCGTCGACGAACGCCGGCGGCTGGTTTGCGGTTCCCTCTCCAGGCGGTGGAATCTGGGTTGGATGATCGAAGATCGGCAGCGCCTGGGCGGCGGTGTAATCGGACACCCGACCGAGGGTGATCGTCGAGAGGTTGCTGTCGACGCCGGCGAACGTCGCGATGAACAGGACGATCGCGACGATGTAGAACCCGATTCGGGCGGTCGTATCGCGCTTGACTGTCGCCAGCGTGTACCGCCAGCCGACCCGGGCTTCGACTTCCTCGTCTACCGTTTCGTCGCCGGCGCCGCCCGGTCGTTGCTCGTCGAGTTGTGATTCGGTCGTTGCCATCTCAGGTACCTCCTGTCATCGTCACTCACTATCACCGTAGGTCACTCGCGGGTCGATGTACGCATACGAGATGTCCGTAATGACGACGCCGATCACGAAGATGAAGCCGAGCACCATCGTGATCCCCATGATCAGCTGATAGTCGAGTTGCTGGATCGCCTCGATGAACAGCCGTCCCATCCCGTTGATCGCGAAGACTGTCTCGATCAGGACGGCCCCGCCGAGCGCCGTCGACAGGTTCAGGCCGACGATCGTGATGATCGGCAGCTGGGCCGATCGGAACGCGTGCTTGCGGAGGATCGTCCGCTCGGGGACGCCGTAGGCACGGGCGAGTTTCACGTACTCCTGTTGTAAGGAGTCGATCATCTGGGTCCGTTCGACTCGCATGAGCGTCGCCATCTGGAGCGTGCCAAGCGCGACCATCGGCAACAGCAGGTGTCTGATCGTCTGGATCCAGTGTTCGATGTAGCCGTCGTGGCCCGCCGCTTCGGGCGGTTGCCACGGATACACCAGTCCGGCCGAGGGCAAGACACCGAGTCGGACCGCAAAGACGATAATCAGCATGATGCCGATCCAGAACGACGGTGTGCTGACACCGATCAGCGCGACGATCCGCGAGACGTGATCGCTCGGCTCGTTCCGTCGCTTTGCCGCGATAACGCCGAGTGGAATCGCCGTCACGATGGCAAAGACGTACGCCGACAGCACGAGCAACAGCGTCGGTCCGGCCCGTTCGAGCATGAGCTCGGAGACCGGCCGGTTTCGGTGAATGCTGTAGCCGAGATCGCCCTGGACCAACCCGGTCATGTAGTTCCAGTAGCGGACGTGAACCGGCTGGTCGAGCCCGTAACGGGCCTCGATCGTCCTGACGAGCTCTTCGTCGGCCTGCTGGCCCTGCAACATGAGCCTCACGGGATCGCCCGGTGCGAGATTTGCCAGTGCGAACGTGATGACGGAGATCCCGATCAGGACGGGGATCGCCTGGAGCAGCCGGAAGATCGTGTATCTGAGCAGTCCCATTCGTCGGTCAGTTGTGGCGGTCGTCGGCCGGTGGGTCGGATCGTCGGTCAGTTGTGGCGGTCGTCGGCCGGTGGGTCGGATCGCAGTCTCGATCGGCAGCTCGCCGCTCCGAATCGCCGACCCCGTTTCGAGACGGAAACGAGCCCTACTCGGTGTGGACGTTGTTCTCGTCGGAGACGAGCTGTGGGTTGTACGAGACGTTCGGATGCGGTTCCAGATCGGAAACGTACTCCTGGGCTGCGATCGTGTTGTGCTCGGAGTAGGCGGGCATGACGGGCACCTCCTCGACGATCTCGTCGATAACCTCGGTGTACAGCTCGCGGCGCTCGTCCTGGTCGGCAGTCTCTCTCGCGTCGATGATGTTGTCGTGGAAGTCGTCGCTTCCCTCGTAGAAGTGTCCCTGCGTGACACCGGCGTTCTCTTCGTGGAAGAGGTTGTAGAAGTACACGTCAGGGTCGGGACCTCCGGTCCAGCCGAGGATGTACATCTCGTAGTCGTCTGCGTCACCCGAAATGTAGGTGTCCGTCAGCGTCGCGAAGTCGAGACTCTGGACCTCGGCGTCGTAGCCCAGTTCGTCGAGCCGGGAGGCGATCAACTCGCCGAGTGCGATCCGGACGTCGTCCGGCGGCACGATGATCGTCGGGTTCCAGTCGTCGGGGTCGTCGAGCCCCTCCTCCAGCAACGCTTCGGCCTCGTCCGGATCGTAGCCCGGTCTCTCTTCTTCCCACTCGTCCATCGGGAAGTCCCAGCCGAGTTCGTCGACGATTGGCGGGACCGGTGTATCCATCGGCGTGGCGCTCTCCCCGAGGTTCGAGTCGACGAAATCGCCCATCGAGAACGCCTGGGCGATCCCTTGACGAACGTCCGGGTCGGTCGTCTCCCCGTCAGTACAGTTGAACGCGACGTACTGGTATGATGGGCTTTCGGTTCGGTAGACCTCGATTCCGTCTTCGCCATCCAGTTGATCCCAGTCTTCCGGTGGGACGGTCGCGATCGCGTCCGTGTCACCGGCGAGTATCTGGGAGACGCGGCCGGCGTCGTCTTCTGCGGCTTCGAACCGGACTGATTCGAGTTCCGGCTGTGGCTCTCCCCAGTAGTCGTCCCAGCGTTCGAGTTCGACGAACTCGTCGGAGGTCCAGTCTTCGAACGTAAACGGCCCGGAGCCGATCGGATTCGTGTTGTAGTCGTCGGGATCGTCGGTCCGGGCGGACTCCGAGACGATTGATGTGGCGACGGTGAGCGTGGTGAACGGTCCGTAGGGATGCTCGAGTTCGAACTGGACGGTCTGTTCGTCGATCGCTTCGGTGCCATCGACGTCGATGAAGTCGAACTCCGGTCGGTTGTCGGTGTCCTCTTCGATCGGCGCGGTAAACGAGTGGACGACGTCCTCGGCGGTGACCGGATCCCCGTTGTGGAACTCGGCGTCGTCGACGAGCTCGACGATGTACCGCTCACCGTCGTCTTCCTCTTCGGGCTCGCCCGCGGCGAGTTTTGGCTCGAGTTCGAGATCGTAGTTGTACTCATAGAGGCCGTCGTACACCAGATTGATGATCTGGGCGCTGTAGGCGTCGTTCGACACTACCGGATCGAAGTCGCCTTCTGGATTCACCTCCTGGGTGTAGAGGAGGTGTCCCTCCTCGGCCTCCGTTCCTTCGTCCCCACCGATACAGCCAGCGACCACGGCTGCACCAGCCGCTGCACCTGCTGTGAGAAGCTGCCGCCGGGTGGCGGCGATCTGGTTTGATACCATCTCGGTATACGTTGCCACGCACCGTACTTTGGTATCAAGGGGATACCATTTCCAAATCACGTCTTACCGCGGGTACAAACACCCGATACCGACTCGAACGACCGCCATACCTGTACACCGATCGTCGCGATCGTTCACGTGGGGACAGTATCGCCCTAGTGACACGGAGACAGTATCGCGCCAGTGGCTCGGCGATGGTCTCGCTGGACCGGAAGTGGTACTACCGACCAGCACCCCTGTGGGGAGTCACAAATGCCGCCGGCGACTCCCTCTCGTCGACTGCTGTCCGACAGTATTATTCTACCGGGGCACACAGATGGCCGGTATGAACTATCGGGCGGTCGAGACCGAATCGGAGTACGTCGCCCGTCTCGAAACCGGGGCCGACTGGCGCGCGGAGATCGAGTCACTCGCCGACGCAGTCGACGCCGACGCGGCCTGGTTTACGGCCCTCGGTGCGGTACAGGACGCAGAACTCTGGTTCTACGATCAGGACGACTGCGAGTACTCTCCGATCGCGTTCGACGAGCCACTCGAAGTGGCGAGCTGTGTGGGGAACGTTTCGCTACTGGACGGTGAGCGGTTCGCCCACACCCACGTCGTCCTCTCGGGGCCCGACGGCGAGGCCGTCGCGGGGCACCTGAACGAGGCGACGGTCTGGGCCGGAGAAGTACACATGCGCGTGTTCGAGGAGGGACTGGAACGCGAGTACGACGACACTACCGAACTGGACCTCTGGCTCTGATATGCGCGAGACAGACCAGCAGTACTTCCGGGGGCTCGAATCACAGCTCGACGAGGCGTTCGACGTCGCCGAGCGAGCGAAACAGGGCAGTGCCGACCCCGAACCCGAGGTCGAGATCCCCGTCGCAAAGGACATGGCCGATCGGGTCGAGAACATCCTCGGGATCGACGGCGTTGCCGATCGCGTCCGGGAACTCGAAGGCGAGATGAGCCGCGAGGAGGCCGCCCTCGAACTCGCCGCGGACTTCGCGGCGGGACGCGTCGGCGATTACGAGACGAAAGCCGGCAAGGTCGAGGGTGCGGTTCGGACCGCCGTGGCCCTGCTCACCGAGGGCGTCGTCGCCGCGCCGATCGAGGGAATCGATCGGGTCGAACTCCTCACTAACGACGACGGGACGGAGTTCGTCAACGTCTACTACGCTGGGCCGATCCGCTCTGCAGGCGGGACTGCACAGGCCCTTTCGGTGCTGGTTGCAGATTACACCCGTGCACTCGTCGGGATCGAACAGTACGAGGCCCGCCAGGAGGAGGTCGAACGCTACGCCGAGGAACTCGGTCTCTACGACAAGGAGACCGGACTCCAGTACAGTCCGAAAGCCAAGGAGGCGAAGTTCATCGCCAAACACCTCCCGATCATGCTCGACGGGGAGGCCACCGGCGACGAGGAGGTCTCGGGCTTTCGGGATCTCGAACGGGTCGACACCAACAGCGCCCGTGGCGGGATGTGTCTCGTCATGGCCGAAGGGATCGCGCTCAAGGCACCGAAGATCCAGCGCTACACCCGGAACCTAGACGAGATCGACTGGCCGTGGCTACAGGACTTGATCGACGGCAACTACGACGACAGCGAAGCCCCAGAAGCCGAGGCGACCGACGACGCAGCCGAGAACGCGGCGGATGGACCTGCCGAGGCCGAAGCCGACGGCGACAGCGGTGACGGCTCCGGACCAGCCGACGACGCTGAGGGCCCGCCACGAGTCGCCGAGTCGAAGAAGTTCCTTCGGGACCTGATCGCCGGCCGCCCGGTCTTTGCTCACCCCTGTGCACACGGCGGGTTCCGGCTCCGGTACGGCCGCGCGCGAAATCACGGCTTCGCGACCGCCGGCGTCCATCCCGCGGCGATGCATCTCGTCGACGATTTTCTCGCGACCGGTACCCAGATCAAGACCGAGCGGCCGGGGAAAGCAGCCGGCGTCGTCCCCGTCGACTCGATCGAGGGGCCGACGGTCAAACTGGCAAACGGTGACGTCCGACGGATCGACGACCCTGCGGAAGCCGTAGAGATCAGAAACGGCGTCGAAGCGATCCTCGACCTCGGCGAGTATCTCGTCAACTACGGCGAGTTCGTCGAGAACAACCACCCGCTTGCACCTGCCTCCTACACCTCCGAGTGGTGGGTCCAGGACCTCGCCGCCGCCGGCGTCGACGTCCAGGCGCTCGAAGACGACCCACGTGTCGACCTCGAGTTCCCGTCGATCGATCGCGCCATGGAGTGGGCCACCGAGTACGACGCGCCCCTCCACCCGGAGTACACCTATCTCTGGCACGACCTTTCCGTCGAGGCGTTCTGTGAACTCGCAGCCACCGTCGCAGACGGCCAGGTGACCGACGACGGCGAGACGCTCGTCCTCGATCGAACCGACGCCGCCCGCGAGGCACTCGAACGGATCGTCATCGAACACCGCCAGCGCGAGGACACCCTCGCGGTCGACGACTGGCGACCGTTCGTCCGATCGCTTGGCTGTGAGATCCGCCACACCGCGACCGACGGTGCCAGCCTCCAGGAAAGCGACCCCAGCGCCCGCGCGATCGAACTCGAACGCACCTGGGTCGACGACGACCTCTCCGAGCGAGCCCGCACGTGGGGCCACGAGAGCGACGGTGAGAACGCGATCGAGGCCGTCAACGAGGTCGCGCCGTTTGCCGTCCGCGAACGAGCCCCCACACGTGTCGGCAACCGGATGGGCCGCCCGGAGAAATCCGAGAGCCGCGACCTGAGCCCCGCAGTGCATACGCTGTTCCCGATCGGGGAGGCCGGCGGGCCACAGCGGGACGTCTCGAAGGCCGCCACACACACCGAGTCGATGTCGGACACGCCCGGCGTCGTCGAGGTGCAGGCCGGCCGGACACGCTGTGAGCGCTGTGGGACCACGAGTTTCAAGAACCGCTGTCCCGACTGCGACGAGCGGACCGTCCCCGACTACCGCTGTCCCGACTGTGACACACAGATCGACCCCGACGAGGCGGGCCGCGTCGAGTGTGGTCACTGCGAAATCGAGGCAACCTGTGTCGAGACCCGTGAGATCGACATCCACGAGGAGTATCGCGACGCACTCGATACCGTCGGCGAGCGCGAGAACGCCTTCGAGATACTCAAAGGCGTCAAAGGCCTCACGTCGACGACCAAGGTCCCTGAACCGATCGAGAAAGGGATCTTGCGCGCCAAACACGACGTTTCCTCGTTCAAAGACGGCACAGTTCGCTACGATATGACCGACCTGCCCGTCACGTCGGTGCGGGCGAGCGAACTCGACGTCGACGTTGGCCAACTGCAGGCGCTGGGCTACGAGGAAGACATCCACGGCGAGCCGCTGACCCACGACGACCAGCTGGTTGAGCTGAAGGTTCAGGACGTCGTCCTCTCTGACGGCGCGGCCGAACACATGCTTCAGACGGCCGATTTCATCGACGATCTGCTCAGCCAGTACTACGGACTAGAGCCGTTTTACGAACTGGACGATCGGAGCGAGCTCGTCGGCGAACTCGTCTTCGGGATGGCACCCCACACGAGTGCGGCAACTGTCGGGAGAGTGATTGGTTTTACGAGTGCGGCGGTCGGCTATGCGCATCCGTACTTTCACGCCGCTAAACGCCGCAACTGCGACGGAGACGAGGATTGCGTGATGCTGCTCATGGACGGATTACTGAACTTTAGTATCAGTTTCTTGCCAGACCAAAGAGGGGGGCGTATGGATGCACCCCTCGTCATGTCCTCCCGGATCGATCCCTCCGAGATCGACGACGAGGCCCACAACATGGACATCGTCACGCAGTACCCCCGCGAGTTCTACCTCGCGACCCTCGAGCAGGCCGACCCCGAAGCCGTCGACGTCCAGATCGCAGAAGAGACGCTCGGCACCGACGGGGAGTACACCGGGTTCGATCACACCCACGACGTGACCGATATCGCGATGGGACCCGATCTCTCGGCGTACAAGACGCTTGGCTCGATGATGGACAAGATGGACGCCCAGCTGGAACTCTCACGGAAACTCGCTGCCGTCGACGAAACCGACGTCGCCGAGCGGGTGATCGAGGGCCACTTCCTGCCGGACCTGATTGGCAACCTGCGAGCGTTTTCCCGCCAGAAGACGCGCTGTCTCGACTGTGGCGAGAAGTTCCGCCGGATGCCCCTGACCGGCGACTGCCGGGAGTGTGGTGGCCGGGTCAACCTCACCGTCCATCAGGGGTCGGTCAACAAGTACATGCAGACCGCGATCGAGGTCGCCGACGAGTACGACTGCCGGGATTACACCAAACAGCGCCTGGAGGTGCTCGAACGATCGCTCGAAAGCATTTTCGAGAACGACAAAAACAAGCAGTCGGGGATCGAGGACTTCATGTGAGTTTCTGCTGGAACGGACGACCAGACACGATCGACGTCTCTCCCTCGAGGGCCGACACTCACAGCGCCCGCGAGCCGTCGAGTGCAACAAGGAGGGCGTTCGCCCGGGCTGTTGCCCGGTACTTTCGCCACTTGCCGTCTTTTCGCCGGTCGACGAGTCCCGCCTCGGTGAGCTGGGAGAGGGCGTGACTGATCGCGCTGTCGCTGACGTCGAGAAACGGGGCGAACTCACAGACACAGAGTTCGTCGTCGGCGATGTGGAGGATGCGGACGATTTTGTACCGGGTTTCGTTGGCCAGCGCCGAGAGGAGCGTGACATCCGCTTGGAGGTCGGAGCCGCCGGCTGCGGCGTCTAACTCCTCGAGTTCGGCCAGACGCGTTGCAACCGCGTCGTCTCCACAGCCGCCCTGTTCGTCGTCGAGATATCGCTGTAGCCGATCGGTCGAGGACATGGGTATCGATTGCAGAGATACTGGATTAAGCGTTACGGGACTCTCCGCCCAGAGCCACTCCCCGCTGGAACACAACAATTTAGTATTTGCTAAGACGTAGTGGCTGTATGGATCGAACAGTTGCGAACCGATGGCAGCCAGCGGTGCCGGGTCCGCAAAGCGAACGCCGAGTGAGTATCGGACACTGCCGTCAGTCGAGGTGTTCGTGCTGATGGCTGCCTACAAGCAGGTCAACTACACCGATATCGAGCCGATCTCCGGAGCGATGCATACGCTCAGTGATTCGCTCGACAGCGAGCAGGTCGGCGTTTCGATGGCTCGCTGTGAACCCGGCTGGCGAAACAAACCACACGACCACGAGGCAAACGACCACGAGGAGATCTACATCCTCATCGAGGGGCAGGCGACGGTCGTGGTCGACGGCGACTCGATCGAGATGGAAAGCGGTGATGCGGTCTGGATTCCGCCGGAGTCGACCCGCCAGATCCGAAACGGCGACACCGAAAGCGCGTTCGTGCTCATCAGCGCGCCGACGTCGTGTTGTCTGGCTGCGAACTGTCCGGACGAAGATGGGGAGTGGCCAACGGATGGATTTGTCGGCTAACTGCCGTCGCTGTGTTGATTTCAGGGAGTTTCGATCGCTGGAACGTGGTGTTCGATCGATCGAAGCGCTTATGCCGTTGTTTGAGTAAGTGTTCAAGTGACTGCGGATCGAAACCGAGTGAAAGACGATCATCCGCTGCAGACGTGATGGATAGACAATTGAACATGCCAGCGACCAACCCGATCATCAAATGACCGAACTCGCCCTGTACGAAGAAGCAATGTGTTGTTCCACCGGTGTCTGTGGACCGGACCCGGACGACGAACTCGTCGAAGTGAGTGCTGCTCTCGACCAACTCGAATCGGCGTTCGACGACCTCGACGTCTCACGAGCGAACATGCAACACAACATCGACGAATTCCTCGAAACCCAGCAGATCTACGATCTGGTCCAGGAGAACGGCCCGTCGATTCTCCCGATCATCACGATCGACGACGAAATCGTTGTCAAAGGGGAGTACCCCGACTACAACGACTTCGAAGCACTGCTCGAAGAACGCATGCAGCCACAGGAGGCCCACTAAATGACAGCAACACCCCCAGCCCGAGAGATCGTCGAACCGAGCGGCGACGACACCGAGTTCGTCTTCTTCAGCGGCAAAGGCGGCGTCGGCAAGAGTACCGTCAGCTGTGCAACCGCCACGTGGCTGGCGGACAACGACTACGACACGCTGTTGGTCACGACCGATCCCGCGCCGAACCTCTCGGACATTTTCGGCCAGGAGATCGGCCACGACGTCACCGCGATCGACGACATCGACAACCTCTCGGCGATCGAGATCGACCCCGATCAGGCCGCCGAAGAGTACCGCCAGGAGACGATCGAGCCGATGCGCGAACTGCTCGACGACGAGCAGATCCAGGCCGTCGAAGAACAGCTCAACAGCCCGTGTGTCGAGGAGATCGCGGCCTTCGACAACTTCGTCGACTTCATGGACTCTCCGGAGTACGACGTCGTTGTCTTCGACACCGCCCCAACCGGCCACACGATCCGACTGATGGAGCTCCCATCGGACTGGAACGCCGAACTCGAAAAGGGTGGCTCGACGTGTATCGGTCCCGCCGCCTCGATGGAGGACAAAAAGAAGGATTACGAGCGCGCGATCGACACGCTCCAGGACGGCGAGAAAACTTCCTTCGCCTTCGTTGGCAAACCGGAGGACTCCTCGATCGACGAGATCCAGCGGAGTGCCTCGGACCTCTCGGAACTCGGCATCGAGTCACAGCTGCTTATTATCAACGGCTACCTCCCCGAATCGGTCTGTGAAGATCCGTTCTTTAACGGCAAGCGCGAGGACGAACAGGCAGTCATCGAGCGCGCTGAGGGCGAGTTCGACGCCGATGCGATGGCGACCTACCCGCTCCAGCCCGGCGAAATCGCCGGTCTCGATCTGCTTGCCGACGTCGGTGGCGTCCTCTACGACGGGAACGAAGCCACCGTCGACGTTGGCTCCGCAACCGACGTGGAGACAGACCAGGCGTTCGATATCGACTCGCTCACCGATCCGGATGCCGTTGCCGAGCAGCTCACGCCGACCGACGGAACCCGGTATCTCTTCTTTACCGGCAAAGGTGGCGTCGGGAAGAGTACGATCGCCGCGACATCGGCGACCAAGCTGGCCGAAGCGGGCTACGAGACGCTCGTCGTAACGACGGATCCGGCGGCCCACTTAGAAGACATCTTCGGCGAACCCGTCGGCCACGAGCCGACGTCGGTGAGCCAGGACAATCTCCATGCGGCCCGAATCGACCAGGAGAAGGCCCTAGAAGAGTATCGCGAGCAGGTCCTCAGCCACGTCACCGAGATGTACGAGGACAAAGAAGAGACCGAGATCGACGTCGAGGCGGCGATCGCCAACGTCGAAGAGGAACTCGAATCGCCGTGTGCCGAGGAGATGGCCGCGCTCGAAAAGTTCGTGGCCTACTTCGAGGAGGACGGGTACGACATCGTCGTCTTCGATACCGCGCCGACCGGCCACACCCTCCGACTGCTCGAACTCCCATCCGACTGGAAGGGCTTTATGGATCTCGGCTCGCTGACGAAAGGTGCGGCTCCCGCTAAAGGCGGCAAGTACGACATGGTCATCGAGACGATGCAAAACCCAGAGAAGAGCTCGTTTGCCTTCGTCATGTACCCCGAGTACACGCCGATGATGGAGGCCCACCGGGCCGCAGAGGACCTGAAAGACCAGGTCGGCATCGAGACGGCGTTTGTCGTCGCCAACTACCTGCTGCCCGAGGAGTACGGCGACAACGCCTTCTTTGCCAACCGCCGGGCCCAACAACAGCAGTATCTCGGCGAAATCAAAGATCGCTTCGAGACGCCGTTGATGTCCGCCCCGCTCAGAGCAGACGAGCCGATCGGTCTGGACGAACTGCGTGCGTTCGGCGACGAGATCACCGGCCTCGCCGACCTCAGTGACGATCACAAAGCGATGGTGACACAGTCATGAGCAACACAGCCCAGGAGACAGACGTCAACGCGAAACTCCAGACGTTCATCGACACCATAACCGAGTCGACGACCTATCAGGAGTTCGTCGAGGCGAGCGAACAGCTCGACGAGGACGCCGAGGCACAGGCGTTGCTCGCCGAGTATCGGCAAAAACAACAACAGATGCAACGGAACTTCGATCAGTCGATCATGAGCGAACTTCAGGAGCTCCAGACTGAAATGTCGGATAACGAGACGATCCAACACCACCAGGCTGCACAGGAGGCACTGATCGAGTTGCTCAACGAGACCAACGACGTGATTAGCGAGCAGATCGGGCGCGAGTTCGCCCAGTCAACCGGAGGTGGCTGCTGTTGAGCACCACTGACGACGACGTTATCGCGGCCGCCGACGCGTTCGGCGAGGAACTCGCCGCCGTCCAGTCGGAGTCGACGGCGTTTCAGTTCAACTCGACGCTGATGCAGTGCAACGACGCGATCAGCCAGCAGATCGGCATCCAGTACGGCAGTGCGTGCGGTGCCGGCGGCGGCTGCTGAAACTGACACGTCATCACGACGTTCACCCCTCTCTTCGAGACGGTATCCACCGTCAAATGCCCCGTCGGATCAGCGACGATTCCGTTCCGATATCCCACTGCCGTCTCTGAGATCCGGATCGATTCCCTCAGTCCAATACAATGACCAGTAGCTTCCCCCGATCGCGCGACGCCGACAGCCGACGCGATCGCCTCGTCGAGACGACACTCGAGTTGCTCGCGTTCGATACGCAGAACCCGCCGGGAGAGACTCGAGCGCTAGTTCGCTGGCTGAAAACACAGATCGAAGATCTCGGTTGCTCCGTCGAGTGGATCGCCGCCGACGACGCCCGGCCCAATCTCGTCGTCACGGTCCCCGGCGATCGAGACGTTCGTCAGCGACGAGGAAACGGGCGGTGACGCCGGAATCGATCGCGTCCTGGAGACGGCTGCGATCACTGCTGACGCGGCAGTTGTCGGCGAGACGACGGCGACAGCGGATCAGTACTCGGTGGCAGTCGCAGACAAGGGCCGCATCTGGCTGACGCTCGACGCAACTGGCCAGGCCGCCCACGGCTCCCGACCGATGTGTGGTCACAACGCCGTCGATCGGCTCTACGACGTCATCTCGGACTGTCGCGAGTCGATCGCTGCCAGCCGGCTGACCTATCCCGAACCGGTCGAGCGGATCGTCGACGAATCGATCGACTACTACGCCTCTCATCCCGCCGGCGAACAGCTCGATCCACGAGACTTGTTCGAGTATCCGACGGTCAACCTTGGCCAGCTAGCTGGGGGTTCGACGGTGAACAGCGTTCCCCAGTCCGCGACAGCGGAACTCGATATCCGTGTGACACCCGGGGTGTCGGTACGAGAGTTGTTCGAGCGGTTCCAGCGCTGTATCACAACTCACGAGGACGTCTCGATCACCGATATCTCGTGGAAAGACGGGACGTACGTCGATCCGTCACATCCGTTCGTCGATGCGGCAGTCGAGACTGGACAAACACTCACCGGAACGCGTGTACACCGACACTGTGCAACCGGCGGCGGCGACGCAAAGAAGTTGCGTGCTGCAGGTATCCCGTCGATCGAGTGTGCGGTCGGCAGCGACAGGGCCCATGCGGTCGACGAGTACGTTCCGATCGCGGCGATCGAACGCACGACAGCGTGGTATGCCCGACTCCCCTGGGCGATCGAGGACCGCAGCGTCAACACCGAGACGACGGCCTAACCCGATTCCTGTAGCGATCGTGTCGCCGTCGTCCGATCGGTGCTCGCAGTTCATATCGCGAAATATGATTTATAGCTTCGGATCGTCCAGTAGCCACAACACTCGCAAAACGGGCACAGTCGGCCGAGCTGATGACCCTACTCCTTTTATACGGACTCACATGGTGCGATCGACCATGGCCACTGAAGAAGACCACCCACGACTCGGCTTCGGAACGGCGGTGTACACTGAAGACGGCCACCAAATCGGTCAGATCCGCGGTTTCGACGAGGAGGGATTTTATATCACTCTCCGGGAGGGGCTCGAAGGGATGAGCGTCGAACACGTCCGATCGGGCAAGGAGTTCGGCGAGGCAGAGCTCATGTGGCGGTGTCTCGAATGTGGCGAGATGGGGCCGCTCGATCGAGAGCTGCCCGATAACTGTCCCTCGTGTTCCGCCGAACGTGAAAGCCTGTATTACTGGACTGAAGACTGAGTCTAGCCGCGCGAGTGTGACTCCAGAACGGGACCCGAACCGCATTTGATCGTCCGGGACGACGACTGCCCATGGAAATCGTCGTCTTTGGTGCCGGGAGCCTGGGCAGTCTCGTCGGCGGGCTCCTCGCTCGTACCCACGACGTGACAGTGGTCGCCAGGGAGCCACATGCAAGCGCCGTCCGCGAGTCGGGGCTCCGACTCGACGGCCAGTTTGCCGATCGCGTTCGGCCAGCGGCGACGACTGACGGCCGAACCATCGACGCTGACCTGGCGATCGTGACGGTCAAATCGTTCGATACCGAGACGGCTGCTGAGACGCTCGCGACGGGGTCGTTCGACGCCGTCTGCTCGTTGCAAAACGGGATGGGCAACGAGGAACGCCTCGCAGCCCGCCTCGACTGTCCGGTGCTCGCCGGGACTGCTACCTACGGCGCGATCCTGCAGGAACCCGGCGTCGTCGACTGTACGGGACTCGGAGAGGTCGTTCTCGGCCCACGGAACGGCGGCCAGTTACCGATCGCCGACCGAGTCGGGACCGCGTTCAGCACGGCGGCGATCGAGGCGATCGTTGCCGACGATATGCCACGGCGGCTCTGGGAGAAACTCGCGATCAACGCCGGGATCAACGCTGTGACGGCCCTGACGCGGACCGAAAATGGAGCCGTCCTCGAAGCCGACGCGAACGACCTCGCTCGGACAGCGACCCGAGAGACGGCACGGGTCGCTCGTGCAGTCGACGTTCGACTCTCGAACCGCGACGCACTCGAAACGATGAGGGATGTGGCCACCACAACGGCAGCGAACCGCTCATCGATGGCTCAGGACGTCGATACCGATCGGCGGACCGAGATCGATGCAATAAACGGCTATGTGGTCGATCGGGCCACAGAACAGGGGATCGATGTGCCGACCAATCGAATACTGACGGCACTCCTTCGGACGTGGGAACGCGGACGCGGTCTCCGAGATAATACCGGTGACTCGGCGCCGAAAAGCGAATAACAACGGTGGTAGGCGTGACGAGTTAGAACGGGGCTTCTGGACCTTCGTCGGCGGCACCGTCGTCGTCGACGGTTTCACCGGGGAACGATGGACTCATGCCGCCACCCATATCGTCGCCGCCTTCTGCGCCGGTGTGGGCGTTTACTTTCTCGATCTCGGGAATTTCTTTGACCATCCGGCTTTTGATCGCCTGGATCGTCATCGGCGAGATCCCACAGCCACTGCAGGCGCCGCCGAGTGCGATCGTCACTTCACCGGTCTCGCGATCGAGGTCCTGAATCGCTGCGCTGCCGCCGTGCATCTGGATCTGCGGGAAGTTTCGTCGCAGGAAGTTCGCGACGCGATCTTCGAGGTCGTCCCCGTCCTGGGTCTCGGTACTCATATGAGCCTCTTGGGTATCGGAGCCCCTAAAGCTTCCGTCCCGCTGTGTGCCTGATTTCCTGTGGTAGAGTCGCGAGACAGTTTCGGTGTGTCACCGTCCAACGGGGGACGCCAGTCGCTTGCGTTATGCGAACCCGAAGACGCGCTGGAGTTCCCCCTCGATCTCCTCGACATGGGTCTCGAGGACGTCCTCAAAGCGCTCCTCGTCGACAAGGACACCGGAGAGTCGATCGTACGGGTCCTTGGGGAGTTCGATGCGGAACTCGCCGTCGCCCTCGTAGAACGGTTCGCTCTCGTTTAGCACCTGTTGGTCGATCGCGTGAACCAGCTGGGAGTCGTACTGGTCGTTCATCCGGTTGAACGCGTTCTTGTACGCCTGCTGGAGTTCGGGGAAGTAGTTTGCGTACTTGTCTTCGAACTGCTCGGGATCGAAGTCGGCCATGGTAGATACGAACGCGAGCGGCGACAAAAGTGGGACGATCGGTTGCGACGGTAGTACTGGTCGGCAGTGTCCACCCACAACAACGAACAGCGGGGGCCGACCGCCCGACAGGCCACGCGAACCGCGATATGAGTGTCGAACGACGTGACCCACAAACGGCAACGGCGTGGTGTGCCGTGAGCGAGAGTCACAGACTGTGCGATCGATACATGCTGTCCCGGTCGACCCAGCAGTTTCGACGCAGCTGTCACTGACAGTCGGACCGGTTGATACGGTAGGGGAGCCCTACATACGGAGGATGCGTACGCAAGTGGAACCACCATTCACTCCCGTCTGCTGTCCACTACCTGTATGTGCCCCGACCAGCACCCCATTCCACGCGAGGCGCTGCCGCCGGGATGGGGGCTCTCGGAGCGCTGTGACGACTGTATCGTCTACCGTCACCGCTCTCTCCCGCTCGAACTGATCGCCGACCGAACCGTCCCGACCCACTCGCATCCCGGGCTAGGGCTGAGTTGCTGCTGGGAACTCAAACACCGGTATCTGTTCGGCGATCGATCGATCGTCGAACAGGTTGGGTGCGTCTCGACACGACGTGCTGCAGTCGATGGCCTCCGCGAGTGTATGCACCGACTTCACGACGCCGTCGACGAACCGACGGACCCGATCGAGGTTCAGGCCGTTCTCGATCGCGTCTCTCTTGCAGATGTCATCCCGGAGCGGCTGTCCTAACCGTAGCCGGAACACAGTATCAGATCACACATTCCGCTTAGGCTGTGGTTGTCTGTCAAACAGCTCGGTTATTTTCGCAGATGGTCCGAATCAGCTGTTTCTCGCCTCCTGTCCGCTCTCACTGGGCGTTGCGTCGCCGATCGAAAACGCCCCGAATCGCGAACGTAAATCATATGTTGCGATATAGAAATCGAACCGTTACGACCACCAGCCGGTAGGCGCAGACGTCCCATCGAGCCCAATCAGGACAGCAGTCGATAACCACTCACCGAGAGCAGACGGCCCAGGACTGCTGTTGTCGACCTGCGATCGATCTCGGCGGCTCGGTGTACGCATCGCGAATGGCAGGCACAAAACCTCGACGGTAGCTCCGGGAGTACGCCACCTCGTCGCCGAGAGTACCGCACTTAGGTCTCGCCGATCGCCCGAGACAGGCCGCCGATCGGTACAACAAACGGACAGCGGTCCGTCTCAGGAGAGTTGGTCGCCGACGATTTCGTCTGCGTGTTGGATGAACTCCGCTTCTCGTCCGTTCGGAACCGTTGCCCCCGCGGCGACGTCGTGACCGCCGCCATCACCGTCGACCGCTCGAGCAGCCCCACCCACGACGACCGAGAGGTCGAGCCCCTGCCGGACCAAGCTGTGTGTCCCGCGTGCAGAGATCTTCATCTCCTCGTCGTTCTTCTCGGCGACGGCGATGATCGGTTTCGATCGGCTGATCCCGCCGTTGCCCATCGCCATCCCGGCGACGATGCCGACGATCGTCTCACGAATTTGGTCGCCGGCGTGGAACCACTGGAGGTGCTCTTCGTGGGTGACGCCCTCTCGGGTGACGAGGTCGATCCCCTCCGAGAGGTTCCGGCGGTGAGTTCGGAGGAGTTTGCGAGCCCGATCGAGTGCGTCGTCGCGATCGCCGAGACAGACGCCGAGGCCGACGTCGGCACGCTCGTACCGGGCAGTTGCGTTGAGCAACGTCGAGAACTCGCTTGCATCACGGAGTTCGGTACCGACGGGTTCTGCGGCGAGAACGTAGGCGGTGCCGACGAGCCCGTCGATCTTCGATGCGGGGACGCCACGCGAGACGGCCCGCTTGACGAGCGCGCTGGCGACGATCTGTTTCTCGTCGCTGGTGAGTTCGGCCCAGCGCCGCCACTCACCGTCCCGTTTCAGGTCGAGATCGAGGTCGTCGAGAAACGCCAGTGCGCCCTGCTGGTCGTTCGAGATGCCCGGGATGTGGACGTCGGTGGCGTACTCGAGGAGCTTCGGAAGTGGTCTGGTCTGCTTTCCATAGAGGGCGAGATCTTTCCCCGTCTCGAGGACGCCGGCGTCGACGCCCTCTTCGACGATCCGCTGGTTCGCACCGTGGAGTTCGCCACCGGAGGCCTGCATGTCGCCGACGGCACCGACGACGGCGAGCGCAGCGAGATCGCGGTTGTCCGCGCGGGCTGTCGACCTTGCTGTGGTCGCTCCACCATCGGTTACTGTCTCAGACCCGCCAGTTGTCGTCTCCGACACGGCTGCAAGCGCCCGTGCGAGCACGTAGCTTGCCCCGGCCCCGGAAAGTTCGGAGGCTCCGTTGATCCCGAACAGGAGGGGGTTGAGATGAAACGTCGTCTCCCGATCGGCCGGCTGGTGGTGATCCGCGATGACGGGTGTGAACGCGCCTGCATCCTCGTGCTCGCCGATGCTATCGAGCTGGCCGCTCCCGAAGTCAGTAAACAGTACGGTGTCGTACTCCGTTGCCGCGATCGCCTCGATCGCCTCGTCGTCGAGTTGCTTCTCGAAGACCGTCTCGAAGGGGATCTCTGCCCGTTCGAGCGCCTGGGCAGCGATCGCAGCGCTGGTCAGCCCGTCGGCGTCGATATGGGAGGCGAGCAAGACACGCTCTGTCTCACAGAGTCGCTTTGCGCACGCTACTGCGCGATCCTCGAGTTCGGGAACCGGCCCGGTCATCGGTGCATCGATCGACTCTGGGGCGGCATCGAAAATAAACCCACGGTCCCGCCGATCGATCGGTCGTTCCGCTCAGCGAGCGGTGCATTTATTTTACACCGATGGCGCATTCAGCTATGGACGTTCTCGTCGCCGGCGGCTCGGGATTCGTCGGTCGGTCGCTCTGTCGCGTGCTGGTCGATCGTGGCCACGCGGTGACGGCACTGTCACGGACGCCGGCGGAGAGTCGGTTGCCAGTCGGCGTCGAGCCAATTGCTGCCGACGTGACCGAACCGGGGCTCGACGATGTCGTCGACGGCCACGACGCCGTGGTAAACCTCGTTGCTCTCCCGACGCACGTCCAGCCACGCCGACGCCACGAGGCAGTCCACTACGACGGGACGTGTCACCTCGTGGCGGCGAGCGAGCGGACCAGTGTCGATCGGTTCGTCCAGCTCAGTGCCCTGGGCGTCGACGAGGGCATCGAGACGGCCTACTTTCGGGCCAAACGCCGGGCCGAACGCGTCGTCCGCGAGGCCGACCTGGAGTGGGTGATCTACCGGCCGTCGGTCGTCTTCGGCGACGGCTGTGCGTTCCTCTCGTTCATCGAGGAGACGGCGCCGCCGCTCGTGATACCGCTTCCCGGCGGTGGTCGGCTGCGAACCCAGCCGATCTGGGTCGCAGATCTCGCCCCCATGCTCGCTGACGGTCTCGAGGACGACCGTCACGTCGGCCACTGCTATGAGATCGGCGGCCCCGAACGACTGACGCTCGCGGAGACGGTCAGGCTCGTTCTCGGCGGTGGACGCATCGTCTCCATCCCGATGCCCGTGGCCCAGGTGCTCGCGGCGATCGTCGAGCCGCTTCCCTGGCCACCGTTTGGCCACGATCAGTACCGGGTGATGGAACTGGATAACACGACGAGCGAGAACGATGTGACGGCCTTCGACGTCGAGTCGGCATCGTTGCGGACGCTATCGAGCTACCTCGCTGCCAGGGAGGGACGGTCGTGAGTCTCTTTGAGCGCGAAATCGGCGACGAGTGGACGACGCTCCATCCCCGCGTTCGGGAGCGGTACGGACTCGAAGCCAGCGAGGGCCGCGAAGCGATCGGTGTCGGGCAAATGGCGAAACTCGGACACAGTACCCGCGCAGAACCGGCGCTCTGGCTCGGGACGATCGACGACACGCTGTTTCCGGACGGCGGCACGGACGTTCCTTTTCGAATCATCACGGAGCCGTTTCTCGATGCCAACGGGAACGAGGCCCTCTTTCTGGATCGGCGCTTCGACACCGACCCGCCACGGCGGTTCGTCGACACGGTGCGGTGGAACTCCGATCGGGGCTGTCTGACCGACCTGTACGGCCACCGAGGGCTCGTTGCTGCTGACCTCCACATCCGCGCCGTCGACGGTGCGATCGCGCTGTCGATCGGCACGCAGTGGATCCGTCTCGGCGATCGGTATCTCGAACTGCCGGATGCGTTCGCGATCGATGGCCACCTCCGGGACTGGTACGACGACGGCCGCGATCGGTTCCGCGTCGCAGCTGACATCACCACTCCGCTGGTCGGGCAGGTCATCGGCTACGAGGGCCGCTTCGAAAACGAGTTTCGATCGACCGAGCAGTCCGAAACGACGTCCGCTCTCGGTGCGATCGACCTGCCGGGGCCACACGCATGACAGTATCGGGTGAGAACGGATTGACTGCATCGGGTGAGAACGGATGACTGCAACCGGCTCGGAGACGACGTCGGAACCGACACCACAGCGCGACGATCGCGCCCTGACCCCCTCACCTCGAATCGGTGGTCGGCGCGTGACCGACCTGAGCGCAGCCGTCGGTGGGGTACTCTGGCTCGCTGTCGCCGCCGGGGCGAGAGCCGATACGATCGCCATCTCCGAGATCGAACTGTACGTCGCGCTGGCGATGCTCGTGCTCGTCCCGCTCGGACTTGGTCTCCTTCGGCCGCCGGCAGGTGAGGCGCAACTCTACACCATCATCGTCCTCGCACAGTGTCCGGCCGCACTGGCGGCGATCGGCGCGCTCGCCCTCCCACAGGGTGTCACCACGACCGTTGTCCTCGCCGTCCCGTGGCTCGTCGTCACCGGCCTGATCGCCGATCTCGGCCTCACTCGACTCGTCTTGCGGCGCGGTGGACCGTTGCCCGAACTCGCGATCGACGCCGGTCTCATGTACGTGCCCGTGGCTGCCGTCTTTTTACTCTTGCACGCGGCGGGCGTCAGTCTCCGCTTTTCGCCGGTGATTGTCCTTCTGACCGCAGTCCACTTCCACTACGCTGGCTTTGCCCTCCCGCTTGTCGTCGGTCTGACCGGCCGACTCGTGACGGGTACAGACGGCCGATTCGAATCAACGATCGGCGGCCGGATCGCGGCGGCGACGACGGTCGTCATCGTCGCTGGCATCTTGCTGATCGCGATCGGGATCACGTTCTCGCCGATCGTCGAGGTCGCCGCAGCCGCCGTCTTCACAGTCGCTGTCGTTGGGTTTGCGGCGATCGTCCTCCGGAAGGTCGTTCCGACCGTCCCTCGACTTCCGGGCGCGTTGCTTACCATCAGCGCACTTTCGCTGTTCTGGACGATGGCACTGGCACTCGCCTTCGCGTACGGGCAACTTCCCGGCACCGACCCGATCGTCTCCATTCCGGCGATGGTTCGCTGGCATGGCAGCGTCAACGCCGTTGGCTTTGCGCTCCCAGCCATGCTTGCGTTCCGACTGCTCGACACGGGATCGGCGTGAGACTGCTGTGTTGTACTGTCACACGTTGCAATCGGGAGCCGCCACCAGCACAGAGACGGTGACCGTCTCGCTCCCGACGGACGCTCGACCGTCCCGGAGCAGGCATCGCCGAGAGACGGTGCCGGTCGATCGGCTACGCCATCGCCGCAAGCGTCTCGCGAGCCAGCGCCTCAAATGTCGCTTCCTCGGGGACGACGTCGACATCGATCCCGAGCGATCGGGCGGTCTCCGCCGTCGGTGGACCGATCACGCCGACCGTCGCCGACGCCAGTCCGGCGAGTGCGTCCTCGCGGATCCCGCGTTCCTCGGCTGCATCGAGGAAGTGCTCGACGGTTAACGACGAAGTAAAACAGGCGGCGTCGAGGTCGCCCGCAGCGGCCAGCTCTGCCGACGTGCCGCTTCCGTCTGGCCGGACAAGCCGGTAGAGAATCGTTTCGTGGACGAACGCGCCAGCGGCCTCGAGCCCGTCGAGCAACACCGCGCTGCCGTGATCGCTTCGGGCGACCTCGACACGCTGTCCCTCGATCTCGTCGCACAGCGCCTCGACGAGCCCACTCGACGTGAAGGCTTCGGGGACGCGATCGACCGCATACCCCTCAGCGCGAAGGGCATCGGCCGTCGCGGGACCGATCGCACAGATGGTCTCCCCGCCTGGTTCCCAGCCCGCAGCCGAGACGAGTTCCGCACCGGTCTTGCTGGTAAAGATCACGTAGTCGGCGTCGGTTCTGGGCGTGGCATCGGTCGGTTCGACGGCGAGCATCGGGTCCCCAACGGGTTCAGCTCCCAGCTCGGAGAGCAGGCTGCGGGCGTCATCGATTCGATCGTCGTCGGGTCGGAAGACGGCGACAGTGGGGCGAGAGGACATCTGTCAGCTCGTCTCCTCCGCCTCGCCGTAGTTGTTTTCGAGGAAGTCGACGATCGACTCGCGACTGCCGGCAACGTCGCCGATCACCGTCACGGCTGGCGGCGAGATACCGACCTCGTCGCGGGCGTCGACGATCGTCTCGAGCGTTCCCGTGGCGACCTGCTGGCCCGGCCAGGTGCCCCGTTCGACGAGTGCAACGGGCGTTTCGGGGGCCATTCCCGCGTCGAGCAGCGCCGCTGTGTAGTCGGGGAGCCGACCAACACCCATCAGGACGACGATCGTTCCGCCAGTCGCGGCCAGCGCATCCCAGTCGACGGCAGATTCAGCTTTTGTCGGGTCCTCGTGGCCTGTAACGAAGGAAACCGAGGAGGCGTGATCGCGGTGGGTGACCGGGATCCCGGCGACGGCGGGCGCAGCGATCGCACTCGTCACGCCGGGGACGACTTCAAACGGGATGCCGTTGGCCGCGAGATACTCGGCTTCCTCGCCGCCGCGCCCGAAGACAAAGGAGTCGCCACCTTTCAGGCGGACCACGGCGTTGCCCTCGCTTGCGAGTTCGACCAGTCGGTCGTTGATCTCCGACTGGGGTGTGCGATCGCCGCCGGCGCGTTTGCCCACGTCCTCGCGGCGATCCTCGGGGAGCAAGTCGATAATCTTCGGCCCGGGGAGTTTGTCGTGGAGCACCACGTCGGCCTCCTCGAGCAATCGACTCGCTCTGACGGTCAACAGCTCGGGATCGCCGGGCCCGCTACCGACGAGATAGACGGTTCCCGGCTGCGGCTTTGAGTCGGTATGTCGTGTGTCCTCACTCATCTCACTTCCCCTCCGGCTGGTCCTCCTGAGCCGGGTCATCGTTGCTTTCAGCTTCCTCGCGGGCGGCGTCGATTAACTCTCTGGCACCACGATCGGCGAGCGTACCCGCGAACTCGCGGGCAGCCTCGGCGTGGCTCTCGACTGGCAGATCGCGACTCGCCGTCACCGTTTCCTCGCCGTCTCGATCGAACACCTGGACGGACGCACGGACGTGTTCGCCCTGGAGAATCGCGTAGATACCGATCGGGGCGATACAGCCGCCGCCGAGTTCGGCCAGCAGCGTCCGTTCGACCGTCGTCTCGACCCGGCTTCGCGGGTGGTCGATCGCGGCCTGGATCTCCCGTGCAGTCTCACCGTCGACGGCGGTCACCGCGAGTGCGCCCTGGCCCGGCGCGGGAACGAACCGATCCGTCGGGAGCCGCTGGTAGTCGACCGATCGAGCGAGCCCGCTGCGTTCGAGGCCGGCTTCGGCGAGAACGATCGCGTCGTATTCGGTCTCGACCTCGCGGCCGAGCGCCTGCCGGTTGAGCTCCGAGAGATCGTCGAACCACTCGTCGACGGAGCGATCGTACTCCGGGTCGAACTCGTCGTTGCCGACGTTTCCTTTCCGCTCTTTGTCGGCCTCACTGCGCTCCTGATGTTCGGCCTGCAACGCGGGTGCGAGGAGTTTTTCGAGGCGCGTATCAACGTTGCCTCGCAGCGGCTCGATCTCGAGATCGGACCGTTCGGAGAGTAGCTGTGCGCGCCGGCGCAGACTTGACGTGCCGACGACCGCGCTGTCGGGCAGCTCATCGAGTGTCTCTCCGCCGGGAGTGACAAGGACGTCGCCGGGCCGTCCACGTTCGGGGATCGCCGCCGTGACGAGCTCCGTCGGCTGTTCGGTCGGCATGTCCTTCATCGAATGGATTGCGCCGTCGAGCTCTCCCTCGAGGACGCGCTCGTCGAGTTCGCGGACGAATGCGCCGGTCTTCCCCAGTCGGTGGATCAACTCGTCTCTGATCTGGTCGCCCGTCGTCTCGACGGATACGAGCTCGACGTCGTACCGTCGGTCCTCCAGGGCCTCCTGTACGAGCGTGGCCTGTCGCCGGGCGAGTGCAGAGCCACGTGTCGCCAGTCGTAGTGTCCCGCGTGTTCTCATAGCGAATCATGGTCGCCTTGGGTATGAAAAGCGCACGCTTGTGCCGCGAGCGGAGCCGGTGATCTCCGGTCCCGATCGACAACAGACTGTTCAGGAGGTCGGCGACAGCGTTCCGATCGCGCTGTGCCGGCGAACGAGATAGTAGCCGGCGACGATCGGCTGCAACGGGGGCACGAAGAGACTCAGAAACGCCACCCCGAGATAGTAGCCCGGATTCGGCCGCCACGAACTGTGTTGGGTGCAGACGTAGGCGGCGTCCTGGTGGATCGCGATCGGGAACGTACCGACGGCGATCGCGCCGGCCGGTGCGACCGCCGTCACCAACAGCCCCGGGATGACGAGAATCACGGCAACGACTGCCGCGAGAGCCCCGATTACGCTCGCGGCAAGCGAGATTGCGACGACGACCCACCACTCCGACCAGCCCGGGTTCGTCCCGAACCGTTTGTGACGCCGGTAGAGGTAGAACACGCCCGCGGCGGGTGCCCACAGGAGCGCGAACGCGGCGTTGAGCCACGGGTTCGGTTTCCAGTGGCTACTGACACCGCCGCGGCGACGCACCCGTCGGGCATCGAAAAAGAGAGCGATCGTGAGCCCGATTGTCAAGAGCGTGTAGCCAAACGTCCCGACGAGGAGGAGCCCGTAGCCGAGACCGGGAACGCCGGGGTCGAGCTCGCGGATGACTCCGATGATGCCGACGCCGATCACTGGCGGAAAGAGATAGCAGAGACGCTCAATGGCACGCGCCCAGTCGATCGTTTCGGTTTCGATCCCGATTCGATTCATCAACCGACGTGAGGTTTCGGCCGTGCTCGCTTACAGCTGTTGTTCCCGTGGTCGATCGGAGGACCGGTCCGGACTGCGATCGGCTGACCGGTCACAGCGCTTCCTTGTAGGCTTCGAGCGTTTTCTCGACGTCCTCGTCGGTGTGGTCGTAGCTGACGAACTGACACTCGAACTGGTTCTGTGAGAGGAAGACGTCCTGGGCTCGCATTTTGCCCCAGAAGATGCGCCGCCAGCGTTCGGTTTCGGCACTTGTGACGTCGCCGCCGTCTTTTGGACAGTAGCCATAGCGTGGACAGGTCGGCCGCTGTCGACAGCCACCCGCACACTGCTCTTCGAGCGAGTTCGCTCCCTGCTCACGGCTATCGCCGTTCGCGGTATCCGACGTGTGTGGCACGCCGCTTGGTCCGTCCCGCGTAAAGATCACTTTGAACATACTGGCGGTTCCGGTGACGGTGTAACTGGGGGCCTGATCGGCCATGATGTCCCGGAGTCCGCTCCGGAGCCTGTCGCCGAGTCCGTCGACGTGATCGTAGACGTCGTTTTCGGCGGCGAACTGGAGCGTCTCGAGTCCGGCGGCCATCGTCACAGGATGGCCAGAAAAGGTACCGGCCTGGAAGACATCGCCACTCGGCGCAAAGTGTTCGATGATGTCGGCGCGACCACCGATCGCGCCAACCGGGAAGCCGCCGCCGATGATCTTCCCGAACGTCGTCAGGTCGGGGGTGACGCCGAACTCGCTTTGAGCGCAGCCGAGTCCGCCGACGCGAAAGCCGGTAATGACCTCATCGAAAATCAACAGTGAGTCGTGCTCGTCGGTGAGCTCTCGGAGGAACTCGTGGTAGCCCTTTTCGGGATAGACGACCCCGTAGTTGGCCAGAATCGGTTCCGTGAGGACGGCCGCGATATCGTCACCGTGTTCTTCGAAGACCGCTTGCATCGCATCCTCGTCGTTGAACGCCACCGGAATAGTGTGGTCGGCAAAGGACTGCGGAATGCCCGCAGAGGAGGGGGCCGGATTCTCGGCGTCACCCTCGACGAGCGTCGACTCCTGGGCTCCGTGGTAGCCACCCTGCATGACGACGATCTTATTTCGGCCGGTGTACCCCCGCGCCAGCCGGACCGCCGACACGGTCGCCTCGGTTCCCGAGTTGACAAAGCGGATCTTCTCGACGCTTGGGACGTGACGGACGACGAACTCCGCGAGATCGACCTCGATCTCGGTCGGCATCCCATACATCGGCCCCTCGCTCGCGTTCTGCTGGATCGCCGCCTGCACGGACTCTGGCAGGTCGTGGCCGAGCAACAGCGGTCCAAGCCCCATCACCCAGTCGATATACCGGTTCCCGTCGGCATCGATCACGTGGCCGCCCGTCCCCTTCTGGATAAACGCTGGATAGGGTTCGATCGCTGCCCGAACTGCGGAGTTTACCCCACCCGGCATCACCGACAGCGCCCGATCGTACAACTCACGCGAATTCTCGTCGTTCATGCACGGGTCTTGGCGATGGGACGGCAAAGTAGTACCGAGGTCCGATCGCCGACGGCTGGATCAGTGCGATTAAGCGGCTGGTACCCCGACTGACCGAGCACCGTTCCATGTCTTTCCGAACGCCGTTCCTGTTTCTGCTCGTGGCTGCGATCTGGGGGTCGACGTTTCCGGCCGTCCGCGTCGGCGTCGACGTCATCCCGCCTGTCCTGTTTGCTGCCCTCCGGTTCGACGCCGTGGCGATTCTCATGCTCGGCTATGCCTTTCTCCGTGGCTACCGGATCCGTCCCAGTCGCGAGGAGTGGGTCGGAATCCTCGCGGGTGGCGTGTTTCTGATCGCGCTCCATCATGCGCTCTTGTTTGCTGGCCAGCAGTATGTCACGAGTGCCGTCGCCGCAGTCATCGTCGCGACGGTGCCGATTCTCACGGCCGGATTGTCACGGCTGTTACTCCCCAGTGTGACACTCGACCTCGTCGGCCTGATCGGCCTCGGTTGTGGCTTTCTCGGGACCGTCATCGTCGCCGATCCGAGCTCCGATGCCCTGTACACGACCGAATCGATTGGTGTCCTGCTCGTCTTCGTCGCGGCGATCGCGTTCGCACTCGGGACGGTCCTCACACAGCGGACCCGGACCGGACTCCCGGTCGCGTCCCTGCAAGGCTGGATGATGCTCGTCGGTGCGCCCGTACTTCACGTCGCGAGCGTCTCGATCGGCGAACCGCAGTCGATCGATTGGACGCCAGCCGCGGCGATCGCGTTCGCCTATCTCGTCCCCGTCGCCGGAGGGCTGGGATACCTGTTGTATTTCGACTTGCTTGATCGGCTCGGCTCGGTCGAGATCAATCTCGTCACCTATCTGTTACCCGTCGTCGCCGCAATCGTCGGCTGGCTCACCCTGACCGAACCGGTCGAGTCAACAACCATCGTCGGCTTTGTCGTCGTCGCTGTCGGCTTCGTGCTGGTCAAGCGGCGAGCGCTGGCTGGACTCATCGCGAAGCGACCACAGGCGCTGTCGGCTGAGGATGGAAAAAAGGGGTAGTTGGGAACGCAGCGTCGTCTTGGGGACTACAGTGTCGTTCGCCTAGACTGCGTCCGGTCCGGACTTCTCCGTCCGGATCTGGTGTGCGCTTTCGACGTCGGTGACGAAGATCTTCCCGTCACCGGGTTCGCCCGTCCGTGCGCCGTCGGCGATCGCCTCGACGACGTCCTCGGCGGGGATGTCGGCGACG
>Ga0207421_10001113_pt1 | contig 34965 bp, 27 predicted proteins | sample SodLakKL_010_SED_4_FD_187542 | JGI IMG/M metagenome (GOLD analysis project Ga0207421, IMG submission 187542) | Alkaline sediment microbial communities from Lake Tanatar, Kulunda Steppe, Russia - 8KL_010_SED (SPAdes) (version 2) | ecosystem: Environmental > Aquatic > Non-marine Saline and...
TGCTTTGGTCATATTTTTAAAATTACATCGGTTAACTTTTTCGGATCGTGAACTATTTTTCCCTCCTTTTTTAAGACGTCTCTTCCTATGAATTTGTCTCCATCCAGCTTATCTTCATCGAAGTCAACCACCTCCAAAAGTTCCTTGTGGTCTTTCTTATACTCTTTAACCCTCCTTTTTTTCGGAATTTTAGTATTGTAAATAACTCTGTCAAAAGAAAAATCGGCCAATTTTTCAACTTCTTCGGTAAAATCGGAAACCGAAAACCTATTGGTTTCTCCGTATTTGGTCATTAGGTTACAGATGTAAATGGAAGTGGCTTCCGATTCCTTTATGGCTTCGGAAACGCCGTCGGTAAGAAGTATTTGAGCCAAAGAGGAGAACAGGTCACCGGGACCCAAAACAATTTTATCCGCTTCGTGAAGTGCATTGATTGTTTTCGGATATGCTTTCGCCTTCGGCTTCAAGAAGACCTTGTCAATCTTCAATCTTCCGTTATGTTTGGGAATATCTATATTCGTCTCGCCTTCTATAACGCTTCCGTCTTCCAAAACGGCACAAACATGAGAGTTATCGAGAGTGACCGGTAGAACTTGGTGGGAAACGTTAAGCATCTCATTGAGAGTGTCAAAGGTTTTTTCATAATCGTTGGTAGAAAGCTCCAGGGCGGTAATCAGTAAATTGGCGAAGTTGTGTCCCTGCAATTCACCGGTTTGAAACCTGTAATCGAAAAGTTCTTCAATAACCGGCGAAGTGTTGGCCAGGGCTATAAAAGCCCGCCTGATGTCGCCGGGAGAAACTATGCCGTAGTTTTGTCTGAGTCTTCCCGAAGATCCTCCCGAATCGAGCATAGCGCAAATCGCCGCTATTTCCACGAAATTTTTCTGTTTCAATCCGTCAAGAACCGCTCTGGGCATGGCGTTTCCGCCTCCCAAACAAGCTATTTTTTTCTTTTTGCTCATATTTTGGATTTCAAAACCTCTTCCACACTTACCTTTTTACCTTTGCGGGCCATCTTTTCTTCGTAAGTCGGTTTTTCTTGTTTTTTAAATACTCCCAGGGGAATTTTTCCTTCTCCGTCATAGTTCCATTCTCTTATCTTTTTATCCGGATTTTTGGGAACCTTTTCCATTTTGTAGCTATTTTCCCGGTAATAAGAGTTGGTGTCATACCAAGCCGGGCAGGACTGCAAAACTTCTATCAAAGAAAATCCCTTGTGTTCTACGGCTTTTTCCATTGTCTCTTGTAAATGCTCGATATCACCGCTAAAGCTACGAGATATGAAGGTAGCCCCGGCCGAATTGGCCACTTCCAAGGTGTTTAAGGGCTCTTCCACGTTCCCCTCCGGAGAAGAGTTGCTGACGAATCCTTTGGGAGAAGAAGCGGTGAATTGCTTTACAGTCAAAGCGAAATTCCTGTTTTGGTGGATTACGACGGTTATGTCCGAGTTTCTCTTCGCCGCGTGGATAAGATGAGAAATACCCTCGTTTAATGAATCTCCGTCTCCGCTAAAAGCCAAGACGCTCAATTCCGGATTGGCTAATTTTATGCCCACGGCAAGAGAAACGGGCCTACCGTGTAATCCGTAAAAGCTGTTTACGTTTACGTAGTCTATAATTTTGGCATGACAGCCTATGCCGGCGGTAATCGCCGTTTTGTTGCGGCCGATTTTTTTGATCACCTTTTTGGTGACCGCTTCTATGGCAAAATTGCCACAGCCGGGACACCAGGTGTTTTCCGTTTCCATGTTTATGTCGGACATATTTTTAATTTAATTCATTTAAAATTTCTTCTTCATAAAAAGGTCGGCCGTCATATTTCAACACTTTCCGGTCAACTTCCGTATATCTTTTTATTATTTCCGCCGCTTGTCCCAGTCTGTTTTCTTCCACTACGACAAGCTCTTCCACGCCCTCCAAAGCGTTTTTAAATCTTTTTTCCGGAAAAGGGGCGAAACTCATTATTTGAATAACTTTCCACCCGGCTTTCTTCCCGGCTTCCTTGGCCGCCATCTTGCTCGACCCCCAGGTCACCAAAGCCTTTTTACCTTCACCGAAAACTTTAACCATCTCCAGTCTTTCGATTTCTTCTTCCATAAGAGGTTTTTTCTTCATTCTTTTATCCTGCATCTTCACGACCTCGTCCGGATCTTCGGTAGTCGTTCCGTATTCATTATGCTCATAGCTGTTGTTTCTAACCGTCGCCTCTTTGCCGGGGTAGCAAAGTGGAGAAATTCCGAATTCGTTATCCTCGTAGCGATCGTAATGCTTACCGCATTCCCCTCTGCTTTCTTCCCAGTACTCTCCCTTTTCCATGACGGACTGATCGAAAGAAAAGGTGCTTTCAGAGATGTCTTTATCAATTAATACGATAGCCGGTACCTGATATTTCCAGCTCAAGTTCATCGCCAGATTGGTCAAGTAGAAGGCCTCTTCGGCATCTCCGGGAGTAAAGACGAAACGTAAGAAATCACCGTGACCGGCATTCAAGGCAAAATTCAAATCCGACTGAGCGTTGTAGGTGGGCACTCCCGAAGCCGGACCCGCTCTTTGGCTTTCTATAATTACAATCGGCGTTTCCGAGATTCCGGCCAAAGAGACTCCTTCCGCCATCAAGGCGAAGCCTCCTCCGGAAGTTCCGACCATGCTTCTTCTGCCGGCGTAAGCGGCACCCAGAGCGGTGTTTATAACCCCCACTTCGTTTTCCGGTTGCATTACCTGCACATCACATTCCGTTTCCAGACCGGCCAAAAAGTGAAGTATGCTCGTCGAAGGCGTCATCGGGTAAGCGAAATAATTCTCCAGACCGGCCTCCAACGCTCCCAAACTGAGTGCTTCATTTCCGGTGACCAAGGGGACCGGATCACCTATATCTTCCAAATCATTCTCCTTCTCCGCTTTTTGGTAGGCTTTCTCAGCAACCTTCAGGTTTTTATCCGGAGCCGGAAGAGTTTCAACGACTTCTTTCATCACCCCTTCGGAGATTCCCACGGCTTTACAAAAATAAGCACAAAGTGCCGTGTTTTGCATTATTTTTTTACCCACTTCGGTGGCGATGGTTTCAATGGGAGCGCCTATCCCTTCGGCCTCATCCACTTCGTCGGCATTATAAATTATGCATCCTCTGCCCGAAAGTTTATCCCTGTGTCTTTCCAAGGTGTCCTTGTTCAAAGCCAAAAGAAAATCCACCTGCCTTTTGATGGACCTCTTGTTATCTTTACTTACCCGTATCAGAGAAAAATTATGTCCTCCGCGTATTAGAGAGGGATAATCTTCATAAACGTAGATTTTATAGCCGTATCGATTTAAAACTCTGGCTATTAACCGGCCGGCCGACTTACTTCCCTGACCGGCGGCCCCTCCTATAAGTATTTGGAAATCCTCCATATTATTATTTTATTAATTTTTTATTTTTTCTAATTCCCTCCTTAATAACTTCCTTATTTCTTGACCCTTTTCTGTTAAATTATAATTTTCATCACAAATTTTATATTCTTTTAATTTCGATTTTACCCAATTAGGAGATTCATGATTACCGAGAATAAATTTTGCCGCACCAATTTTTGAAAGACGTAAAATAAGCCTTCTTCTTCTTTTAGGATAATATTTAAAAACTTTATTTTCAAGACTTAAAAAGTTGTCTAATATGGTTAAGGATCCTATTCTAATATGCGATAAATTTTTCCTTTAAATTGCACTGATTAGGTTACGGTAACACATTTCGCTAATCCTTCCGGTTTGTCCGGATCATGACCTTTTTTAACGGCAACATAATAAGCGAACAGTTGAAGCGGAACTACGGCCAAAATCGGTGAAAGGGACTCGTGAATTTTCGGAATTGAGAGTGTGTCGTCGACGACACCTTCTATCTCTTCATCTCCTTCGGTTTTAAGCGCTATTATCGGTCCCTCTCTGGCTTTTATCTCTTCCACATTGGAAATCATTTTATCATAAACGCTGTCTTTGAGACAAATGGCGAAAGTGGGAAAATTTTCATCTATCAAAGCTATCGGGCCGTGCTTCATCTCGGCCGCCGAATACCCTTCCGCATGAATGTAGGAAATCTCTTTGAGTTTGAGCGCTCCCTCCAAAGCGGTCGGATAGTTGTATCTTCTTCCCATAAAAAGGAAATGTTCGAAGTCCTTGTACTTTTCGGCCAGTTTTTTGATTTCCTCTTTTTTTTGCAGAATCTTTTCGACCGAATCGGGAACTCCGCTTAGATTTTTTAAAATCTCCCGCCCTTCGTTTACGGATAAGTTTCTTTGCCTCCCCAGATAAACGGCAAGCAGGGTCAGAACGGAAAGTTGGGAGGTGAACGCTTTAGTGGAAGCCACGCCTATCTCCGGACCGGCGTGGTTGTATATGCCGGCATCCGTCTCCCTGGCAATCGAAGAGCCGACCACGTTCACTATCCCCAGTGTCAGTGCTCCTTTTTTCTTTGTCTTTTTTAGTGCTTCCAGGGTATCGGCCGTCTCCCCGGATTGAGAGACGAAAAGAAAGGCCTCTTTTTCCCCGTAGGGCCTTTTTCTGTAGCGAAACTCGGAAGCCAGTCCGGCTTCGACCGGAATCTCGGAAATCTCCTCTATCAAATATTTTCCGACCAGCCCGGCATAAGAAGATGTCCCGCAAGCGAGTATGGTTAACTTTTCAATTGATTTCAGTTTTTCAACCACCTCATCCAAACCACCCAGCTTTACATCGCCCTCCTTCATTAAAATCCTTCCTCGGAAAGAGTTTTTTATGGATTTGGGCTGCTCCGTCATTTCTTTCATCATAAAATGAGGATGGCCCGATTTTTGAGCCTCTTCCAGATCCCAATCTATCTCCACTTCCTTTTTCGATTGGGATATATTTTCCATGTCGGTTACTTCGAATCCGTCTTCGGTAACGGTGGCGATCTCTCCGTCTTCCAAAAATACCATCTTTTGGGAGTGTTCCACTATAGCCGCCGGATCGGAAGCGACAAAGCCGCCGGACTCGTTGACCGAAATCACTACCGGCGAAGACATTCTGGCCGCCACTATTTTTTCGGGAGCTTCGACGGAAATTACCGCCAAACCGTAAGCGCCCTGTAAAAGAGAAACCGTTTTCCTGACCGCTTCGGTCAAATCTTCTTCATAAAACTTTTCTATAAGGTGAGCGATTACCTCCGTGTCCGTTTCCGAAGTGAACTCGTGCCCTTCATCGATCAGTTTTTCCTTCAGTTTTCTGTAATTTTCTATTATACCGTTGTGAACGACGGCCACTCTTCCGCTGCAATCAAATTGCGGATGAGCGTTTTCTTCCGTCGGCTTCCCGTGTGTGGCCCACCGGGAGTGAAAAAGACAGGGCGTACCCGAAAAATCAGTCTTCTTAAGCGACTCTTTCAGCTGATTCACTTTACCGGAAATTTTTACCGAAGAAATCTTTTCGTTTTCAACTATCGCCATTCCCGCTGAATCATAGCCCCTGTATTCCAGCCTTTTTAGTGCTTTAATACCCAATTCGGTATTGTTTTTTTGGCCGACATAGCCAATTATTCCACACATGTATTTGAAAAATTAACCTTTTTCTGTTCAATTATATTATAGATAAATAAAAATAACAAAACTCCAAAACAAAAACCCGCTGAAAACGGGGTTTCTATTCCGCCCTACACCCCATTTTTACGCCCCAGGGGCGTAAAAATTCCACACCCCTGGGGTGTAGAAATAGGAGTCGGTAATATAAAACCGTCGTCATCCTGAGCGAAGCCCTGCCTGCCCTGCCTGCCGGCAGGCGGGCACTTCACTGCGTTCGTTCAGAATGACGACTTTGGGTAATCGGGAATCTTTTTGTTTTGCCAATTTCTATGGGATTCCTGGTCAAGCCAGGAATGACAGAGGGGGTGCTTGTCATTCCCGCACTTCCTTTCGTCATTCCAAACCACATACACCCGTCATTCCAAACCACATACACCCGTCATTCCCAGCTTGACTGGGAATCTTTTTGTCTTACCGATTTTATAAGATTCCCGATCGAGGTCGGGAATGACGAAAGTGAAAAATTCCACACCCCTGGGGTGTAGAACGGGAATGACGAAAGTGAAAAATTCCACACCCCTGGGGTGTAGAAATAGGAGTCGGTAATATAAAACCGTCGTCATCCTGAGCTGAAGATCTGCCTGCCGGCAGGCAGGGAAATTCGCATCGTACCTTTTAAGCGAAGATACCCTCTTTGAGAGGACTCTCGGAGGCGTTTCAGCATGGTTTTCCGATCTTGTCGGAAATGAAACGCCGAGAGCGTAAGGCCCGAATCGTCGCTGGACGATTCGAGGTGTGGTCTCTCAAAAGAGGGTATCGAGCGCACTTAGGTGACAAAATTAACAAGCTTATCTTCTACAAATATTTCTTTCTTTATATCTTCACCTTCAATCCACTTTTTTACCTTTTCTCTTTTTTTGGCCAATTTTATCGCTTCCTCTTTTTTAATTCCTCTCTCTACCTCGAACTTATCTCTCAATTTTCCGTTTACTTGAACTACCAAAGTTACCTTCTTCTTTTTAGCCAGCTTTTCGTCAAATTCAGGCCAGTCGGATCTTAAAACGGATCCATCATTATGTTTTTGCCAAAGCTCTTCACTGATGTGCGGCGCGAAAGGAGCTAAAAGCTTTAAAAATTTAGTGAAAGCTTCCATGGAAATCTTGTCTTTACTCTTCATCTCATTACTGAGTATCATAAGGCTACTTATCGCCGTATTGAACTTGAAAGATTCAATGTCTTCGGTAACCTTTCTTATCGTTCGGTGCAGAAGACCCCGCAGATCTTCGTCCGGCTCTTTTTCAACCACTTTCTCTTTGAGCCCCCAAACCTTTTCCAAAAATCTTCTCATTCCGACCACTCCTTCCTCGTCCCAGGGAACCTCGTCTTCAAAGCCACCGACGAACATTTCGTAAAGCCGAAGGACATCGGCTCCGTACTGTTCAACAATCTCATCCGGAGAGACCACGTTTCCCTTGGATTTGGACATTTTGGTTCCGTCCTTGGCCATTATCAGTCCCTGGTTTTTGAGCTTTTTGAACGGCTCTTTGGTGGAGGCTACGTCCAAATCATATAAAAATTTGTGCCAGAATCGGGAGTAAAGTAAGTGTAAGACGGCGTGCTCGGCACCACCGACATAAAGATCAACAGGCATAAAGCTTTTTTCTTTCTCCGGATCAACCAACTGCTTTTCATTTTCGGGATCGATGTATCTAAGATAATACCAGCAAGAGCCGGCCCATTGGGGCATGGTGTTGGTTTCTCTTTTCGCCTCCATTCCACATCGCGGACAATCAACGTTAACCCAGGAAACGATAGTCGCCAAAGGCGACTCGCCGGTTCCGGTAGGTTCGTATTTTTCGACTTCCGGCAGAGTCACCGGCAAATCTTCTTCCGGGACGGGAACGGTTCCGCAGCCGTCACAATGGATCAAGGGGATCGGCTCTCCCCAGTAACGTTGCCTGGAGAAAATCCAGTCTCTCAGCTTATAGTTTGTCGCCCTTTCTCCCGCATCAATTTTTTCCAGCTTTTCTATTATCTTTTCTTTCATCAGCTTCGTGGAGAGTCCATTGAAATCATTTGAATTTATTACCTTTCCCTCAGCCTTGAAGGGCAGCTCTTCGGCTTCTATCACCGCCCTGATTTCCAATCCGTATTTCTTTGCCATCTCATAGTCGCGCTCATCATGAGCGGGAACGGACATTATCGCTCCGTAGCCGTAATAACCCAATACGTAATCGGCAATCCAGACGGGAATCTCCTCCCCGCTTATCGGGTTTATCGCTTTCAGGCCTTTAACTTCCACACCGCTTTTTTCTTTACTCAGCTCGGTCCTTTCCAGATCCGATTTTTTATGGGCTTTTTTTACGTATTTTTCAATTTCCTTTTTGTTTTCAGCTTCCAAGCTTCCGGAAACTATCTCTTGGGTCAGGTCATGCTCGGGAGCGAGCACCATAAAGGTGGCGCCAAAGATAGTGTCGGGTCTGGTGGTGAAGATCTCTATCTCACCTTCGGTTTCTTTTAACTTAAAATTAATTTTGGCTCCTTCCGAGCGACCGATCCAATTTCTTTGCATCTCCTTTATCGGTTCCGGCCAATCCAAATCTTCCAAGTCTTCCAAAAGTCTGTCCGCATAATCGGTGATCTTCAATACCCACTGCCTTATGTCTTTCTTTTTTACTTCGCTGTCACAACGCTCACACCTACCTTTCACCACCTCTTCGTTGGCCAATCCCGTTTTACAAGACGGACACCAGTTTATGGGTAGCTCATCTTCGTAAGCAAGGCCTTTCTTGAACATTTGTAAAAATATCCATTGAGTCCACTTGAAATAATCCGGGTCGGTGGTATTTATCTCTCTGGACCAATCATAGCCCAAACCGATCGATTTCAATTGGTTTTTAAAATGCTTAACATTTTTTACGACCGTCTCTCGGGGATGGGTTCCCGTTTTGATGGCGTAATTCTCCGCCGGCAAACCGAAAGCGTCCCAACCCATCGGGTGAAGCACGTTAAACCCGTTCATTCTTTTGTAATGAGAGACAACATCCGTAGCCGTATAGCCCCGGGGATGGCCTATATGCAAACCCTTCCCGGAAGGATAAGGGAACATGTCAAGACAATAAAACTTGGGTTTTTCAGAATCGTCTTCGGCCCTGAAAACCTGCTGTTTCTCCCAAAACTTCTGCCATTTTTTTTCTTGTTTTCTATGATCGTATTTCATACCTGATTTAAATTATTTATGACTTAATTTTATCTGAATATTCCCGATTTGTCTAATGGACGAATTTGTTGTAAAATAATTAAAAATGAAAGGAGGTTAACAAGATGTCTGAAAGCAGGCTGAATCTGATAGAGAAAGTAGTAAGCTTGCCCGAAGAAGAAATGACGGAGCACCTTAGAAGCTGTAAAGACTGCGCCCACGAATTCATGAAGGCTTATCTCACATACAAAACGGGTTCGAAAGAAAAGAGTCTCGACAGCTTTCCGCCTTTCAAGAAAGATATCGAGCCGAAACAGTTTCTGAATAACTGGAAATTAAAAATCTCTCACAAAAGAGAGAAAGCCGAATATTCATTCGAGACATTGACAGAAGAGAAGATGAAAAGTAGGGATTTCCAGATTTTATTGATGAATTTGATTTCCGAAATGATAAAAGTCCTGGATGATGCTCCGAAAAAAAGACCGTACTCATCACTAATAGGTATTTTTTCGATACTGGAAAATGAATTGACGAATCCCGAATTCGAAATACTAACCGGTTTTGAACGGGAGGAATTATTCCAAAAATTAGGCGTAAAATCGCTGAATAAAAAAAGCCCCTAATCCAAGGGGCTTTTTCATATTCCGAATAGTCTTTTTACGTTTCCGTCGGTAATCTTTTCCAGCTTTTTTACGTCCATACCCTTAATTTTAGCCACTTCCTCAGCCACCGGTATTACTCCGAGGGGTGTATTTTTTCCTTTCCACCCGGGTGGATTAAGATAAGGACAATCGGTCTCCAAAACTATATTTTTAGGAGATACGACTTTTATTACCTTTTTTAGGTTAAGCTTGAATATTATTCCATTTAGCCCTATCAAATACCCTTTTTCAATATATCTTTTTGCCTGACTCAAGGATCCGGTAAAACAATGAATGATTCCTTTGTAGTCGGGAATCGTTTCCAGGGTTTCCTCGTGAGCTTTTCTGGAGTGTAAAATGAGGGGTAGGTTTTCCCGCTCGGCCAATTCGATGTGGTCTAAAAACACTTCTTTTTGCTTTTTCAGGGTCTTCTTTTTCTTTTTGTCCAAACCGGTTTCTCCGATTGCTACAACCCGCTTATTTTCAGCCAACTTCTCAACCCGACCAAAGTCAAAATCTTCTTCGGCGTGTAGGGGGTGGATTCCTGCGGAAGCATACATCTTGTTCTTTTCCTCAGCTATCTCCACCGCTTTTTTACTCGTCTCAAGTGTTGCTCCGATGTTGATCATACCGACCCCTTCGGAGCGACACTTTTCAATAAGAGATTCCCTGTTTTCATCGAAGTCCTTAAAGTTCAAATGAGCGTGTGTATCAAACATAATTTAATATTTAAAACGAAAGACGTAATTTATATTTCTTTCAATAGTTTATCACGAAGAGCTCTCTTTTCAATCAACCCCAAAACTATTTCGACATCCCGGAGCAGATTCCACACCCATTTCCACACCCGAAGGGTGTAGAAATAAAGGGTCTGGAGATGAATTTCTAAATTCATTTTAGCATCTCGGAGAAATAAAATCAGGGGGAATAAAAAAAGAGCCCACCTGAAAATCAGATGAGCTTTAAGCTTTGAACGCCCTTCATTTCTTTTATCTTAAAAATATCTTCTCTAAACCTCCTATCGGTACTCGCCTTTCTCGGAAAAGCTTTATTAGCTTTTTTTAGCCAATCGATGTAAATATTTCTGGACTTCAATCCACTCGGTGGATTTCCCCATGGTGGATTAACTCTTCCGTTATCCATTAGAAAATAGAATATCTCTCTTTTTACCCGTCCGGATGATTTTTCCTTCAAATTTTGCAATACTTGCTTAATCTCCATGAGCTCCTTTTCGGTTCCGTGATGACAGTTTCTGATCGTCCTTTGAATTCTATTTAATCTTTTCAGCAAATCTTCATCACTTTCTGCATCTCTGCTAAAATCGGCCTCGGAAGGAAAATGAATCGGTCTGAAGTACGGAATTTTGAAAGCCAGATAACCCTCTAAAACGGTAACGAGGCCATGAAGTGTCCAGTTTGAACCGACTCTGACCAAAAAGGGAACTGAAAAAATAACGGAAGGATCTTTCATCAGCTTGTGAGCGGAAAAACAGAAATTATTTCCACTTTTTTCGTTAAAGACAACTATTCGATCGTTTTCCACTTGGCCGCTTGTTTTGACATCAAATCCGGCATCTTTCAGCAACTTCTCAATTTCTCTAAGAACTCTCGTATGCGGTTTGATAAAGAACGAAAGACGCATTTCTCCCTCCTCCTTTCACTTATTACGGTTCTTGAAGACCGATTAAAACTTCAAGCTTTAAACGGGCTTCAAACTTAAAAAGACCTCCTTTATTCAGGAGGGTAATTTCCGAAAATATTCTTTTTAATTTTTATTTTCAGCGGTTTCGGAAATCACCTCCCCCAGTCCAAAGATACATCTCTTTCCCGGAGATAAAGGTCCTGCAGGTTGGTTTTTTTCCGATTAAGTTTCTCATAAACCGCTTTAATCTTATAACAAAAGGGCTAATTTGTCAAAACCGGGTATCCTTTATGAAGCTTTTCAAAGATATTTTCTTTTAAAAGAACCAACTTCATAAGTATCCCTCTTTTTTTTGTGGTTGAAAACCACTCGAAATCATGTAACTTCAAGTGACTTTCAATCTTATTTAGGGTAATGCCCCCCGTCATCCTGAGCGGAGCGAAGGATCTCGTTTATAGTACTCTTCGAAGAGATTCCCGGTCAAGCCGGGAATGACAGTCTTCCATTCTTCGTCATCCTGAGCGGAGCGAAGGATCTCTCTGTTTTGCCGTATTACATGGGATTCTTCGGCCTACGGCCTCAGAGTGACAAGAGTAGAAGTCTCAGAGTGACGGGGGTTGTGGGGTCGGGAATGACGGGGAGTGCGGTTCGTCATTCCCGCAACACTTTATCGCGTCATTCCCGCGAAAGCGGGAATCTCTTTGTATTGCTGAATTTTATGAGATTCCCGGTCAAGCCGGGAATGACATTCTTCCATTCTTCGTCATCCTGAGCGGAGCCCTGCCTGCCGGCAGGCAGGGAAGGATCTCGTTTATAGTACTCTTCGAAGAGATTCTTCCTGTCGGTAGGCGGGGACGACTTGAGATGTGGTCTCTCAAAAGAGGGTATCGAGCACAATTAAAAAGATCCCGATCTCTCGGGAGGTTCTTGAAATAAATTATTTTTTAAATCACAAAAAACCTCCCGAATCGTATTCGGTAAAGAAAAATCCAAAAAGCCAGTTTTTTATTTTCAGAAGATCTTTCATATTACAAATATAACAATAAAAGGCTTAAAGTCAAATTACTTTTTAACCGGATAAGTTCCCAAAAACTTGAAAAACAAAGCTTTCTCTTTGACGTCCTTAAAGGCTCTTTTAACCCGTCCTTCCTGCTTGCCTCCTTCAAAGTCCAAGAAGAATCTGTAAACCCAGGGGTGGCCGGCTATAGGCTGAGACTCTATTCTGGTCATATTGATGTCTCGCTTGCTGAACTCATCCAATATTTCGAGCAAAGCTCCGGGTTTGTGACCGGTTTGAAAAACGATTGAAGTTCTCTTGGAAAGCTTATTTTCTTCCTTGTTTTCTCTCCTGGATAGTAGAAAATACCTGGTGAAATCTTCTCTTTCCACCTCGACCTCTCGCTCTAAAATACTCATATCGAAGTTTTCGGCCGCTCTTTCATTGAAAATCGCTCCCGTTTTTTTATTTCCGTTATCAATTACCACTTTCAGTCTTTCCATAGGGTGGTAGGCGGGAATGACAATCAGATCCTTTTCTTTTATAAAATCTCTCACCTGTCTCAAAGCTTCCGGCTGAACGAAAATTCTCTCTATATCCTTCATTTTTGACCCCCAGGGTCCTATAAGACAATAATCAACCCTTATTTCCGTTTCTCCGTATACGAAAAGAGGAGATTTGGTAAGCAGGTTGAAAATCTCTCCCTCGCTTCCGCGTAAAGTATTTTCGACGGGAACGACTCCGAAATCAGCGCTTTCGTTTTCCACCATTTCGAATATGTCTTCATGAAAATCACATGAAATCGCTTTTATTTCTTCATCAAAAAAAATGTGGGCGGCCTCTTCTCCATAGGCCCCACTTTCACCTTTAAAAACTACCTTTTTAACATCCTCCATATGTTTTTATTGTATTTATTTTCTTAATTATAATTTAAAGTTCCGAAAACTACAAATTGTCTTCCGCTTACAAAAAACATTCCAAAGAAATCGAACCTTACAGCTTTTCAAAAAGAATTTTACTTTTTCCGCTTTCTATCTGCTTTTTGACCTTTTTCGCCGTTCCCGGCAAAAAGGGAAGGAGAAGTTCATGCAAGCTGTAGCAGATGTAAAGCGTTTCGAATATGACCTTTTCCTGGTCCCAAGATTCTTCCCAGGGCCGCTTTTTTTCAATGTATCCGTCGGTAAAGTGAATAAGGTCCCAAATTTCTTCCAAAGCTTTTTTGAATTCGAAATTCTCAACGAGCTCATCAACCTCCTTTTCGGTTTTCTTGACTCTTTTTCTGATTTTACTACCGGGCTTTCTTCCTTTTTCAAATTCAACCCCTTTTTTGGTTGCGAGTCCCACGGATCTCGAAAGAAGGTTCCCCAGTCCGTCGGCCAAGTCGGAATTATACTTGTTTTCGAATTTTTCAATAGTGAAATCTCCGTCTCCGGCGGGAGGAATTCCGGACAAAAGATAATATCTGACCGGATCGGTTCCGTATTTTTCCAAAAGTTCGAACGGATCGACTACGTTTCCGATTGATTTGGACATCTTTTTCCCTCCGGAAGTGATAAAGCCGTGGACGAATATGTTCCGGGGAAGCTCCAAGCCGATTGCAAGCAAGATTCCCAACCAAATAACACAATGAAACCTGGTAATGTCTTTTCCTATGCAATGAACGTCGGCCGGCCAGAATTTCTTGAACTTTTCTCCCTCTTCGGCATAATTCAGGGCCGAGATATAATTACTCAAAGCGTCAACCCAAACGTACATCTTTTGACTTTCGTCACCGGGAACGGGAATCCCCCACTCGAGCTTGTCCGCGGATCTGGACACGCTGATATCCCTTACACCTTCGGACAAAAAGGAAAGAACTTCGTTTTTTCTGGAATCGGGAATTATCCTGACCTCGTCTTCGGAAATCATCTTTTGAATTTCCTCTTCATAATCGGAAAGCTTGAAAAAATAATTTTCTTCCTCGACTTTTTCCGGAGCTTTGTCGTGGTTGGGACAAACCCCGTCTTCCAAATCTCTCTCGGTGAGAAACGCTTCACATCCGACGCAATAATAGCCGGTATATTTCTTCTTATATAAATCATTGTTTTTATCAAGCTTTTTCCATACCTTCTTAACGGAGGGCCAGTGCTTTTCCCGGTCGGTGGTTCTGATAAAGTCGTCATTGGAGATATTTAAACCGTCAACGAGACTGTGAAAGTCGGCAACCGTCTTGTCTACGAAATCCTTCGGCTTCATTCCTTTCTCTTTAGCCTTTTTAGCTATTTTTTGACCGTGCTCATCGGTTCCGGTTAAAAACCGGGTCTCTTTTCCTTTTTTTCTTTTGTGGCGAGCCAGAAGATCGGCTTGGACCAATTCCAAAGCGAAACCGATATGAGGAGGAGCGTTGGTGTAAGCTATGCTGGTAGTTATATAAAATTTATCACTCATCTTATTCATTTTTTATTATTACCGTGAACTCTCCCTTGGTGTGTTTTTCTCCTTCTAAATCCGCAATTATTTCTTTTAACTTTCCCCTGTAATTTTTTTCATGCATTTTAGTGAGCTCTCTGCAAACCACCGCCTGTCCGTTTTTTAAATCGGCGATTTCTTTTAAAGTCTTTATTATTCTATGGGGCGATTCGTATATTATCACCGGATGGTCGTAGGAGAGAAGCTCTTCAAAAAACTTTTTTCTTTTCCTTTTTTTCGGAGGGAAGCCTAAAAAAGTAAATTTGTTCATATAAAAGCCGGATACGCTGGCGGCGGCGGTAATCGCCGAGGGTCCGGGTATCGAACTTATCTCAATAGTCATTCCCGAATCCTTTATCAACTTTATTAATTTACCGGCCGGATCGGCAATTCCGGGAGTTCCGGCATCCGTAACCAGGGCTAAGTCTTTTCCTTTCCTCAATTTTTTCATTATCTCGGCTTGCTTTTTTTCACCGCTGTGATGATGATAACTGATGAGAGGCGTTTCAATTGAAAATTTATGACAAAGCTTTCCGGTAACCCTGGTGTCTTCACACAGAATGAAGTCGGCTTCCTTGAGTGTTTTTAAAACTCTTTCGGAAACATCACTCAGATTACCTATCGGAGTCGCTACTACGTAAAGCATATTAACCGGTTATTCTATTTTTTCTTCTCTCCATGAACTCTTTGAAAAATTCAAAAAGTATTCCGAGTAAAGGAATGGCTAACAAAGCACCTAAAAATCCCCAAAGAACACCTCCGACAACCAGAGCGAAAAGAACCAGCACCGGAGAAACTCCCATATATTTTTTTGATAAAAGCGGAGTGAGAGCACTGCTTTCTATCATCTGAATGATTCCAAAAGCTATAATTGCAAACAAGGCTTTCCAGGCACTGTCCATCAATATAACTACAAAAAATATTCCTCCTCCCAAAACCGGACCGACATAAGGTATGAAATTGAGAAGTCCGGCCATCAGAGAAAAAAGAAAAGCGTATTCTACATTAAAAAGATAAAAGGCTATATAGGTAGTCACTCCCACGAATATACAAGCCAAAATACGGACTAAAAACCAGCTGGTGACTTGCCTTTTCGCCTTCCTCCAAACCACCAATGCTTGATTTTTTTCCTTTTCGGGAAATATTAACTTTATAACCCTCTCTACACTGTTTTCTTCCAAAGAAAGAAAAATAGCCATCGTAACCACGAAAATCGTAGTGAAGACTCCACCGAAGATGATAGCTAAAGCGTTCAGCGCGTTGGCGGCAATCATTTCACTGGATTCTTTCAGGGCATCCAAAAAGCCTTCTACGCTCTCGAAGGCCTGTACTCCCAAGCCTTCCAGAACCGGAGAGATCTTATCGAAATACTCCGGAATAAACCGAGAAAAATCCCTTATTTCCGCTGAAAAGGCGGGTACCGATAAATAGGTAAAAAGACTGATTATACTGAAAACGAAAAGATAAATTCCCAAAACGGAAACAGACCGAGGCAGTCCGAGTTTTTTCAAAAAGTTAACTCCCGGAGCCAGAAGAATTGAAATTATGAGAGCAAAAACGAAAAGAACCAAAATTTCGGAAATCTGGTAAAGAAAGTAAATTGTAATCCCGGCGAAAGCGATCTTCAAAATCGTTCCCCAAGAAATGTCCAAAACGTCCTTTTTTTTCATAGCTTTTCTTTTTTTATAATTCTATCAAAAATCTTCAAGGAAAGAAACTAAAAGTTCTTTTTGAGTATTTTTTTAAACCTGTCCTCGTCCTCGAAGGGGCCTATCAAGGCCAAGTTGAGTTTTTCGGGCACGAAAATCTCATTACTGACTCTCTCTATATCCTCAACGGAGACCCGATCTATTCTTTTGAAAAGTTCCATCGGCGTCAAAACGTCCCTCTCCAAAAGAGCTTGTCTGCCGTAATAAAAAGCCAAAGAGTCGGACGATTCCAGCTTAAGAGCCGTTTTTCCCTTGATGTAGTCTTGCGCCTTCTTCAGCTCCCCTTCCGAGGCCGGTTCTTCTCTTATCTTCTTGAACTCTCCCAAAATAGCTTTTATGCCCTCGATTACGTTTCCGTTATCCAGTCCCGCTCTGGCTACCAGGTAGCCGGTATCCGGATTACTGGAAGCGGCCGCTTGGATGTAATAAGCGAGTCCCAGCTCCTCTCTTACTTTACTGAAAAGCCTCGAGCTCATCATGCCGCCCAAAATAGTGGCCAGGATTTCTTGAGTGTATCTTTCCGGCCGCATGTCCCTGAAGGCTCTGGCACCGATACAAATATGGGTTTGATCCGTATCTCTTTTTAAAATCTCAACTTCGGGTTCGTCTTGATCTTCCGTTACTTCCGGTTTATCCTTGGGCTTTTCTTTTTTTATCTCCGAAAAATAATTAGCTATCTTTTTTCTTCCCTCTTTGTGGCTTACGTTTCCGGCCAAAACTACCAAACTGTTGGAAGCGGAGTATTGAGTGCTCATATAATCCATTAAATCCTCTCTGGTAATCGAAGCTACCGATTCTTTGGTTCCGGCTACGTCCCAGCCGGCGGGCTGGTCTCCGTATAAGAGTCTCTGCCACAAAACCTGGGTGTAGGTCATCGGATTGTCGTATCTCATATTTATCTCTTCGGATATCACCCCTTTTTCTTTTTCAATCTCCTTTTCGGGAAGTAAGGAGTTCAAGTATATGTCCGAAACCCAATCCAGAGCTAAATCCAGCTTTTCCGTAGCCACTTTGGCGTAATAGCCGGTAAAGTCTTCAGAGGTGAAAGCGTTGTAATCCCCACCGACCTTGTCCAAAGTTTCGGCCACCTTCAAGGGGGTGGGCCGTTTCTCCGTCTTCTTAAAAAGCATATGTTCCAAAAAATGAGAAATTCCCATTGTTTCCTTTTCTTCGTACTTCGATCCGGTTTTAACCAAAACTAAAACAACCACCGCTTTGGTTCCTTTTTGAGGGGCGGTGATTACATCCATTCCCGTTTCCAGAGTTTGTTTTTTATAATCTTGCATATCTTTAAAAAGTAACTTTTATGATTATTATAACAGAAAAAAGCCAATTAAAAAGAGCCCCCGAGCCGGGACTCTTTTTTTAGATTCCGTTAAACCTTTTCACCTAAAGAGTGAAAGTCGGCTCCTTTCAAAAATTGATCTACCACGTTCTTAAGATCGTCAATGTCAACCCTGATTTGATCCATGCTGTCTCTTTCCCTGAGGGTGACCGAGTCGTCTTCGAGACTGTCAAAATCAACCGTCACACAAAGCGGTGTACCGACTTCGTCCTGTCTTCTGTATCTTTTACCTATCGATCCGGTTTCGTCATAAATCGCATCGAAATCAACTTTCAAGTCGTCAAATATTTTCTCGGCCTTTTTTACCAAATCCTCTTCTTTTTTAATAAGGGGAAAGACAGCCACTTGAGTCGGAGAAAGTTTTCTGTGGAGTCGCAGCACGGTCTCTTTCTTATCGGCATCACTGCTTCTCCCTTCTTCCAGTTCGTCATAACTGTCAACCAAAAAAGCTAAAAAGCATCTTTCCACGCCCACCGAGGTTTCTATTACCCAAGGATAATCTCCGTCTACGGAAAAGTCTTCTTCTCCGTGCTCGGAATGATTGGAAAGATCCCAGTCACCTCTGTTGTGAATTCCTTCGATTTCTCCCCATCCGAACGGAAACTCGTACTCGATATCAACTTGTCTTTGAGCGTAGTGTGCTCTTTCTTTTTCACCTATTTCGTTTTTTCTCAATTTGCTCATATCGATTCCCATCCTCTCATACCACTCGAATCTTCGCTTTAGCCACTTTTCAAAAAAGTCGTCAGCTTCTTTTTGTTTACAAAACCACTGCATTTCCATCTGCTCGAACTCTCTCATTCTGAATATGAAGTTTCCGGGAGTGATTTCATTTCTGAAGGATTTTCCAATTTGGGCTATGCCGAACGGTAAATCAACTCGCATGGAGTCCATCACGTTTTTGAAGTTGACGAATATTCCCTGGCAAGTTTCCGCTCTGAGATAAGCGGTAGCCGCCTCACTCTCCACCGGACCAACGAAAGTTTTCATCATCAAATTAAAATCTCTGGGCTCCATAAGCTTACCCCCGCATTCGGGACACTTCTTAATGCTTTCACCGTCTTCTTCCAGGTCCTTGAACCTCTTGTGGCACTCCTTGCACTCACTGAGCTTATCGGCGAATCCTTTGGAAAGGTGACCCGAGGCCCGCCAAATGTCGGGGTTCATTATTATCGACGAATCGAGTCCGACTACATCGGATTGACGTCTGGTCATTTCTTTCCACCAACTGTCTTTCAGCTTGTTCTTTAACATAACTCCTCTGGGTCCGAAATCATAAGTCGAACTGAATCCTCCATAAATCATCGAAGAGGGAAAAACAAAACCTTTTCTTTTCGTTAAAGAAACAATTTTTTTAATTGATTTTTTCATATATCTTTAGTTGTTATCTTCTTCGTCTTCCGTTTCCTCCTCATCTTCTTCGGGTTCAATTTCAACTTCCGGTTCTTCCGGATCAATATCAAAGAAATCAAGAAGATTTTCGTGGGTTAACCCGTCAACTTTATGGGTTACCTCTTTTTCTGTCCATGCGTCTTCACCGCTGATTTCGGCTTCGGATATGAGTTCAAAATCTTCATCCACCGAAGAGATGGGAATTATTTCCACTTGAAAATAAATTTCCGGGGCCTTGCGGGAAACCCCCGCCCCTCTTTCAATTTTTTCCAATTCCCAAATAACTTCTCCGGTTTCCGTGTCGTGATTTAATTCCGAATCCTCGGGATACTTCTCAACGATTGAAGCGTCCTCCGGAAGTTCGGCTACTATTTTTACGTCCTCAACGTCATTATAAAAATTTTCAACTGTCCAATAAACGGTGTAGCTGCTCGGTCTGTTTAATCTCAAAGGGAAAGGTCCTACCGTACTCAAAACATTTTCTTCATCGGCAAAGTCTTGGAAAAGTTTCAAATCGGTATTAACTTTGGTTCTTATTTCGGTTCTGGTTTGATCCAAGTTAATCGAAGTTCTTATCTCGGGATTGTAGGGCAGGTCCGTTTCTTTCACTTTGGACCAAAAAGATATCTTTTCTTCGTCATCGGGATAGAGTCTTCTGAGTCTTGAAACTGAAGCATGGCTCCAAGTGATGGTCCCCGCATTTTTTTGGAACCTTCCGTCCAAGGGGTCGACTCCGTCCATATCCATAAGTTCGGTATCCAAATCAACGGTCAAGAATAAATCTTCCAAGATGCTGTCTCCGACGTTTTTAAAGTATATTTCATAAAACAAATCTTCACCCGAACCGGCTACGTAATCCGAGCTGTCATTTATTATCGGATCGATATATAAACTGGGTTGTGGAATAAGAATCTCTCCTTCTATCTTTCTGAGAGGAATAAATTTATCGAATTTCCAAACTCCGAGTTCGGCTTTGAACCCCTTTATATCCCCCTGCTCGCCCTCCAAGGAGCCGAATATTTCAATGACCCCACCTTCGTTTCCGGGCAGGAGGTCCTTTCCCCACTGATCGTCTTCAATTCCCGCGGGAGTGCTACGGAGAAACTTGAAGTCGGAAGGGTAATCGATCCTTATTTCCAAGTCGGTCAAATCACCTTCCAGCTGAGAAAAGTACCTCATCCTGAACGGAAATTCTTCGTCAGCTTTCATTTCACTCGGTAGGTCGAACTCAAAACTGAGAGGCACTTCGGTTATTATTCCGGTATGAGTTCTCGGCTCTTCATAGCTGGCTGATAGATTCTGCGGAGAATAATTGAACCAGGCCGAAGCCTTTACCGAATCTCTCTCCATGCCGAATATTTTGGCTTTGAATTCAATCGTTTCCTCTTGTCCGGGATTAATATTCGGTAATTCCACTATTCGCCTGAAGGTGTCTCTTTCCATGGTTATCTCTTCCTCGTCTTCCTCAACGGGAACCGAAGCTTCCGGATATTCGAAGACAACCGATACGTCCTCGAGACGTGTGTCGCTATTATTTCTATATCTTATTTTATACTCAACTTCTTCAGCTACCTCGAACTCCTCCGGACCGATAATTTCAACTTTCAAATCAGCTTGAGAAAAGCTGCTCTTTTCAAAGTAAACGAAAGCAATAGTGCCGGCTACTAAAGCTAAAAGAAAGCTAAAGAAGGCTAATTTTTTCAACATTTTTTTCATATGTTTATGCTATCTTCTTTTAAAGTTTACCAGACCAATCCTTCTTATTCAAGACATGCCCTTGGAAGGGAGTACGGCCGTGTAGTTTTTAAGCAGCTCTCCCAGGTTGGAAAATTGCAAATTTCTTCTTAAAAAGTTCTCCATATCCGACTCGGAAACGGCTTTCAAGAAATCTCTGTCCTCCGGCTTAATTCCGACTTCCAGGGGGTCCTTTATATTTTTCGAACAAACCTTGCACAAAAGACCTCCTTCCCGGGGGCTGAAAGCGGAAACTTCTGATCTTTTATCCACGACACAACAGTTAACTTCCGGCTTATATCCCGCAAGCTCCAAGAATTTAAAAGCGAAGTAATAATAAAATCTGCGCAAATCTTCACTTTTCTCTCCGTTTTTTAATCTTAATTCCATTTCGTCAAGAATCCGAAATGACTTCTTCAAAAAAAGCCAAAGTCGTTCGTCTTTTTCTTCTTCGGGCAAAAAAGAATCGAAAAGTGAAGCCATCTTAAAAGACGTGGAAAGCTTCCCCAAGCTTTTTTTGATGTCGGAAAAACCGTTGACTTTGTCCGTATCGGTCAAAATATTGTAGTACCTTCCCCTGATGAACTCTATTTCACTATAGCAAAAAAGGCGAGCACCGGACTTCAACTTGGACTTGATCTTCCTTATCGATTTTCCGGTAACTCCCATCTTTCCGAAATCTTCCGTATAAACAATCAGGTACTCATCCGCCTCGAATCGCTGATATTTTTTAAGAAAGATAGCTTCCGTTTTATAGCGAGTAAACATAAATCAAATCTTTTCTATTCCTATGGTCAGGTCTCCTTTTTTAAAACTAATCTCCTTTACGTTTTCGGTTTTTACCGCTTCTACCTTTTCCATTTCCGAGATTCCGGCCTGATTTCGAAGATAATCCGAGTACTGCTTCAAAAGATCTTCAAAATCTCCGCTGAAATACAGCTTTATCTCTTCTCCGGGAACGAGGTCGGCCTTTTTTCTGAGATGTTGAGTTCTTCGGAGTATCTCCCTGGCCATTCCTTCTTTCTTCAATTCGGGAGAGATGTCGGTTATCAACTTGACTTTCTCATCCACGGTAATTTTCTTAACGTTCACTTCTTCTTTTAAAATATCCACAACTTCGGAGGACAATTCTTTGTCAATCTTCAATTCGGGTAGGGGTTGTCTTACCTTTATACCCGTCTTCGCTCTTTCGGATAAAGCTTCCTGAGCCAATTTTCTGACTTTTTCCATCTCTTTTTCCAGGCTTTCGTCGATAAGTGAATCATCAACCTCGGGATAATCGGCCAGATGGACCGATTCCTTTCCGGTGAGTTTTTTATAGAGATAGTCGGTTACAAAAGGAGTGAAAGGGGCCGCCGCCTTAACCACATTAACCAATACGTAATGGAAAGTGGTGGCGAATTCTTTCTTTTCTTTTTTCGATTGCGGATTTTGAAACTTGTTTCTGGATCTCCTCACATACCAATTGGACAAATCTTCAATTAAATCTTCAACCTCCCTGGCCGCTTCGGTTAATTTATAGTCATCCATTTCCTCAATTATCTTCTTTATTGCTCTTTGTGTCCGAGACAGAATCCATCTGTTTAGTGGATTTTCCGGTTCAAGATTATCGGATGAAGCGTTTTCGACATAAGTCTCAAAAAACGAGTGGCAGTGCCAAAGGGTGGAAATAACTTTTCTGTTCGTTTCTCTCACCCTTTCTTCGGAAAATCTGTAATCTTCACCGACTTTGGTGGAAGAGAGTAAAAAGAATCTTAATGAATCCGCACCGTAAGTGTCGAATACGTGACTCATATCGGGATAGTTTCTGAGTCTTTTGGACAGCTTTTTACCGGTTTCGTCCAAAAGAAGGCCGTTGGCGATCACGTTTCTGTAGGCCGGCTCATCTTTTCCCAGTCCCGTGTCTTCAAGAGTCAAAGCGGTGGCTAATACGTGCAAAGTGTAAAACCAGCCTCTGGTTTGATCCATGCCTTCGGCGATAAAGTCGGCGGGAAAGGCTTCTTCGGTCTTTTTTTTGTTTTCAAAGGGGTAGTGCATTTGGGCGTAGGGCATCGAACCGGACTCGAACCAACAATCGAAAACCTCTTCAACCCGTTTCATTTCACCTCCGCACTCACATTCCAAAATTACTTCATCTATGTATGGCCGATGTAAATCTTCCGGTTTTTCTCCGAGCTCCTTAACACTGCCTACCACTTTTCTTTCATCGCAATCCGTGCATTCCCATACCGGAATCGGGGCTCCCCAAAATCTGTTTCTCGATACCGACCAGTCTCTGGCGCCTTCGAGCCAATTGCCAAAACGTCCTTCTTTGACGTGTTCGGGAACCCAGTGAATTTTTTCATTGTTTTTTAGAAGCTGATCCTTGAATTCGGTAACTTTTATATACCAGCTGTCAAAAGCATAGTATAAAAGCGGAGTATCACAACGCCAGCAAAACGGATAGGAGTGTTCGTAATCCTCTTTTTTATAAAGCAGATTTTTTTCTTTTAAATCCTCCAAAATTTCTTTATCCGCTTTTTTGACAAACATACCTTTCCATTGCCCGGCATGTTCATTAAACTTACCCTCTTCATCAACTAAGTGAAAGAAGGGCAGGCCGATTTCTTTACCCAACTCAAAGTCATCTTCACCGTACATTACCGCCGTATGAACTATTCCCGTACCCTCTTCCAAAGTTACGAAGTCGGCCAAATAGACCTTAAAGCAATTGTCGATACCTTCCGGAGCGGCCTCTTTCATATAAGGATAGAGTGGTTCGTATTCCACCCCTTCCAAATCTTTACCTTTGAATTCTTTTTTAACTTCATATTCTTCTTCCAGGATCTCAAGTTTTTCTTTGGCCAAAATCAACTCCTCGCCCCCGTTTTCAACCAGTACGTAGCTGAAATCTTCATCAACCACCAAAGCGACGTTTCCGGGCAGAGTCCAAGGTGTGGTAGTCCAAGCCAAAAGATAAGCCCCTTTGAACTGACCGGTTTTAACTTTCATTTTCATAAAAACCGAAGGGTCGGTAGTCATCTCGTAACCTTGATTAACTTCAAAGTTGGAGATCGGAGTTCCGCATCGAGGGCAATAAGGAGAAATTCTGTAATCCTTATAGACCAGCTCTCTTTCCCAGAGCTTTTTGAAGACCCACCAGACGGATTCGGTATATTCTTCATCCATGGTGGCGTAATCGTTTTCGTAGTCAGCCCACCTGCCTACTCGAGTCAAGGTCTCTTTCCAGTCGTCCACACATCTGAATACCGAATCCCTGCATTTGGCATTGAACTTCTCAATTCCTATCTCTTCTTCAATCTCCCGCTTGCTGTTTACGTCAATCTCTTTTTCAATCAAATTTTCAACCGGGAGACCGTGACAATCCCAACCGACTCTTCTGGGAACCCGGTAGCCCCGCATTGTTTTATAGCGCAAAACGCTATCCTTGATAGTGCTGGCCAATACATGGCCGTAGTGGGGTTTTCCGGTAGCGAAAGGCGGACCGTCATAAAAACTGAAAAGATCGGCGTCCTTTCTCTTTTCCAGAGTTTTTCGGAATATATTTTTCTCTTTCCAAAAATCTATTATTTCTTCTTCTATCTTTGAAAAATCCATACCTTTTAAATTAAAAACTAATTTCAATAGTTAATAATAGCATAAATCATTAAAATTTTTAATCACTAATAAAAAAATCCAATTGCTCGAATTTTACTGTTAACTTTTAACTATTAATCTTCCCATTTTACCGTCATTCCCGACCCCGATCGGGAACCTACCACCTCTCCGTCATTCCCGCGAAAGCGGGAATCCCTTCAAAAAGCGTCATAGATGAGATCTCCAATCGAGTTGGAGATGACGAATAGTGTTCGTCATTCCCGACCCCGATCGGGAATCTCTTTGCATGCCTCTATTATATAAGATTCCCGCTTTCGCGGGAATGACAGTGGTGGTTTATTGGGATTCTTCCCGCCTGCCGGCTGGCACTTCACTGCGTTCGTTCAGAATGACAACCCTTTTTGTGACAGGTCTAACCTGTCACAAAGTGAAGGTTTAAGTTAAAAAAGGACAGGTTTCCCACCCTTCTAAGTTAAAGATAGGTTGGACCTCTCCTGAGTTGATAGATAGGTTAAACCTATCAAAGACGGTTGATCATTAACAAAAACCCGCCAGATGGCGGATTAACTTTAAGCGAAGATACTCTCTGTGAGGGGTTCTCAAAGAGAATATTAAGCTAAATTATTTTTCTAAGCTCTCCCGTCTTTATAAACCCCTCTTTACTCTTTTTTTCTTTTATTAACTCTTCTTTGCTTTTATTTTTTATCCTTCCTTCAAGTAGCCATAGAGGGTCCCCATGGCTAATAATTAAGACTGTCGCTTGCTCATTATTTTTATCAATATCTTCCAGGGCGTCAATCATTCTCTTTTCTACCGTTTCCCAGCTTTCTCCATTTTTAGGATTGTTATTAAAAAACTCTTTATCTATCGGAAATTTATTATAAAAATCTTCCTTTTTTCTGTCGTGCCAAACTCCCAGATCCAAATCTCTTAGCTTCTTATTAAAAATTATATCTCCGCTAAAACCAATCTCTTTTTTAACAATTTTTGCAGTTTGCTTTGTTCTTAAAAAATCGGATGCGTATATTTTACTTATGCCGAGCCTCTTAATCTCTTGGCTTCTTTTTCTTATCTGCTCTCTTCCTTCATCAGCCAGAGGAACCGAGTCGGTTGGATTTCTGGGATAAGTCAAATCAGTCTTATCTTTTTGATAAGCCGTTTTTCCGTGTCTTAATATATAATAGTCGTTTTTTAAATCCATAACTTACATTTTTTCCGGTAAGGGGATTCCCAAAAGTTCGAGTGATTTTTTTAGGGTTGCAAAACTTGCCTTGGTCACCGAAAGTCTTTGAGCTCTTTCCTTTTTCGACGGAGCTTCCAGGATAGGCATTTCATTATAAAATATGTTGAATTCCTTGGCCAATTGATAAGTGAAGTTCGCTATTGAAGAGGGGGTGAAATTTCTCTCGGCGGCATCTAAAATATTCTCAAATTCACCGATTCTTTTAATTATTCTTCTTTCTTTTTCGGAAAGGTTGCTTATTTGAAAGTTAAAATCTCCGGCCTTTTTTAATACGCTTTTAGCTCTCAAGGTAGTGTATTGCAGGTAAGGGCCGGAGTTACCCTTCAGGTTGAGTACTTTATCCCAATCGAAAACGATATCTTTTTTGTAATGCTTTTTAAGATCGGCGTATTTGACCGCTCCCACCCCTATCTTTTCGGCCGCTTCTTCCTTTTCCTCCTCAGTCATTTTTCCGGAAGTCTCAGAGGCTTCTATAATTTCTTCGGCTCTTTTTACCGCTTCTTCCAATACTTCCTTCAAGTGAACCGTTTTCCCTTTTCTGGTCGACATGGCTCCGTCTTTCAATCTGTACATTCCGTGGGCGACATGCATGAAATTGCTCCTTTTTTTCCAGCCCAACATCTCCACGGTTTTGAATAATTGCTTCATATGAAGTTTTTGGTCCGCTCCTATTTCATAAATGAATAAATCCGGATTCCAGCGATTAATTCTATACTTAACGGTAGCTAAATCCCGAGTAAAATAAGTGGTTCCGCCGTCCGACTTCAAAAGCATGGCCGGAGACATCTCTTCGTCAAAATCAACTATCAAAGCTCCTTCAGACTCTCGAGCTACGTTTTTCTTTTTAGCTTCTTTAATAACCGCTTCCATTTTATCTTGATAGAAGCTTTCCCCGATATGATGATCAATATCTACTTCCAAAAGATCGTAAATCTTTTGAAATTCCCGCATGCTTTTTTCTACGCAGATCTCCCAGATTTCAGTCGCTTTCGGATCTCCTTCTTCCAGTCTTTTGAACCATCTTTTTCCTTCTTTTTCTATCTCCGGATTTTTCTTCGCCTCCTTGTGAAATTCAACATAGAGTTTTTCCAAGTCTTCAATCGACAAATCTTCCGGGTTTTCGTCTTCTTTTTTGATTTGCCTGATTAACTTTCCGTATTGGGTTCCCCAATCGCCCAAATGATTTACTCCCACACATTTCCATCCGTTGAATTTATATATGTTGTAAATAGCTTGCCCGACTATGGTTGATCTCAAGTGGCCGATACCGAAGGGTTTGGCTATATTGGGAGATGAGTAGTCCAAAACCATCGTTTTTTTCTTTTTTTTTCTTTCGAACTCGTTCACTTCCCTTGCTCGATTTTCCAAAGCCTGATCGGTAAGTCGAAAATTAATAAATCCGCTTTTATTCTCAGCAGTAAAAAAATCGCCCGTCACCTTTTTGGATAAAACTCGAGCTGTCTCTTCCGGGTTTTTTCCCAGTTCAGAGGCCAGTTTGAAAGCTATATTGGTCGCCAAGTCTCCATGACTTTCTTTTTCGGGGGTTTCCAGTTCAATATTTTTCAAGTCCACCGAAACTCCGAATAACTCTTCAACCGCTTTCTGAACTTTTTTCTTCAGTTTCTTCTCGAACATATGATTTATAATAACATAAATCGGTGTCAGTTTGAACCGCAAAAAATTACAAGAATATAAAACAAACCGTCATCCTAAAAATAAAACCCTCCTTCATTCTAAACGTTGTCCCCGCCGTCATCCTGAGCCCTTACCGTCATCCTGAGCGGAGCGAAGGATCTCATCTATAACACTTTTCGAGGAGACTCTTCGCCTTCCGCTCAGAATGACAAAGGGGCGCTTTTCGAGGAGATTCTTCCTGCCTGCCGGCAGGCAGGGCAGGCGGGCACTTCACTCCGTTCGTCCAGAATAACGGCTACGGCAATCGTTAATCTTTAATCTGTAGTCCTTAATAAAAAGCCTCCTTCACTAAAGTAATCCCGTCCCTGAATCCCGCCCCCGGGGCGGGAACGGGGGCTGTTTGTCAATTTTCTTGTTTATTGTTAATATGTTTTCTGCTAATATAAAAATATGCCGACTTTAGCAAAAAATAAAAAAGCTTACTATGACTACGAGGTCCTGGAAAAGTTCGAGGCCGGCTTGGTTTTGACCGGACAAGAGGTGAAAGCGATTAGAGAAGGAAAAATTTCCCTGAAGGGTTCTTACGTAGTCATCAGGGGTCAGGAGGCTTTTCTGATAGGGGTAAAAGTTCCCCCTTATCAACCGAAAAACAGCCCCGACGACTATGATCCGGAAAGAAAACGTAAACTTCTTTTAACCAAAAAGCAGATAAAATACCTGATGGGGAAATCGAATGAAAGGGGGTTGACTTTGGTGCCTTTGAAGGTGTATACTAAACAAGGCTTAATTAAGCTGAAGTTTGGTGTTTGTCGCGGAAAGAAAAAACATGACAAACGAAAGAAAATCAAAGACAGGGAAATAGATAGGAATTTAAGAAGAAAAATTAAAAAAAATCGGGGATGAATCCGATTCGACGAAAACGCTCTTTAAAATGAAGCAAGCCGAGCCGCAATCTCGTAAAACTTGCAAACATTTGTAAGTGCCAACTTACAAGAAGACCTGGCATTCGCTCCTGCGCCAGCAGTAGCTTAAGTGCCTGCCTTCATCGCTGACGCCCGATGGGCGGTGAAAGTACCATAATTTCGGGATATGCGTTCCATTTTGGTCAAATGGTTCGTGAAACCAACCGACCTTTGGTCGGAGAGGTTTTGTCCGGATAAAATCTCCGGCCGAGAAATAACCGGACTAAGCTTGTAGATTCATTTTAGGAGGATTTTCGGACGGGAGGTCACACCTCCCCATCTCCACAAATTAATTCAAAATATATATTTCTACAAAGACGAGAGTAAACAAACAAATAAAGGCGAAAAAAATGAGGGTTGTAACCGCCGACGGTGAATACGTCGGAGTTTTATCTAAAGAGGAAGCTCTCAAAGAAGCGAAGAAAAGAAATTTGGACTTGGTAGAGATATCACCCAGTGCCAGCCCTCCGGTCTGTAAGATAATAGATCACGGAAAGTATAAGTACAGACAACAAAAGAAAGAGCAGCAGAAATCACAAAAATCTCATCAACCGGAGCTCAAAACTTTGAAGCTCAGTTTTTCAATCTCGGATCATGACATGGAAGTGAGAGCTAAAAGTGCCAAAAAATTTCTAAAAAGAGGTGATCGTGTAAGAGTCGTATTGCCTCTGAGGGGGAGAGAAAACGCCCTGCAAAAAACCGCTGAAAAAAAGATGAAAAAGTTCATAGAAATGATAAAGGAAGAAGTGGACTTACGAATAGATAAAGATTTGGAAAAAGAACCCCGCGGATTAACGATGACAATAAGTAAAAATTAAACCTATGAAACCGAAAACCAGAAAATCAATCAAAAAAAGATTCAAAATAACGAAAACCGGGAAGGTTTTACGCCGAAAACCCGGTCAAACCCATTACCGGGCAAAAATGTCCGGCGAAGAAAAAAGGAAGGCCCGAAAATGGGTCGAAGTTAAAGGTGCGGAAGCGAAAAAAATAAAAGAGGCGCTGAACTACTAAAATTATGCCCAGAGTTAAAAGAGGAAAAACAAAAAGAAAAAGAAAGAAAAAGGTAAAAAAGCAAACCAAGGGATATAAGTGGGGAAGAAAAAACAAGTACAAGTCTGCAAAAGAGGCTCTGATGAAGGCTTGGAGTTATAAATACAGGGATAGAAAAAAGAAAAAGTCCGAATTCAGAAAGAAGTGGCAGACACAAATCAACGCCGCCTGCAGACAAAACGGAACCACTTACAGCAAATTTATTCACAACTTGAAGAAGAACGACATCGTTTTGGATAGAAAAATCCTGGCCGACTTAGCCAGGAACAATCCTGAAACCTTCACAAAGATAGTAGAGGAAGCTAAATAAATTCGTTAGCTCTTTTAACTACCCGCCGCGTATTCTCAAAGGGCATGAGCTTCATAGCCTCTTCGAAATTAGCCCACTTAAAATCTCGATGTTCATTGGAGACCGCTACGGTCTCCTTTTTAGTTTCGGCTAAAAAATACACCACTATCTTGAAAACGGTTTCTTCTTCGCTTTTAAAATAATATTTATTGAACTCCTTGAAATCCGGAATGATTTTTATTTCATTTTCTTCAATGCCGGTTTCTTCAAAAAGCTCTCTGAGAGCCGCCTCCTCAGCGGACTCCCCTTCTTCTATGTGACCCTTGGGTAGGCCCCAATAATCCCTCTCCCTGTCTTCCGACGGATATTTTAAAAGTAAAAATTCAGGATCTTGTTTCTTTTTTTTGTATATGACGAATCCGGCTGATTTTTCCATCTTCATTTTTTTATTGAAAAAGTTAGCCACTCTTTTAAATTAAGTATGTCCCGGGTGAGCTCGTCCTTTCCGGAAGAATTCAAAGCGATAAAAGCTACCCTTCTTTCCACTCCTCCCATTTTCATTTTAAAAATATAAAACCCACTTGCCGATCCACCGTTTAGTCCGGTTTTTCCTCCTAAAAAGTCGTCTTTCTCATAAAATATATTCTTGTTTTCCAAGCCGGGAAATACGTGATAATTAATTCCCGGAGCCCAAACACCTCGAGAGATGTTCAAAATAGGAATGCGAGTATGATTCAAATAATAAGCCAAGTAATACAGGTCTCTCGCACTGGCTAAATTTTCTTCATCTCTTCCGGTTACGTCAACCAGCTGAGTGTTATGCATTCCAATTTGATCCGTTTTTTCTTTAAGCCTCTTCATAGTCCAATCTCGACCCAGATAATGAGAAAGAAAACGTGCCGCATCATCGGAAGATTCAATAAGAAGTGGGGCCAAAACGTCGACCATTCTATAGCTTCTGTTGGGTGTAATTCTGGAATTATCTTCCTTTAACATATAATCGGAAGCCCTTATTGAAGAAGTTGTTCCCATGTGCTCGGCAACCACTACGGCGGTCAGCATCTTAACTATCGACGAAATATGATGCCTGTCTTCCGGGTTTTTATCCAAAAAAACTTTCCCCGAATCCAAATCGGCAACTAAAAAGCTTTCGGCGGAAACCTCCGGTGGTTTTTCCAAAGATTTCTCTTCCGGCTCAAAACCGTCCTGTTGGGCAGTAATCGACAAAACGGGAAGTCCGGCTTCCAAAAAATCGTAAAGTCGACGCATTTTTTCAGTTTCAACTCTTATACACCCTCCACTGATTCTCGAATAAAAGGGAGCTCCTCCGGGATAGAAGGGCTGCCCGTGAATCAGGTACTTTCCGTAAAAACGAACGGAAAAGGGCATGTAAACGGACGTAGTGGTGGAAAATCTCAATCCCTCCTTGGAAATTACTTCGTAAAGTCCGGACGGGGTTCCTCCCCAAGTCGCCGGGTCGATAGCGGCCAGCATTTCAAAATTTTCTTTCAGATCCCCATTCTCATAAAACCCGAGTTTTCCGGTTACCGTATTTATCTTCAGGTAATCGGTTAGCTCGTCTTGAAAATATCGATAATCCGGAAGCTCGTCAATTTCTTTGAACCCGAAGGAATCAATCATTTCCTCCAAAGCTTTTTCGTAAACCGGATCGGAACTGAAGCGATAAAAATAACTCCCCTTTTGAAAATCTCCTTCCTCTTGATTTACATTTATCCTAACCGCTTCCTCCCCGGTTTGAGAATAAAAGATAATTTCACTTCGACTAAGTTTTGCGGTCCACCCTTCGGGAATCTTCAGTGAAAATCCGTGAGTCGAGCTGGATCTTTCCGTCCACTGATCAAAAACTCTTAAAAACCCTGCTTCGGTAAGAGAGTATTTTTCAACCACCGTATCTTCTCCCACTAAAATCTCAATTTTAAAAAATCCATCTAAAAAACTTGAATTATTAAAATCTCCGTTTACTTTTCGGGTCGTAAAATGACCTTCCGGTTTAGCTACTCCGATCAGGAAAACCTCCGGTTCCGACTTTTCAAAATCTGCTTTTATTATCCCCACCGCTTTTCCGTTTTTTAAAAACTCTTTCTCTATCAATTCAATTTTCACCCCTTCGGAATTAAGTTCCGAGTCATTGCAGTATCGAGCAAGATTGTTCGTAATAAAAACTCTTTCCTCCAGAAACACCGGGCAATAAAGATCCAATTTTAAATTTTCAATAAACTCCTCGTCGAATCTTTCTTCTTCAAATCTTTCAATAAAAAATAAGGGCTCCAAAAACAGAAGAGCCGTAAAAAACACCAAAGCGAGAAGTACTGTGAATAAGACTTTCTTACCGGTAAAGTTCATTTATTAATTATATCTGTTTTTGTCTCTTTTTCAATTATTTATGAGAGATAAAAAATCTTCTTTGGAAAGAGTATTAATTATATCAGTTGATTTAGCCCACCCTCTTCTGGCTTGACCTACACCGAACTCGACGTTTTCGAGCTGATTCAAGTGGTGAGAGTCACTGTTTATGGCCAGCTTTATCCCTCTTTCGACACACTTTTTAATGTCGGCGTCTTTCAAGTCCAATCTGGCCGGTGAGGAATTTATTTCCAAAAAAACGTTTTCTTCTTCGGCTACTTTGAATATTTTTTCCATATCGAGATTCAACGAATCTCTTTTTTTAATCAGTCTTCCGGTCGGATGGGAAATTATATCAACTTCCGGGTGTCGCATAGCTTTTATCAATCTTTCCGTCATTTCTATTCTACCCATCTTGAATCCGGAATGCATTCCGGCTATTACGTAGTCCAGCTTTTTCAAACCCTTATCACTAATATCCAATGACCCGTCTCGAAGAATGTTCGCTTCACAGCCCTGCATTACGTAAAAATCCGAATTTTGAGCTTCAAATTTTGAATTTAATTTTTCTATTTCTTTACGTTGCTTGGAAAGCTCTTTTTCACTCAGTCCGTTCTCAATCCGTAAAAATTCGGTGTGATCGGCTATACCCACCCAAGCGTAACCTCTTTCTCGGGCCGCCGATACCATTTCCTTCAAAGAGTTCGCTCCTCCGGTCCAATCGGTGTGGATGTGTAAATCCCCCTTCAGATCTTCCAATTTACAAAGATCGGAGAAATCTTCTCCCTTTTGAGCCTTTTCTACTTCCCCTCTGTCTTCACGCAGCTCGGGAGGTATCAAGGTAAGACCTAACTTGGAATATACCTCTTTTTCCGTTCTCCCGGCAATTTTTTTCTTTTTATCAAATAGGCCGTATTCATTCAATTTCAATCCCTTGCTTTTAGCTATTTTTCTTATTTTTATATTGTGATTTTTGGACCCGGTAAAGTATTGCAGGGCGGAGCCGAAACTTTTTTCCCCGACAATGCGCAAATCAGCGTCAAAGCCTTCCCTTAAACGTATTGAAGATTTTGTTTCACCTTCACCCAAAACTTTCTCCACGTTCGGAAAAGAAGTAAAGCTTTTCATTATTTTTTCCGTCTTACTGGCCGAAACCAAAAGGTCCACGTCTCCGACCAATTCTTTTTTTCTTCTGAGAGATCCGGCGAAACTTATTCTTTTTACTTCTTTTAAGCTTTTCAGTCTTTTATAAATCTCTCGGGCAACCGGTAAAACTTCGCCCAAAGCCCATTTACCTTCATCCTTTTTTAAAAATTCTATGGCTTCCAAAATATTTTTCTCGGTTTTTTCGCCCAACCCCTCCACCTCGGCCACCCTTCCCTCACTCGCTGCGATTTTTAAATCTTCCAAATTTTCAACTCCAAGATTTTCATATAATTTTTTAACACTCTTCGGACCCAAGCCTTCCACGCGGAGCATGTTTTTAAGATCAACTGGAAACTTTTCTCTTAAAGTTTTTAAGTGTTCAATTTCTCCGGTTAAGATATATTCTTCCAGCTTGTCAGCGATATTTTTTCCCACTCCGGAAATTTCTTCGAGTCCTTTCCTCCCTTCTTTGTCATAGATCTCCTCTACGCTTTCTTCCAGTTCCAAAATGGAAGAAGCCGCTCTACGATAAGCGAAAGGTTTGTAATCTACATCTCCCATTTCCAAATACTCGGCTACTCGGTTCAATTTTTCGGCTAATTCCTTATTTTTCACTAAAAACAGCTAAGTTATTTTTCTTCAATCTATAGATAATTATGGCGGAAACCAACGCGGATAAGGCAACGAGAATAAATACCGCTTCGAACCCTATTCGATCGGCTATCATTCCACCGAAGATGGCAGTAAAGCCCAAGGCGTAACCGATAAAGGTGCTGTGGAGAGCCCAAGTGAAGGATCTCCAGTCCTGATCTACGTAATGAGTGAACATTCCGTACCAAGCGGGAACTACGAAAGCCCGGGCTATTCCCCGGGAAAATTCTATTAAAAATATATGCCATATGCTGGTTGCCAAAAGATAAGTTAAAGATAAAAGACTCAAAGCAACCAAGCCCCCTATTAAAAAATTAATATCGTCTCGATCTCCTTTTATGAGATCCATGGTCCGGGCAATGAAGGGTTGAACGGTTGATTTGGTAATCCAGTAAACTCCGACCGCCAATCCCACCGTTCCTATGGTCGCCCCCTGGATTTGCTCGATCATAAAAATGGCAAAAACGGGAGCTACAAAACCCCAACCCGATTGAAGAAAAAAGTCGGAAGCTATGAAGTTGGTTATTAGTTTGTTGGGCTTATACATCCTTTTTTACAAAGATTCTTCTATTTCTTTTAAAAATTCCAACAAATGAGGATCGTCTATGGTTTCTTTGGCTCTCCTTACCCATAATTTGTATTCTATATCCTTATGACCTTTTTTCCAATACTCCATTCCTTGTAACAGATTGATTATGTTGTCTGATTGCTTTACCAGCTTGCTTTCGGGGGTGTTTCTCTCCTCGTGTTCTTGCCATAATTCGTTTATTTCTTCACTTAAATCCGGAGATAAATCTTTAGTTATCTTTTCCATAGCTTCTTCTTCCAGCTCATGCTTTACTTTTTTCATCTTTATTCTCTGCTTTGTCGTCGGCCTTCCTTTGGTGGGTTTTAAATCTTTAACGTCTTCTTTGGTGAATTCTTTGTCTTCATCTATAGCCGTTGCGTCATAAGAAGTCAAATCAGGCGAGTAAACCTCGCATAAATCGTGAACCAAAGCCATCTTCACGGCTTTTTCCAAATCGAAATCCTCTTTTTTTCTACCTACAACCCAAACCAACATCGCCACATGAAAAATATGGGAGGCGGTAGTTTCCGGATTTTCAATTCCGTGAAGTTTCCAGCCTCTTCGTCCTTCAGTCTTGAGCTCTCCCACTCGAGATATGAATTTGAATAATTCTTTCATGTTAATAATTTATATCTTTTATTTTATAAACGGTTTTCACTTTTGAAGAGATAAGAACCTCATCTCCTTTCTTTTTTCCCAAGAGCTTCTCTCCCACGAGAGATTCATTGGATATTTTCCCTTGAGCCGGATTGGCTTCCAGAGAGCCGACTATTAAAAACTCATCTTCTTGCCCGTCGGCCTTGATGGTTACTTTCGCTCCCAATGCGACAACATCCTTGTCTTTCGGCGGT
>Ga0207421_10001114_pt1 | contig 34960 bp, 34 predicted proteins | sample SodLakKL_010_SED_4_FD_187542 | JGI IMG/M metagenome (GOLD analysis project Ga0207421, IMG submission 187542) | Alkaline sediment microbial communities from Lake Tanatar, Kulunda Steppe, Russia - 8KL_010_SED (SPAdes) (version 2) | ecosystem: Environmental > Aquatic > Non-marine Saline and...
GGGGAAAAAATTGTAGATAAAATATCGGATTTTCAGGAAGGAAAAAGGTAAAATGATTTAGAAATAATTTGAAAAGACTTGCAAAGAAAACAACTGTACTGGTCGCTCAATCACCTGTTGACTCCATGAAGAGACTATTAATGGGAAAAATTGCAGGTTAATCTGACCGTGAACGGGGGAATATTCTATTTTGAAAAAGGCAAGGTGGCGGCAGCTCGGATTTAACTTTTCCCATTGGTAATGCCATAATTTTATCCAGGGAGGTCAAGTTTCATGGATTATTCGGTGATAGACAATTCTTCGCTGTTGGAATCGCTATTTTACCCCCGCCAGGATTACAGCGAACCGCCCGAGGAAGCTTTTGACTTGATGGTCACCGTGGAGGAAGGAGTAGAGGTTCACTGCCGTGGTTACATGGAGGATGAAGAAGAACCCTGGTTGCTTTATTTCCATGGCAACGGCGAGGTAGTTTCCGATTATGATCATCTGGCACCTTATTACCTTCAGGAGAACCTTAACCTGTTGGTAGCCGATTATCGGGGCTATGGAAAGAGCGGCGGGAGCCCGACTTTAGGCTCCATGGTGGCGGATGCCCCTAAAATTCTGGAAGCGGTTAAGGAAGAGGCTACCAAGCGCGACTTGTTTGAAACCAACCTCTGGGTGATGGGACGCTCCCTGGGGAGCATTAGCGCTCTGGAGCTGGCGAATACTTGCCCTGCTGACCTGCGGGGCGTTATCGTAGAAAGCGGTTTTATCAGCGTAGTCAAGCTTATTAACCATCTGGGCTTGCCTTCTCCCGGTGACCTGGCGTCCCTGGAAGAAGAAGCCCGACAGAAGGCCTCCCGCATAACTCTTCCTGCACTGGTTGTTCATGGAGAAGACGACCAGCTGGTGCCCCTGGAGCAGGGGGAGGAGCTTTATCAGAGCCTGGGCTCGGAAGACAAGAAACTTTTTACCATTCCCCGGGCCGATCATAATAATATCTTTTTCGTGGAAACGGAAAATTACCTGAAGGAGATCAAGCAGAGGGTGAATGGGTAGTTCTCTGCTAATTTAAGTGTTCACGAAAAAATAAAATGGTAACATAAACTTTAAGCAGATAGCACGGGGAGGAAGAGTAATTAACCGGTATTTTAATGATCTGGAACCTCAAGTAGAGGAAGAAGAAAAAGAGCTAATTGAAGAGCTTAACCGCCGTTATGCCGGCCAGGGAGAAGAAGAGTTTCGGGAAGACAGGCTTCGGTTATTCCGGATGGTTCTTCAAGGGGCGGCTTTTATATTTGTCCTGCTGTTTCTGGTCTCCTTGATGGGGCGGTGGCTGCAATTTTTCACCTGGTCTCCCTGGGAGCTACTCCAGGAATCTCAGGAGCTGGAAGAGGACCCCCGGGTAAAAGAGTTGCAGCGCTCGGTGGTGGAATTGGAAGTTCGCCGGGGGTCTGCCGTGAGTCGGGCCCAGGGAACCGGTTTTAATATAGATGCTGACGGCCTGGTGGTTACCAACCGCCACCTGGTGGAAGACGCGGCAGCAGTGCGGATTACCTTCCAGGAAAAGGGCAGCTACCGGGCGGTTTCCTGGGAGATGTGTGAAGAGGAAGACCTGGCAGTGCTGGAGCTGGAGCCGGAAGAAGAGCTGCCTTATGTGGATTTGGCCCGGGAAGATGCTGTCCGTGGGGATGACTTGCTGGTTATCGGCAACCCCATGCAGCTCTCCCGGGTGGCCAGCCGGGGCAAGCTTCTCGGCTTTGATGACCCCTCTGAAGAAGATTCTCCTTCGGCCATGGTTCTGCAGGCTCCTATCCACCAGGGCAGCAGCGGCAGCCCTGTTTTTAACCAGGAAAACCGGGTGGTAGGGGTGGTTTACGCTACTGTACTCGGTGAGAATGATGAACCCCTGGGGGTGGCGGTAACCGTGAGTGCCCTGCATCGCTTCTTGTCCAACTGAGCACGCAAAAGAGCGAGCAGGGCGGCCTCCCGTTGCAGTTTTAAGAAAAAAGGTGAACAATTTGTAACCGCATAGACCAATACGCCAGCCACGGGAACAAATCCTTCGCTTTAATATCTGACAGGGTTTTGTTGATCTGGCACCAGGTCAGGTAAAACCCTTGAGTTTCCCTACCGTGGCCAGGTAGATGACGAATTCCTCTATTCCGTCAACTCCCACCACCCGGTTCAGGTCGTCGTCAGAGAAGGCGGCGATGGCGCAGACCCCGCAGTTTACTGTGTAGGCGCTCAAGTAAAGATTCTGACAGGCGTGGCCGGCGTCCAGGTGCAAGTAGCGGTAGCCGCGCTGGCCGTAGCGCCAGGTCATCCGGTATGGCACTGCCGACCACAGGAAAACAGCGGCGGCGTTGCTCACCATTTTCTGTCCCAGGCAGGCTCCCTCCAGCTTTTTCACCAGGTCTGCATCAGTGCTAAGCTGCAGTAAACGGTGCTCCAGGGCCAGGTATCGATACAGCCCCGGGGTCAAACTCTCTACCCGGTTGATTAACAAGTACGTTTCCAGGGCATGGCGCCCCCCGGCAGAAGGAACCGTCCGCAGGGTGGCTGATCCCGGGATCAGCTTCTGGACTCCCTGGGTGCACCACAACAGGTAAGCAAGCTCTTCCAGGTTAAGCGGTCCCCGGGAGTACTGGCGTACACTCCGGCGGATTTCTATAGCCTGGTTCAGGCCAGGATCAACCAACTTGATATCTTCGGGGCGCGGCAAATCCACCGCAGGGCGCTCCTGGTCATAAGGCAGCTCCAGGGGAGGCTGAGGCAGGCCCCTGGCCTGGTCAGTTTTCTCCAAGAAGTTTATGCTGGTTAGTTTCATAAATTCTTTTCCGGCACTTTCTGATTCTTTCATCTGGGCAACCTCCTTGTTTAAGGGGCATAGGGCCCCGATTTTATTTTAAGCTAAGAACCCTTTGAGTATTACCCTGGTATAATTTGCTGGATAAAACTTTTTACACCATAACCTACCAATTTTATTCTGCATGAAAATTTTCTACACGTAGCCCTTGACCTCCTGCAGGTATTTCAGGCAGGGCAGACCCTTAATCCCAAAATATGCAGGATTTATGGATAAACTGATAGAAAAAAACATGGGCAAGCAATGAATATAAAAGAATATAAAAAGGAAGGTAGGAACATGGAATTTAAAGCTGTAGGGACCATAAGAACACCTTTTAAAGAATTAAGCGGGATGCCTATCCAGGCCAGCGGCGCCCGGGGAGTAAAAGGCAGGGTGGAGCTAAAACCTGAATTTGCCGGGGGCCTCCAAGATCTGGAAGGTTTTTCCCATCTTATTTTGATTTACTGTTTTCATTTGTGCTCGGGATACTCTTTAAAGGTAAAGCCATTCCTGGATGACCGGGAACGGGGAGTATTTGCCACCCGTGCCCCCCGGCGCCCCAACCCTATCGGCATATCAACGGTTCGGTTGGAAAAAGTAGAGGGCAGCATCCTGTACCTGGAGGATGTAGATATAGTAGACGGGACTCCTCTCCTGGATCTTAAGCCGTTTGTCCCTGCTTTTGACTCCCCCGAGGAGGTTCAAACGGGATGGCTGGAAGGCAAAGCCCGCCGGGCCGGGAAGCTAAAGTCCGATAGTCGTTTTAAGGAGGAGGATCAAGACTAACAGTTTGTCTGCACTGTTTTTCTGTATTTCGCACCAAAATGCCTGGCAAGGAAGCCAGGCATTTAACGGGGAAGGGGTGGTACACCATTATTATCTTCCCGTCTACCGGAAAATTTAAACTTTCCCCTGTGGTTAAGGTTTCGTCACAGGATTATTCCGCCGAAAGACGCTCAAAGTGTTTGCAGCCGGTGCAAAGCACGTCCACGTCTCCGTCGTCCCAGACTACCGCTATGGCGTCGTCTTTGCTGCAGGACGGGCAGGAGATAATGTGACTGTTAACTACCGTGGGATTTTCTTCTCCGCTCATATAAAGTTCCTCCTCTGTTAGTTCAGTTTTGATAAATATAATGATACACTATCTACTATAAGATACCATTAGTTTTTATTTAAGACAAGTTTCTCGTTAAAAAGAGAGGATTTTTGCCTGAAATAAAAGAATTACCTACCTGTAATGCCTGTAATGTTTAGGGCAAAATTACGCTGTAGTACTGGACAGCAGTTTATATTAGTAAGGAGAAGAAGGAGAAGGTTGGACTATGATAAAAAGAGAGTTGCTGGAAACCATTTACGATGCGGCTCATATCCAGCGCTGGAATGACCATCTTCGCCCCCGGGGGTTTACCGAGCTTTCCAAGCAGGCGCACAAGATGATTATTGCTTATGTGGTAGCCCGGTTTGAAGAAACTGACCGGGGGGTCCGGGTGGACTGGAGAAAACTTATCGAAGGCGGCATTTTTGAACTTCTGCACCGGGTGGTGCTCACTGATATCAAGCCCCCTATTTTCCATCAGCTCATGAAGGAAAGCGGCCCGGAGTTGAATTACTTTGTACTGGAGCAGCTAAAAGATCAGCTGGACAACCTGGAAGAAGGTGCCTTCCTGGAGAAGTTTTCTGCTTATCTTTTTGATGCTTCAGAAGCCCCTCTGGAAAAAAAGATACTGCGGGCTTCTCACTATCTGGCTTCCAGCTGGGAGTTCAAGTTTATCTACCACCTTAACCAGGAAATTTACGGGGTGGAAGAAACCCGTGAAAACATAGAGAGCGAGCTGGAAGAGCATTACCACCTGGCCGGGGTGCAGAAGCTGTGGCTCGGTAAGAAAACCTATCATTTTCTGGACCTGGTAGGGCAGCTCCGCTTCCAACAGCGCTGGGCCCACTCTCCCCGCATACCGGAAACCTCTGTCCTGGGGCACATGCTGGTGGTGGCTGTCCTGGCTTATTTTGGTTCGATAACCCTGGGGGCCTGCGATGGAAGGCTTTATCATAATTTCTTTGCCGCTCTTCTGCATGATCTCCCTGAAATTCTTACCCGCGACATTATTTCTCCGGTCAAGCGTTCTGTTTCCGGCCTGGAAGATCTCCTGAAACGTATTGAGAAGCGTCAGTTGGAGGAGAAGATTCTACCTCTGCTGCCCCTGGACTGGCATGAAGAGATCAAGTATTTTGTAGAAGAAGAGTTTGCTGACCGGGTGATCATAGATAAACAGGTCCACCGCTTGGAGCCGGGAGATATCGGGGAGCATTACAATTATGATGAATACCGGCCTGTGGACGGCAGCCTTATCAAGGCCTGCGATGACCTGGCTGCTTTTATCGAAGCCTCTCTTTCTATCTTCCACGGAGTCACTTCCCGCCACCTGAAGGAGGCCCGGGAGCAACTGTACGGGAAGTACCGGGGTTGGGAGTTTGACGGACTGGGTTTTGGAGGCCTGTTCGAGTTTTTCTACCACAGGTCCTGAATAAGGTGCAGCCTTACAAGCAGAAACAGAACTCTGGTGATGAAGATTATGAGCTGATAAAAGGAAGAATAACCACTTCTTGAACAATTGATCTGGCCCTGGTTTTTCTTTGCCGGAAGGACTGATATAATAAAAGAAAAGCTGGGGCGCATCTATTTTAAAAGGAAGGAGGGTCAGGGGTGTTTGATAAACTTAGAAAGAAAAGAGAGCAGGGAAGTCTGAAGGGGGAAGGGAAAGGCACCTTGAGCTGGCCTGATGGCTCCAAGTATGTAGGTGAATTGAAAAACGGGGTGGCCCAGGGCGAAGGTACTATTACTTTTGCCGACGGGCGCCAGTTGTCCGGAAACTTTTTTAGAGGCAAACCCCATGGGAAAAACCTGGTTTTAACTTTTTCCGATGGGCGTAAATACGTGGGTGAATACAAGAACGGCAAAAGGCAGGGTTGGGGCGAAATGCACTTCCCCGACGGCAGAAAATTTGAAGGCATGTGGATAAACGATCAGCCCCAGGGCCACGGATGCATGACCTATCCTGACGGGACTACCGAGAAAGGCATGTGGATCAAGGGGCATAAAATAGACGAGGAGGACTGGCAAAAAAAGAACCGGGTCTTTAACCGGGTGGCTGTGGTTCTCCTGGTAATAATAGCCCTGGCGATCCTTTTTTACTTTTTCTGATAGATTGATATTCCCTGAGGAAATTGCGGGAGCGCCTGGTTGTTGCATATTTTTCCCTGATCATGGGGAAGAAGCACCTGTGTTACTTGGCGGTAAGGTTTGCTTGTTATTACCTTCCAGGAGGTGTTTTTTATGGCTCTCACCCGCAGAGAGATGCTCCGGAAAATGGGGTTATCCGGCGGAGTGGGCCTGCTGGGTCTTGCCGGCGGCGGCTTCTTTTTTAGTTCCTGTGCTTTGAGGGAGGATGAACCCGGGGTAGAGAGAAAAGACTGGAATCCCGCCTACAAAAAACTGGAAGAGGAAGGGAAGCTGGCGAAACGGATAGAACGTGCCTATGAGAAGCTGGAGCACTGTGAGCTTTGCCCTCGCCGCTGTGGTGTAAACCGCCGCAACGGGGAAACCGGGTTCTGCAACGCCACCGATAAGCTGGTGGTCCACAGCCACGTGCCTCACTTTGGCGAGGAGAGACCCCTGGTAGGTTCCCAGGGCTCCGGAACCATCTTTTTTTCTAACTGCAACCTGCGCTGTGTATTCTGCCAGAACTATCCCATTGCTCATAAGGGAGATGGGATTCCGACAAGCGACGAGGAACTGGCGGACCAGATGATAGACCTTCAAAACCGGGGATGCCATAACATCAACCTGGTAACTCCAACCCATGTTATGCCCAATATCCTGAACGCCACCCGTAAGGCCCTTAAGAAAGGCCTGCGCCTACCCCTCTGCTATAATACCGGCGGATATGAGCTGGCAGAAAATGTGGAACTCCTGGAGGACATTGTAGATATTTATCTTCCCGATCTAAAATTCATGGACGGGGAAAAATCAGATAAATACGCAGTACGCGGGGCTGAAGATTACCCCGAGAAAGCTCAAGCAGCTATAGAGGAGATGTACCGCCAGGTGGGAGATCTCCTCAAGGATGAACAAGGCCATGCCCTGCGGGGTCTTATGCTGCGTCACCTGGTCATGCCCAACCGGGTTACCAACCCCCGGGATTTTGTTCACTGGATAGCGGATAACCTCTCCACGGATACCTACGTTAACATCATGTCCCAGTACCGGGTGGAATTCCAGGCTTATGAGTATGAAAAAATTGACCGGGCCATTAATCCAGGAGAGTTTGTGGAAGCCATGGAATGGGCGAAAGAAGCCGGGCTCGACAACTTTGATGAAAGGTCCCTGGAACAACTGGAGAGGCACCGCCGTCGGCTTAATGACGAGTCCTGAAAACGCAAAGTTACTTGCTGCGGCCATCTTACGGCCATCTTAGCGCTCAGCGCGATTCCAGCTTCAGTGTAACTTGCAACCGGGTGGTTTAGCACAGGTCATTGGGTTATATAGAAATATCTCATGATTCACCCCAAATTCCGGGGATATCCCGGTCACAGTGGTTGCATTTCCCGTTTTCCACCTGCATCTCATCGATGACAAAGCCGGTTCTATCGATGATCAGGGCTTCGCAACCGGGGCAGTAAGTATTCTCGCCTTCGTGGTCGGCCACGTCTCCCAGGTAAACATACTCGAGCCCTGCTTCCATGGCGGCTTCCCGGGCCTGCTCCAGGTCGGATACAGGGGTGCGCGGCAGATCCGAGAGTTTGTAGAGGGGATAAAACCTGGCCAGGTGAAGGGGGATATCCGGGCCCAGTTCCCGGTTGATCCAGCGGCACATTTCCTTTATTTTTTTCAGGTCGTCGTTCAGGGTAGGGATAACTATAGTGGTAATTTCCAGGTGTATCCCGGCCTCCCGGATTAGTTTAAGGGTTTCCAACACAGGCTCCAGTTCGCATCCTACTACTTCACGGTAAAAGGAGTTATCGAAGCCTTTAAGGTCCAGGTTGACGGCGTCCATTTTAGGCAGGAGTTTTTGCAGGGGCTCTTGCCGGATATAGCCGGCGGTGTGCATCAGGTTAAGCATGCCTGCTTCGTGGGTCAGTTCCGCTATTTTCTCCATGTACTCGTAAAATATTACCGGTTCACCGAAGGCGTAGCTGACCGAGCTCAGGTTGGCTTCTTGTGCCAGCTTGATCACTCTTTCCGGGGGCATGTCGTGAGCGTAAACATCTTCCGGGTATTCCAGGGCCATATCCCATACTTCGCAAAACTTGCATTTAAGGTTGCATCCGGCGGTGGAAACGGAGAGGGCACGGCTTCCAGGCAGCACGTGAAAAAAAGGCTTCCTTTCCACCGGGTCCTCCTGCACCAGGGCAGGGTTCCCAAAAGCCAGGGAGTACGCCTTTCCATCCCGGTTTTCCCGTACCCGGCAAAGGGCCCTTTCCCCTTCTTCCAATTCGCACTGCTCAGGGCACAGATCGCAGCGAATCCGGCCTTCTTCCAGGGAGCTGAACCAGGGAGAAGTGGTCGGGTTAACAAACCCTTTTTTTTCTTTCCCCAGCTGGTCCCCGGTTTTTTCTTTTTCATCCTCTCTGCCGGTTTCCTCCGGTGTGCATCCCAGCAGGGTGGCCAGGCCCAAAAAACAGATCCCCGCACTGGATTTTCTTAAAAGCTCCCTCCGGTTAAAGCCCCCCTGTTCGGCGCCCTTATCCCGTGGATTCATGAGCGGTGCCTACCTCCTTTCTCCATTGTTTATGTTATTCTGCGTCGCGGCTCCGGCGCTGTTAACATGGGCAGTTACAGTTATATTATATACCATCCTTTCTTACCACCAAGAGTACCAGAAAAGCTGTCCCGCTTGCAACACTTGCCAGAAGGCAGCTTGCTGTTATCCCCAGGATAGGGGCTACTATCACGCTGACCAGGGTGGCCCCGGCGCAGGCCCCCAGCAGTTCCCAGGCGTAAGCTGCCCCGGCGGCGTGCTCGACTCGCCCGGTCTGCCTGTTCAAAGAGAGGTAACAGGAGGCGGCCAGGGGGAAGTCAATCCCGTTGATTATCCCCGCCGTAAAAGTGAGCAGAGAAAAAAGGCTGAAAATCAGCGGGGGAGAATGCATGCCGGCAGCCTGGGGGAGGAGGAAGGCTATGGCGGCAGCCCAGAGGGCCATCAGCAGCTGCATTCCCGCCAGGGTGGAAAGGCTGTCTTTGATTTTCACCCAGCGGTGGGCCAGGAAGGCTCCCAGAGCCAGGCCGCACATGAACATGGCGGTAACCAGGCCTACCATTTCATAGACAAAGCCGTAGATCCCCTGGAAAGAAAAGAGCAGGGCTACCTGCAGTGCCATGGTGGAAAGGCCTGTGGTAAAGGCGGTAAAAAGGACGGCAAAGCGTGTAGAAACTTTTCCTTTTGTTAAAGTAGGGGATGCTTTTAATCCCAGGGTGGCCAGCAGAGGCAGCGCCGCCAGGGGTAAAATCCACCAGGCTTCTACCTGCAGCAGCCTTTGCAAGGAGAAAGGATGGTCTTCTCTGGTCAGATCTTCCCAAAAGGTAAGGGTGTAATAGTACAGCACCGGCCTCAGGTCAGCATTGACAAAATGGCTTTCTTTAACACCCGGCAGTTGCTTTTCTTCGTGTTCCTGTTCGGCGATAGCCCCTGGAAAAGGCGGGATGCTGCCAGGTCCGGCCAGTCGGGCGTCGTCGCTGCGCCCGTGATTTCTCACCACCCAGTTTACCCTTTCCAATTGGGTTTCTTCCAGCAGGGTGTGGTAACGGCCCGGGGAAAAACTTTTTACCTGTATATCCCTCTGCCGATACCTTTCTTCCAGGGAGGAGGCGTCCAGGGTGATCTGATCCGGGTCACGGGAGGCAAAATAAACCATGGATTGTTCCCCTGCCGGCAGCACCCGGGGAAAGACCTGGTTAAGGGTGTGGAAGAGGGCTGTGTTGCGGTTGGCAATAGCCGTTCCCCGCAAGTCGGGGGTAGAGGTGGTTTCGGTGACCAGCACCCCCTCAGGGGGTAATAAGTTTTTAATTTCGCGGAAGAATTCTTTAGTATAGTAGCGGTTTATTTCTGCGGTGAAGGGATCGGGCACATCTACTACCACCAGGTCGTATTCCTGTTCCGCCGTCTTGGCAAAAAGTCTGCCGTCTCCGTGGATCAGGTTAACCCGGGGATCTTCCATGGGGGCAGTGGCTTCTTCAGGGAGGTGGCGAAAGGCAGCCCCGGTTAATTCCGGGTCCAGCTCGATATAATCCACCCTTTCCACCGGGTGGTTGATGATTTCCTGCAGGGTGCCCCGGAAGCCTCCTCCTATCAGGAGCACCCGTTCGGGGTTTTTATGCTGTACCATGGCCAGGTTGGCGAAGTCTACCGCTTCCTGTTCTTCCATCCCGGGGATAGGGGTTTCCGGCCCGGCGGTGGTGAACACCAGGTGGCCGCTCTGGTAAAAGCTATACTGGTCCCGGTGTCGGACCACGGAAATAGTTCCGTGTCTGGAAGTGATAGTTTCCAACAGTTCATATTCAGGGGAGAAATATTCCCACTGGAGCCGGTAAGCCCACTGGTCCAGCGGCTCCAGCAGGGGAAAGGCCAGCGCGGCAGCTACTATTAGTAAAGCCGGTGCTAATCGCCGGCTCAAGCTGGTGGGAGGCCCCGTTCTTACGGCAGCAGTATTGTAATCAGTATTGTGATTAGTATTGTAAGCAGTATTGTAAACCGAATCTTTATCTTCTTCTTTATGGGTAACTCCTGTTCCCCGGGGGTAGTCGTGGTGCTCTGCTTCTTCCCGGGAGGAGGTTCTTTTGAGCATATACAACACCGCCGCCAGCATCAGTAGCCCTGCCAGGAGAGCAGATTGAAAGGTGTTCAGGTGGTGGACCATGAGGAAAGTAAATGCAGCCCCGCCCAGCATGTTGCCCGCGGCTTCTCCGGCGTAAGTTTTCTCTGCTCCCGAGGTGTCCAGGGCGCGGCTGCTTTTTCTCCAGGCCCTGGCCAGGAAGATAAACTGGGCTCCCAGCATCAAGCAGGCGGGGGCCATTACCAGGAAGCAGGAAATAGCTGTGTCGGTCAGAGACAGGTGCGCCCCGGGGAGGATATCAAAAAAACCCCGGAGCAGGCGGACAAGCAAGAGGGTGGCCGGCAGCACCAGCACCAGCCCAGCTGTATTAAATTTGAGCAGGGAGAAAGGGGTGGTGCTGTGGTAAAATTTTTTCACCAGGGCTACCCCGCAGCGGCTGCCAGCTCCTACCCAGAGCAGCCAGGAGGCCAGAATCAGTCCCAGGGTAAGCTCATTGCCGTGGAAAACCATAAGTAGCTCGCGTAAGAGCAGTACCTGGCCGATCTGGGAGGTTGCTCCCAGCATAAGGACTGCTCCCAGGTGGGGGGAGATTCGGCCTTTCTCCCCTGCTTTTACTTTACTTTGTGGATTACGGAGGGGAGATTTATTTTTGAGCATAGAGAACCTCTTTTTTGATGTAAATGCTGGTGAGTACCTGTAATTATAGCTCAGACCCTCTTCCAAGAAAAGCCCCGAAATTTTAATTATAGCGGGACACGGGGACAGGTCCCGTGTCCCGCTAACTCGCCATCCGAATCCTGACTTTTCACGTTTCCCTTTACTGGTAGAGTAAAAATTGTATCCCCAAATTAATACTTATAGTTGCTTAATGTGGTAGGAAGAAAAAAGTCAATTTATTTATCTCACAGTCTGTCTTCCCCTGTCACATTAAACATTAAACCTGCAGTCCTTTCACTTCCAGTAGTTTTACCTCACCGGCCTGGATGTCTTTATTCAGGGCTTCCTGAACTTCTTTTTTTGCGGTGAAGTAGAGCACCTGCCAGCCCATGCCACAGATTTTTTTCAGGGATTCCATCTGCTTCTGCACCCGTCCGTAATCAGATTTGATGAAGGGGTCGTCCAGGATAAAAAAGCCTTTTCGTCCCTGGAGGAGCTTTTCTCCCAGGGCCAGGCGCACAGAGAAGTAGAGCTGATCGTAGGCCCCACCGGAAAGTTGTTCTGCATCCAGCCTTACCCCTTGCTGGTGCTGCACGGTGATCCTTTCCTTTTCTCCGTCAAAGAACACCGCCTGGTAGCGTCCCCCGGTGATCTCCCGGAAGTACCTTGACACCTCGCTGTCTTCACCGAAGAGTTCTCCTACTTTTTCTTTCTCTTCGCCCTGGATCCGCCTAAAGATTTCCATGGCCATTTCTGCGGCATCTTTTATCTCCTGGTATTCCCGGCAAAAATTAATCAACTTTTCCTTGACCACCTGCAGATCTACGGTAGTGCGGCATGGCAGGTAGTCGGATTCTTCTTCGGGGGAAAACAGCTGGTTTACCTTTCGCTCCAGGGCAGCCAGGTTTTCCTGGAACGCTTTGATTTTTTCTTCTAAAGTCTCTTCTTTTTCCCGGAGATCTTCATCTTCTTTTTTGAGACGGTTCACCTGCCGGTGATCGTAAGTAACCCCTGGGGCGGCTTCCCCGTAAGAGGAAAGCTCTGCTACCCGGTCGTTCCAGAAAGCCAGGTTTTTTTCCAGGGTGGAGCCCCCGGTGCCAAGGTAGCTTTCCAGGAGCTTTTTTTGTTCACCGATGCTTTTCTCCTGCTGTTGTTTTTCCTGCAGCTTTTGGGAGTAATCCTCCCGTGTTTCTACCCCGGAGTTTCGCTTGATGGTATCCCGTTCTTCCCTGTATTTCTCCAGGCGGTTTTCCAAAGTAGGGATTTCTTCGTTTTGTAGTTCGTTTACCCGGTTTTGCAGGCTCTTGGCCTCGGTCTGCAGATCTTGAACTTCCCGGGTTTTTTCTGTATAAGCCTCCAAGAACTTTTCTATTTCACGTTGTAGTGCTTCTAATTTCTCTGGTGCCTGGATCCCGAGAGAAGCTACTTTGGTCTTTACTTCTTCCAGGCTGCCTTTGAAACGGGCGGCTGCTGAGCCCAGGGAAAAGCGGGGCCACCAGAAGAGCAGCGACACTCCCAGAAGAACCAGCGACAAAAGGATCGTCCCGGCAGCTGGAGTGATAACCGTGCTTACCAGGGAAAGGAACAGCAGCACCGTAAAGATAAGCGCCGGCACCTGGAAGCGGCGGCATTTTTCTTCCTGCTGCTCCTTTTTCTTGCCCGCCTCGGCACAGGCATTTAAAGCGGGCCTGATGTCCTGGTCGATTTTTTCCTTGTTCTTGGTCAGCCTTCCTTCTTCCTTTTGCTTCTTTTTCAGTTGTTCTTCTGTTTTTTCCAGCTTTTCCTGCTGTTCTTGAAGCAGGTTTTGTTTTTTTTGTTTTTCTTCCAGGTAGCCTTCTATTTGTGCCTCTGCATTTTTCCAGCGCTGTTCTTCTTCCTCCGTAAAATGATCCAGCCCCAGGTATTTTTCCCTGGCGCGGGTCAAATCGTTAAAGGCCTGGCGATTTTTTTGGTACAGGTCTCTCAAGCGGGCTTTTTCCATCTCTTCCAGTCGGTAGCCAATGATCTCTCTTCGTTCCCGGGATTTCACCAGCTCTTCTTCCAGGCGATCGTAGCCTTCATCCCGGGTGGATTTCTCCAGCTGGTCGATTTCCCCGGCGAGCTTTTCGGCTTCTTCCAGCCGGGATTTAAGTTTGAAAGGCTGGACATCGCTGAAGGCTCCTGTAGGGGTCAAGCAGGCCTGCTGACGTAAATTTCCCATGATCTGGTCTATCTCTTCGCTTCGCAGTCCGGTAATCCGATTGGTGACCCCGGTGTAAAACTGCCCTTCTTCACGGATGTCCAGCCGGCTCTGTCGGATATAGAAGATGTTTTCGCATTCCGGTGCAGTAAGATTCACCAGATTGGGGAGAAGCCCCTTTTCTGGGATTTTCCATTCTTTTGCCTTTTTGCTTTCTTCTGGGGTTTCTTCCGGGATTGAGGCACCTTCTTCTACCGACAGCAGCACATAACCTTCGGGCTGCTCCTCCACCCGGTTTATATTAGTAAATCTGCGGGCATCTTTTTTGCCCAGGAGCATTTTTACCAGGGCGTCTATGGTCAGAGTTTTCCCCTGTTCATTGGAGCCGGAAAACACAGTAAAATTTCCAGGGAGATGGTAAGAAGCCTCTTGCAGAGGTCCGTATTTTTTCAGGTAAATTTCTTTTATCTTCATCCTCTCACCTCCATCATGGCCTGGAGAGCCAGGTCTCGGGAGCGAATTTTTGTTTCTTCGGGACAATCTTCATGCTCCAGTTTTTCCAGGAAGCTCCTGGCCAGGGGATCTTCCAGGATAGTGCGGATATCCTTGAATTCAGCCTGCAATTGCACCCGGCCCGGGTCCGATGACGCCAGTTCTCGGGAAATTACTTCCTGTATCTTTTCTACCAGCTGGCTTTCCGTCAGTCCCAGGTTAGCCCCGTGGAAATAACCGGTCACCCTCAGGGTGGCCCGAGCAGCAGAATGAAGCCCACTCAACCGGTGGGAAATAGTTTCTATCGGGTCAACAGGGTCAACTTGCTTGTGGAAACCACCGCCATCGGAGCCCAAAGGTTTGAAGATAAAGGGGTCCAGCTTCACCACTATCTCCTCGTAGTGAAAGGTCTCCAGGCTGATCTCCTGAGGAGGAGCCCCTGTGCCCGGTTCCAGCAGGTTTACCTTGCGGCGTCCTTTTTCCCGGGAAGTGACGGAAACCGGTGAACCCGGGTAGATGAAGCTGCCAGTGCCCCCGGGGAGCGGCCAAACCCGGAAGCTGGTATGAAAATGACCCGCCAGGACATAATCCAGTCCGGCTTCAGCGAAGTAAGAGAGGCTGGCAGGCATGTAGCTGTAGTCACCCTCGTCTCCCAGGTCTTTCCGGGAAAAGAAAGCATCCAGCAGTTCCCCGTGGTAGAGAAGCAGGTTGGTTCGACCGGCGTCCAGCTTGTGGGAAAGGGTTTGCAGCCGGCTTATCACTTCTCTCTTATCCAGGGGTTCAAAGGGTAGCCCCCAGATCACGGTATCTTCGGTTTCCACCCGACTAAAGGGTTCTCCCAGGATTACCACGTCTTCTCCGAAATAGAGCCCCCCGGCGTACGATGCGCTGTCGTGGTTTCCGGGCAGCAGGATTATCCGGAAACCACTGCCGGAAAAAACCTCCCTGACGCGGTCCCGTAGCTTTTGCGCATCGGTCTCCTGATCGAATAGATCACCGCTAACTGCCAGCAGGTCCACGCCTTCTCGCTTACCTGTCTCTAAGATTTCCTCCATGGCTTTCCATCGTTCGTCGCCGTATTCTTTAAGGTGCAGGTCAGCAGTGTGCAGAATTTTGGTCATGATTCCAGGCCTCCCTTAACCTAGTAATCTTCGTTATTATGTGCACCTTTAACCTGGAAAACGGTAGCATCACCAGTCGTCCCAAGGTGCGGATTTGTTGCTCGAAAATGCGCGCCCAAATTCTTTTGAGGCAAAATTTTGAGTTTAAGGTTTTGTCAGTTTAGTCACTGGTATCATTTCATCCAGTAGAGTAAAGATCAAGTTTCTTTGACAAGTTTCTTTGACAAGTTTCTTTGATAAGTTTACTTGCCAATTTTCACTTGAAAATTTTGATTAAATTTAAGAGGCCAAAATTGATCATATGTTCAGGTCATATGATCAGGTTATATGATCAGGTTACATCTTCACGTTACAATGGTTCTTTTCTAACTACCAGATACAGCCCTATCAGAATAAGCACTCCTCCGGCCACCTGAAGGGGTGCCGGGACTTCCTGCAAAATTAACAGGGCCAGAATGCCGGCTCCTACCGGTTCACCCAGGAATAACAAGGATATCACCGGGGCGGTTACCCGCTTTAGCGCCCAGTTAAACACGGTGTGGCCCAGCAGGGTGGGCACTAAGGCCAGGGCCAGGAAAAGAAGGTATTCCCGGGGGGGATAACCACCCAGGGGTATGCCGGAGATGGGAAAGAGCACCAGCAGAAACAGGGCAGCACTTCCGTACGCTCCTCCGGCGTAAAGGGGAGTAGAGATTTTGCCCCGTAACCAGCGCCCTATTAGCAAGTATCCGGCCATCATTACCGCTCCTCCCAGGGCCAGGGCGCCTCCTTCCCATTCCACTGCCCGGTAACTGTAAAAGGGGAAAAACTCTTCCAGGGCAAGTAAGGCCGTTCCGCCCAGCACTAAGAAAACAGCCTTTCCAAAAGCCGGGGGAGGAGGATCGCCCAGAAAAAAACGCCCTCCCACCGCTACCAGAATTGGATGCAGGGAAACCAGAACTACCGATACTGCTATTACGGTATGTTCCAGAGAGCTGATCCACAGGTAAAAATGGCCCGCCAAGAAAAATCCGCTTGCCAGTATGCCCGTGATAATAGGGAGATTTAGTTGCCCCAGCTCTGATCGGCGGAAAAATAACACCTGGGGTAAAAGCACTAAAAAAGTAAAGAATAGGCGATAAAAGGCCAGGGCCAGGGGGGAGGCATCGGAGACTCGTATAATAATAGAAGCAAATGATAAGGCAATAACCGCTGTGCCCAGGGCAACAGTAGTTATTGCCCTGTCGGAAAAAAATTTTTTTATAATATCATTCATAGAAGGGAACCCTTTCAGGTAAAGAAGAGTCTCTGTAATGAATAAAAAGTAACGTTTCAGGCGTAAAACCGCTATCCCCAGGGAACGGTTCCATGGTCTTCCTGTCGGCCCTTTACTTCGTCGGGGCCGTTGGGGACGTTAGAACTGTTCCTGTGGCAACGCTCTTTGTAAACTTATACTTTTTCAACCGGGCAGTTACAAAAACACAAGTATAAGTTATGTATACTATTCTACTTGAAGAGGTGATATGCCTTCGAGAAAATTTCAATACCAGGGTAAGAAATTGTTTACAAGAATGGATTAACTTATAATCGTCTAGCCCCTTGTTAGAGAGGTGGCTATTTGTTATCATTAGTTAAACACCAGGAGATGACTTGAATCAATAATAGAGAGAAGGAGGATATTATGGTCAACGGAGAAAACGGTGAAAATGGGGATGGACAAGTAAACACTTCGAGAAATAATGTTATTTATATTGGGGTTATTGCCGTAGTGGCGGTAGTGGTAGTAGGTCTGCTGGTAGGGTCCTTTGCTGCAGGACTGGGGCCCTTGGCCGGCTGGTTCGGTGAGGAAGAAAACGGTGAAGTAGGCGAGATGGACGAAGAGGGCTTTGAAGAGATGAAACCTCAGCTGGAAGAGCAGTTGTTAATGGAAAAAGAGCAGGAACTTATCATGCAACACCTGGATGATCTAAGGGAAGAAATGGATGTGGAAGAAAATCTGGATGTCGTCATAGGGCAAGATGAAGAAGATATTGACGAAGAGGAAGCCGTGGCGACGGTCAACGACGGAATAGTAACGGCAGGGGATTTCCTGGTCATGCTGGAACGGGAGAAAGAGCAGGCCATGATGCAGGGGATGGACATGGATAGTGAAGAAATGTCCGGAGAACTGGAACAGCTTCATGAGGGAGTTTTGGAGATGATGGTAAATACTCTCCTGGTGGAGCAAAAGGCAAAGCAAGACGGAATGACTCCTGATGAAGAGGAAATTGAAGAGCAGTACCAGATGTACGCGCAGCAACTGGGCGGAGAAGAAGAAATGGAAGAACACATGGAGTCCATGGAGATGAGCCGCGAAGAATTTGATGAAGAGATAGGTCGAGAGATTGTAATTAACAACTATATGGATAATTATGTAGAAGAAAATCTGGATGAAGATGAGATAGAGTTCTCTGAAGAAGAACTAAAAGAATTGTACGAAGAATACAAGGCGCAGATGGAAATGCAGCAGCAGATGCAGGAACAGATGGGAGATATGGAAGACATGGAAGACATGGAAGACATGGAAGATGAAGATGAAGATGAAAATGACGAGTAAAAATGGAAATCTGTAGTCTTTAAAGAGATTTATAAGGTTTAAAAACTCCACAAGAAATGAAAGTATTTTATTCTCAGGCAGCCTGTTTTGCTAAAGGGGCTGCTTTTTTTTAGGTAATTTTTTTAGTGAAAAAGTTAAGTTAATAAAGTTAGAATTATTGGGGGTGTACATAGCAAGGCACTTTTATTGGCGATTAAACGTTGACACCTGGCTTTTAACTTCATATAGTGTAATTAAGTTTCCATCCCGGGGAGTGATTCAGTGATAAAAAAACTGGTATTTGATTTTGACGGAACCCTGGCCGATACCCGTAACGCTTTGAGAGAAGTGTTCGACCGGGTATCGACAAAATACCGCCTTCCCTATCTATCAGACGAAGACGTAGAAAGGATGCGGAAGCTTCCAATTAAAGAACGCTTTAAAGAATGGGGAGTACCGGTTATCAAGTTGCCTTTAATTTTTCGTGATTTTCGCAGGGCCTTTGATGAGCTGGAAATGGTGGCTTCACCTTATCCCGGAATAAAAGATATGGTAAATTCATTAAACAATTATAACTTGATGTTAAGTATAATTTCCTCCAACAGCCCGCATATTATCAACAAGTTTTTAAAAGATCATCAGCTTGAAGTATTCGACCAGGTTATTTCTACTTCAGGCCTGTTTGGAAAACACCGTTCCCTGGGAAGGCTACTCAAGCAGGACGGCCTTAACAGAGAAGAAGCTCTTTACGTGGGAGATGAATTGCGGGATATTGAAGCCTGCCGTAAAGTCCCGATAAGGGTGATTGCTGCGTCCTGGGGTTACGATGCTTTGTCCCTCCTGGAGCAAGGGGAGCCTGATTTTCTGGTCCATGAACCCCGGGATATCCCGCCTTTAGTAGAAAACCTTAACTGCCAGGTTTCTGGGAAGAAAAAATGTAACTGTTCAGGTACAAAACTGCAATAGCCACAGGGGTTTATTCCATTGTCTTCCTTGTCGCCCCTTTGCTTTGGGGACGCTCAAATCTTCCCTGTGGCTGGGAACATCCAATATAATATAAAGATTCTTTAGGCATTTCTTGAAGGATTTCTTCTGTCATGGGGTCATCGGCGCACTTGAGGAAGCGCTGTGTATTCTGAGGAAAGGTCCATCTTCTCTACATTTTGTCCCTCAAGCCCGATTCTTCGCTTCGCTTCGTGGACGCTGGACCAGTCCCCTTACGCTCTTCTAAATCTTGCAGGCCAGGCAGTTACAATTAAATTACTTCGACTTCTTAAACACTTGCTCTTCTTCCTGCAGGGGAGCCTGGACCTCTTCTTCCGGGTAACGGCGGAAAATGAAAAAACCCGCCAGGCTGGAAAGGGCAATCAACAGGATAGTCAGCTGCACTCCCAGGGGGTCGGAAACGTCCCTGCCGAAAGTAGAAAGTAAGAATCCAAAAATTCCTCCCGCCAGAGCGATGGTAATTTTAATGGGTACCGCACGAGCAGCAAAAAAAATACCTTCCCGTCGCTCCCCGGTCTTGGCTGCTTCCGAGCGGGCTATTTCAGCAATGGTAGGGTTAACCAGGATGCTGAATGCCGCTGCGGGGACTCCTGCCAGGGTGAATACGGCCAGGCTCAGGTAAAAGAAGATTCCGGTCATGTTAAAGCTCATCAGGAATATGGCCAGGCCACACAGGGCCAGGGTTAAAGAGGAATAAGTCAGTATTTTTGCCTTTCCTCTTTTTTTGGCGGCGGCATTCATTTTTGGAAAAGCCAGCAGGGCGCTTCCCAGTAGCAGCGCGGCCAGTACAGTCATAAACCTTTCTTCTTCCTGAAAAATTACCACGGTAAAGTACATCATTCCTACAGTAACCAGGTTCATGGCAAACTGCATAAAAACTTCACCGGACACGAATCTGCGAAAGGGGGGGATTTTTAGAGCCTGTACTAATGCCTCACGCAGAGCGGCCTGCCTTGAGTTAACGGGGCGGCAGTGCCTTTGTTCGCGGAAACTAAAAGCAGCCAGAAAGAGCAGGGCTGCCGAGGGAATTGCTGCCCCCAGGACTCCGGCCTGGTAAGATTGCCTTATTCCCATGCCTGCGTGTTGGAGGCGGCTGACTATCTCCGGGAAGAGCACGGTGATAATTACCATCCCCACCATACCAGACAGGGCCACCAGCGTAGAAAGATTTATTCGGATGGCGTCGGTGTGTCCCAGTTCCGAAATCAGGGCAAGGTAAGGGTTAACGTACAGGGCGAAGATAAAATAAAAAAGGCACATCATAACAGCCAGCCAGACCCCGTTTAAAAAGTGTTCTTCTCCGGCAAGGGGGGGCATGAAAACCATCACTGTAATCAAAGCCAGCGGCAGGGATGATCCAAGCAAAAAAAGTTTACGGCGTCCTACAGGCAGGCGGCAGTTATCGCTCCAGGTAGCTACCAGGGGATTTGATACAGCGTCCACGATTCTTCCCAGGGCCAGGGCGGATCCCAGCAGAGTCACCAAACCCAGGAAAGCTTCTTCGGGGATCAGGTTGGATATATGATATTCCCGGGGAGGTAAAAAGAAAAAAGGGACGTAGAGAAGTATAAGCCGCTCGAGCATGGTAAAAGCGGCGCTTCCTGCGGAGAAAGCAATCTGGGCCTTCCTGGATAAATTAGCCGCGGTCTGGCCTCCCATAGTATTAACCTCGTATTTTAATTATTATTTTTTTTGTTACTACTCGTCCTATATAAAGGTTAAAACAGTTGTGTGGACGGCGAAATCGGCATAAAGTGAGTGATTGCCATGGCTGGCGCAGACAAGGTCATAAGCGGGTCGGCACATGGTCTCCGTGCCGCCTCGAAGGTCGCCGGCGCTGCAACTGCCTCTTTTTAATCAGATGAGTGCCGGCGACCGTCAGGGTTACCCGCTTAAGGCCGAAGGCTGAGCCGCAACTAGGGCCTACGATACGACAAGCCGATAAGCCGACCCACATCACCAATTAATTAAGCTACTTTTATAGGCTGAGTAGTTACCTTTTTTTATGTCTTAACAAATATTACTGGATATGTCTACACCCTTCTTTATATTATTGTAGAAATAGTAGGTAAAAAGCTATTCTATGTAGAAGTTTCTATAAGTAGCAGAAACGTATTTTTTAATAAATATTGTAACCACTCAGGACGTTAAAAGGCGGAGTTGGTCAGGTTGCTAATGGCGGAGTGACTGTCAACGAGTGTTAGAAGTAGCCGGCGAAGCCTTGCCCCGTAGCAGGCCGGTACATGGTTTCAGTGTCGCCTCGACCCGGAGCCGGCACTGCAACTGCCTCTTTTTAATCAATACCAATTAATCAAGCTACTTTTATAGCTGAGGAGTAACATTTTAATTACAACAGGGAGGTAAAGAATTATGGCTAACGCTTATATTACCCGGGAAATTCCCGGGGAAGGAATGAAGCTGCTGGATCACAGTTTCAATGTAAAGGTAAACAACCAGGATAGGCCGGTAACCAGGGAAGAGTTGATGGAAGGAGTAAAGGATGCCGACGCCCTCTTATGTATGCTGGTGGATAAAGTAGACCGGGAAGTTCTGGAGGCAGCCCCCCGGCTAAAAGTAGTTGCTAATATGGCGGTGGGAGTGGACAACATAGATTTACAGGCCTGTACCGAAAAAGGGATAGTAGTAACCAACACCCCCGGTGTGCTCACCGACGCTACTGCTGACCTGGCCTGGGCTTTAATCCTGGGGGTTTCCCGGCGTATCGTCGAAGGAGATCGCTTCGTCCGTGAAGGAAGGTTTGACGGCTGGGCGCCGCTTCTCTACGTAGGTGGAGACTTGAAGGGCATGACCCTGGGTATTATCGGAATGGGGCGTATTGGTCAAGCGGTAGCTCGTCGAGGTAAAGGGTTTGGTATGAATATCGTTTACCACCAGCGTAATCGCCTACCTGCGGAAACCGAAGAAGAGCTAGGGGCTACTTATCTTTCCCTGGACGAGGTCATCCGGGAGGCAGATTACCTGACCCTGCACTTGCCTTACTCTCCTGAAGTCCATCATATTATTAATCGGGAAAGGCTGCAGATGATGAAGTCTACTGCTTACCTGATTAATACGGCGCGGGGAGCTCATGTAGATGAGCAGGCCCTGGTGGAGCATCTGCGTGAGGGCAGGATTGCCGGCGCCGGGTTGGATGTCTACGAGAAGGAGCCCGCTCTGGCCCCGGGACTGGTGAAGCTGGACAACCTGGTGCTGGCGCCTCACACCGGCAGCGCCAGCACCTGGACCAGGAATACTATGGCGCAAATGTCTGCGGAAAGCATGGTTAAAGTATTAAATGAAGAACGCCCTGATTACGTAGCCAACCCGAAAGTTTACCAGTAGCGGCAGATAAACAAGAGGAGTGGGAAAACGAGAAAAGTCATTGCGTATATCACACAGTCTGGCGGTTCCATTGACCTCTCGTTCCTCAAGTCCAGCTGATCTTTTGCTTATCTTTGCTCCGGGAACGCTGGACCAGTCCCCTGGCAAAGCTCTTTTTTTAGCTACCAGGCTAGGTAGTTACAAATTAACAGCCAAATTATTCTCTGGTTACGTTATGTTCTTCTGCTAGCTGATTCAGTTCCTGGATGACCTGGTCCATCTGCTGCGTTCCTTCTTCCAGGTACTGGTTGCCCGTTTCGGTAATTTCCGGGTCATCCTTTTCTACTGCTTCTACGTAGTGTTGGAAGCCTTCTTTTTGATTTTCCCATCCTTCCAGGTAGCTTTCATGAAGTTGTTGTATTTCCGGGGTTGTAAACTCCATTTCTCTCAAGTAATCTAATAGAGCCTCTGTTTCAGGCAGGGTGTTTTCTACCAGCTCCTTGTGCATGGTTTCGTCATCAGTGTAGTTGTCTCCGGTGATGCTTTCAAAACTGCTTACTATAGCCTGCTCCCTTTCGCTTATTTGCTGGAAGTATTCCAGGTAATTTTGGAGATCTTGTGCTACCGGCTTATCTTCGGCTTCCTCCGTACCGCATCCAGCTATACCTGTCACCAGCAGGCATACCATTACGGAAATCAGTAAACTCCCCTTTAACTTACGAAACATGACAAGCACCTCTTTTTAAAAGATTTTAGGTTTATATGAAATAAAATAAAGATAATAAATTTCGGTAAATTATATTTTTTAGAAGAGAAGATATTTTCTGCGGTGGTAAAGTATATGCTCCAAGGGAAATCCTTAAAACCGTTGATTGTTTTATAGGGTAAATTAATGTACCAGTGGAAAGGGAGCCTTTGAGAAAAATTAATATTTGCATAAGTAATTTTTAAAGTAGCTATAACTTTAAAAATGACCAGGGGTTTATAGATATGTAAGATAGCTGCAAAAAATTATCCGTAAGTATGTCAATCGGGAATTTAAGTTTGTAAATATATAAGCAGCCTATCAGGCTATCGCAGGAGAAAAGTCATTCAGGTCAAATGATATGCTTTATAATTTGTTTTCATATTAATTTATAGAAGGGGTGGGTGTAAGGCAGCTCTCCAGGATTACCGGCGTTTCTAAAAGTGTTATAGACAGACTGTAGTAGGAACACGTGGGACACGGGACCTGTCCCCTGTCCCCGTGTCCCGCGTCGGCTATATTTCCATGCGCTGGAACCGGTAGCCGGCTATCAGCAAGAAAAGAAACCTCAACACCAGGGCTAATACCAGGGCGGGGAGGATGTCCCCCCAGGTGGAGGTTCCGGCAAGCAATTCCGGTATTTCACCTGCCAGGTTGTGGGGGTAGAACCTGCCTGCTTCTATTTCCTGAAGAGGCAGGCTGAACAAGGCCCCCAGGAAAAAGACGGCCACGGTAATGCCTCCTGCCTGAAGGGGGCTTTTCAGAAGGGTGGCGAAAGTCAGGGAGAGAGAAGAATAGAACATGGCAAAGACGGTCAGGGAAATGGTGGCCGTAAAAGCCCTGGAGAAGCTGAAGCTTTCAAAGAGGCTCCAGGTGTACAGGTAGGAAAGCATGGAGGCTGCCAGAAAACTAATTATGGTCATGGCGTTCAGGGAGATGGCCTTGGCTGCAAAATATTTCCATCGCGCAACTGGCTTGCTCAGGATCCAGCCGGCCACGCCGTTTTCCTTTTCCCTGACCATGCCTCCCTGGGAAGAGATAAAGATTAGCACCAGGATGCCTATCTGGGAAACGTCCACCAGGTAGCTGGAAAAGACTTCCCCGGGGGAAGGGGGTCCCATCCCTATTTCCACTCCCTCGGCGAACAATTCCAGCAGCTGGTCCATGTATTTCATCAGGGGTGGGTTGCTCAGGGCAAAGAAGGTCAACAGCAGGAAAAATGCGGGATATCTGAAGCTGCGCCAGTTCCAGCGGATTTCTTTTTTCAGCATGATCCACAGGGTTTTCAACTTTCCCACCTCGTTTCGTTAATGTCTTGTCTGCCTTGCTCCAGTATGTTAAAGAAAGCCTCTTCCAGGTCCACCCGGTGCCGCTTAAACTCGATAACCTCAATTCTCCGCTGTATCAGCAGGGGAAGGATTACCCGGTGGATTTCGCTGCTTTTGCCGGGGCGGGAAGTTAGTATAATTTCTTCTTCCCCCGTTTCTATTTTTTCCAGCAGATCTCCCGGGGTTTGCGGTCCTTTAAGTATTTTCTCGGTTTGCCTGATCTGTTCCGGGGGAACCGTTACGGTGTACTTTTCTACTGCGTGCTGCTCCAACAGCTCTGCCGTAGGAGCTTCTATTAATTTAACCCCCCGGTCGATGATGGCCAACCGGTCGCACACCCTTTCCACATCAGCCAGGATATGGCTGGAGAAGAATACCGTGGCGTTGCCTTTAAGGCGCTGGATAAGTTCCAGGATGTTTTTCCTGCCCCCCGGGTCCAGAGCGGAGACGGGTTCGTCCAGGATCATCAGTTCCGGGCGGGGAAGCAGTACCGTTGCCAGTCCCAGGCGCTGTTTCATGCCCCGGGAATAAGTCTCCACCCGGCGCCGGGCGGCCCCGGAAAGTTCGAACTCCTCCAGGAACCTGTTTACGGTTTGATTTTGCTCCTGCCTCTGTTCCATCCCGTATATTTCAGATACCATTTCCAGGACTTCTTTCCCGGTTAGCCCCTCGGGGAAAACAGGATCCTGGGGCAGGTATCCCGTGCGCTGCAGGAAGTTTAGTTTGTCTCCGAAAATCACCGGCTCTCCCAGCACGGCAGCCCGTCCTTCACAGGCCCGGAGCAATCCCAGCAAAATCTTGATGGTGGTGGTTTTCCCGGCGCCGTTGGGCCCCAGGAATCCAAAAACGCTGCCTTGGGGCACGGTAAAATCTATCCCCCTGATTACCTCCAGGTTGCCGAAAGCTTTGCGCAGCCCGGTTACTTCTATAGCCTGGTGGATACCGGCGCGGGTGCTGGTGTTGGTACCGGTACCCGCGCCGGAGCGGGAGCCTTCCCGGTTACCTGAGCTTGATTTCATAAGAAGTTTTCCCTCCTCCTTGTGTATACCTTCCCTTAGGATCTCCATAGGAATTGCTTGACATGTCATGTAATTTCATGACATGTCAGGGCTTTCATTAGTTATTTTCTCCGCCCGGGATCTTCAACTTTCGTTCAGCCTTTCGCTAAATCTCTCATTAAATCTCTCGTTCAGCCTTTCGCTAAAAAAGATCCCGTGAGCGTTTATTCCATGAACTATCACTGCAGCGCAGTAGTATCTTGAGTTCTCCCCTTGTCAGCATGATTGAGGGAAGAGTCGTCAAAGCACTACTATTCTTCTCCTCTCCCCAACAGCAGGTAGGCAACCGGCCCGAAAAAGTTAACTAATACTACAATAATTCCCCATGGTACCTTGCCCAGATGCTTTACCTGCTTCCTCCGGACCAGATCTACCAGCGCCCAGATCATCAGAAGCATTTCAAATAAAAGCAGCGGCCAAATTGCTTTTATAATTTCCAAAATTTCCATTTAATACAACCTCCTTTTTATTCTTGCTAGCTCGATTAACTTGGCTTCTTCCAGCGGCGAAACTCCTTTAGTTTTCTATAAGTTAGACGTGATAGAAGAGAAAAAGTTTGGTAACGTATTATTTCTTTTCTTTTAACCAGTTTCCTTTTCTAAAATGTGACAGGGGGACGGAGTTATTGTCACATACCTGGTATTATTGAAGCTCCTGATACCTGATTTGTCCCGGTTTTCCCTTTTTTTGATGAGTTAATTAAATAGCTGCGGAAGGTAAAAAGTAATAAAACCGAGAATAATATCGGGTATAATATCGAGACGGGGAAATAAATAACACCCCGGTGAGGGATGGTAAATACTGAAACCTTTTGTTAACGGGTAATGCCGGGGATAAAGAACTGGGACAATGGACCTGTCCCCCTGTCCCGAAAGGAGCGGTAATAATGGAAATAAAGAACGAACAAGTGCCGGCGGAGGAGCTGCAGCAGAGGATACATAAGCTGCAGCAGGGGATGAAGAAGAAGGAACTGGACGCGGCCATTATCATTCAGAGGGCGGACATGTATTATTTCAGCGGCACCGGGCAGAACGGCTACCTGTTCGTACCTGCCGAGGGAGAGCCACAACTGTTGGTGCGCAAGAATATTAACCGCGCCCGGGAAGAGAGTATGCTCGACCGGGTGGATCCCCTGGATAAGAGAAACCGGCTTCCCGAATTGGTGCACCAGGCTCTGCCCTCCGGGGGGAAGCTGGGCATGGAGCTGGACGTGCTGCCGGCCAAACAGTATTTCCGCTACCGAGAGATGTTCTCCCCCCTGGAGGTAGACGATGTTTCTTCAGTGATACGCAAGATCAGGGCGGTAAAATCCCCGTGGGAACTGAAACGCCAGGCTGAAGCCGCTGCCATGGGCGATGCCATGGGCTGGCATGCTCGGGACATCATCCGGGAAGGCTTGACCGAGATAGAATTGGCAGCAGAACTGGAAGCTTTTGTGCGCAGGCGGGGTCACCAGGGGGCAGTGCGCATGCGCGGCTTTAACCAGGAGTTGTTTTACGGACACATTCTGGCTGGCGAAAACGCTGCTCGTCCCAGTTTTTTTGACGGCCCCACCGGAGGATCCGGCCTCTCCACCTCCTATCCCCAGGGAGCGGGCACCGGTGTTATCCATAAAAACGAACCGGTTTTGGTTGACTTTGTGTTTCTGTATCAAGGTTACATGGTAGACCAGACCCGCATCTTTTGCCTGGGACGGTTGCCTGAGCAGCTGGAAAAAGCCTACCAGACTTCCCTGGAAATAAAAAGAAAGCTGGCTGATATGGGGCGTGCCGGGGTTCCGGCCAGTGATCTTTTTAAAAAAGCCGGGGAGATGGCCGAAGCTTCCGGCCTCTCTGAAAACTTCCTGGGAGCCCAAGAGAAGATCAATTTCGTTGGCCACGGGGTAGGCCTGGAGCTGGACGAGTTTCCCGTGATAGCTCCGGGCATGGATACTCCCCTGGTAGAGGGCAACGTTTTTGCCCTGGAACCCAAGTTCATCTTTCCCGGGATGGGAACCGTAGGAGTAGAAGACACCTTCGTGGTCCGCTCCTCCTGTCTGGAGCAGATAACTACTTTCGACGACTCATTGCAGTACCTGTAATGGCGTCGAAGCACAAGGGGCGAGAGCGCCGGTGGAGGACTCTCTTCACTATTTAAGGGAGCTTAGCCCAAGACTGACGGATCTCCACAACGCTAGAGGTGACGTGGGACCTAGCCAAACTGCCCCCGTCAGACGGTGTAATAAATCACAATCGGCACTAAGCAAACTTTTAAAGTGGAGAATAGTTTTAGAAATATCTGTAAATGAAAGAATGTATATCAAAATTAAGTCTTTCACGAGGGACACGGGACCTGTCCCCGTGTCCCTCGTCCCACGTGTCCCAGATAAAATTATGTATAAAAGCATAGATTCGGGGTAAAGCTATAACCGCAGTTAAAACAAACCGCAACAAAATCAAAAAGGGGGTTAAAAGAGTGTCTTCCCTGAACCAGCAAGAGTTGCAAAACCTTCGTCACCTCATCGGTTGTCACGATACCGATGCCAGGAAGTTAAACTTCTACGCTCAGCAGTGTAACGATCCGCAGATCAGGCAGATGTTTGAGCAATCGGCCCAGTCGGCCCAATCTACCATGCAAAAATTAATGATATTCTTAGATTAAAGGAGTGATGAACAGGTGCAAGAAAAAGATATGGTAAATGATGTGCTTTCCTCAGTTAACAGCAGCCTAACCACTTATGCCAGCGCTATTTCCCAGGCTTCCAATCAGCGTTTGCGTCAGGCCCTCCAGCAGATAAGGAACTCTGATGAACAGTTCCAGTACCAGCTATACCAGATAGCTGAACAAAAAGGCTACTATAAGCCTGCCGAGCAGGCAAGTCAGCATGATATTCAACAGGTAAAGAACATGTTTAGCCATCAGGCTACAGGAGTTTAAGATAGTCCCTTTTACCGGGGATATTGGAGTATAAAAGATAAAACCCTAGAAGTAGAAGAAGAAGAAGTTGAAGAGGCGTTCCTTTAATCAGGAACGCCTTTTGCTATCCTGAATCAATCAACCACCGGGGTAACAGGGACCATGTTTAAGACTATGTTTAAGGCCAGGTTTAAGATGCAACTTTGCACCTGGGATCATCTACCAGTCAAGAATCTCGGGGCTTGACTTAACAGGAAAAAACCGATTAGATTTACTTGCAAAGAGTTAAAATATAATCAACAATTCCCACAGAAGAACCGCCAGGGTAGCACCTGCTATAGCCGGCAGCAAACCGGGTTTGAGCAGGGCCAGGGTAACTGCGGTTACCGCTCCAAACAGAGCAGATCCCAGCGATTCCGTAGAAAATAAGATGGCAGGGAAAATTAGGGCGCCCAGGGTGGTATAAGGGATAAAGTTTAAAAAGCGACGCCAGAAAGGGGGTAGTTTGACACCGGAAAAAAGCGCTGCCGGGAAAATGCGTGGGACAGCTGTTACCAGCATCATGCCGGCTATCATCAAGTATAATTCAAGCATGGTACTGTGCCTCCTCATTTAGATGGTCATCTTGAACATGAACTTGAACTTTTTCTTGAGTTTTTCTTGTCCCCGTTTCCAGCGCAGGTTCTTCTTTTTGCCCCTTTTCCTGCTCTTCCTCTTCGTGTTCTCCGGGGAAGAAAAGTGCTCCTACCAGGGAAGCCAGAGTGGTGGAAATAATAATTTTCCATCCTGGGGAAAGGTTGCCTATTTCCCCGGGAAGCCAGGTAAGCGCCGAGCTTATCAGCATGGCCAGGCAGGCCATTATCAGAATTGCCCGGGATGCCTTCATCCTGGGAATAAGCAGGGCGATAAACATGGCGTAAAGGGTTATACCCATGCTGCTGGTTATGATCTCCGGGAGTCCCGCCCCCAGGTAAGCCCCCAGAAAAGTTCCACCTACCCAGGAAAGATAAGCAGTCAGGTTAACCCCCAGGATGTACCCGGAAGAAAGTTTTTTTCGTTCCGACAAGGACAGCAAGGAAAAGGTCTCATCGGTAAGCCCTAGAAAAAGTGCCGTCATAGCCCCCCGGGGCACCAGTCCTTTTAAACGCTCCGCCAGAGATGCGCTCATCAGGAAATGCCGCAGGTTAACCACAAAGGTAGTAAAAACCACACTGAATACATCTGTGCCCAGTTGCAGCAGGTTCAAGGCGATAAACTGGCTGGCTCCGGCAAAAACCAGCAGGGACATGATCACCGCCAGGTGAGCCGGCAGGCCTATAGCCCCGGCCAGTACTCCAAAGGCTATGGCCACGGGAATGTATCCCAGGGCGATGGGAATGCCGTCTTTTGTTCCCCGGGTAAAATCTGATGAAGCGGGCATATTTCCCCTCTCTTTCCAATCTCTTATAGTGGCTTCTAACAATACTATACATTATAATAAAAGCTACTTCCAGGAGCAAGAGGCACTAACCTGGGAACTAACCTGGGAACCAGAAATTTTCACCTGAGAGAAGGGCAGAGAACGTCCAGTCCTGCCGGCAGCAGAAGGACAAACAAATAATCTGTCTATCCATCTGAAGGCAGGAACCCTTAAATCTGTGTTGAATTACTTTAAGAATGCTACTGCTCCCCCCGGAAATACCTGTTCGAGGTGCTTTTTTATGTGGGAAATAATTGCAGGAATAGTTCTTTTAATAGCTATGGTTTACCTGAGGATAAGCGTCATAATAGCGGCACCCCTGTCCGTAACCCTGGTAGCCCTGCTCTCCGGCTATTCACCTTTGCCCATTCTTACCAGTGAATATGTGGAAGGTGTTGGCTATTTTATTGAAGAATTTATCTTTATATTCCTTCTGGGAGCTATCCTGGGCAAGATCATGTCCGATTCCGGGGCTGCTTCTACCATAGCTTATTACATAACCAGGCTTTTGGGAGCCCGCAGGGGAACCACCGCAGTATTAATCTCCAGTGCTTTGCTGGCTTACGGGGGAGTGCCGGGGTTTGTGCTGGTCTTTTCTATCTACCCCATTAGTTTGCCTCTTTTCCGGAAGGCTAATCTTCCCCGTTACCTGCTGCCCGCCTGTATCTCCGGGGGGATAGCCAACCTGGCTCTGACCATGCCCGGCAGCCCCCAGGTGCACAATGTTATTCCCATGGAGTTTTTGGGTACCGGCCCCCTGGCCGGCTTTTTCCCGGGAATGGCGGGGGCATCGGTGTCTTTTTTCCTGGCTATGGGATATCTTGAGTTAAGAGCCTTCCTGGCCCGGAAAAAAGCCCAGGATTTTGTCAGCCCGGAACCGGGAGAAGACGGAATTACCGGGGAGAACAACTTACCTGACCCCGGGATATTCAAGTCAATACTGCCCCTGCTGATAGTAGTAACTACCCTGACCCTGGGTGGGTTCCCCGTTATCCTGGCGCTATTTTCAGGGGTGGTAGCAGGGTTGATCCTGTTCTACGGCCATCTTGGTTCCCTGCTTTCATCTATAAACCAGGGCGTCCGGGATTCTTTAACTCCCCTTTTGTTTGCCGCTTCTGCCGTTGGTTTTGGATTGACTCTGCGGTCATTTCCTGATTTTGCTTTTTTCCTGGAGGGATTAATGGAACAGTCCTGGGACCCCCTTTTCACCTCGGGCTTAATTACTAACCTGGGAGCGGGGATCATGGGTTCCGCTTCGGGTGGGATAGTGCTGACCATGAGTCTGGCCTCGGAAGAAATGCTACAGCACGCCGACCCTTCCAGCCTGCACCGGGTTATAGTCATGTCTTCGTCGGTGCTGGATACGGTTCCTTACAATAACGGTTACCTGGCCATCCTGGCTTTTACTGGTCTCTCTTTCAAAGACACTTATCTGGATTTTCTGGTTTCCACGGTAATTTTTCCCCTGATAGGGTTGGCGGTGGCGGTTATGCTTTTTCTTTAAGATCATTTCAATAAATGACGGGAGGTTAATCTGATGGAAAGACGAAGAAGTGTTTTTAGTTTCCTGGTAGGCCTGGGGGTAACCGTGTTTTTCGCAGTGGGAGTAAACAACCTTCTCGTGGAAGCTCTTCCCTTTTCGGTAACCCTGGGTGTGGCCGTAGCCCTGGGATTCTTCGTGCGCGAATGCATCCAGAAAGATTTGCCTATGTCCCAGCGGCTTCTCTGGAGCGTAGGCACCGGGCTGGTAGTGGGCGTGGTTTACTTTTTGATCCAGCTTCCCGGAGGGGGTAGCTGAGGATTTTAAACAGAGAACGGCTCGGGCGGCCGTTTAAGGCGACCGGCTTCAGACGGGCAAGATAAGGAGTTTTCTTCAGCGGAGTCTGGCTTTATTCTGGCCTTATTTAAACAGGTAAACTATATAACCAAATCATCTACGGGCTTTTAGCTGCCAGGAACTTTTTTCCTTAAGTTCATCTTATGCAGTTCACCATTGCAACAGTTCTCCTCTCCAGGACTGGAGTGTCTACTTTCATTGGTCTTGTTGTCAAGTAAAGGCAAAAAAAGATTCCTTTTGAAAAAAACTGGTAAAAACCCCTCAGGCTAAGCTGTGATGGTAAATACTACCACTGCCGCTTATTTGCGGCAGTTTTGTTTGACAATTCTATCTTTACTCGAACATATGTTTGTATTATAATCCGGCCTGGAGGTGATAACCTTGAGTAAGGGGATTAACCGGGAAGTGAAGGAATACGCCGGGGAAGTTGCCGCCCTGGTGCCTTACTACGATGAGGAAGGCGGAAACTCCACCCGCATATATACCCTTTCAGGAGAAGTGGTGGAAGACCGCCGTAGCCCCCGATGGATACTTAAAATGATAGCCCGTTATTTTGGAGCCGATCTGGAGGCTCTGCGAGAGGGGTATGGGGAGTACCTGGGTTGCTACCATGGTGTGCCCCTGCCCCTTTCCGAAGGGATAGTGCTGGCGCCCCTGCGTATGAGACGCATTGTGGGCGAAAACGATGGGGCCAGCGGCTATGTCAATGCCCTGCTGGTGAGGCGGGTAGAACCGTACGGGAAATCTTGCATTAAAGAAAACGAGAAGCAATGCTGCGTGGTGCTGGAAGGAGAAATTCAGCTTCCCTGTTTGCTTAAGAGGGGAACTGTGGAGAAAAAAATTCGCTCCGGTATCCTGGCTTACGAGCGCTACCGCTCCCTCCGCTGGAACCATTATACTCCTGTGGCAGCCGGTACGGTCAACACGGTAAGGGAAGGTTCGATTAGATTCAGAGAAGGAGGAAGTAATCCTCCTCCTGAATGGATGGAAGCCATGGCAGTGTTGTGGCGCTTTATAAAGGGGTAACCATATAAAGAACGAGGGTACCATCAGAAGGATGAACACCAGTAGTTTTCAGGGTAGTTACATCTAAATTATACCAAGTAGAAAATTTACCACCACAGGTAATCTATTTTTTATCCCTTTCTTCCTTATCCCTTTCTTCCTTATGACTTACTTCCTCATCCCTTACTTCCTCAAGCCTTACTTCTTTATGTTTTAATTCCTCATCCCTTTCTTCCTCATTTCTTACTTCCTCATGCTTTTTTTTTATATTCCTTTCTACAGGCATTTTTCAGGTATTTTCCCCCAGTCTGTATGGGTATTTCTGGAAAACCCTTTGTCGAGAAAAATCTGCATAAATTTCCCCTGTTAATCTTTTGCTAATCCTTTTTTTATGGTTGGGGAACTAACTGATTCGACAGTGTTTTACTGACCAGTATTTGTTTTACCGTGCCCGATGAACTTGTTCCGACATTCTGATGGTGACCGGACTACTGTCAAAAAACTCACTGGCAACTTTTGTGGCTTTCCTCCGGAGTTGCTAAGATACAGGCGAACCCCGCGGGAAGGTAACATTTCCGGGAGCATGGACCGGAAGAAAAATAATCCCGCGGAACAGGAAGGAGGTGAAAATAATGCCTGTAGACGTTTCTCCGGTAGGTTCCCGCTTTCAGTTGCGCCTGCAGACCGGCTATGATGAAGAAGGGAATCCCACTATTCGTACCCGTACTTACTCCAGGATTAAGCCGGATGCGGAAAACGAGGACCTCTTTGAAGTGGCCCAGGAATTCGTAGGATTGCAGGAAAATGACCTGCAAGCAATCCGCCGGGTCGATGAAGTTGAGTTGGAAGAAGTCTAGAGGAAGAAATCTGGCGGGAACTAATTTCCGCCCCTTAATCCAGGGAGAAAGGAGGGAAAACCATTGGCTACCAGTACTTTACAGATGACTTTTCGAAACGAAGAAGGAGGCCGTTCAACCATGTCTATACCCGATCCCCGGGAAGACCTGGATCCGGAAGAAGTAGAAACCGCCATGCAGGCGGTGGTAGACCGTAATATCTTCAAAACTACTGGCGGGAATATTACCGGCAAAGTTAGCGCTCGGGTAGTTCACCGGGAAACGGACACTATCGTGGAATTTTAAACTTCAGCCTGGAGGTTTGGAGCCGGGGTCTTCCCCGGCTCCTTCTCCAAACAGGGTGCATTGCTGGTAGGTGAAAACCTTAAGGAAAGCCCTGAGGCAGAATTCCTCTGACGAGAAATTCACCTACTCTGAATTCCGCACTCTAATACAAGGAGGTGATTAACCGTGATGGATGAAATGGCCGGGCTGCTGGGCAACTTCGGTTTTCCCGTAGCGGTAAGCGTTTACCTTTTGGTGCGCCTGGAGGGAAAAGTAGAAGAGTTGACTGAAAGCATACACGGCCTTTCCGAAGTAGTGCGCGGAAAACTGAGGTAAAAACCAGGGGCGGGAAAAGTCAGGAAGGATGAGTTGGTTACACCCCTGGCCCTTTTTCCTCGCCGCTTGTTTGGGGACAGTTAGCGAAAGGATCTGATTGGTGATAAAGCGTTAGCAGCGCCGGGTAAGCTGTAAAATTGCAGCCCCGGATATTTAAATAAGAAAGGAGAAGCATATATGAGTAAACCCCTAGTAGTACTGGATCCGGGTCACGGTGGCAGACAGCCTGGTGCCGTGGCCAACGGGCTCCAGGAAAAAGAGCTAAACTTGCAACTGGCCATAAAGGTAGCAGAAAGGCTCAAAGGAGTAAAAGCCGTTTTAACCAGGGATGAAGACCTTCATGTTACCCTGAGCCGGAGGGTAGAAATTGCCGGGGAGACCGGGGCGGATCTCTTTGTCTCCCTGCACGCCAATGCCGGCGGAGGACACGGTTTTGAATCTTTTGTTTACCGCGGGGTGGTGGATGAAGATTGCCCAGCCCTTCAAAAGCAGGAAGTTGTCCATAACCAAATCATGAAAACTATTTCCAGGTATGACATCCGGGATCGGGGAAAGAAAAAAGCCAACTTCTATGTGCTGAGAAATAATCCGGCCCCCGCGGTGTTGGTCGAGTCACTTTTTATTGACCATGAAGAAGAAGCAGAACTGTGGAAAGACGAGGAATTCGTGGAGAGCCTGTCCCGGGGAGTGGCAGCGGGAATAGAAAAGGCTCTGATAGAAGAAGACGGAGCGAATTCGCAAGGCGCGGATTCGCCCGGGAAGGAAGAGAAAGAAGAAAAGGAGAAGAAAAAAGAAACCGGTATAAAGACCGGCAAGGTGCTCTATTGTGTCCAGGTTGGGGCTTTTGCCGTGCGGGACAACGCTCGTTCTCGGTTAAAAGAAGCCCGTAATGCGGGCTTTTCCGATGCCTTTATATACGAAAAGAAAGCTTGAAGCATATTGGATCAGGAGGTTGAAGGAGCTAAGCTGAAATATAAACTTAAGGTAACTGCTTGGGCCAATATGCCAGCCACCGGGGACGGCAGACTGTGTGATAAAAATAATGACTTTTGTAACTGCTCGGCCTATATAAAGGTTAAAAACGGTGGTGTGGTTGTCGACATGGGCATAAAGTGAGTGGCTGCCCTAGCCGGCGAAGACAAGGTCTCCGGTCGGGTCGGCACATGGTCTCAGTGCCGCCTCGA
>Ga0207421_10001115_pt1 | contig 34934 bp, 30 predicted proteins | sample SodLakKL_010_SED_4_FD_187542 | JGI IMG/M metagenome (GOLD analysis project Ga0207421, IMG submission 187542) | Alkaline sediment microbial communities from Lake Tanatar, Kulunda Steppe, Russia - 8KL_010_SED (SPAdes) (version 2) | ecosystem: Environmental > Aquatic > Non-marine Saline and...
CGCGGCCACCGTCGCCTACCGCTTCGTGGTGTTCTACCTGCCGATCGCCCAGGGCGCGGTGGCGATGGTGTGGCTCACCCGACGCAACTACCTGTGACCCCGGGACGCCAAGGGGTGGGGTACGGGGTGGGGTGAGGGGTGGGGTACGGACGCCGTCGGCCGGCCGTTCACCCCCACCGTAGAGACCGTGGACCGCGGCGATCGGTTCGGCGATCCACGAGCGGCTCGTGGCTTGCCGATGCCGCGCCGGCTGGCCCGACGTCTGGGGGATCGTCACGCGCCGGCGGGAACCCGAGGGCCGTGAGCAGGAGCGGATCGCGACGGTGGCTTCGCCTTGGCTGCCCGGCATCCAGAGCAGATCGACCACCGGATCGCGCGCAACGAGCGAGCGATCGCCGAGAGCCGCGCGGTCGTGACCGAGAACGTCGGTCAGGACGCGCCAGAACCCGACCTGGTGTCGGTGGGCGTCCTCGAGCGCACGCTGCCCTCGGGCGGGGCTCAGGCGCGAGCGCTCGCCGCCCCGCCCGACCGCTGGGGCGAGGGACCTGAACGTGCAGGTCGTCGAAGGTTGCCACGCCGTGCAACGTGAAACGGTGCTCGACGAGAGCGCTGAGGTCGTGGAGGTGACCGTGCTGGTGGAGGGCGACAGCATCGACGATCGCCTCGACGCCGGCCCGGACATCGAACTCGCGGCACCGTTGGGCGAGCGAGAACCCCGCGATGGGGCCGTGGGCGAACCGACCGAGTCCCCACGCCCGTTGACACAGAGAGGCGTCGTTGTTCGGTCCATCCCCGCGTTCCACCGAGCTCGCTGCGCGGAGCGGAGCGCGGTCCTTGGCCTGCGGTCTCGAGGGGTCGCGTGCGGTGTTTGGTCGGTCACCGCCGTTCGGGCCGCGGATGCATCGTGGATGCGGGAGTGGTCGTCTTATCGTCGTCGGTCGATGCTGGGTGAGGAGCCTCGTTGCGTGCCGTGGAGCAGGGCGAGTGGTCTCCGGCGGACCCGGCCGAGGTGGGTCTGCGTGAGGCGATACGGCGGGCGATGTTCGACGCCTCGTATCCGCAGGCCATCGACGGGGTCGGGTGCCTGCTGCTGGATGCGGAATGTGCGTTGCGGTATGCCGCAGCGTCCAACACCGTGGCCGAGACGCTGGAGGTGGCTGAGGAGGTCTGCGTCGAGGGGCCGTGCCATGAGGCGTTCGCGGGTGAGGAGGTCACCTACGCCGATGTGCAGGCGGAGAACCGTTGGGTACGGCTCAGCGCGCTGTTGGCCACGAGCCCGATCCGGACGGTCATCGGCGTCCCGGTGCTGTTCGATGGTCGGTCGATCGGCGCGTTGAACGCCTATTCGGCGTTGCCGCAAGCCTGGGAGCGTGCCGATTTCGAGAGTCTGCACAAAGCGGCGGACGCGGTCGCGGTGCTGATCGACCGTGCGCTCGATGACCGGCTCGAGGACCGAGGTGATGAGCTCACCGCCCAGCTCCGTGGTGCGGTCGCCAACCGGGACCGGGTCCGTCGAGCGGCGGATGTGGTGATGGACAGCACCGGTTTCGAGCGTCCCACCGCGTTGCTGCGCCTGCGACAGTTGGCCGCGGCGTCGGATCAGTCGACCGTGGTGGTGGCCGAACAGGTGGTCGCCAACGACGGGTTGCCGTCGGCGTCGTTGCTCGCCTCGCAGGCGGAAGCGATCCGTGAGGCGCGCCAGGAGACCGCCCGGCTGGCGATCACCGACCCGTTGACCGGGGTCGCCAACCGGGCGTTGTTCCTCGACCGTCTCGCCCAGGCGCTGGCCCGGGCGGAACGCTCCGGCCGTCACCCGGCGGTCGTGTTCTTGGACCTGGATCGGTTCAAGACGATCAACGACTCGCTCGGTCACGCCGCTGGCGACGAGGTGCTGCGCACCGTCGCCGCCCGGCTCGAGGGGCAGGTCCGTGCCCAGGACACGGTCGCTCGTCTGGGAGGTGACGAGTTCGCGGTGCTCTACGACGCACCGAGCCGTCCGGAGGTCGTCGAACACCTCGCCAAGCGACTCGCGGACGCGGTGGCCCGCCCGATCGAGCTGTCCACCCCGGTGACGGGCGCGAACCCCGAGCAGACCCACGAGGTGACGGTGCACGCCAGCCTCGGGATCGCGATCGCCGAGTGGGAGGAGCGGCGTGAGCCGGCCGAGATCCTGCGGGATGCGGACATGGCGATGTACGACGCCAAGACCTCCGGGGGCAACCGGATGCGGAGGTTCTCCGATCAGGTGCGCGAGGCTGGTCATCGGGTGATGAACATCGAACTCACCCTCCGCTCACTCCTGGCCGGCAACGACGCCCCGTCACCGGGTGAGGGCGGCTCGGCGCCCGAGGGGCTCCGGCTGGTCTATCAACCCATCGTCGATCTCGGCACCGGACGGATCGACAGCCTCGAAGCGCTGGTGCGCTGGAACCACCCGCACGTCGGAGACCTCGGCGCGCAGGAGCTGATCACCGCGGCGGAGAACGCCGGGCTCATCGCCCAGTTGGGTGAGGTGCTGTTGCGCGATGCTTGCTCGGCGGCGGCCCGGTGGCGGGCGGGCCCAGGAGGCGACGATCTCGTCATTGCGGTCAACGTGTCCCCCTTGCAGCTCGCTGAGGCGAGCTTCGTCGACACGGTCGCCCGCGCGCTCGACAGCGGCGGCTTGGATGCGTCGCACCTGTGCCTCGAGCTGACCGAGTCACAGATGCTTGCGGCAGGTGGAACCACCCTCGACAGTCTCCATGCGCTGCACGACCTCGGGGTCCGGTTGACCATCGATGATTTCGGCACCGGCTACTCGTCACTGTCGTATCTCGCTGAACTGCCACTCGACCGGATCAAGCTCGATCGCACCTTCGTCGCCGGGCTGAGCGCCGGGTCGCGGGGCGACTCGGTCGCCCGCGCGGTGATCGGACTGGGCCGCAGCCTGGATCTGGAAACGGTCGCCGAGGGCATCGAAACCGACGAACAAGCCAGATACGTCAGCGACCTCGACTGCCAACTCGCCCAGGGTTACCTCTACAGCCGGCCGGTCGAAGCGGAACAGGTACCCGAGCTACTGCACTCCGGCCCACTCCACACCGACGACACGCCGGTTGGGTGAACGCCCTACCGGCGGCACGCCACCGATCAACCGTCGCGCCGCCTCGTCGCGTTGTGCCGCGACCCCGGTGATGATCCGAAACCCGTTGTCGCCGGTCGTGATGACCGAGACCTCGCGGGTGGCATCGACGGTCGTGACCAGCCGCACCTCCTCGCCCTCGCCGGGGCAGCTTCGCGCCTCCACGTGGCCACCCCGTGCGGACCCGGGATCCGGGACACCGCTGATCCGGGTCGGCGGCGAAGGTCGCCCCCGCCACGGACGAATCGACGGCCGTCAGTTCGTGTGTCGCCGTCGCCAGCGGGTGGTCGCGAGTAGTAGGCCGGCGACGGCGAGGTAGCTGGTGGTGAAGCCCAGGGTGATGGCGCAGCGGGCCGGCAGGTGCAGGTGGGTGTCGGTCCCGAGACCTCGCGGCAGCGCCAGGCTGCTACTGGTCACGGTCAGCGGGGTGTAGAGCACGCAGATGAGGACCGCGGCGCGCCGCCACATCAGCGTGGGCGGTCCGCTCGGGGGTGCGGGCGCGTCAGCGAGCCGGGCGGGGACGCTCACGCTCGTTCCGAGGCCGTGGTGGGCTGCTGCCAGGCCAGGGTCTGTCGCAGGGCGGTGTCGTGGTCGGTGATCTCGATGCGGCCGAAGGTGGTCTCGAAGCGGGTGGCATCGATGACCCAGGCCCGCCCATCCGCCTCGGGGTGTTCGACGAGCGTCGCGCACCCGCGGGCGACGTCGGGCAGGTAGTGGAAGGTGTATGGCTGGTCGTCGGCGAGCAGGATCTGCATCGCCTTGCCGGCAAGCGCCGGTTCGAGGAACATCCGGTGCAGGAAGCTGTTGGTCCTGGCACCCACAGCGGCGACCGCACCCAGCACCGTGTCGAGCATCCGCTCGAAGTTGCCGTCCCACGCGTGGTACCGCGGGCTGGCTGCGAGCACCACCACCTCGGCGCGCTCACAGGCCGCCGAGCCCTGGACCGTCACCGGGGTGATGGCCGTCTCGAGGCCGATCCCGTCGAGGTGACGGGACCAGCGCTCGCTCCACAGCTGCAGCGGCACGTCGGTGAGGTAGCCCGAGCCCGCGTGAGATCACGGGGGACCCCCGGCCCGATCCGCCCGCCTCCGACGACGCCGTCGCGCCCGCCTCCGACGACGCCGTCGCGCCCGCCGACGACGTCGACGCCCGTCTCCTCGGGGGCTGGAAGGATGTCCCGCGGTCGTCGAGGCCCCCGGTGCCGGGTGTGCAGAGCCGGGTATGCGGAGCCGCTCCGAACAGGGGGTCACGGGGCGGGACCTCGCAAGCCGGGACCGCGCGGGTCGTGGCCGACCAACTGCCGACCGTCCCGGGAGCTACCCGCGTTCGGCCCTTCCCGATAGATGCCGACCGGGGGACGCTTGACAGAGAGGTCGAGACGAGGATTGGCGTCGGACGACCCGTGGTGGCACATGCCCCGAAGCGAGAGGTGGTCACATGGCACACATCGTCGTAGGGGTCGATGGGTCCGAGCACGCGGCCCAGGCGTTGGACCGAGCGGTGCATGAGGCTCGGCTGCGGGGGGCGAGGCTGGAGATCGTCCACGCGCTCCCTGAGCCGATGATGTTCGCCGATCCGGTGTTCGCTCGGCCCACACCCATCGCGAAGTTGCGCGTAGCCGGAGGGGAGCTGATCGACGAGGCGCTGGCCGGGGTGAACGACGAGGGTCTCGAGATCGGACGGACCGTAGCGGTCGGGCATACCGCTCAGGTGCTGTGCCATGCCGCCAAGGGTGCCGATCTGCTGGTGGTCGGCTCGCGTGGGTATGGAGGGTTCCGCGGCCTGCTGGTCGGGTCGGTGACCCAACAGGTCGTGGCGCACGCGCCCTGCCCGGTGCTGGTGGTCGTGCCTGCAGGCCGCCGACGACGTCAGGACGGGTGAAGATCCACCGCCTGGGTGGTCGGTCGTGGATGCGGCGTCCTGTCCGTACTCGCCGCGACCGGCGAGGTAGGCGCACGGCTGCGGAGACCCGGCCCGCGCCCGCCGGTCGCGCGGTCGGTGGTGATCGCGCTGGCCCCATGGCCCGGCACGAGGACTCGGTCCTGGCTCCTCGCACATCACGGCCATGCGCGAAGGCGCCCGCCGCCCGAGTGGCGCCCGCCGAGGCTGCATGTGGATCGGGCGATCTGTGACGATCCAGCGACCTGGCCGTCGTGGGGTGCGTGCCCGCCCGTTGCGAGGCGACCTCGGTTCCGGTCCCCGAGACGAGCTGCGGTGCCGCCATCGAGGTGGGTACGTGCGGCGGCACGAAGCCGCTGATCCCGCTCAGCATCCTGCCCGGCGGCCTCGGGGGCGTGCGCGGCGCTCCATGTCGTCGTCGTAGCCGATCGAGCGGATCGGGCGCGCGCGCTCACGGTGCTGCAGCCGCGAGGGTTCGCCGTGCTCGCGTACCGATGGTGGTGTTCGGTCCATGAGGGGACGGCTGGCCGTACACCGAGCGCCGTCGTTGCTGTGGCCGTAGCCTCTGCACGGCAGTGACGAAATGGGTCAGCATGTACGACCAACGCAAGGTGGAGGACGTGGTCCTCGCGCTGATGCACCTCGACGCGGTCGAGGACACCTTAGGCTGGAGGGCGTGGAAGAGCTTCCCGTGGGAGGCGACGGAGGGGCTGTACGAACGCGGCCTCATCGGCGACCCGAAGTCCAAGGCGAAGTCCGTGTCGCTGACCGACGAGGGCGTCCTACTCGCGCAGCAACTGTTCGAGGAACACTTCGGCATGGTCGATGACGCCTGATGTGCCGGCCATGGCCCAGCTCGAGTATCCGGACACGTGAGGCCTCATGATCGACCAGCGCGCCGTCATCGACCTACCGGCGATCGGGTTCGGCACCTACCCGATGCGAGGCCGACAAGCCGTGGAGGCGGTCGCCAGCGCGCTGCGTGCCGGCTACCGGCTGATCGACACCGCGGTCAACTACCGCAACGAGGACGCCGTGGGCCGTGGCGTCGAGGAGTCGGGCGTCGACCGGTCGGAGGTGATCGTCACGACGAAGTTGCCCGGCCGTGATCACGGTCACGACGCCACCCTCGCATCGTTCGAGGCGTCGTGCCAGCGACTCGGCAGCGAGATCATCGACCTGTACCTGATCCACTGGCCCAACCCGAGTGTCGACCGGTTCGTCGACTCGTGGCGCGCGATGGTCCAGCTGCATCGAGACGGCCGGGCACGTTGGATCGGCACATCGAACTTCACCGAAGAACACATCGCACGGGTAGCCGACGCCACCGGGGTGCTGCCGGCCGTCAACCAGGTCGAGATGCATCCCTACTTCCCACAGGTGGAGCTGCGCGCGTTCCATCGTGAACACGGCATCGTGACCGAGGCGTGGAGCCCGCTCGGCAAGGACAGCGCGGTGTTCGACGAACCGGTCGTGCGGTCCGCGGCGACCCGGTTGGGCGTGACCCCGGCCCAGGTGGTTCTGCGGTGGCACGTCCAGCTCGGCTCGGTGCCGATCCCCAAGTCCGCCGACGCGGGGCGTCAACGGGAGAACCTGGAGGTCTTCGACTTCGAGCTCGCGGATCAGGAAGTGGAGGACATCACCGCCCTGGGGCGAGCAGATGGACGGTTGTTCGGCGGCGACCCCGACGTCCACGAGGAGATGTAGGCGACAGCACGCCGGGCGTCCGCATGGCTGCGAGGACGGAGGGGCGCAAAGGTCCTGCCGTTGCGGGTCTCGCAGCCCTGACCCGACCGGTCGAACCGTGATCCACTCGGGTGTGGCCGCCCCGAGCCTGGAGCCTGGGTGGCGGTCGCAGGAGGTGCGCGGTGACGATGGTCGAGGCCGGTGGTCCGGTTCGGACGCCCGTCAGAACGAGCTTGCTCTGGCTCGAGGCCGTGCTGGCCGTTGGTGCCTACGGCGGCGCCACCGGTCTCGTCGTCGCCGGCCCCGAGATACTCGGAGACGCGGTGGTGGCGGACCTGCCCTTCGCCTCGCCGGTCTTCGCGGGGATCGCGCTCGGGATCGTCAACGGTCTGGTGCCCACCGTCGTGTTCATCGCGGAGCTCCGCAGAGCACGGTGGGCGGCTGCCGGCCACCTGCTCGTCGGAGTGGGCCTCGTGGCGTGGATCGCCGTCCAGGTGGCCTTCCTCGGGTGGCCGCCCCACTGGCTCCAGATCACCTACTTCGTCTACGGCTGGGTCATCCTCGGCCTGGCGGTGGCGGCTCGGCGGTGGCATGCCACGCACGGACGCCGAGGTCGGGGCGAACGCGCTGGGGCGTGAGCTCCCGTGGTGGCGTCACCCGGCCCCCTCCGCGTCGGCTGCCTCGGCGGCAACGGCGAACATCGCGCGGTGGATGCGGCGCGGTGCCACCTCCCCGGGTCCGGCGGCATCAGCGGTGTCAGGCTTCCTGCAGATCACGTCGCCCGAAGGCGACAGCGCCCACGACGACGCCGAGTACGGCGACCGTCAGCATGACCAGGGCGGCGCCGAGGTTCAGGTCGGCCGCCGGGACCGCGGCGAGGTGTCGGAAGGGGCTGAGATCGAGCACGGCCTCGGGCAACTCGAGCATCGCGCCGACGAAGTCGAGCAGGTAGGCGACGATCACCAGGGTGTAGGTGACCGGTGCGGTCAGCCGGGGGAGCAGCCCCATGACGGCCACCCCGATGCCGAGGGCGAGCCATGCGATCGGGATCAGGTTGACGCCCGCCAGCAGACCGTCGGTGAACGCGATGGGGGTGCCCACCAGGGCGGTGCCGAGCCAGCCGAGCACGCCGGCGATCACTGCCGCCAGCGCGACGGCCAGGGCGGCGGTGGCCGTGCGGGTGGCCAGCCACCGGACCCGGCCCACAGGCCGCACGAGCAGGTGCTCGATGCGCCAGGTGGCCTCCTCCTCGCGGATGGCGATCGCTTGACCGGCAGCGAACACCGCGAGCACGAGCCCGACCAGCGAGAAGGCGAACCCGACGATCCCCTCGGGGGTGCCCATGGCCGGATACCCCATCATCGCGGTGAGCTCGGCCATCGTCTCGAGGTCGGCGACCGCGACGCTGAAGTCGCGTGCGAGCAGGCCGAACCCGAGCGCCACAACGCCGGCCACCAGCCCCCAGGTCCGCATCGGTCCCGCGGTGAGGCGGACCGCGAGGTCCGCTTGGCCGGCGACCGGACGTGGCGTGCGCCCCACGGCGTCGTCACCGGCAGCGAGCCGGCCGGCGTGCAGGTCGCGGTCGGCCAGCAGGTAGGTGGCCGCCACCAGCACGGCCAGCAGCCCGAGGTAGGCCAGGAACACCGCGGTGCGGGCCTGATCGATCTCGTGGAGGAAGCCGAGCCACCCCAACGGCGTCGCCCACCAGACCCACTCCGGCGTGGCGCTCGCCGACGCGACGATCCGCACCGCGAGCGCCAGTCCGAGGGCGATGCCCACCATCCCGGTGGCTCGCCGGTGGTTGGGGGTGAGCTGGGAGGCGAGAGCCCCCGCGGCGGCGAAGGTGGCGGTCACGAGCGCCGCGGCGCCGCCGAGCGCCCAGGAGGTGGCCGCGTCCATGCCCGCCGCGGTGTGGGTCACCCCGATCGCCACGCCGAAGAGCGCGAAGACCGTGGCCATCGCGGCCAGCGCCGAGCCGAGCAGTCCGCGGGGGGAGATGGCTCCGGCCCGCAACGGCTCGAGATGGCCGACCTCCTCGGCACGGCGGAGGAGGCGCACCGCTGCGAGCATGCCCCAGATCGCCGCGAGGACCCCGAACATGCCCCAGCGCGACAGCACGCCGCCCTCGACGGTGGTCAGACCGACCAGCCGGCCGAGCATCGCCTCGAACGCGGGCACGCCCTCGAACTCGGCGAAGGCGGCGAGTTCTTCGGGGGTGGCGTAGCGGTCCTCGAAGGTCACCACCACGCCCCAGCTGATGCCGACCAGGCCGACGATCCAGGCGACGGCGCCGTTGCGCAGCAGGCGCAGATGGTGGCGGTAGGTGCGCCACCACACGGCGGCCGGTGAGCGGGCCTCGACGACCGGCGCTGCTCGGGCGTGCGACGGGATCGTGGCCCGGTCGCGGCGGCGCGGGGTGACGGTGGCCATGACGGTCTCCTCTCTGCGCAGAGTCGTCAGCCGGCCGCGCCGGCGGGTACGTCATCGGACTCGTCGTAGTAGGCGTGGAAGAGCTCCTCCAGCGACGGCTCACGCATCTGGATCGACGGCACACGGGCCGCGGCGAGTGCCTTGAGCAGCGGGTCGGTCGAGCCGGTGACCTGCAGGCGGATCACGCCGTCGCGCACGTGGACGTCCTCGATGCCGGGGAGTCCTTCGAGGTCCGGCGGCTCACCCTCGTACGTGGCCTCCACCGAGTGAGCGTGCAGGTGGCGCAGCTCGGCCAGGGTGCCGTGCTCGACCAGCACGCCCCGGCGCAGCACCGCGACCCGGTCACAGACCGCCTCGACCTCGGAGAGGATGTGGCTGGAGAGCAGGATCGTCTGACCGCGGGCCTTGGCCTCCCGCAGGCAGTCCTGGAAGGTGGCCTCCATCAGCGGGTCGAGCCCGGAGCTGGGTTCGTCCATCACCAGCAGAGGGGCGCGGGTCATCAGCGCCGCGATGACCGCGATCTTCTGGCGGTTGCCCTTGGAGTAGGAACGGCCCTTCTTGGTGGGGTCGAAGTTGAACCGCTCGACGAGTTCGTCGCGGTAGGCGGGGTCGTAGCCACCGGAGACGGCACCGAGCAGCTCGAGGATCTGACCGCCGGTCAGCTGGGGCCAGACGTGGAACTCCCCGGGGATGTAGGCCAGCTTGCGGTGGGCGTCGATGGGCTCGGACCAGGCATCGAGACCGAAGATCTCCGCCTGCCCGGAGGTGGGCTTCATCAGCCCGAGCAGGGTGCGCAGGGTGGTGGTCTTGCCCGCACCGTTGGGGCCCAGCAGGCCCACGATCTCGCCCTCGCCCACCTCGAGGGTGAGCCGATCGAGAGCGACCACGTCACCGAAGTGCTTGCTGGTCTCGACGAATCGAACGACGGGGCTGTGGGAGGCCATGGCTTCGCTCCGCAAGGGGCGGCCGTGGTTCCGAGCCCCTGATCAGCCCGGGTACCCGGCCGGCGAGGGGGACACCATCGATTCTGCCCCCGACCCCCACCGCGCAGTAGGGCAAGACGTCCCAGGGTCGAGGTGCGAAGGCCCTGGGGGGCCGGCCGTGGACCGGGCTCAGCTGCTCAGCCCCCTTGCGAGATCGAGAACCTCGGGTGCGACCGACGCGCTCTCGCTGTCCTGCCAGACGGGCAGCCGCGGAGGGGCGCGACCCTGGGCCGAGGTTCGCGCGCCCGGCCCGGGATCGGCCCCTCCGGACTCACTCGACGGTGACGGTGATCGTCTCGGTCGAGCCGAAGGCCTGGTGGATGCCGTCGGCGAGCTGGACGCAGAGTTCGTAGGTGCCGGGCTCGAGGTCGATCTCGCGCGAGTCCGAGCCGTCCCCGAGGTGGAAGCGTCCCGCGGCCTCGTCCGTGTCGCTCGGGCCGGGGATGCTCTCGCCACTGTCGTAGCAGCCGATGTCGACCATGACGTGCTGATGCCCCTCGCCGACCGCGGGTTCGCCGGCCGGGGCGAGCTCGACGCCCTCGGCGGCGAGTTCGACGGTGAAGGGACTCGTCACGGTGTCACCGTCGGACGGTGAGACGAACGAGGCCGCAGCATCGGGCTGGGCGTCCACGCTGTACACGACGGCCTCCGCCTCCTCCGCGGCGTCGTCGGCGCAGGCTGCGAGAGCAAGGATGAGTACGGCGAACAGGGCGGTGATTCTGGTCATGGGCTCCCCCGATGGACGTGATTCGATCAGATGACGGTACTCCACCGCGCCACGTCCGTACCGGCGAATATCGTGCCATGCGTCGAAGCCGACCGCGGGAGCCCGTGGTTCGGGCTGGCTCTCGTTGCGGTTGCGAGGCCCTCGCCGGCGGGCACGCAACCGTGCCACGCGGGTGCGGTCCCGTAGCGCTTGGCGCAGGTTCGGCGAAGCGTCACCCCTCCCGGGGTGCCACGGGGGTGTCGGAGGACGTTTCGATCTCGGACCGTGTCTCGCTCGTGGGGCTGATCCGGACGCGGGTGGCGGTGTGCCTGCGGACGTCGAGTACCTCGAAGGTGTCGCCGCCGATCTCGACGATGTCGCCGGAGGCCACGAGACGACCGAGCTGTTCGGTGAGCAGGCCTCCCACGGTGGTCGCCCCCTGGGAGAGGGTGTCGAGGCCGAGGTCGACCAGATCATGGATCGGGAAACTGCCCGGCACCACCACGCTGCCGTCGGACTGGTGGACGACGGCTTGCACGTCCCGGTCGTGCTCGTCGTAGATCTCGCCGACGAGTTCCTCGACGAGGTCCTCGACGGTGATGATGCCCTCCACCCCGCCGTGTTCCGAGATCACGAGGGCGAGCTGTCGGCGATGGTCCTGCAGCTCTCGCAGCGCGATGACCGCGTTCAGTGATTCGGGCAGGACCAGGGCCGCGTGGGCGTGGTCGCCGACCGTGCCGTGACGCCCGACCAGCCCGAGCAGCGACACCGACCGCTCCGCGTCGTCGAGGTCGTCGGTGTACACCGGTGCCCGGGTGTGGCCGGCGGCGACCAACCGCTCCAGCGCGTCGGTGACCTCGAGGTCGGCGGGCAACGCGATGACCCGGTTGCGGGGCACCAGGATCTGGCGCAATGTGCGGTCGGCGACCTCGAGCGCGCCTTCGATGATCTGGCGCTGCTCTTCGGTGTAGCTGGCGTTGGTCGCGACCAGGTCGCGGATCTCTTCTTCGGTGACCTCCTGCCGGTCCTGATCCGGGTCGCCGCCGAACAGCCGGACGAGGAGGTTGGTGGAATGCGAGAGCAGCCAGATCGCTGGGGCGGCCAGTTTGGCGATGACCGCCAGGGGACGGGCCGCGAGCAGGCCCCACGATTCGGCCCGTTGCATCGCCAGGCGTTTCGGTGCGAGCTCCCCGAAGACCAGGGTCACGAAGACCAGTACCACGGTGATCAGGAGGATCGCCGCAGGCCGGGCCGCGCCGCCCAAGAACGCCAACGGTTCGACCAGCGGTTCCGCCAGCGCCACCGCGGCGGTCGCCGAGGCGAGGAACCCGGCGAGGGTGATCCCGATCTGGATGGTGGAGAGGAACCGGTTGGGGTCTCGCCCCAATCGGGCCAGGGCGCGACCGGCGGCGGAGCGATCTTCCAGCCGAGCGAGCTGCCCTTCGCGCAGCGAGATGAGCGCGATCTCGGAACCTGCGAACGCCGCGTTGAGCACGATCAGGAACGCGACCAGCGCGAGTTGAAGACCTATGCCGTTCACCTGTTGTGGCACCTCTGCTGGGGCCACGAAGTGTACGTGAGCCCCCGTTCCGTCCCCGGTGCCCAGCGTCATGGACGCGCTGAGCGGCACTCCTGTCGTAGGACTCCTCACCATGCCGCCCCGCCCGACCCGGTGACCCTCCGCGATCACGCGACCGTGAGGTCGGGGTCGACATCCTGCGTGTTGGTGAACACCAGCATCACCGGCGCACCCGCGCAACGCACGACGCGGCAGGTCGGCGGCTGTGGCCCTCCGATACCCATCCTGCACCGGGCCAGAGCGGCCACCGGAACTCGCCGCGCGTCAGGAGGTGACCGAGGTCCCTAGGCCGGGCACCCATCGGGTCCGAACATGGGCGAAATCCGTTCGACGCAGGCAGACGAACCCGAACGATGAAGGAAGCACCGGTGCCCTCGGCAATACAGGCGATCGCCCTCGACTACGACGGCACACTGACCGAGACCGACTCCCTGACCGCGGAGACGCTCGAGGCGGTACGTGAAACCCGTCGGCGGGGCCAGGCGGTCGTGCTGGTCACAGGCAGGATCCTCTCGGAGCTCCGGGCCGTGTTCCCCGCGGTGGAGAAGGAGTTCGACGCGATCGTCGCGGAGAACGGGGCGGTCCTCGCCGATGCCGACGGTATCCGGGACCTCGCGACACCGGTCGACCCCGCGTTGGGGCGGGCGCTGACACATCGTGATATCCCCGTCCGCCAGGGGCGTGTCCTGCTGGCCTGCGACACCGAGCACCTCGGCACGGTCTTCGAGGAGATCGCGCGGTTGGACCTCGACTGTCAGGTCGTGCGCAACCGAGCGGCGATGATGGTGCTTCCCGGCGGGGTCACGAAGGGCACGGGACTCCAACAGGCGTTGGGGAACCTCGGTATCTCGCGGCACAGCACCCTCGCCGTGGGCGATGCCGAGAACGACCACGCGCTGCTGGAGGCGTGCGAACTGGGCGTCGCGGTCGCCAACGCCGTCGATGCCCTCAAGCGTGGTGCTGATCTGGTGCTGCCGACGGCGGACGGGGCGGGGGTGGCGGCGTTGCTCCGAGGACCGATCGTGGGGGGTACCGAGACCTTGCAACCCCGCAAGTATCGCCTGACGCTCGGACGCGATGCTCAGGGGAACCCGGTGCACATCCCCGCTTCGCAGGTCAACCTGTTGTTGACGGGTGCGAGCTGTTCGGGCAAGTCGTATCTCGCCGGCCTGCTCGTGGAGCAACTGGTCCGGATGAGCTACAGCGTGCTCGTCGTCGACCTCGAGGGCGATCACCGGGGGTTGGTCGATAGGCGGGGCATCCTGGGGGTCGGTGGCGAGGAGCCGCTTCCCAGCACGGCGCACCTCACCGCGTTGCTGCGCCACCGGTTCGGCAGCGTGGTGCTCGATCTCTCGCGCCATGACCCGGACGAACAGCAGGCGTACCTGTTCGAGATCGCTCCGGCGATCATGGCGCAACGCGCCGTGACGGGTCTGCCCCATTGGATCTTCTTCGAAGAGGCCCAGACGCTGCCCCTCGGCCTGGGCCTCTGGGGCGACGCGCTACGAGCAGGTGAACGGGGATTCTGTTTCAGCACGTTCCGCCCCGACCGTCTGCCCGAGGTCGTGGGTCGGGCCGTCGATCACGTCGTGTTCACCGAGGGCGAGGGCTCCGGCGCGGAAGAATCCCTGCGCTATGTCGCCCGCGCCAGCGGTCAGACGGAGGATCGGATCGTCTCGGGAGGGGCACGAGGCGCCGCGACGCTGATCGACGTCTCGCAGACCGAGCCGCCGGCGCCCTTCGTGGTCGGGCGGCGCAGCAGCGGTCATGTGCGGCACTGGCACAAGTACATCGACGGCCAACTCCCCGAGCCCCTGCGCTTCTACTTCGCCGCCGCCGATCAGGGCGAGGTGGCGGGCAACCTTCGGGAGTTCCACCGCAAGCTCGGTACCTGTTGGCCCTCGACCATCGAGGAGCATGCGCGTCGTCACGATTTCTCGCGCTGGATCGGTGAGGTACTCAAGGACCGCGAGTTGACCGAGCTCGTCGCCCACGCCGAGCGCCGACTACGCACCGATGAGCATTCGGCCGATGCGTTGCGCGACGCCGTGCAGCTGGCGATCGAAGCCCGCTACCTCGAATGACGGGGGGCGTGGTCGGCCTCGCCGACCGCATGGATCACGTCGAGGATGGTGTGGTCCCCACCCGCGGGTGGCCCCGGGTCGGCCCGACAGGGTCGGGACCCGACGCAACTGCTGGGTCGTCGCCGGTCCCGAGGCGTCCGAGTTCGCAGGTCACGACCGCGCGGCGATCGCCGGGGAGGCCCGCAGCTTCCGGCACCGCGGTGTCCGGCGGCCTGAGCGCACCACCGCCGTCGGCTACGTCAGCTGACGTCGCGCCCTGCTCGCGGATCGCCGTCGGCGCTCGCCCTCCCACCGGACCCGGCGGCCGGCAACGGATGGGCCAAGGCACGTAGGTCCACGATCAGCTCGGCGATCAAGTCTTCGAGCCGATGCAACTCGGTGGCGGTGGCCGCATCGGTGGAGTCGCTCCCGGCGAGGCCGAGAGCCAGCGCGATCGCGAACAGTCGTTGCTGGATGGTGTCCAGTTGTGCGACATCGACCGGGCGCGCTTCCGATCGGCCGTGCGGGGCAAGACGGTCCTCGGGCTGGACGGTCGGCGTGGGGTCCGTCATGGGTCGCTCCTTCGCGCTACTCCCCACAGGCTCCCACGCACGATGCGCGTCCCCTAGGCACCAAGGTCACCCCATCCGTCGAATCCCTAGGGGCGATGGACCCATCGGTGACCCTGGTGCCCATCCGGGGTCGTCGGGGGCTGCGCGATCGCCGACCTCGCGCTCGACGGATGGATGGAGCCTCAGGGAGTCACGGCCCGACGCCCCGGTGGAGGCGTGCACCGCCGCCCCACGACTCGGCGTGAGTCCGCATCAGGACCGGATCATCGCCGTCGAACTCGCCGTCGAGCTCCTGGATCGCGCCGCACGACGCTGCGCTGGCCCGGGGCCATCTCCGGCGACCGGCACGGGGCAGGAGGCCGGCGCGCTCATCCGTGCGTCGATCGCGGGCGGAGTTCGGCGAGTTCGATCGCACGGGCGACGTCCGTGGACGTCAGGATGCCGACGATGCGGTCACCCTCGAGCACCACGACCCGCCCGTCGTCGTTGCGGGCCATCACCGGCAGCACGTCCACGAGGCGGTCGGTGGGGGCGGCGTGCGGGACCTCGTCGGGGGCGCACGCGATGTCCTCGACCCGCGAGCTCGCACGGCGTTGCGGTGGCAGCTGCTTGATCCGGTTCAGGGTGACCAACCCCTGCAGACGCCCGGAGGCATCGACGACCGGGAACGCCGAGAACCGGGTCCGCAGGACGTAGTCCTCCAGCAGCCGGGTGACCGGCAGGTCGGCCGGGACGGTGAGCGGGGCCGGGCTCATCACGTCCGAGACCAGCACGCCGTCGAGCCGGCCTTGCAGGCGTGCGTGCTGCCCCTCCGCCGTCGCCGCGGAGGCGATGAACCATCCGATCAGCACGAACCAGATGCCGCCGACCTGGCCGGCGAAGACGGCCAGCACGAGGCCGAGCGCGACGAGGAGGAACCCGAACCGTCGGCCGGCCCGAGCGGCCGTGACGGCGGCACGAACCCGATCGCCGTGCGCTCGCCACAACAGCGCGCGCAGGATGCGACCACCATCGAGTGGGGCCGCCGGGACGAGGTTGAACACCGCCAGCACGATGTTGACCACGCTGAGCCAGGTCACCACACCCAGGGTCAGCCCGTCGAGTCCCGCCCAGGCCGCCAGCGCGGCGATGGCCCCGAAGCCGGCCCCCAGCACGAGACTGACCAGTGGGCCCACACCGGCGATCTGCAGGTCGGCGCTCGCGTCGCGAGCCTCGCCTTCCAGCTTGGCGACGCCACCGAACATCCACAGCGTGATGCCCTCCACCTCGACACCGTGTTGCCGGGCGACCACGGCGTGGGCCAGTTCGTGTGCGAGCAGCGAGAGCAGGAAGGCGACCGCAGCCACCGCTCCGGCCAGGACATAGAGCCAGGGAGGGTGGCCGGGATACATCAAGGGGAAGCGCCCGGCCGACAAGCCCACCAGCAGCAGCGCCACGATGACCAGCACGCTCCAGTTGACCCCGATGCGCACACCGGCGAGGGTCCCCAGTCGCAGGGTCTCGTTCATGCCCACCTCGCAGACGAGCAGTCGGAGTGGGGGAGGGTCGTTCCAGCATCGCCCATCCCACGTCGTCGCGCCCGGGTCGCACGACCCCAATTCTCCGACCGTTGGGCCGGAGGGGCGCGTGGGCACGCGTGGACGGTGGTGCACCCCGAGTTCCTCTTCCCACCGGCTCGAGCGCCGGCGCCGAGCGGCGGCGACGTGGAGATCCTCGACCGCTTGTTCGAACGGCCCGCTGGAGCGAGCGACGCCGGGAACCCGGTTCCGACACGGACCGAGGACGACCACGCCCGGACGGGTCGAACGCCTCTGCCGCCGCCATGAGCGCCGGCGCATGATCGAGATGACCCGGCCGGGTCGCATCGCGGCCACGGTCCGCGGTAGTTGCATCGGGAGGAGACGACGATGACCATCGTTACCGATCATCTGGAACGTCTGGGGGTGCGGTTCGAGGTGTTGCCGCACGAGCGCAGCGAGACCGCGCTCGAGGAAGCCCGGGCGCTGGACATCGATCCCGACGAGGTGTTGAAGGTGCTCGTCCTCGACGTGGAGTCAGGCCATGCGCTCGCCGTCCTCCCGGCGTCGAGGCGGCTCGATCTGGACCTCGCCCGCGAGGCGCTCGATGACCGCCGCGCCACGCTGGCGTCGGAGAAGGAGATCGCGGACGTCTTCCCGGAGTTCGAGCCTGGCGCGCTGCCGGCGCTGCCGTCCTTGCTGCACGTGCCGGTGGTGCTCGATCCTCGCGTCCTCGCGCACCGGAAGGTGACCTTCGCCGCCGGTGTCCAACGCGAATCCGTCCGTCTCGAGTCGGAACGGCTGCTTCGGGGTGCCACGGTGACGATCGCGCCCATCAGTCGACCCGGGACGCCGAGCACCGAGGAAGGGACGGCGACGCCGCCCCGGACCTTGGCGGCTGGACAGGTCTGAGACCCTGCGCCGTGCACCGGACGCGGTCGTGGCTGACCACGCCGGTGCTGGCCGCGGCATTGCTCTCGGTCGGCGCCGGGCTGTCGGCGTTCGGCGTGACGGTGGTCATCGGCGACGTCGCGGCCGAGTTCGGGCAACCCGTCCCGGGCGACGACATGAGCGTGCAACTCGGGTTGCGGGCGTCCACGATCGGGATCGCCCTCGCCCTGATCCGATCGGCGTCGCTCGGGGGGCTGTTCCTGGCCGCGTTCGCCGATCGGCTGGGCCGTCGCCGGCTGCTGCTCACGGTCGCCGCGGTCGGCTTCGCGTCGACGAGCCTGGCCGCGGCCGCCCCGGGGTTCTGGTGGTACGTCGCGCTCATCGCCGTGGCGCGTCCGTTCCTGGCGACGGTGAACACCGTGGCGGGCGTCGTGGCCGCCGAGGAATCGCGATCGGTCGACCGTGCGGCGGCGATCGGGCTGATCACCGCGGCCTACGGCCTGGGGTCGGGCCTGGTGTCGGTCGGTCGCGGTCTGCTGCCCGGCGAGCCGTCGTTCCGCGTGGTCACCCTGTTCGCTCTCGGCCCACTGCTGCTCCTGCCGTTGCTCGCCCGCGGCATCCGGGAGCCGTCGATCGCGGTCGGCCGCACCCGGGCCGAAGGTCTGCCGGGAGCGGTACCTCGGGAGCTCAGGGGACGGGTCGCGATCCTGGCCGGGCTCGTGGGGGCGATCGCGGTCGCGACCGGTCCGGGGTTCTCCTACCTGTTCGTCTACGGCGAAGGGATACTCGGCGCGTCGGCGCTGCAGCTGGCAGGGCTCGTGCTGGCCGCCGGCCCGGTCGGGCTGGCCGGGATCGTGCTCGGCCGCTGGAGTGCCGACCGGCTCGGCCGCCGGATCACCGGCGCACTGGCGATGTCCGGGACCGGACTCGCCGTGGGGATCGCGTACTCCGCCGACCTGACCGCGCTGACCGTCGGCTACCTCGGCACCATCCTGCTGGCCAGCGCGTTCGCCCCGGCCCAGGGCGCCCTCGCCTCGGAGCTGGTCCCGACCGCGCTCCGCGCGACCGTCGCCGGGTGGCTCATGGTCACCGGGGTGCTCGGCGCGATCGTCGGCCTGACGGTCTTCGGGGTGCTCGCCGACCTCACGGGGGGCTTCGTCGTCGCGGCGAGACTCCTCGGGGCGATCGTCATGCTGTCGGCGCTCGGTTTCGTGTCGCTGCCCGAGACCCGTGGTGTCGAGCTCGAGGAGCTCGAGCAGGACGCCCCGCACGGCGAGCGGCCGGGCCGTCCGCCGGGGGCCCGGGAGGCGGAGCAGGGCGGGACCGACCGCGGCCCGGATGGGCGGCCACCCGGACCTGGTCGCCGGTACCGACGCGGCTACCGTCGAACCTCCCGTGAGGAGCGGCGGTGAGCCGGCAAGCGCAGCAGCGATCCGACGACGAGGACACGGTCGCGGCCCTGCTCGAGATCGTGCGCGAGGTGACCGTGGAGACCCGCACGGTCCCGACGGATCCCGTGGTGCGGCTCGATACCCCGTTGGTCTCGGACCTCGGGCTGGACAGCCTCGCGATCGCCGAACTCCTCGAACGTGTCGAGCAGCGGTTCGGCGTCGTGCTGCAGGACGAGGTCCTGGCGACCGTGGAGACGCCCCGCGACCTGCTCATCGAGCTGTCCGCGGCCGGGGACCGTCCAGGACCCATCGTCCGGGCTGGCGCGCACCCGGCTCGCGACACCGGGGCTCCCGCGCCGGGTGCGCCCGTCGATGCGGCCAGCCTCGTGGAGGTGCTCGAGTGGCATGCCGCACGGCATCCCGACCGGACGCACATCCGGTTGATCGCGGACGCGCGGGACGACGAGATCCTGACCTACGGCGCCTTGCGACGGGAGGCGGCTTCGGTGGCCGCCGGCCTCCGTGAGCGTCAGCTGCCCCCGGGGGCCTCGGTCGCGATCATGTTGCCCACCGGGCGGGAGTACTTCATCGCGTTCTTCGGGGTGCTGCTCGCCGGTGGCGTGCCGACGCCGATCTACCCTCCGGGGCGGCCGTCCCGGCTCGAGGAACACCTGCACCGGCAGGTCGGCATCCTCGACAACGCGCGAGCCGCCGCCTTGATCACCGTCCCCGCCGCGCGTCGTCTGGCCCGGATCGTCGCTCCCCAGGTCGCCACGCTGCGGCACGTCGTGAGCGTCGACGACCTCGCCGGCGCCAGCAGTGGCGTGACGATCGCGGCTCCCGGGCCGTCGGTCACCGCCTTGCTGCAGTACACCTCGGGGAGCACCGGCGATCCCAAAGGTGTCGTGCTCAGCCACGCGAACCTGCTCGCGAACATCCGGGCCATGGGCCAAGCCGGGCAGATCGTCCCCACCGACGTGTTCGTCAGTTGGCTGCCGCTCTACCACGACATGGGGCTGATCGGCTCGTGGCTGCTCAGTCTCACCTTCGGGTTGCCGTTCGTGGTCCTGTCCCCCCTGGCGTTCCTCGCCCGCCCCGTGCGCTGGCTGCAGGCCATCCACGACCACGGCGGCACGGTGTCGGGCGGCCCCAACTTCGGTTACGAGCTGTGCCTGCGCCGCATCGAGGACGCCGAGCTCGCCGGTCTCGATCTCGGGAGCTGGCGGCTGGCGTTCAACGGCGCGGAGCCGGTCAGCCCCGACACCGTGACCCGGTTCGTCGACCGGTTCGCCCACGTCGGCCTGCAGCGGGGGGCCATGACCCCCGTCTACGGGCTCGCGGAGTCCTCGGTGGCGCTCACGGTGCCACCGCTCGGACGCGGGCCGGTCATCGACCGGGTCGCCCGGGAGCCGTTGACCCGCTCGGGGCGTGCGGTACCGGCCGCGGACGACGATCCGAACCACGCACGGTTCGTGGCCTGCGGCCGTCCGCTGGCCGGTCACGAGGTCCGGATCGCCGACCGTGCGGGCGCGACGTTGCCCGAACGCCACGAAGGCCGGGTCGAGTTCCGCGGACCTTCGGCGACCGTCGGCTATCACCGCAACCCGGCCGCCACCCGCCGCCTGTTCGACGGCGACTGGCTCGATTCGGGTGATCTCGGGTACCTGGCCGGTGGGCAGCTCCATCTGACCGGACGGGTCAAGGATCTGATCATCCGTGCCGGTCGGAACCTGCATCCGAGCGAGCTCGAGGAAGCGGTGGGCCGCGTCGCCGGCGTGCGCAAGGGCTGCGTCGCGGTCTTCCCCGTCGCCGAGCCGCGGACGGGTACCGAGCGGCTGGTCGTGCTCGCCGAGACCCGGGCGACCGAGCCCGCCGAGCGCGAGCGCATCCGCGGTGAGGTCGGCCGGGTCGCGATCGACGTCACCGGAACCCCGCCGGACGAGGTGGTGCTCGCGCCCCCCGGGGCGGTGCCGAAGACCTCGAGTGGGAAGATCCGACGGACCGCCGCACGGGAGCACTACGAGCGCGGGCAACTCGCCGCTCCGGACCGGGCGGTGTGGTGGCAGGTCGCACGGGTCGCGGTGTCGAGCGTGCGCGCCGGGATCCGACGCGCGGGGGCACGGACCGTCGGGACCGTGTTCGGCCTCTACGCCCGCGTCCTGCTCGTGCTCGTCCAGCTGGTCGTGTGGCCGTTGGTGGCCGTGCTGCCGGGGGTGGACCGGCGGTGGCGGATCGTCAAGCGCGCCGGGACGCTGGTGTTCTGGCTGACCGGCACACGGGTCTCGGTGAGCGGTGCGGAGCACCTCCCGACCGGGCGGGCCGTCGTCGCGGCCAACCACGCGAGCTACCTCGATCCGCTCGTGCTGATGTTGTTGCTCCCCGAACCGGCGGTCTTCGTGGCGGTGGGTGGGGTGGCCGACAACCCGTTCATCCGGATCTTCGTCGCCAGACTGGGGGTCCGGCTCGTCGCCCGGGGGGATCGTGCCCGCGGCCTGGCGGACAGCCGGGCACTCACGGAGCTCGTCCGTTCCGGGCACACGGTGGTCTTCTTCCCCGAAGGGCGACGCTCCACGGCGCCGGGGCTCGAGCCGTTCCACATGGGGGCATTCGTCGCGGCCGCATCCGCCGGGGCCCCCGTGGTGCCGGTGGCGTTGTGCGGCACCCGTCACATCCTCCCGGTCGGCCGGCGCCTCCCACGACGGGGACCGATCACCGTCACCGTCGGGGCACCGGTGTCGACCGTCACCACCGGTTGGGCGGGAGCCGTCGAACTGCACCACGCCACGCGAGCGGCGATCCTCCGCCACTGCGGCGAGCCGGACCTGAGCTGACGACGGCCGCCGCCACGAGGGAGTGCGTGGTAGCCGATCGAAGGGCGCGGCTCACGCGTTCGATGGTCAGGGCCATCCGTCCCTAGCGGGGCCTCGCGCAGGAGTGCATGGTGAAGAGGCGACGCTCACGAAGGACGCACGCCCGAACTGGCTTCCTCCGGGAAACCGCAGGTATCTAGCTGAGAAGCCGCTGTGAGGGCGTCCGAGCTTCCTGGGAGCCGGGCGTTCCCGGCGCAGGAGCCTCCTCGTGGGCGTCGCGCTGTGTGCGCGCGGATCGGGTCGCGCTGTGTGCGCGCGGATCGGGTCGCGCTGTGCGCGCGGATCGGGTCGCGCTGTGTGCGCGCGGATCGGGATGTGGGCAGCTCGACCGACCACCCGGCCAAGGTGCCCACATCGTGGGTCGCGCCGCTCGGCATCGCCTGGATCGGGCACGAGCAGCCGGTGCTTCAACGGATGACCACCACCGGGCAGGGCGCGTGGTGCAGGCACTTCTGGGAAACGGATCCGACCAGCAGGCCTTGGAAGCCACCGAGTCCGCGGCTGCCGAGGACGAGGAGATCGGCTCCTTCGCTGCGCTCGAGCAGCGCACGCGCCGGGTCGGAGGTGACGACCACGAGGTCGATCTCGATGCCCTCGGGCTTGCCGCCCTCAGCATCGACCGCTTCGGCGATCAGCCGTTCGGCCCACTCATGCGCTCGGGTCTCCTCCTCGGCGCGGAGCGTGTGTTCCTGCTGCGTGCGTCGCTCGAGGGCACCCGCAGGCAGGGACGACTCGGTGTAGGCATACGCCCCGCGCATCTCTGCCAGGCGGTAGCCGTGGATGACCACCACCCGGGCGCTTTCGAACAGCTGGGCCTGTTGTAGCGCCCACCGAAGCGCGCGGATCGACGCGGCCGACCCGTCCAGCCCAACGATGACCTCTCTCATGCTCTCACTCCTGGTCGGGATACCTCGAACATCGCGCTTCCGGACCGGCCGAGGAAGGGTCCCCCGACCCCTCACGTCATGATGAAGTGCTCCGCCGGGAACCCGCTGCCGGGCGGTCTGTCCCTGGATGGTTGTCGAGACCGGAAGCGGGTCCGGGTCAGATGCCGAGATTCAGGTGAGGTGACTGGGGTGATCCGACATCGTCGTCGCGCCAGCTGAGCCCCTCCGATCGCACGCTCTCGACGCCGTCGATCGCGGCGACGAGGTCCGGTAGCTGTTCCGCGACCGAGCGGGACTCGACCGAGCCGTCGAGGTGGACGCGCCCGGCTTCGACGTCGATCTCGACGTCCCCGGCCCGGTGCTCGTCGAGGACGGTCTGCACGGCGAGTCGGAGGCTGGCATCGGTGCGGAACATCATGTTGAGGACATCGTGGCGGGTGAGGATGCCGACGATGCGGCCGGTGTCGAGCACGATCAGGCGGCTGACGTCGTGTTCGAGCATCTCCCCGGCGGCAGCTGCGAGCGCTGCGTCGGGGGAGGTGCAACGTGCCGGTCGGGTGCAGAGGCTTCCCGCCGTGCTCGCCTCCGGTCGGCGGCGTTCGACGCCCGCCCTGCGGCCGATGGTGGGTCGGTGGGATGCCACGTGGGGGATGAGGTCGGCCTCGCTGAGGACACCGACGAGCGTGCCCCCCTGGTCGACCACGGGAAGTCCGGTGATGCCCCCATGGTGGAGCAACAGGGCGGCGGTGCGTATCGAGGTCTCCTCGTTGACGACCAGCGGGCTGCGTGTCATCACGTCGGCGACGTACAACGACACCTGTCCTTCCGGTTCGACCGCTGCCGGCCCCTCTCGGGGATACAACGTGGCCGACTCCAGTTCGCGACAGAGCGAGCGGAGGAGGCGCGCAGCGGTCCGTTCAGCGACCGCGTGGAACAGGGTGCTGTCGAGCGCCTTGCCAACCGGACCGAGCGGCGGGGCTGCCGTCCCGACCAGCGTGACCTGTGACCGCCGAGCATCCAGCGGCTCGACCTCCAGCGAACCGTCGAAGACCGGGAACAGGGCGGCAGCAGGAGTCGCGTGCCATCCCACCGGGAGGACGAGGCGATGGCCGCTGCGTCGAGCAGGACCGGTGTGGAACCGGACCTGCTTCCCGATCTCCTTGCCCAGCGTTGGACCGGGGACCTCGAGAAGGAAGCTCCCATCGCCTGCGGGCGGGGTCAGCTCGGAGCCCGTGGCGTCCTGGAGCATCTCGCGCAGCTGGGCGAAGCGGCGTTCGACCTCCCGGTCCCCGATATCGACCGTCTCGTGGACATACAGCCAGCGCTTCATCGCGGCCTCCTCACCTGTCTCCCAGACTGGTTGGGCGGACCCGTGACGGCAAGAGCCGAAAGGCCTTGGGTTCGGAGCGGCACCTCCCGAACGCGCAGGATCGGCCACAGGAGGCGCCCTTCGAGTGCACCAGGGGCACGGTGGCCGGTGTGGTCAACCGCGGGCCGATGGTCTCGCCGAGCGTGTCGGCACCGACCCGGCGTGACCAGGGTGGGTTGGCGTGCCTGCAACCGACCATCACCGTGGTCGTGCGGCCCGGAGCTTCTCGAGCCGGATCCTGGCCAGGATGCCGGCGAGTGCGACGGCGGTGACCGAAGCGATCAGCCGGTTGACATCGATGGCCGGATGCCAGCGAACACGGCCGTCGGCGATCACGTACATGCCTGCGGGTTTGATGCCCAGACCGAAGCCGCCCCCCTGGCCTTCCGGGCCGTCGGCGTCCTGTCCACCGCCGCCACCGCCGCCACCGCTCACCATGGCAGCCGGCACCACCGTCACCCCGTCCCGTTCGAAGGGTTCGCCATACACCCGGGTCACCGTGAGTGTCTCTCTCGCGGTGGTCATCAGCTCGTCGAGCATCATCCGCCTCACCTCCGGTTCCAGTGAACGCCGGCTCCCCGGATCGCGCCCGGGCCGAAGGACCTCGACCACCCGGAACCGACGTGCCACCGTTTACGGACGATCGATGACGCCCCCTGTCTCATCAGCATCTGCCCGCGGACGGTTGATGATGCCCCGCAAGCGGAACGAGGTGCCGATCTGCTCAGCGGATGATCACGACCGGGCAGTGGGCGTGATGGGCGCAGTGCTGGGAGACCGAGCCGAGCAGGAGTCCGGCGAATCCGCCACGACCACGGCTGCCCACCACCAACAGCTCGGCGTGCTCGCTCATCTCGACGAGGGTCTTGGCCGGATCCCGGGCCATCGCCATCGCCAGCGGCCTGACGTCGGGGCCGTCGACGTCCCGGCCGGCCGCGATGAAAGCCTGTCGGATGAGGCGCTCGGCGTGTCGTCGGTCGTGGATGTCCTGTTCCTCCTGCACCCGCCGCTCGTGCTCGGTCGTCACCTGGATGGTGTCCGCCGGGACGTAGGGGTAGACGGTGGCGTAGGGATTGCGGACCACGGTCCGCTTGTAGGCGTGAACCACCACGGCGGAGTCGTCGCGCAGTTGCGCCTCTTCGAGGGCCCAGCGAAGTGCGCGGTGCGAGGCCCCGGAGCCGTCCACGCCGATGACGACGTCGCCCATGATCCTCCCACCGTTCGGGGCCGTCCCTCGGGGACGCTTCGATCGTCGCCTGGCCGCCACCCCGGGGGCTAGAGCAGCTCGGCCCCCATCTCCATCTCCCGTGTCCGTGCGCCGACGGGTGCCCTCCTGCGGCCGTCACCGGCGGCCTCTGCCCGGTCTCCGATGTCCGGCAACATCCATCACCTGGCGCCTCGTGCGATGGATGACGCGCTCGCTCCGGTTGGGAGCGACGCGGTGAGACGTGATGGACGTGGCCAGGCTGGCCGCCTGTGCGCGGTTCGGAGCGGGCTCGTGTTCGGCGGCGATGGCGGCTGTGGGGTTGCTGGGGGAGGGGCTGCTGAGCAGCCAGCTGTCACCGTCGGCCGGGAGACGATCACGCCGGACACCCTCTGCCGGTGTCCGATCGAGTTCGCACGCAGGATCGGTCAGCTCGCGAGTTCCATGAGCAGCTCGTCGAGGTCGTCGAGGGTGGTGTGGTCGCCGTGGAGGGTGGCCATGGCGGTGAGCCGTTCGACCAGCCGGGTGATGATGCGGTGTTCGATGGTGGTGGGGGCGTAGAGGTAGATGGCGGGGGCGCGGCAGCCGTCGCGTTGGGTGCGCCCTTCGATCTGGCGGGCCTGGATGACCGAGGGGCGGGCATCCGCGATCACGCTCACGCGCGGGAGCTGGTCGGCGCCGGGTTCGGTGGCGTGCAGGTTGATGCCCTCGACCAGGGTGTGCACGATCGTCTGGGCTGCCCCGGTCTGGAACCGGCGCCGTTCGGCTTCGCGTTCGGTCGGGGTCTGTTGGCCGTGCATGACGGCCACCGAGATCCCGCGGGCCTGCAGTCCGGTCGCGGTCGCATCGAGGGTCTCGAGGAACTGCACGGACACGGTCGGTCGGTAGCCGTCGGCGAGCAGGTCGACGATCGTCTGCACGGAGGCGTCGACGCGGAGCAGTGAGGCTTTCTGGCGGAACCGCAGGGCGGCGGCGAACCCGCCGGTGGGGTCCTTGCCGGCTTTGGCCAGCTGCAGCTCCCGGCGGAAGGCGGTCCAGGCACCGGCGTACAGCCGCTGCGCATCCGCGTCGAGCTCGACCGGCCGGGGCATCCGGTCCTGATCCGGCCAGCCCACCAGATCATCCGGGCGGCGGCGCAACCCGACGGCCACGGTGCCGTCGGCCGGTGGGTCGAACAGCAACGCTCGGAGCCGGTGGAGATCGGCCGGGTTCTCGTCCCAGGTCCACTTGCCGAACTCGCCACGTTCGATACCGAACCCGCGCTGCTTCGCCCAGGTCTCGAACTGGGCGAGGTCGCCGACCGGGCTGCCGGTGACGTGGCCGAGCACCGGCGCGAGGTAGGCGAGCTCCAGCGGCGTCGAGCCGAGCGTGGCCGACATCGCGATCGTGAACGCCTCCGCGGTGAGCTTGCGTTGGGCCTTGGCCCGTTGGGTCTGGACGCCCTTGAACCGGTGGGACTCGTCGAGCACGACCACGTCCCACGCGACGGTCGGGGTGCCCTGTTCGACGATGCGTTTGTTGCGGGTCTTGGCGGTCTTGGCCTGCAACGCCGAGGCGGGTACCGACAGCAGGCCCTTGACCGAATCGGTCGACACGACACACCACCGGCGGCCGCCGGTGCCGTAGCGGTCCAGGTGCTCGCGCCACGCCGGGATCACCGACAACGGGCACACCACCAGCACGTCGCGCCGTTCGGCGGGCAGCGTCTGGATCCCGGCGATCGCCGAGAGGGTCTTACCGAGGCCGAGCTCATCGGCCAGCACCCAGCCCGGGCGTCCCAGCGCGTGCGCGGCGCCCATCTGTTCGACCGCCTCGTGCTGATGGGCGCGCAACGTGAAGCTGTCGTCGCCGGCCCCGTCGGGCCACACCCCCGTTTCGGTGGCGGCCTGCCACGCCGCCCACGAGAAGTCGGCCGGCAACCACACGCGGAGCTCGTCGGGCAGGTCGGCGCCGACGTACACCGAGCAGCGTCGTGCGGCGTCCCACCGCACCCCGGCCGACGAGGCCGTCCGGCGCTCGTCGAACGGCACCTCCAGCAACCACAGCCGCTGCCCGGGCCCGGCCGCGATCGGCGACGCCGGCGCGGACGACCGCGAGGGGCTCGTGCGCCGCCGTGTGGACCTGCGACGGCGGGCCGCAGCCATGGCACTCCCATCCGAAGAGATCATCGAGGTCGGTGGTTCGCGGCGTCGGAACGCCCGCCGGGCAGTATCGGGGACCGACCGCGTGCACCCAGCATCCAGCCGCCCTGGCGGCGGCTAAGGTCCCTCGGGCACACCCGACGGGTTGGATCCAGGAACGCGGTGCGAACCCGCGGCGGTCCCGCCACTGTGAACGGGGAGCATCACGCCCTGGTCATCGGCCGCACGTGCGTCGATGGACAGCTACCGAAGCGGTCACGGGTCCACGGACCTGGAAGGCCGGGCGTGGTGTGACGATCCGTGAGCCAGGACACTGAACCCCCGTCACGAGCCCCAGGGGACGTGGTTTCCCCCAAGGACCGCGACATGAGCAGCACGAGCCGTCCGTCCCGCACGGACTCGGCCCTGCCGCCGACGTCCCTGACTCACGGACCAGCCAGCAGGCTCGCCCCCCCGTCGTGATGGCGGTCGTGGCAGCGAGGTTCGGGGGGTTGTCCGGCGTCCCGTTCGCGTCTCTGCGACCGTTCATCGGCGCGGCGTTCGGGCTGTCGTTCGAACGGGACGAGGTGTCGGCGGTCGTGGCGGAGCAGTGGCTCACATGAGCCGCCGCACCTCGCTGTTGCTGATCCGGCACGCGCCGTCCCATGCGACCCGCCGGTTCCGCTTCCCGGCCGACGAACCTCTCGATGAGGACGGCCGCACCGCCGCGGCGGCCCTGGCGGGAACCATCGTGGCCGATCAGGCCGTCACCAGCCCACGTCTGCGGTGCCGCGAGACCGCGGTGTTGGCCGGGTTCACCGACGCCGAGGTCGATCCCGGCCTGGCGGAGCTCGACTTCGGCAGCTGGGCGGGACGCGACCCCCACGAGGTCGGACGCGAGGCGCCCGCGGAACTCGAGACGTGGTACGCCGACCCGGACACCGCGCCCCACGGGGGCGAGACCCTCGGCGAACTGGCGACCCGGCTCACGGGTGCGCTCGAACGGCTACGGGAGCGACCCGGGGTGACCGCCGTGTTCACCCACGGCGGACCCATCAAACTGGCCATCGTGCAGGCGCTACGGGCGCCCACCTCGTCGATGTGGCGGGTCGACGTGGCACCGTGCAGCCTCACGGAACTGCAGCCCCGCCCGGACGGCGGATGGACCTTGGTGCGCGCGAACGTGGGCCCGGACGTGCAGGCCACCTCATGAGCGCCGAACCGAGGAGGACCACATGAGTGGTGCGCTGCTGGTCGCGGGGACGACCTCGGATGCGGGCAAGAGCGTGCTGGTCGCCGCGATCTGCCGCTGGCTGGCGCGCGAGGGCGTCGCGGTCGCGCCGTTCAAGGCCCAGAACATGGCGCTCAACTCCGCGGTCACCGCCGACGGTGCGGAGATCGGTCGGGCGCAGGCGGCGCAGGCCGCCGCCGCGATGGTGCCGCCCGAAGCCGCCATGAACCCGATCCTGATCAAGCCCACCGGTGACCGGCACAGCCAGGTCGTCGTCATGGGCCAGCCGGCGTTCGATGCCGGTGCGCGGGACTACCACACCCACCGGCTGAGCTTGCAGCCGATCGTCATGGACGCCCTGGCGGACCTGCGCACCCGGTTCGACGCGGTCATCTGCGAGGGTGCGGGCAGCCCCGCGGAGATCAACCTCCGGGCCCACGACCTGACCAACATGGGTCTTGCCCGCGCCGCCGACCTGCCGGTGATCGTGATCGGGGACATCGACCGTGGCGGGGTGTTCGCGGCCCTCTACGGCACCATCGGCCTGCTGGAACCGGCCGATCAGGCGCTGGTCGCCGGCACCGTCATCAACCGGTTCCGGGGTGATGCCGGGGTGCTGGCCCCGGGGCTCGTCCAGCTCGAGACCCTGCTCGGTCGCCCCAACCTCGGTGTCCTGCCGCATGTGGACGGGTTGTGGTTGGACGCCGAGGACTCGCTGGCCATGGACCGCGGGCTGCCCTCGACGCCACCGATCGGGACGGACGTGATCGACGTCGCCGTGATCCGCCTGCCCCGCAGTTCCAACGCCACCGACGCGGACGCGTTGGCGGCCGAGCCCGGGGTCCGGGTGCGCTACACCGACGACCCCACCGATGTGCTGCGCGCCGACCTGGCGGTGCTGCCCGGGACCAAGAACACGGTGCGCGACCTCGCGTGGCTCCACGAGCGGGGCCTGGCGGCCGCGATCGCGACCCGCGCCGCCGCGGGCCAGCCCGTGCTCGGCATCTGCGGGGGCTACCAGATGCTCGGACTGAGGTTGCACGACGACGTCGAGTCGCGGGCCGGCACCGTGCCCGGTCTGGGTCTGCTGCCGGTCGTCACGACCTTCCATCCGGACAAACTGCTCGCGCAGCGGAGCGGGACCAGTCCCCGGTTCGCCACCTCCGCCACCGGCTACGAGATCCGCCACGGCCGGGTCGCCCGGCACGGCGGTGAACCGTGGTTGGCCGCCGCCGGCGCGGACGTCGACCACAGCGCCCCAGCCGACGGTGACGGGGCGCTCGAGGGGTGCGTCGTCGGTTCGGTCCTCGGGACCTCCTGGCACGGCGTGCTCGAGCACGATGCCCTCCGGCGGGCGGTTCTCACCGAGGTGGCGCAGCGCACCGGCCGTGACTGGGTCCCCGGTGACGAGGCGTTCGCGAGCGTCCGAGCCCGACGTCTCGACGTGTTGGGCGACCTGGTGGCCGACCACCTCGACACCGTGGCACTGTGGCGCCTGCTCGAGGACGGTGTGCCCCGGGGCCTGCCCGTGGTGGCTCCGGGTGGCGCACCAGCCGCGGGCCCGGTCGCCTCCACCCGGGAGTCCGACGCGTCCGACCGATCGCGCCAACCCGCACCGTTGCGAAGGGTCTCCCGCATGAGCCTCCCCGAGCCCCTGCTCGAGCTGCTGGAAGACATCCGGGCGGTCGACCCCGCGGCGGCGACGGCGGCTGAACGGCGGCACGCCGCGCTCGCGACCCCGCCGGGTGCGCTCGGCCGCCTGGAGGTCCTCGGCGCCCAGCTGTGCGCCATCGCCGGGACGTGCCCGCCACCGGGCTACACCGATCCGGCGCTCGTCATCGCGGCCGGCGACCACGGCGTGCACGCGCAGGAGGTCAGCCCGTGGCCGCAGACGGTCACCGCCATGATGGTGCAGACCTTCGCCGACGGGCGCGCCACCGCGAACGCGTTCGCCGCGCAGGTCGGTGCCCGGGTGAGCGTGCTGGACGTCGGCGTGGCGAGCGACCCCGCGGCTCACCCGAGGGTGCGTCGGGCCAAGGTCCGCGCCGGCACGCACGACCTGAGCGTGGAACCGGCGATGACCTCCGACGAGTGCCTCGCCGCGGTGCTGGCCGGTGCCACCGTGGCCCGGGAACTGATCGCGGACGGGGTCGATCTGCTGATCACCGGCGACATGGGCATCGCGAACACCACCGCGGCGGCGGCGCTGATCGCCGCCTTCACCGGCCGTTCGCCGGCGGAGGTCACGGGGCGTGGCACCGGCATCGATGACGCGACCCTGGCGCGGAAGACCAAGGCGGTCGAGGCCGGGGTGGCGCGCCACATCGGCGACGGGCCGTTCGCGACCCTCGCCGGCGTCGGTGGCCTGGAGCACGCGGCGCTCGTCGGGATCGTGTTGGCCGGAGCGGCCGCGCGGGTGCCGGTCCTGCTCGACGGCGTCAGCGCCGCAGCCGCAGCCTGCGCTGCGGTGGCGCTCGCGCCGGATGCTCATGATCACCTCATCGCCGGACACCGCTCGGTCGAGCCCGGCGCCAGCGCGGCGCTCGACCACCTCGGCCTCGAGCCCCTGCTCGACCTCGCCCTCCGGCTCGGGGAGGGGACCGGGGCGCTGCTCGCGGTGCCGATCGTGCAGGCGGCTGCGGCGGCGCTCCGCGACGTCGCGACGCTGGACGAGGTACTCGGCAGTTGACACCCGGGGCCGACGATGCGGGGTCCGGTGGCCGATCGGTCCCGCAGGGGCGCGGAGCCGATCGACCTCGGGGCGTCCCCTCGCGTCACGGCAGCAGGGTCAGGGGTGTCTCACGCAGCGCCTGGATGGAGCCGTCCTTCGCCGACGCCTCCCACACGGTCAGCACCGCCTCGGTCGGTGCGTCGACGTCCACCTCCAGGGTGACGTCGAACGCGCCCCAGCCGACCCCGTTGTCGGACATCGCGAAGCCCTCCGCGAGCACGGTGCCGTCCGGGGTCTCCAGCCGGTAGAGGAAGGTCGCCTCGAACACGGCGGCCATCCCGGTCATGCGCAGTGGCGTCTCGACCCCGGCGCCCGCAGCCGGCGTGTCGACGAAGACCGTGGGCAGCAGGTCGACGAAGTGGCTGCGCGAACCGGGCTCGTCGATCATGAGCCCTTCGTTGGAGAACACGGTCACCGGCTGTCCGTCGAGCGCGAACTGCACCTCGTCGACGGTCGGGAACTGCGTGACGGTGTAGATGATCTGCGCGAGCCGCGAGAACATCGACAACGAACCACCACCGGACTCGAACTCGCGCGAGAGGTCGACGGTCGCCAGGCCGTCGACGAGGTCGACGCCCAGCACCAGGGTCTCGTCAGGCACGGCCGTCCACAGCCCGTCGATCAGCTGCTCGTCGGTCGACGAGGGCCCGGCGACGAGTTCACGGAGCGTCGCCAGCGCGATACCCGGTGTCGTCGGGATCTCGCGATGCACGGAGACCAGGAAGGGATCGGCCCGCCCGGGGGTGGCACCACCGGGCGCCATGAAGTAGAGCCGGACGGGGGTCACGCTCGGATCGTCCGTCGCGGGGTCCTGGTCGGCGTCACCCGCCGGGTCGACGGGCTCACCCGACGCGTCGGGGTCGGCATCGGTCGCGTCCGGCCCGGAGGTCTCCCGGTCCGGATCGGTGGGGTCCGGCTCGGTGGGGTCCGGCTGGGAGGCGGGGTCGGTCTCCGGGTCGTCGAGGTCCGCCGATGCGTCCTGGTCCTCGGCGCTGGTGACGGGGCCGGCGTCGATGACGTCGCTCGCGCACCCGGAGAGCACCAGTGCGAGGATGGCGCCGAGCAGCAGCGGGAACGGGATGCGTTTCATGGTGGGCCTCCTGCCGGGCTGCGGTCGGCAGCGGATGGCGTGCTGCCTCGGTGCCGGGAGGGCACCGGTACCCAGCATGCGCGCGGTTGGTCATGAGCGCGTCCGTGCTGTGTCACAGATCGGTAAGGACGCGCACGGGGAGCCGCAGCTCGACCACCAGACCGCCACCCTCACGGTTACGGGCCGTCACGGACGCCCCGAGCACGCGGGCGTGCTCACGCACGATCGCGAGTCCCAGGCCGGTACCGCCCGACCCCCGGGCGGTATCCGCCTTGGTGAAGCGGTCGAAGATCGACTCCAGCTCCGCCTCCGGCACGCCGGGGCCGCGGTCCGCCACCTCGACGTGCAGCCGTGGGCCTTCCAGCCACGCGGACATCGTGACGTCCGATCCGGCCGCATGGGCGACGGCGTTGTCGACGAGGTTCGTGACGATCCGTTCGAGACGCCGACGATCGGTGCGCACCGTGCAGTCCGCGGGCGCGCGGACGGTCGCCTCGGGCAGCCGCCTGGCCACGACCGCGCCGAGGAACCTCGCAACGTCCACGTCCCACGACTCCAGCTCGGCATCGCCGGTGGTGGCGCCGGGCGTCTCGGTCGCGTCGAGCCGTGACAACTCCAGCAACTCCTCGACCAGGTCGCGTAGGCGCCGGACGTCACCGTCCAGCAGCTCGACGACGCGGCGCGTCGCGGGCGGGAGCGCGTCGAGTTGCGCGGTCAGCTCGCTGGCCTCGTGCACCAGTGAGGTCACCGGGGTGCGCAACTCGTGCGAGACGTCGGCGACGAACCGTCGTTCCCGGGCACGCCCTGCGGTCAGCTCCGCGACGGTGTCGGCGAGCGAGCCCGCCAGCCGACCGCCGCGCCAGCCGGCCAGTGCGCCCAGCAGGACCAGCAGCAGCGATGCCCCCACCAACACCAGCCGGAGCTGCGCGAGCGCGTGCTCCGTGTCGCTGATGTCGGTGAGGAAGTAGAAGTCGGGGCCGGCCGGCGGCCGGCGGGCGGCCACGATCAGGTGGGGGTCGCCGTCGATGGCGACACGCTCGGCGCCGAGGTTGCCGGCGGCGACCAGCGCGCGGAGCTCGGCCGAGACCGCCTCCGGTGCGTTCACCACGTCCAGTCCGGACACGAAGTCGTCCCCGGGACCGGTCCCGAGGTCGACGTAGACCCTCACGTCGCGGCGCTGGAAGTCCTCGGCCAGTCCCGACGACTCGACGTCACCTGGTCGGACGGGCTCGGGGAGCCGCTCGGTGGCGAGCACACCGACGTTGAAGCGTGCCTGCTCGACGGCGCGGTCGACGACCTCGGTGCGCAACGACTGCGACACCGCCACGTACGCGAACATCGACAGTGCCAGCGAGGTGACCGCGACCACGCTGGTCACCGTGAGCACCAGTCGGGTGCGGATCCTGCGCCCGGCACGGGTCGGCTCCGGGCCGGTTCGCGGGGGCGCCCGGTCGGCTCGCCCTCTCGCCGGATCGGCGTGCGTCACGGACGAACCGCCCGGTAGCCGACGCCGCGGACGGTCTCGATCGTGCGTGGCGTCGATGGGGTGGTCTCGATCTTGGCCCGCAACCGCTGGATGGTGGCATCGACCAGCCGGGAGTCACCGAGGTAGTCGTAGCCCCACACCAGTTCCAGGAGCTGCTCGCGCGACAGCACGTTGCCGGCGTGGCGGGCGAGTTCGGCCAGCAGCCGGAACTCGGTCGGGGTGAGCTCGATGCGCTCGTCGGCCCGGGTGACGGTGTGCGCGGCGACGTCGATCCGGACCTCGCCGACCCGTAGCCCCTCGTCGCTGGGGTGGCGGCCGCTCGCCCGACGCAGCGACGCACGGACGCGAGCGATGAGCTCGGGCATCTCGAAGGGTTTGGTGACGTAGTCGTCGGCGCCGGATTCGAGCCCCACCACCACGTCGAGGGTCTCCGAGCGGGCGGTGAGCATCACGACCGGCACCGCTGATGCGGCACGGATGGCCTTGCAGACCTCGAGGCCGTCCATGCCCGGCAGCATCACGTCAAGCACGACGGCGTCGGGGCGGTCCGCCCGGAAACGTTCGAGTCCGTCGTCGCCGGTCGCCGCGGTCGTGACCTCGAATCCGGCGGCGCGCAGCCCGCGTTCGGTCAACTCACGGATCGAGGCGTCGTCCTCGATCACGAGGATGCGTGCATCCATCGCGGCGCTACCCCATCTCGGCGTCGTCGGTGTCCGTCGCCGGGCGGACCCGGCCTGCTACCTCGGCGACGAGCTCGAGCTGGGTCACCCTACGTGCCGGACCGCACACCGTGCCGAACGTGGCCCCGACAGCCGGCAGATGGCGAGCTGGACGTCCAGGCGCCCTCGCCCTCGCCGGACTCGTGGTCGGTCAGCAGGCAGGCGCCCAGCGTGGCGATGAGCACGCGGGTGTGCCGCTCGACGCAGACCAGTTCGAGGTCCTGCGCTCCACCCCAGGCAGGGGCATGACCCTCCCCGGCGCCCACCCGACGGGCTACTCCCCGGACCGCCCCTCGAGGTCGTCGCGGATCTCGCGGTACTCCTCACGGCTGATCTCACCACGGGCGTAGCGGCGGTCGAGGTCCTCACGGGCCGAGCTGCGTGGCGAC
>Ga0207421_10001116_pt1 | contig 34921 bp, 26 predicted proteins | sample SodLakKL_010_SED_4_FD_187542 | JGI IMG/M metagenome (GOLD analysis project Ga0207421, IMG submission 187542) | Alkaline sediment microbial communities from Lake Tanatar, Kulunda Steppe, Russia - 8KL_010_SED (SPAdes) (version 2) | ecosystem: Environmental > Aquatic > Non-marine Saline and...
CCCCGGGGAAATCGGGCATCAACAATTTTTTTATTAACCACGCTGGCATTTTCAGGTAATACGATTTCAATCACTTCGGCTTTTTCATCCTGCAGAAGAGAAAATGCTACAGCATCCTCTTTGCGGGTTAAGCGAAGGATCTGGGAGGCAGCCAGGATTCGGGGATTGATTACACTATCTATGCCCAGAGTGCTGTAAACGGGAACATAGTGAGGCCGCATAACTTCACAGATAATTTTTGATACTCCAAACTGGCGGGCCAGGAGGGACACCACGATATTGCTGCGGTCATCACCGGTTACGGCAACCACCGCATCAGCTCGCGCTGTATCTTCTTCTTCCAGCATGGCTATCTCAGTGGCATCTCCTTCCAAAACAAGGGTCTTATCCAGATCCCGGCACAGTTCTTCACAGCGCTCCACATCTTTTTCAATAATTTTCACATCAAAGCGCTGTTTGCTTTTTTCAAGCAGATGGGCCAATTGGATTCCAATCAAACCGCCGCCCATGATCGTCACCTGCCTGATTGTTTTCTGTTCATGGTGTAAAAGAGATCCTATATCCTTCAAAGACTTGCTTTTCCCCACGAGATAAACCTTATTACCGGACATGACCACATCATCGCCCCCGGGCACTATAAATTTGCCATCGGGATCGCTGATTCCGACAATGATCATATCAAGATTTTGGGGAAGTTTACGCAGCGGGATTCCAACAATTCCTGCTTCTGCTTCCACGGTAATGCCCACCATCATGATCCTGCCCCGGTTGAAGTATTCTATTTCGCTGGCATCGGGGAAGTGAAGCATCTTGGAAATTTCCATGGCTGCAACTTTTTCCGGGTTGATGACCACGTCGATTCCCAGCTGCTGCGGGGTTAGAACCGACGAAGCACCGACATACTGCGGGTTCCGAATCCGGCATACTGTGATCGGGACATCGTACTGCTTGGCGATCATGCAGGCGATTACATTTACTTCATCAAACTGGGTAACCGCAACCACCATGTCGGCTTTTTTTACCCCTGCTTGTTCCAGGACAGCGGCATTGGCGCCGTTGTCTTCAATAACCATTACGTCCAGGGCTTCCTTAAAGCGCAAGGCTTTCTCTTCATTTTTTTCTATAACTACAACATCCTGATTTTTTTCAGACAGGTTCCGGGCCAGTTCATAGCTGACTCCCCCGCCTCCAACAATGATAATGTGCATAAAAAACCCCTTCCTCTCAGCTCATATGAGCATTGAAAAAAAAGAGACAGCGGCTACGCTGCCTCATCAGGGAGAAAAAGTATAGCAAATTTATTCAATAAGACCGGCAACTATCTATCTTTAGACAACCCTGTGAGCTATTAAACCAATTGTTCTATTTTAAGGTGCCAGTCCTGATTTCTTCTATAATTATATACGATCACTTCTCTAAAAACAACACCATTTTCGATAAAAAAACAATCAAATTAAAGCTTTGACAGCGCCCGTTCGCTGAAGGGCAAAAATGTCTGTTATTATTTCAGCCAGCCTGTTAACTACATATTATTATACAATAATAATCAAATACATGCATCTCGTTATTACTTTTTTTAACTTTCTATTTAAGTATCGCTATTTGCCCGGCTCAGACCTGTTTTAACAAACACAAGCGGGGCCAGGTAGGTGGCCCAGAAGGTAGACAGGGCGTGAAGGGTAAAGGTGAGTATATTGATATTTGAAGGGAGCACATATCCCAGGCCCAAAACGATCGCCGCAATGACCGGCATGCCGATCAGGGCCCGCGCCAGGTGTTCAAAGCAGCTCCCCCGGGGATCAAAGTCCAGTTTTTCCTTTTCCAGCAGGCGCCCTGCGCCTGCTCCCGCCAGGTAACCCATTAAATTGGGGGCGTAAGTAGCGGGTAAAAACGACAGGGCGATGGGAACAACCAGGGCCAGCAACAGAAGCAGCCTGGGGGAAATTTTTTCATAAATCCGGGTTTCAATCATTTCCAGGCCGATACCCATGAATATGGCCAGGAAAATCATCCCGGTGACGATGCCTCCGATCACATCCCCGGGAAAATGATAACCAAGGGTGATCCTGGACAGGCCCACCAAAAGGGAGATTACAACAGCCCAGATCCAGAACCAGCGGTTTTTAAGCATAATGGCCAGGTAACCCCAAACGCTGACCGCTCCGGAGGTGTGGCCGCTGGGAAAGGTATAGGTGGGAACGGTAATCCCCCGCACGTCGGGGCGGGGCAACCTGATGATATCTTTTGGAATTTCACTGGTCATAAAAATAGCCGAAGGCATCAGGATCAAGCCCCAGAAACCCAGGGACTTGTTAAGAGACCAGTATATTACAGCTAGAAATACCAGGAAAAAGCCTTCACTGCCCAGGGTGGTTATAACCTGGAACAAATGCAAAACCACTACGTTATGCACTGTAATCGAAACCATGGAATAGGAAAAAGCGGGATCGCGAAGCGGATACCAGAACAGGTAAAGGATAATTACAAGCAAAACCGTGAAAATAAGGCAAAGCCAGCGCCATGTTCTTTCGGTATTGTGATCTGTTGAAAATATATTGCCCGTAAGGGGGGGTAACTCCATTACTGTGATTCTCCCGCGCCGACCTGTTCTACCCATTCTGCCAGATCGCTGATCGTATTTATATCATGTTCAGCGGCGTGATCATTTCGCATTAAAAGGGTGTAAGTTTTATTCAAAGGCGCATAATCTAGCCAGACCAGGCCTATTTCAGCGTCTTTTTCAGCCACTTTTCGGTAAACCTGTTCCGGGTCGCTGATCCTTTCCTCTTTTTCATAAACATCTCGCCAGACCACACCGGTATACTCCCAGTAAAGATCTATGCCCTCCAACAGTAAGGCCCGCCTGATCGGGGCAGTGCCGGCAATGGGTTCCCTTTTTTCCACAGGGATACCGGCATTTTCAAAAGCAAGAACGGTAATCTGGCCCAGGATCATTTGCTCCATAAATTCCTTGGAGCTGACTACTACCGGCTCTCCCTCAACCGGGATCCGGGCGTCTTCAGTGATCAGATCTTGCTCTAAAAGCCACTGCCTCGCCACATCAACCGGTTCATTTTCTTCCAGGTCAACTTTGTAATTAAGTTCAATCATAGTCCGGTTGTCAAGCCGGCCCGATATTTCCGCCAGGATACCTTTTAGCTGGGGATATTGCTCCAGGACTTCTTCACGGGTTAAAGGAGCGGGGTTAGAGGCGGGAAAAACCTGGTTGTCGTCTTCAAGCCTGACCAGTTCCAGTTCTTTAATTTTGCCGTCGGTGGTAAAACCGACCGCCACATTCACGTCGCCAACATTCAGCGCCTCGTGGGTCAGGCCGAGAGCCATTTCATGGACTTCATCGAAGACCAGCCCGTATTCTTCTTCCAGGAGGGCCAGCCCTTCTTCTTCAACGATAAACTGTTCGTTGGCAGCCAGGCGCACTTTTTCTTCCGGTTCCACCGGCTCCTGGACAGGACAGCCGCTCAACAAAAAAGCAAATAACAGGCCCATTAATACTATAAAACTACTCCGTGCTGTCATAGCTTTCACATTCATGATTATCCTGCCTCTGAATAAATACTAAGTCTTTTATAACTATAACATTAACAGGCCCGGCAATAATAGGGGCCCTATAAATAAACCATGATCCCAAACAGGGAGAGGTAACCGGCAAAAAACATGGTCGGCGAATCCCAGGTATGGGGTGAAAAAGCCTCCACCAGGGTCAAAAGAAGGGGAACAACAGCCATAGCCACGGCGAACTGCAGGGGGGTAAAGTAATTGTAAAAAGAACCGATAACACCCAGCCCGGTCAAGAAAACCACGGCGCTTCCCTCAAGGGTGCGGACATAGGATTTACTCGTAAACAGGGCATAAGAATGGTACTTGTTCTTGCCAAAACGGATCCCGACCGGCTCGGCCAGCCCATCGCCAATCCCGTAAATCAGGATCGGGATTACCATCAGGTGCAGCAAATCGTAACGGGCAAAAAGCATACCGGCCGGCAGAAGAACCGCGTAACCGGCCGCTGTCTGGGTAACAATCCACTGCAGGGTATGAGGGCGATCTTCAGGCCGGTCAAATGAGCGAAACATGACTTTGATGAAGGGAACCCGGTCCCGGATTGGTTCAATGTAAAAAATGAATTTGGCCACGGCAAAAAAGGCCCCCAGGGCATAAAGATCAAACGCTTCAATATGGGCATAGCCACGGTTTGAATAAATAGGGATAAAAAAAAGCAGGAAATGATTGATCTTCCGGGTATAATTGACTTTTACATTTTTATGTATCACCAGCAGCCCGTTTAAGTACTGGCTGAGGATCAGCGCTATCACATTGGAAGATTGGTTTAGCGCAAAACCAAAATCAAGTATTTTTTCCATAACACCTTACTTTCCGGGTCTCCTTATCTTAGAAAATCAAAAAAGGGAACAGAGGGAATGGGCATATAGATAGACAATTATAAAACAATTTTTCTGGAACGCTATTAATATTTTAATCTAAACAGAATTAATAGCAAGCAAAACCGGGCGTTTTCATGTAAACAATTTGTAAACTTTCATTCATTCATCATAAAGGGATGTTTCTTTTTCGGCGTTTGAATAATTAAGAAGTGCGGAATTAATACAATTGCCGCGGTCCAATTTCAAACTTTACCTTACCTTCCGGCAGGAGTTTAACCAAAAACAGCCAATTATTTTAGGTATTAAATTTTAGGGAGGATTATTAGAAATGGCGGTAATGTATTACGACCAAGATGCAGACTTAAGCATGCTGAAAAACAAAAAGATCGCAGTACTGGGGTACGGAAGCCAGGGGCATGCCCAATCTCAAAATTTGAAAGACAGCGGGCTTGATGTAGTAGTCGGCCTGCACCCGGAAAGCAGGCGATGGAATAAAGTAAAAGAGGACGGCCTGGAAGTGGCGACCGTTAGCGACGCTTCAAAAGCAGCGGATATAATCCAGATCCTGATCGGGGACAACCACCAGCCGGCTGTTTTCAAAGAATCGGTCCTGCCTCATTTAGCCGAAGGGAAAGCCCTGGTAGTCTCCCACGGTTTTAATATTCTCTATAACCAGGTTATACCCCCTGAGGATGTCGATGTTTTCATGGTGGCACCAAAAAGTCCGGGACACCTGGTAAGGAGGCTGCACAAGGAAGGAGCCGGAGTCCCTGGACTGCTGGCCATTCACCAGGATTACACCGGCAAAGCAAAAGACCTGGCCCTGGCCTACGCCAAAGGGATTGGCTGTACAAGAGCGGGCGTTATTGAAACCACTTTCCAGGAGGAGACTGAAACCGACCTGTTCGGGGAACAGGTGATCCTCTGCGGCGGAACGTCAGCCCTGATTAAGGCCAGCTTCGACACCCTGGTTGAAGCCGGTTACCAGCCCGAGATCGCCTATTTTGAATGCCTGCACGAACTAAAACTGATTGTCGACCTGATCTACGAAGGCGGGCTGGAAAGAATGCGTTACTCGGTGAGCGATACCGCCGAATACGGCGACCTGACCAGGGGACCCCGTATCGTCAACGACCAGGTTAAAGAAGAGATGAAAAAAATACTGGATGAGGTCCAGAGCGGCCAGTTCGCCCTGGAATGGGTAGCCGAAAACCAGGCCAACCAGCCCAAATTCAAGGCTTTAAGGAAAATAGAGGAAAACCACCGCATCGTAGAAGTAGGTAAAAAGCTGCGCAGGATGATGAAGTACATCGAGCAATAATTTTTTAAGCAGGTCTTCTTAATCCAGATCAGCAGTGATGCTTTCCAGCTCTTCGATGGAAACAGGACCGGATATCACTACCAGGGCCTGGTTTTGCTCATCTTCCTGCCAGGCCAGGCCCGGTTGACCGGCCGCTTCAAAGTAAGTATATCCGTCTATTTCTTCCACCTGTCGGGACTCGGCCTGGATATGTTCTCCCAGGGCTTCGATGAAAGTGGCTGTTTCTTCTCGGTCATCTTTCGATTTTACCCACAACAGCTTTTCTTCATCCCCGTAATAGAGCGCTCCGTGATAATCCTGCCTATCACCGGCGCTTAAAAGAACCGCTTCTTCAAAAAACAGGCTGTCATTTAAGGCTTCCTGCCACTGCGGCGGAGAAGGATCGGCCGTGGTTTCAAACGGAGGCAGTTCGCTTACAGCTTCTTCTTCGGCAGCAATATCGACATCTTCCGCTTCCTCTTCGGGGACCTCCATATCTTCAACATCCAGGGCTTCCATTTCCTCATCGGCGGCCCTCATGGGCGCTTCTTCTTCGACCGCAGGAGTAGCAAAATCAGTCACCTGCATGATGCCAACACTGCTTAAAACAATAACCAGGAGGGCTGCTGCTGCAATGGCAGCATAGCGGATCCAGCCGGTGAACCATGCCTGCCGGCGCTCATCGTTACCGCGCAAGCCGGCTTCAATCCGGCGCCAGCTTTTATCGGCCGGGGGAGGTTCTACGGATTCAAAATCACGAACCAGGGCCTCGCGAATAAACTCATCGCTCAATTGTTCAGGCTTGTTCTTCTCAGTCACTATTCCCGCTCACCTCCTCTGTCTTTAAGACAAGCAGGATCGTCATTTAGTTCCAGTTCCCTGGCCAGCCTCTGCCGGGCCCGGTGCAGGCGCGACTTTACGGTACCAGGGCTCAGTTTGAGCATGGCTCCGATTTCTTCCACCCGCAGATCGTAATAATACTGCAGGACTATGACCTGGTAGTGGTCCGGGGGTAGGTTCTTGATTGCCCTGCGAACGCGGTCCACTTCCATATTGAGCAGTGCCGATTCCTCGGTATAATCTGCTTCCGAAGCACCGTCGGCAATCACTTCCTGGTCGGTATAGTTAATCCGTTTTTCTCGCTTCAGGTAGTTGCGGGCCAGGTTGGAAGTGATCACGGCCAGCCAGGCCCCGAATTTAGTTTCATCATGAAGCTGGTGGATGTTCTGAAAAGCTTTAATAAAAGCATCCTGGGTGATATCTTCGGCATTTTCACGGCTGCGCAGGATATTGTAAGCCACGGCATATGTTTTTTTATAATAGGCTTCAAAAAGCAGGCGTCGCGAATCATTGTCATTTTTCCTGACCGCTTTTTTTAGTTCTTCAGGCTCCAAAGTATTCCCCCCGGTTACAGCTTCTCCTGGCAATAATATTTCGCCGGACAGGGCCTGATTCCTTTATTGGGAGACCGGCCTCACTGCGCCGCCGGCACCGGCTTTTCAGTTGTATAAACTTCCAGCCCGGTTCCGTCGGTTTGGATCATTACCGCCCCGTGACGGTCGTTGCGGAAAACCTCCGCCCCGGCCCCTTCCAGGGACTCGATTACAAAAGGGTGAGGGTGCCCGAAAGGGTTTGTCCCCACCTGGATAACGGCCAGGCGGGGCCTTACCTGCTCCAGGAATTCAGGCATTTGAGCCATGTAGCCACCATGGTGGGGAACCTGGAGGACCTCCGCCTCCAGATCAACCCGGCGTTTGAAAAGATCACTCACGGCCGGATCTTCAATGTCTCCCGTAAAAAGCATCCTGACCTGGCCGTAATTCAACCTGAACACAATCGAATTGTTATTGAGGTCGCTTCCGGTGCCGCTAAACAATTTTGGGGGCGGCCCGTACATTTCCATTACCAGTCCGCCTGCACCGCAGCTCCAGGCTTCGACTGCTCCTGCCGGTTCAACCGGGATCCCTTCCGCTTCGGCCTGCAGGATCAATTCTTCATAATAAACCGACCCGCCCGGAACCGGGGAAACCAGGATCAAATCCATCTCCACTACCCCGATCAGGGGGATAAATCCTCCGAAATGGTCTTCGTGGGGATGGGTAATAACAGCCAGGTCAATTTTATCGATCCTTTCCCGCCTCAACAACGGCAGCAGCACCCTTTCCCCTATTTCCCCAGGGGCCCCGTAAAAAGGCAGTTCACCGCCGGCATCAACCATGATCACCACCCCGCAGGGCGCCTCAATCATTGCCGAAGCGCCCTGGCCCACATCGATAAAGGTAACTTTCAGATCATTTGAAGAAGGGAAAATGATTCCCTTCCAGATCATTATAACCGCGGCAAAAAGGACAATTCCGTAAGCAGCATTACCGCGAAAAGACGCCGCCGGATTGATCCCGGCCAGGGCCTTTATAGCATACCGGCAAAAACCGGGTTCCTGACTTCCGCGCTCTTTTTGCTTTTCCCACCGGTAATAAACGATCAGAAAGCCGGCCAAAAACCCGTAAAACAGGGCCAGCAAAAGGAAGCCGGGCGGCTGAAGAGCGATATAAAAACCGGGCAGGCTGCTCCACTCGACTATTCTCAGCATCAGTTCAAGCAGGGGGCGGGCCGCCCAGAGCAGGATTTCCCCCACCGGTGGAAACAGCAGCCCGATTAAAGCTCCCGCCAGGCCCAGCCCGATCATAAGAGCGGTGAGCGGCATTAAGAGCAGGTTAAAAATGACTGCTGCAGTGGGCAGGTGATGAAAATAGTAAACACATAAGGGCAAAACCCCGAGCTGGGCCGCCAGGACTACCGCCAGGGGGGAGCGTAAAAAAACGGGCAGGCCTGCAGACCCAAGCAAATGTTCCAGGGGACGGTAGGCGTAAATCAGGGTCAGGGTGGCGGCATAAGAGAGCTGGAAACCCGGCCCGAACAGGAGCAGCGGGTTAACAGCCAGGGTGACCAGGGCGGCCAGAGACACTGCCGTGGGCAGATCGCGTTCCCGTTCCAGCAGCAGAGCTCCAAGGGCTATTGAAACCATCACTGCCGCCCTGAGGGCAGAAGGCCGCATCCCGGTCAGGTAGGCATAGCCCAGGACCAGGACTACGGCCAGAAGCAGGGGAAACCGGCCCCGCAGCCCCAAACGCCTCCATAAACCGGCAATCAGGGCGGCAACAAGGCCAACGTGGAGGCCGGAAACGGCCAGCAGGTGGCCGGCCCCGGCACGCTGGAAGTTGTGCTCGACGGTTTCAGGAAGACGGTACCCCTGCCCGAATAAAATGGCCGCCAAAAGATCGCCGGATGGTGAGGGAAGGGTAGAATTGATTACTTCAACCATACCGCCGCGAAGATTGATGGCACCTTCAGCTAAAAACCCTGTTTTTCCATGACCCAGGTATTCAACCCGATCGGTGCGGGGATAAATGAGGGCATCGATTCCCCGGCTTTTCAGGTAAAACCGGTAATCAAAACTGCCGGGGTTGCGCTGTCCGCGCGGCTCGACTATTGTAGCCCTCAGGCGCAGGCTGTCACCGAAACGGTATTTTATTTCATTTTCTCCATACAGTTTAACCAGCAAAGTTCCCCGGACGGCATGCCGTCCTTGCCCGGTTTCCACCGTTTCAACCTGTATAATGTAGGCATCGTGATCTTCATAAAAATGCGGTTCTTCAGAAACAGTGCCTTCAATGTATGCCGGTACACCGGCATAATCGAGCAGACCGCCTGCAGGGTCCTGAACGGCATAAAAAAAAGCGGCCCCGCCACAAAGGGATGCCACAACTAGAACGGCCAGTTTATAAAAACCGATCCGGCCAAAACATATAATGAAGGCCGAAAGAACAATAAATATTCCAGCCGGAAGCAAAGCCTCTTTCGGATTTAAAATCCCCTGGCGTACCATGATGATCCCGGCAGTATAAAACAGGGCCAGCAGCACCATAAAGCGATCCGCCAGCTCGTGCCCGCCCTGCTTTAGAAGCTGCACTATTTGAAAACCCGCTCAAAGAGGCCGAAAGTTTTTTCCCGCTGTTCAGGGGAAGGGGCCGGGGTCAGGTAAGATACGACGACCAGGGTTATAACGGCCAGAACAAAAGAAGGAAATACAGGCATAAACCCAAGTGTGGTCCACTCTGGAAGAACACCGAGATACCAGAGGTGAAGCATGATTGCCGGCAGGACCAGGGCGGCACAGGCCCCCTGCCTGGTGGCCCGGGGCCAGTAAAGGGCCCCGATCATAACGGGCAGCATAACCGAAAACCCGGAAAAGGCAAACCCGGCAATGCTCAGGATAGCCGCCGGGCGAATGAGGGCTATAAAGTATGCCACCGCGGCAAAAACCACCAGCAGCATCCTGCCCCAGAGCACGGCCTGTCCGGATTCGATCCGCTTAAAGCGGGGCAAGAGATCATCGGTCACCAGGTGGGCTACAGATAAAAGCTGGGAATCAATCGAAGATTTTACGATGGCCAGGACAACCACCAGGCCCAGCACCATCCAGGTCGGAGTAAGAAACTGGTGAATTAAAAGGGGCACAATGTTGTCTGCTTCTTTCCCCGCCAACCCGGGTACGGCTACCGAACCCCACACTCCAAGCAGGGTGGAAACACCGAAAATTACGGCCAGGGCTATGGGGTAATAAAGGCTGACCTGCTTTAAATTATTACTGCCCCTGGCAGCCAGGATCCGGGTGTAGATCTGGGGAAATACAACAACCGCGATCGAGTTGACAAACGAATAGCTGAACCAGTTTATCGGGGCCAGGTCTTCCGAGAGGGACCTTTCCAGCATAGCCGGGTTGCTCTGCACAATATCGGCGGTTATCTCAGAAAACCCGCCTAAAGCCCGGGCCACTGCCGAAAGCAGGAATGCCGCCACCACCAGGAACAGGGTTCCCTGGAATACGTCGGTCCAGACTGTTCCCCGCAGGCCCGCGGGGAGAGTGTAGATAAGGGAAATACCAATCAAGACCATGGCGGAAACCCAGTAGGGGACCAGGCCTTCGGTTACGGTGGTAAAAGCCAAACTGCCCCCGATAATGCTAACCACCAGATAGGGCAGGGTATAGTATAGAAGCAGGACCAGAAATAACAGGGAGATTAATTTACTGTTAAAAATTCCGCCGAAAACCTGGGGTTGGGTCGCAAAACCGTACTTTTTACCAAGGAGCCAGGAGCGGTAACCAACCAGGTAATAGGTAAAAGGGGTAACAAAAATACTCCATCCGATCACATAGCCATAAGCCCCGTATCCGACCTCATAGGAAAATCCGGCATGGCCGATGATCGTAAAGGCGGTAATATTGCTGGCAAAAAGGGCCATGAAAACGGCGATGCTGCCCAGGCCGCGGCCGGCCAGGAAATAATCTTCCCTGGTTTTCAGGGAGACCCTGGCCCCGTATACGCCAATTGCTATGAGGATGCACAGGTATGAAAGCAGTAGCCCGATTCCAATAACATTGGTCATTGCCGCCTAGTTAACTCCTTTGCAGGGGCTTGATCAGTATTTAGTGATCCGAATGCTTATCAGGCCCGGTTTGTTCAAACAGATCGTCCGGAGGGTCCGGCCAGGCCAGGCCAATAACCAGCCTCATGGCCAGTACAGCCAGGATCGTATAACCGATATAGTACGAGTAGGCAAACGGCATGAACCCGAATAACAGGGGCACGCGGCCATCCAGGTCCCATAACCAGAAGCTGTTGTGCAGCAAAAACATGATCAAGACGATCAGGATAACCAGGCCCAGGCGTACTTTAAAACTCATCGTCCTGTTTGCCTCCTAAAAGAAAGGGCCGGTTTGTACCAGCATAACATACTACTGCTAATTCGACAGCTTTATAATTTTTCCTGCCTGCTGGTAAAAATCACCCCAAGAAAGCCCAGGTAAAATGAAGATACCATTATAATCAAACCTCCATCATACCTGGGCTTTCAAACCTCCGGGCAGCTGCCGTCATTATAATTTTAATAACAGCAGCCAGGCTTCACACCATCCCCCTTTTAAGGATCCGGTTAAGGCTATTCCAGCGACAGCTCTGTCCCCGCCTTATTTTTAACAGCATTATCGTAAATGGCTCGGGCGGCAACCACATCGAGCGAACCCATACCCACGGTTTCATACACGGTCAGTCCGTCGCCCTTTTCGCGCCCGTTCATTCTTTCCAGCAGTACTTCGCCAATTTCTCCCGTAATATTTTCTTTTCGGAGTTTCCCTTCCCCAATGGGGATGATTAAATCTCCCGATTCAGCCAGGGCTCCTTCAAAGTCATCGACGTATAGCTTGTCGGCTTTCAGCATCACTTCAGCATCTATTTCCTGCATCTGAGGCGTAAAGGCGCCCACGGCATTGACGTGGACTTCTTTTTCTCCCAGGTCTGAGTATGAGAAAACCGGCTTCTTTGAAGTAGTGCAGGTGGTGATAACCTGCGCTTCTTTTACCGCTTCGGCTGCAGATGAAGCCACCTCAAAGCGCACCCCGGTAAAATCTTTTTCCACCTGGCCCTTAAAGGCCTCGGCCTTGTCCCGGTCAATGTCAAAAATCCGGTATTCTTTAATCCCCGGTACGGCAGTCATAACCGCCCATAGTTGCATATAGGCCTGGGCCCCGGTGCCGATGATGGCTGCCCGGGAAGCGTCACTGGGGGCCAGCTGCCGGGTAGCCACCCCGCTTGAAGCTCCCGTCCGGAGCTTGGTCACATAAGAGGCTTCCATGACCGATATAGGGGTGCCCGTTTCTCCGTCAAAAAGCTGGACCGTGCCCTGGATCACCGGCAGGTTTTTTTTGGGGTTGTCCTGATAAACTGTAACTGTCTTGATCCCCATGGCTTTAATCGGTTCCACCCAGCTGGGCATAAACAGCCCGATTCCGTTAACCGCATCCAAATCCAGGTGGGTCCTCACCGGGGTCTTGGTTTTGCCCTCGGAATGGACCCGGAAGGCGGTTTCAAGCGCATCTATAGTCCCCTTCATATCAATGGCCGCTTTAATGTCGCTTTCCGATAAAAACAGCATCATATCACCTCCCTTTTTAATGCTAATACTTACTTAATTTAATAATAACAGAAATTTGAGCCCCTGGAACAAAAAAGATTATTTATCTACTACCCCTAAAGAAAGTGCGCATGGACATTTTCGTCCCAAAAATTGTGAAGCTAAAACTTCAAGATCTTTACTTGAAAATAGAACTGTTCCCTGTTATTGAATCTCAGTTTGGAAAAAGCAGAACCGTCCCCATTAGTGCACGTCCCCTAATCAAAAATAAGGGACAGCCGGGACCGGCGGAAGTAATGTTTCTTTTCTGCCACCGGTTTATATCGCAAAGCTGCCCCTTTTGTTTAAAGCGGCGGAACTGACCTGGTTGCAGAGCAGCTCCGGCCTGTTTGATACATTTATTTAATGCTGAACTGCTTGAGCTATTTTCAGCCTTTAACCTGTTCTTCTTTCTGCTTCATCTGCCAACCGGTTCCAGCGGATGGCGCCATAAATTCCTTCTTATTAGCTTACCCTTCTCCTGGCTTCCTCAGGCAGATTTTTCCAGTTAAGCAGCCTCGGGACAAACTGGATAAAGGACAGGATCAAGAGGATCAGGCACAGCGTAAGAATGACCAGGCCATACCACTGGGCATCGATTACATAACGATACAGGTAGTAGATTAAAGCAACAACGGTGGTTATCGTCATAAATCCGCCGGGAATAGCGATCCAGAAGATGAATTTCCCGTCAATGGGCTTTTCCTGCTCGGCAGTATAGAGTGTGATCATCATGTAGGAATAGACGATGACGAACAGGTTCATGGCCACGTAACCGGCCCACATAGCCATAAAATCCGTATAGGTAGCAATGAGCCAACCAATGAAGGCAATGGCAAAGGTGGACGGCCAAACCCGGTGGACGTGGAGGGATTTCAGGCCCGGGAATTCTTCGGCCATCTCCTGCAGCAGGTAACGCCCGGCCCGGGCGTAAGAGTCCATGGTTGTCATCACGAAAGCCGATAAGATCAAAGCTCCAAAAGTTGCCCCCACTACTTCCGGCAGCCCGATATAGCCTACTGCATGAGCATAGGCACTTGTAAAAGCGGGGCCCGGATCCGGGACCACTTCGGCGATAAAAGCATCGAAGCTATAGTAGGTGGCCACCAGGCAGATCGCCATCAGGGCAATCACTGTTTCCCCTTTGGTCCCGAGAGAAGCAATCCAGTAGGTGTCCCCTTCAGTTTGGACTTGCTTAGAAGTGGTTCCCATGGAAATCAGGGAGTGGGTTGCCGCTACCGCCCCGCAGGTTACCATGATAAAAATACCGGGATAAAGCCAGCCGGCCGGGCTGTCCCAGCTTACGAACGCAGGCATCGTGAAAGATGGCATCCCCACGATCAGGGCAATGGTCCCGACCACAAGGCCGATAATCAGGATGGCTGTATTGAGAAAATCCCGGGGCTGCAAAAGAGACCACACCGGCATACCGGTGGCAAAGAAAGTATAAACCACAAACGCGACAATCCAGTATTCCCACGACCACTGGATCGGAATAGACTGGCCGATAGTAATGGTAATTCCCCACAAGATTACAAAGACAATTGAAGTAATGGCCAGGTTAGCGCCTTTGATATAGCGTAGATAACCAAAGATCATGGCCAGGGGTATCAGCGACAGGGTTGGAATAACCGCCTCAGGGGTGGCTTCCAGGGTCGTAGATATTACGAAAGCAAAAATAGCGTATACCAGGATACAGAAAAAGATAAGAATAAGGTTCAGGTAAGTTCCCGTCGCCCTGCCTACCTTTTCCACGACCACTGAGCCAAGGTTCCTGGCTTTATGGCGCATGGATATCAGAATATGCATATATTCTGTAAACCCGCCAAGCCAGTGGACACCAATAAGCATCCAGAGCAGTACCGGCAGCCAGCCCCACTGCATCCCGGCAATTGCCGATAACACCGGGGAAAGGCCGGCAATAGACATGTAGTAGTGGCCCAGAGCAACGGCCCGGTCGGTGGGGACATAATCCACGTCGTCCCGGTATGCCAGAGCCGGGGTTTCACGATCGGGATCAGGAGGATGGAGGCTCTGGGTTGGTGTTTTTAACACATGGTGACCCAGAACAAGTAGTAAATAACCGCCACCCAGGAATATTAAAGGATTCATAAATCAACACTCCTTTTGCTAGTTTTATTTCTTGAAGTCACTTTCGGTTTGTTTCTTTTGCCTTACCTGTTCCTGCCTGTTTCTATTTAACACCCCCTTATTTGATATACTTGAAAAGCCGGCTTCAAGAGCCGGAGCTACTTTTCATCCAGGTGCGGGTAGCGGTAGCTCTTCGGAGGGTCGAGGTTTTCCTTGATCGAACGCGGCGAGATCCAGCGGATCATGTTCCACAAAGCCCCCGCCTTGTCGTTGGTCCCCGAAGCCCTGGCCCCACCAAAGGGCTGCTGGCCCACTACCGCCGCCGTGGGCTTGTCGTTCAAATAGAAGTTGCCTGCGGCATGGGTCAGGATATCTTCCCCCTTCAACAGTGCGTTCCTATCTTTGGCAATCACACTGCCGGTCAGGCCGTAGGGGGAAGTCTCGTTGCACAGGTGCAGGGTCTCTTCGTATTCGTCGTCGGGATAAATGTATATCGTCAGCACCGGGCCAAAAATCTCTTCTTCCATGGTCTTAAAGCGCGGGTTGGTGGTTAAAATCAGGGTCGGGCGGATAAAGTAACCGGTAGAGTCGTCGCACTGCCCGCCGGCTAAGATCTCGGCTTCGTCGGAAGATCTGGCGTAGTCGATGTAGCCCTTGATCTTGTCGTAGGCAGCCCGGTCAATCACCGCACTCAGGTAGTTGGTAAAGTCTTCAACATCGCCCACTTTAATCTCTTCCGTGGTCGAAATAAGATCGCCTTTCAGTTCCTGCCACAGGCTTTCCGGGATATAAGCGCGGCTGGCCGCAGAGCACTTCTGGCCCTGGTATTCAAAAGCTCCCCTGACCAGGGCGGTGACCACTTCATCCTTGTCGGCACTGGGATGCGCCACCACGAAGTCCTTGCCCCCGGTCTCGCCCACTATCCGCGGATAGGTCTTGTAGTTGGCTATGTTCTCACCTATAGTTTTCCACATATGGCGGAAGGTCGCCGAAGAACCGGTAAAGTGCACCCCGGCCAGGTCGGGATGCTTCAAAACATAGTCGCCGATCTCTTCGCCGGAACCAGGAATAAAGTTGATCACTCCGGCCGGAAGGCCCGATTCTTCCAATATCCTCATCACCAGGTAATTCGAATAAACAGCCGTGGAGGCAGGCTTCCAGAGCACCGTGTTGCCAGTCATCGCCGGCGCCGCCGGCAGGTTGCCCCCGATAGCCGTAAAGTTAAAGGGTGATACCGCAAAAACAAAACCTTCCAGCGGACGGTACTCCACCTGGTTGACAACCGTGCGCGGGGAATCGGGCTGGTCCTTGTAGATCTCATTTAAATAGTAAACATTAAATTGGTAAAAATCCACCAGCTCGCAAACCGCCTCTATCTCCGACTGAAAGACGTCTTTGCCCTGCCCCAACATCGTCGCCGCGTTGATCGTGAACCGGTAGGGGCCCGCTATCTTGGCCGCCGCCTTGCGGAAAATTGTGGCCCGCTTTTCCCAGGGCATCCGCTCCCAGGCATGCTTGGCTTCTTTAGAAGCTTCAACCGCCTGGTCCACTTCCGCTTTGCCAGCCTTGTGGTAACGGGCGATCACTTTGCCGTGATTGTGGGGCATCCGCACTTCGCCCAAATTGTCAGTCTTCACTTCACGGCCGCCGATGATCAGCGGAATCTCTGTAACTTCTGAAGAAAGTTCCTTGAGCTTCACTTTCACTTCTTCTTTATCTTTACTGCCGGGACCATACATATACGGCGCCTCGTTAACCGGACGCACAAACTCAAAGACACTGTTATTCGGCATCGAAATCACTCCTTTTCCTCTAGTTTATATACAGTTTTGGACATATTTGTTCAAAACAAAACCAGCATGAAATGCTGACTTGTCGGGAAAATTTCATGAACGGCGAAATATTGTTAGAATATCTGAATATATTGGTGTATCCATTTTTATTTTGTTACAAGTAAACATTTTGTTGTTAACATCAATTCGGTACAAATTTAATTCGGTACGAATTGTTAAATTCCTGCTATCAATTTAGCCAAATTTGTATAACCATACCGATTTGATTATAAACAGCCTTCAATCTTAAATCAATTCGCTTCCACCATTATATTCCGGCATTACAGGTGAATAGGAAAGGCCGGGCAGCCTTATTAACCGGGAGATTTAACATCCGCCAGCTTTCTTGGAGTCCCGGCCTTTCAGGGATTTTTTACCCAGTTACAATTAAATACCTTTTACCCACGCGGCCTGCCCCCTTCATCCCAGCCGTGCAATTCATAATATTCGCGAAGCATGATGGCCAGGTTGTCGGGATTGACCACGAGGTTTTTCTCAGGGCCGATCGGATCATTGAACAGGCGCGGAGGAAGGCTGTCGTCTTCCCTGGTCCACCCTTCACGCATATTAAATTTCTTGGCCAGGGTGGTAACGCTGCACCCGATATCAAAAAGCTGTTCCTTGGTCAGGTCCATGCCGGTAGCAAGCTTGATGATCTGCTGCATGCCTTCCCATCCAATAAACTGCTGATAAAAACGGCATAAAATTAAGCAGTCTTCCAGGGCGTTCCTGCTTTCATAGTCGATAAAGAGTTTGGCCTTGCCCTCGACCATGTCCTTGGGGATTTCCCCCTTTAATTCGCCCATGTAGAAACTCGAGCGGAGGTGGCAGCCGCCGCGGTTGGACACCGCGTAGCCAAGGCTCATACCGGGCAGGGCCCGGGGATCATAACCGGCGGGTTCCATACCCTTGGCATGGACGGCGATATCTTCCAGGCCCAGTTCTTTCGAAGCGTGCTTTATACCTTGCGAAAGCAGTTCGCCGACCCCTTCCTTGTAGGCAATCTGATGGAAAAGTTTGGCAATGCCGTCGACATCGCCGTAGTCGGGCATATCGCTGAGCTTACCTCTTTTACCCGCCTCAATGGCAAAAGCAGCCATGTTGCCGCCGGAAATTGTATCCAGGCCCAAGCGGTCGCAGACATCGTTTAAATAAACCACTTCTTCAATCGGGTGAACGCATAGAAGTCCCCCGATAGCATAAAGGGTTTCGTATTCCGGACCTTCCAGTTCCAGGCCCTTGTGGCGGCCCTGGGTGACCTTGCTCAATTTTCCGCAGGACATAAAACAGCGGTGGCAGCCCTTAGGCTTGACTTCCATCCTGGAACGCATGGCATCGGTGCTGATTTCTTCCCACTTTTCAAATCTTCCCTCAGCCCAGTAGCGGGTGGGAAATGCCCACTGCTCGTTGGTTGTAGTAACCATGTAGGGAGTACCCTTTTCTTTCATGTTCTTGGTTCGTTCGGTATCCCTGCATTCTTTAATCATATTCTTCCCATAGTCTTTGAGACCCTCTTCATCGGCCAGGGGAGCTTTCTGATCGCCGCTGAAGACGATCCCTTTCAATTTCTTGGATCCCATCACCGTACCCATACCGGACCGGCCCGCCGAGCGCCAGTGGTTATTCTTGATGCAGGCAAATTTGACCAGGTTTTCTCCGGCCGGCCCGATAGAAACAGCCTGGGCCCCGCTAACATTAACCTTTTCCAGCAGGGCGTCTTCGGTCTCGTAACTTTCCTTGCCCCACAAGTCGGATGCGTCTTCGAACTTTACACCCTCATCGGAAACATGCAGGTATAGCGGCTTTTCCGAGGCCCCTTCGATCATAATGGCGTCATAACCGGTACTCTTCATAGGTGCCGCTGTGTAACCGCCCGAATAAGATTCGCCAAAAAATCCGGTCAGGGGTGATTTGGCGAAAACGCCGTGCCGCCCTGCTGCGGGCACGGTAGTTCCCGTAGCCGGGCCGGTAGCAAAGATCAGCTTGTTGTCGGCCGACAGGGGATCAATATTGGCCTCCATATAATTAAGCATCAGGTATGCGGCCAGCCCCTTGCCGCCCAGGTATTTTTTTAGAATATCCTCGGGAATGGTTTCTTCTTTCACTTCCTGCTTCGTTAAATCAATCCGTAAAACCTTTCCAAACATACTGTCCATTTTCTTTTCAACCTCCGTTTTAGTTAAAATGTTGAATTAGCTGGCCCATCACATTTATTTGTTATATAAACTCCGGTTCAATGATAACATTTAACCGGCGCCCAGGCCAAATTATGCGGTATAAAGCAATCACTACCCGAGCACTTTGCCGATTTTTTCAGCAACATATTCCAGCTCTTCCAGGGTCGTAGCGTAAGCAAGGCGAATAAAGCCTTCACCGCCGGCCCCGAAAGCCGGGCCGGGAACCGTTGCCACTCCTTCATCAAGTAAGCGGTTAACGGCTTCCTGGGAAGTATAACCGGCCGGCCTGACATCCAGGAAAAAGTAAAAGGCCCCGTCCGGTTTCACCGGTACCAGTTTTGAGCTGATGTTATTTAAAAGAAACTTCCTTCTTTCAGCCAAAGTAGATGCCATCTCCCTGACACAGTCCTGGGACTGATTGAGGGCGGCAGCACCGGCAGCCTGCACAAAAGACGTGGAAGAACCGACCACATACTGGTGCACCCGCACCATGGAACCGATCAGGTTTTGGGGGGCAGCTATATAGCCCAGCCTCCATCCGGTCATAGAATAAGTCTTGGAAAAAGAATTAGCCAGGATGGCCCGTTCCCACATCCCGGGCAGGGTGGAAATGCTGACATGCTCCCCTTCGAACACCATCTGATCATAAACCTCGTCGCTCAGAACCAGGAAATCATGCCGCCGGGCCAGGTCAGCCACCCCTTCCAGGGTTTCTCTGCTTAAAACCGTGCCGGTTGGGTTATGGGGGGAGATGATAACCATGATCTTGGTCCGCGGGGTAATTTTTTTCTCCAGTTCTTCCAGGTTGATCTGAAAGCCCTCTCCGGCTTTCATCTCCAGGGGTACCGGAATTCCCCCGAAAAACCGGGGAGCATTAAGGTAACTGACGAATGTTGGGGTCGGAACGATGACTTCATCGCCTTGATCCAGAAAGGCTCCCATGGCCAGTAAGGCTCCCTGGGTTGCTCCCATGGTGGCAATAATTTCTTTGTCCGAATAATTTAAGCCCAGCTGCCTCTGCAGGTGGTTTTTGACGGCTTCCCTGAATACGGGCAGGCCCAGGTTGGGCGTGTAATGGACCAGGCCTTCGTCCAGGGCCTTTTTAGCTGCATCTTTAATGTGCTGGGGCGTATCAAAATCAAGCCTCCCCAGCTCGAGGTGGACAACTTTTTTACCTTCTGATTCCAGCTGGTTGGCCTTGTCAAAAACGGCCCTGATGCCTGAAAATCCAATATGTTCAAGCGCAGAAGATGTAAAATCTTTCATTTTTCAAAACCTCCTGTTGAAATTATAATCTTATTCCGGGTGCCTGAAATAAATCCGGACAGGAAAAATCCGCACACTTTATTGCGGATTAAAAAGAGACAAATTAAGATCTGTCACTGGTTTTGATCCGGTTCGATAATCACTTCCCGGGCAGCGCGGATCTCGCCTCCAACCTCCACAGAAATTTTGTACATTCCCGGCTCTCCAAACCAAATCATGTCGGCCACCAGGTCCCAATCCGGATCAACGTCATAGGTGTTCTCTGCTTTCACTTCGCCCGTATCACTGAATATTAGTTCAACTGTTACCTCTTCAACCCCAAATGGTTCATTGTTGTAAAAGGAGAAATAGAAATCTTCGCCGGCTTTAAAACTAGTCTGCGGGGAAACAATTCTTTTATCATCATCGATTTCGTAACCTGTCTCCAGGACGGAACCGCCCACCGATGTACTTTCCGGGGTTCGTTCCGGCTCCTCCTCTTCCTCACATGAAACACAAAACAGAATGACCGGGATCAAAAGTAACACCAACCACCCATTCTGTTTTAGCATCTGTCGGAAAGCCCCTTTCATCTGCCGCAATTACCTCTTTAATTTTGTCCTGATTTATATTATTCTTCACATAGCCGGCTATTCCTTCCCGGAGCAGGTTGCAATTTGGCCAAATATGAAGGCCCTGTTTTCGCCACGCGGTATAAATATTGCCGAAAGCAACTAAACCTCAGTGAAGGATTACCCGGTTTAATGTAGAATTTAACTTTGGCATTTGACATTTAAGACAGGAGGATCTACTAGCAATATGAATTTATCAGTCAGAAAAATTGTAATTTCAGGTATCCTGGGCGCGATCGCGATTTTGCTGGGAGTTACCAGGCTAGGGTTTATACCCGTCCCCACCCCGGCCGGTCATGCCACTATTATGCACATCCCTGTGATCCTGGGAGGTGTTTTGGAAGGACCGGTGGTCGGCTTGATTACCGGAGCCATCTTTGGACTGTTTAGTTTTCTGCAGCCCGGGGCTCCTTTTTTTGCCGATCCCCTGGTTTCCATATTCCCCCGCCTTTTTATCGGTGTTGTCTCCTATTTCGTATACTTTTTAAGCAAAAAAGCACTGGATCTGACAGCCCGTCCGACTTTTAGTACCAGCCCAGGAGAAGACGCTTCGCCGGCCTCCACCGGGCCTATTTCAAAATTAAGCAGAATCCTCCCCTGTCTGTTTGCCGGCGCCTTTGGCTCCGCCACCAATACAATCCTGGTTATGAGCATGGTCACCTGGAGGGGCTATTTGCCTTCCGAAGTTTCAATCTCCATCGGAGTTCTGCACGGTGTTCCCGAGTTAATCGTAGCCGCTATTTTAACGGTTATCCTGGTCCAGGGCATCCAGAGAATCCGTCCTTCAGAAGATTGAGCCCGGGTATTGGAGTTGTTAACCATTGCACAAACTGATTGAAACAAACGGCCTGACTTATTATTACCGCAAAGGGACCAAGGATGAAGTAAAAGCCCTTGACAGCGTAAACATGGCTGTTTACAAAGGCGAGATGCTTTCTATCACCGGCCAAAACGGCTCGGGAAAGTCAACCCTGGCCAGGCATTTCAATGCCCTGCTCAAACCCGGTCAGGGCAGTGTTTTAATCAAAGGCCTGTCTACCGCTAATAAGGACAGCATCCCTGAAATTCGTAAAATCATTGGTATGGTGTTCCAAAACCCCGACAACCAGCTGGTCAGCAGTATCGTGGAAGAAGACATCGCCTTCGGGCCGGAAAACCTGGGCCTGCCCCAGGCAGAAATAATTGACCGGGTCGACTGGGCGCTTGAAACTCTTAACCTTGAAGATCTGCGCCGGGAACCTCCCCACAACCTCTCTGAAGGGCAAAAACAACAGGTGGCCATCGCCGGTGTGCTGGCCATGAAGCCGGAATGCATTGTTTTGGATGAGCCAACAGCCCACCTGGATCCCCGCGGACGTCGAGAAGTACTGGAAAGCGCCATCCGCCTGAACAGGGAAGAAGGCATCACCATTGTCCTGTTAACCCACTTTATGAGCGAGGTGGTTCACTGCGACCGGATGCTGGTCATGGAAGGCGGAGCAGTTAAGATGGATGGTTCACCGGAGAAAGTTTTCCGGCAAAGCGCTGAGATAAAAAGTGCGGGCCTCGATTTTCCCGTCGCTTCGCAGGTTGCCGAGGGACTGCGCCGGGAAGGGTTTAAAATAAAACCGGACATTGTTCGCACCGAGGAGTTAATCGACTGTTTATGTCAATTGAAGTCGTAAATTTAAGCCACAGCTACAAAGAAGGGACCCCTTTTGAAAAACAGGTCCTGTTTGAGATCAACCTGTCCATTGGCGAAGGAGAATTTGTCGGCATTATCGGTCCAACCAGGTCGGGCAAAACCACCCTGGCCCAGCATTTTAACGCCCTGCATATTCCCCGCCGGGGCAAAGTGCTGATCGACGGCCTTGACACAAAAGATAAGCGGGCCGACCTGGTAAAAATCCGCCACCGGGTCGGTTATGTTTTTCAGAATCCAGAATACCAGCTATTTGCCCCTACGGTGGGAGAAGATATCGCCTTCGGCCCGCTGAACCAGAAACTATCCCGGGAGGAGGTAGAAGGACGGGTACGGGAAGCCATGGCCCAGGTCGGCTTAGATTACCGGGCCCTGCGTGATCGCGACATTTTCGCCCTGAGCGGCGGTCAAAAAAGGCGGGCCGCCATAGCGGGAGTTTTGGCCTGTAAACCAGGAGTGCTGGTACTGGATGATATTACCGCCGGCCTTGATCCCCGCGGCCGGGAAGAAATATTGTCCGTAATCAAGGAGCTCCACCACCGGCGAAACCTGACCACCATTTTTATCAGCAACAGCATGGATGAAGTGGCCGCCATGGCTGAAAGAATTATTGTCATCGACAGGGGCAGGGTAATAATGGATGACCCTACCAGAAAGGTATTTGCCCGCTTCAAAGAGCTGCGGGACATCGGCCTGGAGCTGCCTGAAGTCACCGTTCTGATTGACAGGCTGCGTACGGCCGGTTTTAACCTGCCGGCCGGGGTTTTAAACATCAGCGAAGCCCTTACTTCTATCTCTGCAGCGCTGAGGGAATTGGAGGCGCGTAAATAGTGGAACTGACCAAAAATATAACCCTTGGGGTTTACCTGCCGGGCAAAAGCAGCATCCACAATCTTGATCCCCGGACGAAAATAATCACCGCCACCATAATGATCGTCCTGCTGTTAATATCCCGATCCTACGCCGCCTTTGCCCTTTCAGCCCTGTTCACCGGATTCCTGATCACCCTCTCCGGTGTTCCGGCCGGTTATGCCATGCGTGGTTTAAAACCGATGCTGCCGGTCCTGGCTATAATGTGGGTTTTTCAGCTTTTCCTGTTCAAGGCCCCTGATACCACCGTATATTTTCACTGGTGGATTTTTGAAGCAACCGCTGCGGGACTGCACATGGGCAACCTGATCATTTTAAGGGTGCTATTCCTGTTTACGGTTACCACCTTTCTGACCCTGACCACTTCCGTGGTCAGCCTGACCGACGGCCTGGAAAATTTGCTTAAGCCGCTGCGGGCAATCGGCATCCCTTCCCAGGAACTGGTAATGACGCTGGTCATCGCCCTCCGTTTTGTCCTGATCCTGGCCGAAGAGCTGGAAAAGATCATCAAGGCCCAGATGGCCCGGGGAGTTGCCTTCGACCGGGGCAACTTCATCCAAAAAACCAGGAAAATATTCCCGGTTTTTCTACCCCTGTTTATCGGGGCCTTTAAAAGAGCCGAAGAATTAATCGTGGCCATGGACGCCCGCAGTTACACGGGAGGCAAAGGCAGAACCAAGATGAAAACCCTGCACATGGGCAGGGTCGATCTTGGAGCGGCAGCGGTAATGATTGTTTACGGCGGCATGCTGATCTATATTATTATTTCTACAGAACCAATGATTTAAAACAGAGGCAGATCTTCTGTCCTGAGCGTGCTGAATTTATATCGGATACCCAAAAGAGGTCCCCACGGCCAGGGCCGCTCTGACCTGATCGCTGGCGGGGTCGACCCGCTTTGTCCCCCCCACTGCCTCTTCCAGGGGCACAGATTCAATATTGTGGCCCCTGAGACAGACCATCTCGTCATATTTTTCTTCCCGGAACAGCTCCACTGCTTTCACTCCAAAACGGGTAGCCAGGACCCGGTCATAAGAAGTGGGGCTGCCCCCGCGCTGTATATGGCCGAGCACAGTAGCCCGGCTTTCCATATCAGTCTTGTTTTCAATTTCCCGGGCAATGGCCGAGCTGATCCCGCCCAGCCTTTTTACATCACCCCTGGTCTGGTACATGGGCTCTCCCCCTTCCGGGTAAGCGCCTTCAGCCACCACGATGATGCTGAACTTTTTGCCCCGGTGGTGGCGCTCCCTGATTTTATCCACAATATACTGGTATTCAAAGGGGAGTTCAGGGATCAGGATAATGTCGCCACCGCCGGCCATCCCGGCCTGGAGGGCAATCCATCCCGCGTGGCGGCCCATTACTTCCACCACCATGACCCGGTGATGCGATTCGGCAGTGGTGTGTATTTTATCAATAGCTTCTGTAGCGGTGGTTACCGCCGAGTCGAATCCAAAAGTTACATCCGTGGCAGGCAGATCGTTGTCAATCGTTTTCGGGATCCCGATTACAGGAACACCCAGCTTGCTGAAGCGGTGAGCAAGGAGCAAACTCCCGTCACCCCCGATAATCACCAGGCATTCAATACCCCACTTTTCCAGGTTTTTCACGGCATCCCCGGAGCGGTCATTATCGGTTTCCCGGTAATCGGACGACCCGCCGGGGCGAAAGTCAAAGGGATTGTCGCGGTTGGAGGTGCCCAGAATGGTTCCCCCGCAGTTTAGAATTCCCGAAACGGCAAAATCGTCAAGCAGGGAGGCATCATTTTCAACCAGCCCCCTGAAACCGTTATTAAACCCGACCACTTCCATGTTGTAATTGTAGGTAGCCCCTTTAACCACGGCCCTGATTACGGCATTCAAACCGGGGCAATCCCCACCGCCGGTCAGTAAGCCCAACCGGCGCACCCCGGGATTTTTGGCAGGAAGCTCCTTGCCGCCCGGTTGCGTCCTGGAATTAATAACGCCAAATTTCTCCGGGCCGGGTTTGCCGCCTGCTTCAGAATTGCCTTCCCTCCCGGGAGAGCCGTTTTCTTTTGCAGAAACAATGGCCTCGCGGGCCAGGTGGTCACAGCGCTGGTTTAGGCGATCGGTGCTGTGGCCCTTAACCTTGATCCACTCCACGGTATTCGCCATGGATAGTTCCAGGAGCTCGCTCCACAGGTCCCGGTTCTCCACAGGCTGGCCCTTCCCGGTCAGCCAGCCGTTTTTCTGCCACCGATCGATCCAGCTCTGGTTGAAGCAGTTGACCAGGTAGGCGCTATCGCTGAACAGCCTGACCCTGCTCCCGGGCGGAACCATGCGCAAAGCTTCCACGGCCGCCTTTAGTTCCATACGCTGGTTGGTGGTTCTTTCTTCATGGCTGCTGATTTCCCGGGCCCGGCCACCCTCCATGATTACGGCCGCCCATCCACCCGGGCCGGGATTGCCGGCACAGGCTCCATCGGTATAAATATCAAAGTCGCTTGTTGACAAGGGCTTTACCCTCCCGTCTTTATCCAACCTGTTTTATTAAGAAGTAAGACGCGATAAATCAGACAGGATCTCTTCCAGCTCTTCGATCTTGTCGCCGTAACCGGACCAGTTGCCTTCCTGCTGGTATTCAACAGCCTGGTCGTAGGTTTCCCGGGCCCGCCTGATCAAATCGGCCAGTTCCCCATCTAGATCAATGGGGATATCAGCCACAGGTTCATCAAGGTCAAAATCCTCGGGTAGATCTTCGGCCGGGATTTCAGCGGGCAGCTCGTCCCTCTCACCAAAGACCTGGACTAAAGCTTCATCAAGGCTGCGGCCCATGACTACGATTTCCTCAAAGCTGACAATAACCCGGGCCAGCTCCGGCAACCCCCCGTCATCGGCTTGCAGGAAAATCGGTTCTACGTAGAGCAGGGCATCGTTAATCGGCAGGACCAGCAGGTTGCCGCGGATAACCCGGGAACCGACCTGCCCCCAGAGAGTGAACTGTTCCGATATATCGGTATCCTGGTCAATCCGGTTCTCAACCTGCCTGGGTCCCAGAATTACGCGATCCTTGGGGAACAGGAACAGTTCCACATTTCCATAGTTGGGCTGGTCACAGCGGGCCACCATCCAGGCAATAACGTTGTTCCTCTTGTCAGGCGTAAAGGGCAGGATCAGGACGTATTCCGGCTCGTCGTAACCGGGAAGCTGCAGTATGGTGTAGTAAGGTTCCATTAGCTGTTCCTGGCCGAAAGACTGCTCAAAGGGAATCGCCCAGAGGTCCTCGCGGCTGTAAAACTGGTTGGCATCGGTGATGTGATAAAGCTGCATCATCTCGGACTGGAGGGTAAACAAGCCTTCAGGGTATCGAATATTATCCATCAGCCCTTCCGGCATTTCATCCATGGTGCTGAACATCTCGGGGAAAATACTGTTATAGGTCTGCACCAGGGGATCGTCGGGATCGCTGACGTAAAATTCAACATCGCCGTTGTAGGCATCGATGACCACCTTGACCGAATTGCGGATATAGTTAATGCCATCACGCGGATCGGAATAAGGGTAACGGTCGGTCACCGTGTAGGCATCCTGGATCCAGAACAGGCGTCCCCCGTTAACCACAATATAGGGATCTTCGTCGTAGCGAAGGAAGGGAGCGATCTTGCGGACCCGCTCATGGATGTTGCGGTCGAATACAAGGCGGCTGTCATTGTTAAGTTCATTTGAAATCAGGATCCGGTATTCCCCGAATCTTAAGGCCATTATGGCCCGGCGGAAAATTGAATTCAAGGGGATCCCGCCATCGCCGTCATAGTAAATAAATTCATTTTCGTCACCGGCAGTAGCGTAATGGAATTCCGGCGTTTCCGTATTAACGATGATATAATCATCGGTAAGTTCGCCAAAATAAATGGAAGGATTGTCGAGCTCCACGTCGCCGGCGGGGGGAATATCGCCCAGGAAATAGCGGGGCAGCCCTTCCGGACTGACTTCGTTGACCGGGCTCATAGCTACACCGTACCCGTGGGTGTACTGCAGGCGAAGGTTGACCCAGGTCTGGGCCCTTTCGGTCAGCCTGCTCTTGTCCAGCTCCCTGGCGGCCACCATCACCTGCCGGTATTCATCATTGACCGTGTAGCGGTCAATGTCGACATCGACAAAGCGGTAGTAGGGCCGAATGGCCTGAAGTTCGTTAAAGGTGGTTAAAAGCGGCCGGTGATCCCAGAGGCGCACATTTTTAATCGTGCCTTCATTGGCCCGCAAATCATCCCAGTTTAAATCCTGGGAAGCCTCATAACGGCGCGAGTCAAATTGATCGATACCGTAAGCGGCGCGGGTAAATTCGATATTATGCTCCAGGTATTCGCGTTCGTAGCTGAATTCGCTGGGTTCGACCACAAAATTCTGGATGGCGGCCGGGTAAGCCCAGCCTCCCAGGAGCGAAACCCCGATTAAAACCATGATCCCGTAAATAAAAAAGCGGAACCGGCGCAGGAAAATGTTGGCCGCAAAAAATAGGGCAATTATCCCGGCCAGGACCATCAGGATCATTAAAACGGTGTAATTGGCGTTAAGATCGGTGTATCCGGCGCCGTAAACCACCCCCCGCTCCGACAGGAGCAGTTCAAGCTGGCTCAGCCTGTAATCCCAGGCCTTCAGGCCGAAAATAAGGGCCAGCAGCACGGCCAGGTGGCTGACTCTCCTCGAGGGAGGCAGGATCCAGTTTTGTTTACCCTGGGAAGGGGGGTTTAACACCATGTAAATACCGCCGACGATCACCAGGGCAATCACCAGGCTCAGCATCAAAAACTCGTATATAAAGCGGTAAAAAGGGAGACCGAAAACATAGAACGACACGTCGGCTCCAAATACGGGGTCGCCGACTCCAAAGGAAACCTGGTTGAAATAGCGGAGCACATCCATCCAGGCATCTCCCACATATCCGGAAAAAATAAAAGCCAAAACCGCCGAGGCCCCTGCAATGTACATCGCCAGGCGGCGCGGAGTAAAAAATTTCATTGCCCCCGAAGCCATTAATTTTTCCCTTAAAGCAAGGTTGGGGAAACTTAGAATATAGCGCCTGGTGAACATCAAATTGGCAAAAAGAAATGCAAACAGGAATACAAAAGCGCCAACCCTCATTCCCCAGCGGGTCAGGTACTGGGTCCAAAAAACCTGTTCCAGGTTCAGCTCGGTAAACCAGAGCAGATCAAGATAAAAAGTAGTTCCGGCCAGCAGAAATGACCCCAAAATTATCACGGCAACAACAATCAGAAAAAAACGACTGCGCACAACAAGCCCTCCCGACAAAATAAATACCGGTATTTCACCGGTCAGTGATTACGTGTAGTAATTGTAGCTAATAGCTGTTTCCTTGTCAAAATTTTTCCTCCCCATGATTGTAACCCTGTCCTGCCTGTTTCTAAGCATTGCTCCCAGAATCATCCCGGGTTATTATTTTTACCCCGGAACTGGTCCCAATCCTCTGTGCCCCGGCTTCAATAATCTTGCGGGCGGTTTCCGCAGTCCTGACCCCGGCGGATGCTTTAATCTCCATTCCCGGCCCAACCGCCTCACGCATCAAACTGATGTCGGCAACCGTGGCGCCGCCCGGGCCAAAGCCGGTTGAATTCTTTACCATCCGGGCCCCCGCCTGCTCGGCCAACCGGCAGGCCAACACCTTTTCATCGTCGGTAAGTAGGCCCGATTCAATAATTACCTTGACCGTCTTTCCCTGCGCCGCCCGGACCACAGCTGAAATATCATTCATTACATATTCACTGTATCCACCCTTAAGAGCCCCGACATGAATAACCATGTCAATCTCATCGGCTCCTCCTTGCACCGCTTCGGCCGTTTCAAAGGCTTTGGCCGCGGTGGTAACAGCCCCCAGGGGGAAACCGACCACGATGCAAATCTTGACCGCGCTCCCTGCCAGTTCCTCCGCCGCAACCGGTAAATAGGAAGGGTTAATACAAACGGCATAAAAGTGGTGTTGCTGCGCTTCCCGGCAAAGCCTGATGATATCCTCCTTTGTAGCTTCCGGCTTCAGCAGGGTATGATCAATGTATCCGGCCAGGTCCTCAGACACGGTGTTCATCTCCTTCCCGGTCAATCCACCCGCAGATCAAGTAAGGGGCAGATGCGGGCTCATTAGAATATTTATAGGCCGAACGGACCGTACTTTTGACAGATTCAATCAACTCTGCCCTGCTGTCACTCCGGGCATGAATTACTGCCAGACAGTCACCAGCCTTTACCAAATCCCCTATTTTCTTTTCTAAAATAATACCAACCGCCAGATCAATGTGATCGCCTTTTTTTTGCCTCCCGGCTCCGAGTACTACCGCAGCTGTGCCAATTTTTAGGGCATCGAGGCCGATAATATAGCCATCGCGATCTGCTGCGACCCTAATTTTTTGTTCAGCTTCCGGTAAAAGTGAAAAATCATCAACTGCCTTCCAGTCACCCCCCTGCTTTTTAACCAGCGCTTTGAATTTATCCAGGGCGGCCCCATTTTCGATCAGCTCCTTCAACATTTCTCCGCCGGAGTCCGGGCTTTCTGCTTTCCCGCCGAGAAAAACCATCCACCCGCCCAGCACCAGGCACAGTTCCTCCAGGTCTGCAGGACCCTCCCCGCACAGGGATAATACGGCCTCTTTAACTTCCAGGGCATTGCCTACCGCTCTGCCAAGCGGCTGATCCATCCTGCTGATCAGCGCCGCTGTATCTCGCCCCGCCCCCCGTCCGATAGCAGTCATGATCCGGGCCAGCTCAAAAGCCTCTTCTCTTTCTTTCATGAAAGCACCTTTTCCCGTTTTGACGTCAAGGACCAGGGCGTCGGCACCGACGGCCAGCTTTTTGGCCATAATGCTGGCTGCAATCAGGGAAATGCTGTCCACGGTAGCGGTAACATCCCGCAGGGCATAAAGTTTTTTATCGGCCAAAACCAGGTTCTGGCCCTGGGCGGCCACCGCTGCCCCGGTTTCGTTAACCGCTTCGGCCAGTTCGGTATCCGAAAGGCCAGTATTAAACCCGGGTATCGATTCCAGCTTGTCGAGAGTCCCACCGGTATGCCCGAGCCCGCGCCCGGACAACTTGGGCACCTTTACCCCGGCGGCAGCCACCAGGGGTGCCAGGACCAGGGTGGTGGTATCGCCTACCCCGCCGGTACTGTGCTTGTCGACCTTGATTCCAGGAAGATGATCAAGGTTAACTTTTTGCCCTGAATTAACCATGGCCCGGGTTAAGAAAAGGGTTTCGCTTTCGGACAGGCCCTGGAAAAAAACAGCCATGGTAAAAGCCGCCATCTGGTAATCTGGAATAGAACCTTCCGTGTAACCTGCCACCAGGTGTTCGATCTCTTCTTCTGAAAGGGCCCCTCCGGTACGCTTTTTTAAAATTAGATCATAAATCCTCATTAATATTTCCCCGCTCCCCGGCAGTTACTCCATAACCACAAGCCGTCAACAAAACATTAATAGTCAATAGATGGTAATCATGTCGGCAAAATTATCGAAGGTAGCCTGTCCGATCCCGCCTACATCCATTATATCCTCTTTTACCTTAAAATAACCATGTTTTTCCCTGTGCTGCACGATCTGGGCCGCTCTCACTTCCCCAATGCCGGGCAGGGCAGTCAACTCCGATTCTGAAGCCCGGTTGATGTTGATCAGGGCCGTAGCGCCGCCCTGATCGGAAGGCGGATTTTCGCCCACCAGGTGGACGTAAACCTGTTCACCATCAAGCAGGGGCCTGGCCTGATTAAGACTTTCCCGGTCGGCCTCCCCGGTAAATCCTCCGCCCAGCTCCAGCAGCTCATAGACTCTTGATCCCTCAGGCAGCTGGTATACTCCGGGGCTGTTCACTGCCCCGACCAGGTGGACCGAGATCAATGCTGGTTCAGGCACTTCCTCCGGCTGGCCGCCCGTTTCATAATGATCAACCCGCATTATTTCCGGGCCGGGATCCCGGTAAATATCAACCGCCCGCCAGGCTCCCCCGGTAATTAAAAGCAGGACCAGTACTCCCAGGATTACTTTCTCGCGTAATGCAGTTTTCCCTTCCACTTAGACACCATCTCCCGACATTAATTTTTAATTATATGAAAGTATAAATAATTCTCCCTGCCGGGCTATTTCCCCTGCTTTTAGGGAACTTATGGTATTTTGGGCGGGAGGCTCAGATTTAACCCGGCAGCCTGCACAGGCCGCAGCCTGTAAGAAAGATAAATTAACCAATTTCCAAGCCGGAAGTAAGTGCCCGGAATAACCCGGAAACAACTGCCGGGACTTACTACAAACCGAATCAAAAAGCCCCGGCGCCCTTCTTTCAGGGGGCCGGGGCTTTTCTCCGCAAAGTTAAGTTAATTCCGGGAAAAGGTTATTTCTTTTCTCCAGATTCTTCTTCTTTTAATTCTTCTTCAGGGACATTGATACCCTGGACATAGATGTTAATGGCTTCAACCGTTAAACCGGTTGACTTTTCAACATTGGTGCGAATCTCTTTTTTCAGCTTATCGGTTGAGTCAACTATAGATTTTCCATATTCAACGATCACACTTATATCAATAGTTACCCTGTCTTCATTAACATCCACTTTAATTCCCTTGGTCATATCACGGCGGCCCAGCCTTTCGGCAATACCGCCTACCATTCCACCGCTCAAACCGGTTATACCAGGAATGTCACTGGATATAAGGCTGGTTATAACGGCAATCACATCTGAAGATATTCTAACGCTATCTCCTTCTTTTGATGGATCCGGCTTTAGTACAGCTTCACCACTTCCACCTGTTTTGCTTTCAGTCTTGCCTTTTTTTTCCTCTTCAGTCATTATAATTCCTCCTTTCACGATTTATAAAACGGGTAGTTAATAACCGCCATTGCTGCCGGTTATGCCAGGTAAAAACTTGTCAACATCTGAATTATACAGAAAACCCGGAACTTTAAGTAAATAACTGGCTTATTTACCTCTTAATTATAAAACGTGAATATAAATATGTCAAGGTTAAGGCATCAATTTGCCTGTTTTTTCCTAATTGGCAAAAATATTAACGGGCCACTATATTTACCAGCTTGTTGGGGACAGTGATCGCTTTGATGATCTCCTTGCCCTCTAGCAGTTCACCGATCCGGTCACTGCTGCGCGCCTTTTCAACAAGTTGATCTTCCGGGCAATCGGTCGGCACGGTAATCCTGCCGCGCACTTTGCCGTTGATCTGGATTACTACTTCAACCTGGTCCACCTCGAGCATTTGCGGATCATAAGCGGGCCAGTGCTGGCGGTGCACGCTTCCCTCACAGCCCAGCATTTCCCATGATTCTTCGGCAAGGTGAGGAGCAAAGGGGGCCAGCAGGATCACTGTTTTTTCCAAAGCTTCACGCAATATTTCACGGTTATAGCCTTCCTTGTCCATCGCCTGCCGGTAGGCGTAGATGGAGTTGACCAGTTCCATGATGGCACTGATGGCGGTGTTAAAGTTAAAGCGCTCCTCAATATCGACGCTCACCTTTTTGATCGCGGCATGCAGGCTGCGCTGCAGTTCGGCTTCATGTTCTCCCTCTTCAGCCCTGACCGGCGATGCATCAATCTCCGCGGAGCTGTCGGCAACCAGGCGCCACATCCGGCGCAGGAAGCGGTGACAGCCTTCAACCCCCTGATCGTTCCAGTCCAGGTCCTTTTCAGGCGGTGAAGCAAAAAGGATAAAAAGGCGCCCGGTATCTGCGCCGAACCGCTCTACAATTTCGTCTGGAGTAACCACGTTTCCCTTGGATTTGGACATTTTTGCTCCGTCCTTATAAACCATACCCTGGGCCAGAAGCCTGTTAAAAGGCTCTATGACTTTGACCATGCCGGCATCATAAAGGACCTTGGTGAAATAACGGGCATAAAGGAGGTGAAGCACGGCATGTTCGATCCCCCCGATATATTGATCGACCGGCATCCAGTAATCAGCATCGTCCGGATCGAAGGGAGCATAATCGCAGTTCGGGCTGGTAAAACGCAGGAAATACCAGGATGAACAAATAAAAGTATCCATGGTGTCTGTTTCCCGGGTGGCTTCTCCCCCGCACTCGGGGCATTTAGCCTCTACAAAACCGGGATAATGGGCCAGGCTGGGCACCCGGTTGCCTGACAGTTCCATGTCGAGCGGCAGTTCTACCGGCAGGTCTGATTCCGGGACCGGGGCGGCGCCACACTGATCGCAGTAAATGATCGGGATCGGCGTGCCCCAGTAGCGCTGGCGGGAAATTAGCCAGTCGCGGATCCGGTAGGTCACCCGGAAGTTCCCGAGGCCCTGTTCCTCCAGGTAGGCGGTTACTTTTTTAATCCCCTCCCGGCTGTCTGTCCCGCTGAAAGAACCGGAATTAACCATGTACCCTTCATCAACATAAGCTTCTTCCAAGGTTTCCAGATCAAGTTCCGCCCGCTTCCCGGGCTGGATGACTACCCTGATCGGTAAATCGTACTTCCTGGCAAAATCAAAATCCCTGTGGTCATGGGCCGGAACACCCATTACCGCTCCCGTCCCGTAGGCCATCAGGACATAATTACCCACCAGGATTGGCACTTCTTCCCCGTTGACCGGGTTTACGGCATAGCGGCCGGTAAAAAGACCGATTTTCGGCACTTCCTCCGAGGTCCGGTCAATTTCGCTTTCCCGCCTGGTCTTTGCCACAAAATCAAGTACTTCCTTTTCCCGGTCCGTCCCCTCTACAAGGGGCCTGACCAGGGGATGTTCGGGAGCCAGGACCATGTAGGTTACCCCAAACAGGGTGTCGGGACGGGTGGTAAAGGTGCGGATTTCTTCTTCAGGAAAATCCTTGACCCGGAAAACAATTTCAGCACCCTCACTGCGGCCGATCCAGTTCTGCTGCATCAGCTTTACCCGTTCCGGCCAGCCTGGAAGCTGTTCCAGGTCATTAAGCAGCCTTTCAGCGTAATTGGTAATGCGTAAAAACCACTGCTCCAGTTCCCTGGTTTCCACAACATTCGAGCAGCGCCAGCACAGGCCCTTTTCGACTTGTTCGTTGGCCAATACCGTGGCACAGGTTTCACACCAGTTAACATCTGATTTTTTCTTGTAAGCCAGGCCCCGTTTATACATCAACAGGAACAGCCACTGCGACCAGCGATAGTAATCCGGGGAAGAGGTATTCACTTCCCGGTGCCAGTCATAGCTGACTCCCAGCCTTTTTTGCTGTTGTTTCATATGCTCAATATTACGGGCGGTCCAATCCGCCGGATTGACGTTGTTTTCAATGGCAGCATTTTCGGCCGGCAGGCCAAAAGCATCCCAGCCCATGGGATGAATGACATTAAAATTTCGCATCCGCAGGTAGCGGGCCAGGACATCGCCGATGGAATATACCCGCATATGCCCCATATGCAGTTTCCCGGACGGGTAGGGGAACATCTCCAAAACATAATACTTTGTTTTCGAACTGTCCGCCCGGGAACGGTATGAATCCTGCTCTTCCCATAATTTTTGCCATTTTTCCTCGATCTGGGTCGCATTGTAAGTGGTCATCAATAATATACCCCCGTAGTGAATAAAAAAATCCGTCCTTGTTAAGGGACGGAATTATACCCGCGGTACCACCCTTATTGGTGAAAATAATGGTGGAGCTGGCGGGAGTCGAACCCGCGACCTCTTCCATGCCAAGGAAGCGCGCTCCCACTGCGCCACAGCCCCCCGTTTATTACCCGCTCAAACCGT
>Ga0207421_10001118_pt1 | contig 34867 bp, 30 predicted proteins | sample SodLakKL_010_SED_4_FD_187542 | JGI IMG/M metagenome (GOLD analysis project Ga0207421, IMG submission 187542) | Alkaline sediment microbial communities from Lake Tanatar, Kulunda Steppe, Russia - 8KL_010_SED (SPAdes) (version 2) | ecosystem: Environmental > Aquatic > Non-marine Saline and...
GGTTCGCCGAGCAACGCGCCGCGAGCAGTCGGGCGTAGCCCGACGACGGCAGTACGTGATGACACTACTCCGTATCAGTCTGAACGAGGGGTGTGGGTCGAAGTGGATCGTCCCCTTGTTGTTTGCGTCCGTAACTGAACTCGGCAACGCCGGCCCACAGCGGTCCGCCGGTAGCGTGAACGACGCCGATCACACACCCCGGTAGCGTGGCGTTCCGATCGACGGCCTGGGATCGCTCCTCGATCGGGGACACGTTTTTGTGTGATCTGGGTGACCCGAACCTATGACCGGCCTGTACTACGAGGAGTTCGCCGTCGGGGAGACGATCGACCACGAGCGACGGCGGACGATCTCAGAGAGCGACAACCAGCGGTTCTGTGATCTGACGATGAACCAGCAGCCACTCCACCTCGACGATGCGTTCGCAGCCGACACCGAGTTCGGCGAGCGACTGGTCAACGGACTCTACACCCTGAGCCTCGCCGTTGGGATCACGATCCCCGAGACGACCGATGGCACGATCGTCGCGAACCTGTCCTACGACGACGTCGAACACCCGAATCCGGTCTTTCACGGCGACACGATTCGCGCCCAGTCGACGGTAACTGACAAACGCGAGACGAGCGACGGTGACCGCGGGGTCGTCACCATGCACGTCGACGTCTTCAAACTCGACGAGCCCGATGACACCCGCGTCTGTGCGTTCGATCGGACCGTCCTCTCGCAGCGGCGTGAGGACAGTACCGCCGAGTAGGTACGGGAACCGATGTCAACTGCCCCGGTCGCAAGGGTCGGGGTCGGGGTTTCCTCCCTTCTCCGCTTATAAAGATAGTTCCCGAAGCGAGTATCGAACCACGAGTACAGGGTCGGCCCGGAGGGGGACGGCGAGTGGCTCGATGCTCGTCTTCTGGAACGTCGAAGGGGCGGACGCTGCGATCGCTGCTCGAAATACAGCGCGGGCGAGGGTCGGCTGCGGACGTTCTCGGCACCTCAAACAGTGGAACGCCGTCCGCAAAGCGGTGTGTCAGTGGCGTCACGAACTCGATCGAACCCGCTGAGGGCCACGTGCCGGCTGTCCTATCCGGTGGTTCGGCTGGTTGGTCAGGCGACGATGGCGATCATATAGACGTTGATACAGACGGCTACCGTCCACGGAAGGGCGAGTCCGGCGGGGACGACCGCACGGTAGGCCCTCGGGAGCATCGGTCGACAGACGAGTGCGATCGCGATTGCGCCTCCTTTCAGTGCGAGCATTCCGACCACACCGTAGCTATGGATGACACTACGTGCGACCGGGTTGGACTCGCTTAGGCCGAGATGGAGCCCGACGAACGTCGTGACGACGTCGCCGACCAGCGAGAGGCCAACGAGCACCCAGAGCAACCGTTCTACATCGACAGGTGTGACCTCACCGGGCAGCCGTTGGTGCCACGCTGCGCCGTCGAAACTCATAGCCTCCCGATCGGAGTCGAACCGATCGAACCCACCGCGGCGGGAGAACCACACGCAGGGGTTCCACAACTCCCGGTATTGTTATGTAAGCCGTAGCACAGCTACGGAGATCGTAATCGAGGATAACCGCACTGGAACGATCGGTAATAGTCTCTTTCGATGCGTCGTCGGTGGCTCGTGTCGGTGGGCAACACTGGCGCAGTCGCTGAGGGTGTTTGCGTTGCGTCCCGGCTCCCTATCAGGCCTCGCCAGCGGCTCCCCTCCCCGTCAGGCCTCGCCGACGGCTCCCCATCTGGCCTCGCCAGCGGCTCCCCTCCCCGTCAGGCCTCGCCGACGGCTCCCCGTCAGGCCTCGCCGTACACCGGCACGGCCGCACCGCTGGTCACCGACGCGCCGTCACTACAGAGAAAGGCCATCACGTCTGCAATGTCGGCCGGATCAACCCACGAATCGTGATCGGCGCCGGACATCATCTCCCGGTTCATCGGCGTGTCGATCACGCTCGGCATGACGCAGTTGGCCCGGACAGTGCCACGGTTTTCCTCGGCCAGCGTTTCGGTTAGCAGCCGAATTCCGGCCTTGGTGATCCGGTAGGGGCCATCACCCTCACCACCCTCCAGGGAGGAGCGAGCGCTGATGCTGACGATCGAGCCCTCAGTCTCCTGCAACTCGGGGAGGGCGTGTTTCGAGGCCAGAAACGCCGTCTTCAGGTTGACGTCCATCAGGAGTTCGTACTCCTCGAGATCAGTGTCTTCGATCGGCTGGCCGCCACGCCAGGTGCCGGCGATGTTACACAGGTGATCGAGCCGCCCGTGGTCGTCGACGACCTGCGAGAACAGCGCTTCCACGTCGTCCTCGTCGGTCAGATCTGTTTTATAAAAGTGCACGCCATCGTCGGGCTCCAGTTGGCTGTCCTCGTCGTCGGGGGCAACGACGTCGACAGCACAGACTGTCGCGCCAGCCTCCCGAAACCGATCGACGGTTGCACTGCCCAGTGCGCCGCTTGCACCGGTGACTACGGCGACGGTTCCATTGAAGTCGACGTCGAACGCTGTCGTCGCGACCATGACAGCCGGTACCGTCGCCAACCAAATCAATCCGAGGGCTCCAGCAGTCCGGTCGGTCATCGTCGCACGTACCGAACTGGGACGGCGACGCTACGAGTGGGCCGGCGGCAACGCGACCTGTTTGAACCAGAAGTTCTCGACAGCCGTTGCGATCGCGACGAACTCGTCCGGATCGTCCGGCTTGGTGAGGTAGGCGTTTGCTGCCTTCTGATAGCTCTCGCGGATGTCGTCGTCCGCCTCGGAGTTCGAGAGGACGAGGACGGGCACGTTCGCAAACGCCGGCTCGTCTCTGATCGCATCGAGAAGCTCGAAGCCACCCATTTGGGGGAGTTCGATATCCAGAAGCACGAAATCGGGAGGCGACGCCGACGGCTGTGCCAGCCGATCGGTGAGAACGTCGAGTGCCTCGTCTCCGTCGGTGGCGACACGGATCGTCGTCTCCGTTTCGATCGCGTCGAAGGCCTCCTTCGTGAGCCGCGCGTCGGCAGGGTTGTCCTCGACGAGCAATATCTCGATCGATGTCGACCGAGATGGCATCCGGAACGACACGAGTTACGGCCCCGCCTGCGACTGCAATAGTCGGTACTGATACATTCGGTCGTCGGGTTGCGGTAGGAATCGATTCCGTATAACAGTGCCTACTACACAATTTGGACACCCCATCGGAGCCCGATCCGACACAACCGTCGGGTGAAGACACCACCCATCTCCAGGCAGGACAACGTGACACTCATATCGATCTGGACCGTTGGTCGGGTCAAATGCGCCTGATCGCCCACCGCGGGTTCGCCGCGACGGCCCCGGAGAACACGATCGTCGCCATCCAGTCCGCCGCCGAGTACGCAGACGCCGTCGAGTTCGACGTCCGTCGCTGTGGCTCCGGAGAACTCGTCGTCATCCACGACGAGACGGTCGATCGGGTAACGCAGAGCGCCGGTGCCGTCGCCGACACCCCACTCGAGACGTTACGGACCATGACGGTACTCGACTCTGGAGAGCGGGTGCCGACGCTCGTCGAACTGCTTCGAGCGCTCCCCCGCGGCGTCGAAGTCAACCTCGAGATCAAAGACCGAGGCGTCGCCGCCGACGTCCTCGATGCGATCGCCGGCATCGACAACCGCATCGTCGCGACGTCGTTTCTGCTGTCGGAACTGGAAGCGATTCGCGAACTCGATCGTAACCAGCCGACCGGGCTGCTCGTCAGTCGTCGACTCGATTCGCCCGTCACGACAGCCGTGGAACTCGACTGTGACGTCATCGGTGCGAACTACTGGCGGTGTCTGACCACCGGGCTCGTCTCGCGGGCAAAAGCGGTCGATCTCGAGATCCACGCGTGGTCGATCGAGCGGCGGCCGACGGCGACGCTGCTCGGCCTTCGGGGCGTCGACTGCGTCTCCGCCGATCGACCGATCGACGTCTGAGACGGATGAGTGTCCGTATGAGGCGGATCTGTATACCAGCGGATACGACTCCGTACCACCCGTGATGGGGCCGAGATCGAACCCCGCTGTTTTGGGACCGACGAAGCGTTCGGCCGAACGAACGATCGCTGCCTTCCCGACCGGAAAACGAAGAGTTACAGTCCCCATTTCCGAACACAGTACTAGTACTCAATGGTGTACAGTCAGTATGATGTGATTGTCGTCGGAGGCGGAATTTCGGGCTGTTTTGCGGCGGCAACAGCAGCAGCCGAGGGAATCGACGTCGTCCAGTTAGAGCGGAAATCCCGCGAACGGGGCGGATTTATCGCCTGTGGTGATGCGATCAAAAGTCCCCGAGATCCGGAAAAGTATCCGGGGCCGATCGATATGGACGCGATTGCCGACGACGCGGCCGTCCGTGCGAACAACAACATCGATCGGATCGAGTATTGGGACGAACCACTCGGTGTTCGGAAGGTATTGCCCTACAAATCGTCCAGCAACGTCATCGATCGCTACGAGTTCGGCCAGCGTCTCCTCGACCAGGTTGCCGACCTCGGAGCAGATCAACACTACAACACGGTCGTTAACGAGGTGACCCAGACCGACCGCGTCACGGGAGTCAAAGCGATTCGCAACGGCGAGCCAGTCACGTACGAGTGTGACGTCCTGATCGACACCGCAGGCGCACAGTCGATCCTCCAGGATATGGTCGATTTCGATGGACTCGACACGCCCGGCGAGCCGACGTTTGAGGTGCCCCACTACACCCACTTCGGTTCGGCTTACCGCGAAATCATCGAAACCGAGACCCCGGTAGAATACGATACCGCCATTGTCGGGAAACCCCTCGAAGAGATGGGCTACATCTGGTACTTCCCGCGTACACCGACACAGATCAACGTCGGCCTGGGATTCCAGATGAGCAACGAGCCGATTGCGCTCGCCGATCGCCTGCGCCGCGACATCGAGAATCGGCCCGAGTTCCAGGGTGCGGACGTCGCCGAGAAGTTCGATACGCGAAACAAGCTCGGGTCGTCGATCGCACTCCGGCGGCCGCTGGACTCGATGGTTGCCCCCGGCTACCTGGCCGCTGGCGGCGCGGCGGGGACCACACATCCGATTACGGGGAAAGGCATCCGCGGGGCAGCGTACTCCGGACACTCCGCCGGGCGCGCTGCTGTCCAGGCTGTCGAAGACGGCGACGTCTCCGAGGCCGGGCTCTGGGAGCACAATCGCTGGCTGTACCGCGAGCACGGAGAGGCCGCAAAGCTCGCCTCGTGGGACGCATACAACGTCGCCGCAAGCTCTATCGAGGTGAACGCGCTTCGGGCCGTCGCCGCGTTGCTTCCCGAAGCGGAGTTACGGGAGATCGTCGGCACCAGTAGGGAAGTAGACAGCCTCAAAAGCAAGGTTCTCGTGGGCACCGGCATCCTCAAGAATCTCGTTGGGGAGTATCGCAAGGACACCTTCGAAACGCTCGGCGTGAGCAAGAGCGAACTGTACGAGGGGATTCTCGCCGTCAGGAAGACACGCACCCGCGTCTCCGAGTACGAACGACAGTACGACGCCTATCCGGCCGATCGGTCTACGTTCGAAGACTGGCTCGCAGAGCGCGATCGTATCGATCAACAGCTGTACGATGACCTCGGCCTGCCCCCTGCCAGGCACAAGTACTGATCCGTATGAGAGAGTCAATCGCCGACGATCGTCACGGAAGACGGTCAATCGCCGACGATCGTCACGGACACCGTCCGTGATCGTGGGCCATCACACTCGACGAACAGCACCGACTGCCACGTCCCGAGTGCCAACTGGCCGTCGACGATCGGCACTGTCACGTCGGGACCGAGCAGCGCCGCCCGAAGATGGGAATCCGCGTTCCCATCGAGTTCGTCGTGGGCGTGACCCTCGTCGGGAACCAGATCGCGAAGAAACGACTCGATGTCCCCGCACAGCCGGGGCTCGTTCTCCTGGACGATGAGCCCCGCCGTCGTGTGCTTGACGAACGCGGTACAGGTGCCGGAGTCGATCCCGTCCGGAACGGCCGCGGCGATCCGATCGGTGACGTCGACGGTGGTACATCGATCGTCGGTGTCGACGGAAAACGTCGTGTGTGCCATAGCCGGAGATTGACGTGTGAACAAAAGACAGTTGGGACCGTTCGTCGAACGGCGCGTTTCGAGGAGGACGGCGGCCGCAAGTGGGCCCGCTCGCTTGAGGGCGGCCTTTGCAGTGCGTGATGGCCTCGATCTATAGCCGATCGACGGCCCACGATGCGCGCTTGCGAACGGTCGGGTTCGGGTCGTCCGCAGCGAGGCGTTCGAGTCGGTCGGCAGCCCGGGTGACTCCTCCGTAGCCGAGTGCCAGACAGGCGTTCGCTCGGACGTGTGCGTGGTCGTCGTCGAGCAACGCGTACAGCTGCTCTCGGGCCGGTTCGACGGCAGTATCCGTCCCGGCAGCGACGCGAGCGATCGTCACCGCCGCGTTGGATCTGGTGGTGGGGTTCTCGCTGTCGAGTGCCGCCGCAACCTGTGGACACGCCTCCTCGACCGCCGAGGGAGTCCGGTGGGCAACGTCGCCAAGACAGCCGATCGCGTTGTTTCTGAGGCTGTCGTCGTCGTGGTCGATCAACGCAACTGCCTCGTCGACGAACGCCAGCGACGGCGCAGTCGCCTCCGATCGCGCGATTCTCCCGAGCGCGGAGAGACAGGGCGTGCCGTGGGTCTCCGGATCGGCTGCAACGGCGTCCGAAAGTACCGGCACCGCCGGTTCGGCCGCTGCCGGATCGGCGATCGACAGCGTTGCAAGCAGCCGAAGGCCGTGGCGATCGTCCCCCTCACGGGCGTCGACGATCGCGACGATCGTGTCGATGTGTTCGACGACGTCGGTCGGTCGCTCGGTTGCAACTGCCTCCAGACACCGGAGCAACTCCCCCGTCGCCGGCGCGTGCTCGTTGTCGGCGGCAAACGAGACGAGTGCGTCGACCGACGGCGCGACGTCGGCAGCCGACTCGGCCGCGAGATCCCCGAGACAGCGTGCGATCTCGGCGTGGAACTCGATCGACGGCTGACCGAGCAACGCGCGAAGTTTCGGGACCGTCGGCAGCCATCGAGAGGGGTCGTCGTCGATCGCCTCCCGGATCGTTCGGACCGCTCGGCGCTGGCGCGCTTGCTCGTCGCTGTCGAGTTGGGCAAGCACCGACGGCACTCTGAACCCGGTAGTGTCGTCACTCCCACCGACTGTCTCCGCCCCATCCCCATTCATTGCACTCGCTATATGTTCGATCGACAGCAAAAGTGTTCTGGCAGCGGTTCGGGGTGGGAACGTGTCTGACAGCGGTTCGGGGTGGGGCGAGGAGACGACAGACGGGAAACGTCGCTATCGAAGCTCGTGACAGAACGGGAGAGACAGCGACGTGTGGCTCAGCGTCGATCGCTCACGCCAGCCACTCCTCTGGTTTCGTATCGTAGTCGACGTCGTCGGCGGCGAGATGGTCGACCTCCTCCCAGGGGACGTCTTCCATCGTGATGGTCTCGCCGTCGTACCGGAGCAGTTTCCCGCGCTCTTCGGGCTCCGGTTCACGATTTCGCCGTTTTGCGACCTCGATGTCGTGGTCGTCGACCTCCTTGACGATCGTCAGGAGGTTCACTGGCCGTCCCCAGAGCTCGAAGACGCGTTGTAGTGTCTCCCTTGCCTGGCCGAGATCGAGCATGACGCCGTTGTACTGGTGGCCAAGCAGGAGTTCGTTGGCGTTGTTGTAGTTGCCGTCGTAGACCGCGATCGTCGGCTTCCCAAAGTTGGTAAACTGGAGCAAGAGCTTCTTTTTGACGTCGTCTGCGGCGTCGCTTGCGACGTGGAACTGGCCGGTCGCCGCCGAGTGTTCGTACGTGAAGTAGTTGTTCGTCGTGATGAACTCCTCCGTAAGGAACTCGTCCAGGAACGTGACGTCGTTGTGACTCTCGCGAACATCATACATTCGGTCCCAGCCTGCGGTGAACTCGACGTCATCGAGTGCCTCGTCGATCGAGGCGTACCGAGCGTCGTCGAACAGGTAGCGGCCGATCCGCTCGAGTTCGTTCTGTGTGACTCGCTTCAGGAACCCACGGTGCTGGCGCTTGACCAGCGAGTAGTGACGGCGGGCCAGCCCCTCGTGTGTGAGGACCTTCCACGGGTAGCGATCGAGATCGATCTCGCCCGCACGAGCCCGTTCGAGCGCCTCGTGATCGACCCATTCGTCGGGCACGTCGTCGAGCGCGTCGAGCGTCTCGGGTGTGATGGTGTCGATCGCGGCCGGCGGCTCGAGCCGATCGAGAACCGCATCGAAGTCGACGACGTCCGTCAAATTCCGCCACGAGATTCCCTCGACGCGGAGCAGACGTTCGAGCACTTCCCGGCGGTTCGTCGTATTCTCGACGTACTCCCAGAGCTCGAAGCCGAGGCTGTAGGGGTTGAGGCCGGGCGAGGCGAGCACCTTCGCCATGTGATCGGCGTAATTTACGAACTCGTCGTCGCCGGCGAAGGCCTCGTCGGCCATCATCAGCGACTCCCAGTAGGCCGCCCACCCCTCGTTCATCACCTTCGTCATCTTCTGGGCGGCGAAGTAGTACGCCTCCGCCCGCATCATATCGAGGATGTCCCGTTGCCATGGCTCCATCTCGACGCCCCGGCCGGCCTCGTCGTCGTACTGTTTGCCGTACTCGCGGACGAACGCCAGGACGTCTTTCTGGGGCTCCTCGGGGAAATTAACCGGCTCGTCCTCGCCTTCGAGTTTCTCGACCCACTCCTCATCGAACACTTCGCCTTTGATTTCATCGGAGAGATCGAGTTCGTCGAGCTTTGCGGCGAGGTCTTCGTCGATCTCGGTCGGTGCCCCCTCGATATCGAGCCGTCGGCTGAACACTCGGTGCTGGTCGATGTTATCCTCCAGCGTGAGACAGTGGTCGATCCACTTTTCGACCTCGGCCCGATCGATATCCGGATCGGACATGTACTCGTCGATCGCTCTCGCGTGGCGTTCGAGCATCGCTGCGGCGTTGACCTGTGCCTCGTCGGCCTGGCCGCGCGTAAAGAGGCCAAACCACTCGTTGTTCGAGAAGAAATCGGAGTGGGCCTCGACGTGGGTAATAACGGCCTTCTGGTCGGCGACCGTATTCGATTCCTGGAGGAAGGCATGGGCGGGGTTGTCGTTGTTGACGATTTCGAAGGCCTTGCCGCCGCTGTACTGGCCCTGTTTTTGCTGTTTATCGTACTGCATCCCCCAGCGCCAGTGTGGGTACCGCGACTGGAAGCCGCCGTAGGCGATGAGTTCGTTCATTTCGTCGTAGTCGACGATCCAGTATTTCACCGCATACGGTTCGAGGCCGAGTTTGACGGCCAGATTTCTCGCTTCTGCGACCGGCGCTTCGAGGTCGGTCGCGATCGTCTGCTTGTGAAACCGGTCTGTTGGAGCGTTCGTGTTACGCATGGGAACCACCGGCAGTCGTGCGTCCGGAGTGCATTGTCTGTGTTCGGTTACTCATCTGTCTCACCCTCGGTCGAGAGGATTTCGTAGATCGCGTCGGTCACGTCTGATTTGTCGTTGACGTAGGCCACCGCAACCTCGTCGTCATCCGTGCCGAAGTGTCGTTCGAGCTCCTCGGCGTGGGTGGCGTTGATCGCGTTGCCACTTGGCTGGGTCTCCACGTAGGCATGGAGGTTCGCCGGGATCTGTTCCATCAGTGGGATCACCCGTTCTTCGGTATCATTGCTCGAGTTCTCGGAGTCACCTGCGGCGAAGACGTACCGGTTCCAGTCGGCCCACGGATACTCCTCTAAGAGCATCTCGGCGAGTTCGTACGCGCTTGAAATCTTCGTCCCACCGCCGCTGCGGATGCCGAAGAACTCGTCGCGTTCGACCTCCCAGGCGTCGGCATCGTGGGCGATGTAGACGAACTCGGCGTTGTCGTACTTCCCCTGGAGATACCAGTCCAGCGGCGTAAACGTTCGTTCGACGAGTTCGCGTTTCTTTTCGCGCATCGAGCCCGAGACGTCGCGGATGTTGACGACGACGACGTTCTTTTCTTTTTCTTCGACGATCTCGGGGAAGCGGTAGCGTTCGTCCTCCCGGCGGAACGGGACGTGTTTGATCCCTTCCCGTCGGATCTGTTGTTGGACGCTCTCTCGATCGACGTTCGCCTCGAGTTCGTCGATCGACGCCCAGGTCGTCAGCTCGTCGTCCGGAATCTTGGTGTAGGCCTCTTCGACCCAGGCCATCGACACCGGAATGCTCTCGCCGCGAGCCCACTCGAAGACGTCACGGGGGCCGAACCCTTCGACCTTGCAGACCTCCGTGAGAAACTCCTCGTCGAAGTCCATTGCGAGTTTGCGCTTGAGCCCCTCTTTGAACATCCGCTCGAAGTCGAGCGTGCTGTCGGGGCCCGATCGCGTGAGGTCGGTAAACGGCCCCTCTTTTTCCTCGACGACTTTCTTTCCTTTCGGGTCGAGGTCGAGGCCGAGTTCCTCGTCGAGTTCCTGGGCGAACTCCTCGGGATCCATCTCGTAATACTCGTGGTCGCCACCCTCCTCACCGGGTTCGTCGCCGTCACCGTCGTCGTCGCCGTCGCCGTCGCCCGGCTGGGGTTGGGGCTGGCCGACCGGCTGGCCGACGTCGGGCGTGTCGCCGTCGCCCTGGCCGACGCCACCCTGGTCGCGCTGGTCGTACTGGAACTCCGGGAGCGAGACGATCTTGACCGGAATCTGTATCTGATCCGGCCGGCTCCCGCCGAGGTCGCCGTATTTGATGAAATCGGCGAGGTCCTCACGGCGCTCTTCGCCGACTTCACGGAATCTGTCGAGATCGTCTCTCAGTCCCATCGTGACACCTCGGTTTGGTCGGGGTTGCTGTCAGTCATCCACACGGAAATTGTCGTTTTGTACGCGATCATTAGTCCCACCTGTAACAGACCTGTCCCATGACGTGTCTGCTGGTTAACTCGGCAGACGCCGGCGAGTAGTCGAACAGTTCCACCATCGTCTCGATCGTGTCCGCCTTGACGGACTCGGTCTGGGTGCCACTCGGCGGGTCGTCCCACTGGCGCGGGTCGAAATCCTCGAACGTGCGTTCGACGTCGTCCCAGTCGTGGCTCTCTAAGACCGTCTTGATCACCGGAATCGCCGTCAGATCCACGTCCTGGACCGAGAAGTCCTCGTCGCGGTGCTCCCAGGCGTGGCGATTTAGCGACGTAATGACCTTCTCCCGCCGGAAGTTCCGGACGCTCTCGCGGGGACGATTGCCGTCGTAATCGCTCTCGGCGAACCGGCCGAGATGCTCGATTTCGAACAGCTTCATCTTCAGCGGATCGGGGTCGATCCGCTCGCCGCGATCGTTGTACAGCGGCTCATCGGTCTCCCAGGCATAGACGTGTTCGACGTACTCGGCGACAGTGTCCTCGTCGACCCGCTTTTCGTGCATGATGGCCTCGATGACGTCGCTCTCCTGTTGGTCGAAGATGTAGTTTTTCACGGGCACTACGCGGTTTTCGAACTCCGATCGTTCGCCGGCCGAGAAGACCGGCGCGTCTGTCATCCCTTCTGCCATCCCGTTTAATACGTCCCGGGGCATGAGGACGTCCTCGACCGGCAGTTCGGAGTGGTGGCGATCCTTGTCGGTTCGCAGCAGTTCCGCTAGCGTGTCCCGCGTGTATGTGACGGGGACACCGTGTTCGCCGTCGTGGCCGTCGTCGTCGAAATCGAACTCGTCCTTCTGGCGACGGCTATCACCCTCCTGGAGATAGCCCTGGTCGTAGATCAGGGCCTTGTCGACGAGATCGAGCCCGTTCGGGAGGTCCTCCTCGTCGAGTCGGGTCACGACGGTGTACAGCGCGGCCGCCTCGATCGCGTGGGGGGCAAACTCCTGTTCGCTCGCCTCGCCGCGGCGGTCTTTGACCGTCACCCGAACCGGCTCACGGATCCGATCGGCGAGTTCGTCGTAGCTCGCTGCCGTCCAGACCTCCGTCTCGTTTGTCAGCTCCCGGCGGATGAGCTCACATTCGAGACTCAAGTTCGTGAGGTAACCAAACTGGTGTTTGTCCAGCCGCCGTTTGAGCGCCTTCAGCGGGTCCATGCCGTTTCGATCCGAGTGCTGGTTCAGTTGCGCCTCCAGATCGGGGTTCGAGATGATCAGCATCTGGGTGTCGACGTCCATCCCAATCCCCTTGTCCAGTTTCACCGACTGTTCGTCGGGGACGTTCAGCAGTTTCTGGAGCAGGTCGGCGTGTTGGGCAGCGTCCTCGACGATCGTGAGCACGCCGTTGCCCTGTGAGAGCACACCGTCGTAGGAGAACGCCTGTGGGTTCTTCCGCCCGCGGGAGTCGAGTTCCTGGAGCATGCCGTGCATCCACGAGCCGACGAGCCGTTCTTTCGGCGGGCCGTCGTCCTCGCTGTGGAGGACGCCAACACCCTGACCGATGTCGACGACGTAGTTCTTGACACGGAGGTGTTTGTCGTCGCTGAGCGCGGAGAACAGGTTCTCTACGCCCTCGCGTCTGTATCGCTCCTCTAAGAACTCGTAGGCCTCCCGGGAGAACGGATCGAGGGCCGCGTCGACGTGGACCGGCACGTGATCGCCGAGGTCGTCGTTGAGATCGGCGAGGATCCGATCGCGCACCTCGTCGGGAAACACCGACAGCGGATGGGCCTGGACCGGGCTTTCATACCAGTGCTGGTCGTCACCGGCCGTCGGATCGCCGCCGTAGCTCAGCCCCCGTTCTTCGGCCTCGGCAGTCGTGACGTTCCACTCGACGGTATACCGACGCCCCTCGGGCGTCTTCGAGTACTCGCGAAGCCCGTTGACGAGACAGCGTTTGAGCTCGGATTTTCCCGTCGCGGTCGGCCCCTCGAACCAGATGATCTTCTCGTCTTTCGCCCGGCCGGCCGCGATCGATCGCAGATCGTCGACGAACCCGTTTAACACCTCGGTGTTGCCGAGAATCGCGTGTTCGCCGTCGTTGTGTGGATCGTCGAAAAAGCGGTATCGCTCCGTTTCTTCGCCTTCCTCGACGACGGTTCGGGTGCCGGCGGCCTCGATCGCCTCCAGCAGGTATTTCGATGCGTGGGAGGCGATCGTCGGGTTCTCGAAGATGCGATCGACGTACGCTGCGAGGCCCATCGGCTCTTCGTAGGTCTCCTCTAACGTGCGGTCGGCCTCGGCGACGTAGTCGGTACCGGTCATGTTAGCTGTCCATCTCGGCTTTGGCGACCTCTGCGCCAGCGAACTCGAGGACTTCTTTCGCGCCGCCTTCGGAGTAGCCCTGTTCGATCAGAGCGTCGATCCACGACGAGCGCTCGTCGTCGTCGAACTCGTTGGCGGAGACCAGTGCCGAGAAGTTGATGTTGTGTTTCTTGTCCTCCCAGAGCTTGCGTTCTAAGGCACGGCGCAGGCGCTCGTTGTCCTGTGGGTTGAACGCTTCACCTTCGCGAGCGCGCCGGGAGACCCAGTTGCTGACCTCCTGGCGGAACGACTCTTTTCGGTCTTCGGGGATGTCGAGTTTCTCTTCGACGCTTCGGAGGAACGTCTCGTCGGGCTCCTGTTCGCGGCCCGTGAGCTCGTCTTCGATCGTGTCGTCGTCGATGTAAGCCATGACGTGGTCCATGTACTTTTCGCCCTGGCGTTGGATCTCGTCGATGTCGTAGGCCAGTGCGTGGCGGACGTCCTCGATCGCCCGCTCGCGGTACTCCTCGCGGACGGTTTCTAAGTAGCGGTAGTACTTCTCGAAGTTGTCCTCGGGGATCGAGCCGTGGTGTTCTAGATTTTCCTCGAAGAAGTTGAACACCGTCAGCGGCGAGAGGAAGCCACGCTGTCGGTGTTTCGAGTCCATGATCGCCTCGGCGATCTCGTCGCCGATAAACCGCGGCGAGATGCCGACCATCCCTTCGCCGATCTCGGCTTTCGCGGCGGCCTCGTCGCGGAGCTTCTTGATGTCGATGTCGTCTCCCTCGTCGATCTCGCCGTTGTACGCTTTTGCCTTCGAGAGCAGATCGACGGTTCCCGTATCGGGCTCCTCGATCCGCGTGAGGACGCCGAACAGCCCCGCCATCTCCAAGGTGTGTGGCTCGACGTTGATGTCCGGAACGTCGGCGTTGCGAAGCATCTTCTGGTAGATCTGGGACTCGTCTTCGTAGGACAGGACGTACGGGAAGTCGATCCGCTTGGTCCGATCGTTAAAGGCCTCCATCTTCTCGTCGCCCTTCTTGTCCTTGTACTCGGGCATGTTGGTGCGGCCGACGATCACCTGGTCGATGTCGATCCGAGGGTTGTTCTTGGGCTTGATCGTCTGTTCCTGGGTTGCATGCAGGAAGTCATAGAGGAACTCCCGCTGGAGTTTGAGCAGTTCCTCCCCGGAGAAGATGCCGCGGTTTGCGTTACAGAACGCACCCGAGTAGTCGAACGCACGCGGGTCGGACTCGCCGTAGACGGCGATTTTCGAGTAGTTGACGTCGCCGGTGAGTTCGGTCTCGTCTTGGTTTTTCTTGTCCTTGGGCTCGAAGGTCTCAAGCCCCTGGCGTTTGTTCTCGTCGGCGACAAAGCGGATGATCTCGACGTGGTTCTCTAAGACCTGCTGGAGGTCGTCGTCGTAGTAGGCGAGTAGCCGATCCATGTAGAACTCGCTTTCGGGATCGAGCGCCTGTTCGTTTTGAATCGTATACGGTGCGTCTAGCCGCTCGTTGAGATCGTCGATCACCCGCTGGCGCTGTTCTAAGGGGAGCAAGACGATCGGGTCCTGGTTCATCGGCGACCTCACCGTGTCGTCGGCCGGATCCTGATCGGTGATGACGTCACAGAGGTTCGTCCACTTGAACGTATACATCCGCCCCTCCTCGCGGAGCGTGTAGTCCTCGAAGTAGTAGCGAACCTGTTTGTCGAAGTGGGACTTCCCGGAGCCGACCGGTCCGAGCAAGAGTTTGATTCGTCGTTCGGGACCGAGTCGGCGGGCACCCGACTTGACTTTGTTCACGAACTCGTGGATCGACTGGTGGATAACCTTCCCGTAGAAGGTGTTCTCGCCGTCGTTCAACGGGTCCTCGCTTGCGAGCTGGTACTCGACCATTCCTTCGGTCTCGTCGTAGGTTGTCCCGTAGTAATCGAACATATCCGCGACCCGCTGGTGGGCGTTGCGGGCAACCTTCGGGTCCTCGTACACTGCTTGTAAGTACCAGTCGAAAGACTTGGTCTCCCGCAAGTCTGCGGGAATCGATTCCTTGTAATCCGTACTGAGCTTCTTGAGCGTCTCGATGTCACCGGTCATGGTATCATTGCTGGTTGGGTATTCCCCCGTCTTCGATCGGCACCTGGTCGAGTTGCGGGGATACTGTTGACGTCGACCGACCGTCGTGTGGTCGGGTCCGCGACCCGCCACGGCACGGTTCGGGGATGCGTATGCCATCTACTCGTATGCCACGCACTCACTTGATCACAGGCGGAGGCTCTCGGAGAGCGCAAACCTATCGGGGCGGCGATATGTCGTGTCATTTGTGAGTGTGTCCCACGTTGTCTGGCCGGAACCGTCCTATCGATGCGCCGGGGACAGGCGAGATAGGGCGATCAGTCCGGCGATCGGATACCGATAGTATTTAATGAGTGAGTAATCCAAGTACTTAGTCTTAACCCCAAAAGATATTTATCAGAACTTCATTCCAGCCAAATATTGCCAGAATCGAAGACTGTCATTCGGTGACGTGCCCCATGTCCGGGCGAGATCAGTATAAGGTGCGTGCTTGCAGCTGCCTGTGTCGCTCGCGCGCAGCCGATCGATCACACCGCGCAGGCCAGCCGTTCCGGTCGGCGTCAACTGGACCCGTCACTCCCGGGTCGTCGACGACGATGCTTTAGGCCGGAGCGTCGTACTAACGTACATGACGGGACTTGGTGCCCTCCCAGAGAGCTGGACGGTCTGGAGCGACGAGGACGACGGCCGAGCGGTGCTTGCGTACCGACCGGACGTCTTCGACGGCGAGGGGTTTCCGCCGGCCTGTCTCCCGACGCTGTATATCACCCACGGCAAACGGACTCGCCGTCCCGGAACCAATCCGACCAGCCGAACCTCCGCCGACGACTGGTTTGTCACGTTCTATCTCGAACCCGACGTCACGCTCCCAGACCAGCCCCGATTCGAGAGCCGATCGGCCGCCGTGACGTATGCGATCGACCTCGCCGAGCAGTTCGCCGACGGTGAGATCGATTACCGGGAGCTGTATCAGGTGCCACGAGACAGCTACTTCGATCGGCTCGACGAGTTGACCGGACAGGACGACGATCGAACCCACTGACCGGGCAGGACGACGATCGAACCCACTACCTACCCAGCACACAGCCCGGACCCACTACCTACCCAGCACACAGCCCGGACCCACTATCCACCCAGCACACGGTCCGGACCCACTATCCACCCAGCACACGGTCCGGACCCACTATCCACCCAGCACACGGTCCGGACCCACTGCTCGCCCGATCGGCCACCCTCCAGTCGAGATCGGTGATGGCGGAGATCGACCAGACGGCCAGAACGGTCACTCGAAGCTGATGTGGACCGTCGTTCCCCGATCGTCCGTCTCGAAGTCCAGGGTCCCATCCGAGTAGTCGACGATCCGATCGGCGATCCAGAGCCCGGCACCGCTCCCGTGTCGAAGCGCGGTCTCGCCGTGGCGTTCGAGCACGTCGACCTCCATCGGATCGATACCGGGACCGGTGTCCGCGATCGTGAGGACGGGGCCGGCGTCGGTCGATCGGATCGACACCGTCACCTGCGGCTCGGCGTCGTCGCCACAGTCGGCTACAGCGCCGTCCCGGGACCGACCGTTTTCTCCCCCATCACGAGCATCCTCGCGGTCACTGGAGCGGGCGGAACCGTGTTCGACGGCGTTTTCGATCAACTGGCGAAGCGCCGTTTCGAGCCGTGGGTGGGCCGTCACCGTCGCCGTCGTCCGAAAGTCGGTCTCGATCGCGGCCGCCGGATACGCGCGCTCTACTGCCGCGATCGCGTTCTTGGCCGCAGTGTCCAGTGCCGTCTGCGTTTGCTCGCCGCGCTGGGCTACGACCGCCCGCATTTCGTGGGCGTGTTCTGCCGTCGATTCGAGATCCCTGCTCTTGCGAAGAATCGTCTCCGCAGCCCCTGCTGGCTCCCCCTCACACCCGGCTGCGATCCTGGTCGCGTGGCCCTGGATGACGGTGAGATCGTTCCGGATATTGTGTCTGAGAATCCGTGCCAGCACCTGATCGAGGACCTCGAGTTCCTGTCTTCGATCGACCAGCTCGATCGCCGTTTCGAGGTTTGCAGCGAGGATCTCGACGAGATTCCGTTCGGTCTGACTGAAATTCGACACCAGCCGGGAGCCGGTCGCGAGCACGCCGTACTCTCCGATCGGTACGATGATTTCCGACGCGACGGCACTTTCGGCGTTGTACGCATCCGGATCGGCACCGACGTCGTCGACGATGCGCGTCTCTCCGCTCTGGAACACGTCCCAGACGATTCCCTCGCCCCGTCGAATCGTCGGAATCTCGTCGAACAGCGCCACCGATCCCGTCGTCGACGCCACAGGGACGAGCGCGCCCTCGCTGGCATCGTACGTCCAGATCGTCGAGAGCGGAAAGTCGAGCACTGTCGAGAGATGCTTGACGGTCGCATCGGCGACGTCCTGGTGGGTCTCGGCGGCGACGGCCGCCCGTGTGGTCTCCTGGATGCGTTCGAGACCGCGCTCGCGGGTCGCCCGATCGAGAGCCGTCTCGATCAGTGTCGAGAGCAGCCCCAGAAAGTAGTGATCGCTCGTATCGAACGCATCGGTCGCGGGAGCGCCGATCGCGAAGACGCCGTGGTGGCCAAGCGGCACAACGACGACGGAATCGATCGGCCGCTCGCTGGCGTCCAGTCGGCGCTCGAACGCTGCCGTCTCCTCGATCGTCTTCGACTGGCCCGTCCGGTAGGCCAGCCAAACGGCGCTCCCCCGATCGTCGTACGCCGTCGGCTCGCCGTCAGCAAGCGACTCGGTCATCGCGACCGGGAGGAGGGCATCTACAGCCCGATCGTGGAGCGACACCTCGGCAAACGAGAGATCAAGGATGGTCTCGGCGGCGTCGACGGCCCGGTCACAGATCACCTCTCGCTCCTGTGCCGCGAGGAGATCCTGTGTGGCCGCGGACAGCTGTTCGAGCTTTCGCTGACGCGTCTTGGCTGCAGTGACGTCGACGTAGAGCCCGAACAGCTCGGTCCGATCGGTCGGCGAGTCGACGACCGCCGATCGGAAGAGGAAATCGCCGGCCCCGTCGACCGTCTCGCGCCGGAGCTCCCTGTTCAGCCGTCCGTCCCCACCGACGTGTCGTTCGGTGTGGGCCGTCTCACCGACCGGTGGCTCCGACCCCGGCTGGCACAGTGCATCGAGCGGGCGTCCAACGATCGGCTCCGCGTCGTCGCCGAAGGTGGTCTCGAACGCTTCGTTGACCCGCTTGACGATCGGCTCGCTGTCCTCGTAGACGACGTGTGCGATCGGCTCCGGGAGCGTCTCGAACATCGTCTCGAACCGATCGCGCTCCTCGCGGAGCCGGGCTTCGGTCCGTTTCTCGCGACAGACGGCAGCCAGTTTCTCACCCAGCGGTTCGAGTGCAGCCAGCAGCTCGTCGTCGAACGGCCCGCCGTCGGTCACGAGGACCAGGGCACCGAACTCCGACAGCGCCACGACGTGTGCGGTCTCGCCGTCGAGCGTGAGAGACAACGGGAGCACCTCCTCGATCGGTGACTCCCGATCCGCGAGGTGGTCCCGGGTTCGGCAACGCACGTCGCGTGTGGCCGACGCCGATGGGAGCACCACGATCGGTTCGGAGGCGAATTCGTCCTCACAGCCAGACTGCCACTCCAGTATCGCCCCTGCTGTACAGCCGAGTTCCTGGAGGAACGCCGAAAGCGCGTTTTGTGCCGTCGTCCGGAGATCCGCCTTGGACTCGATCGCGAGCGAAATTTCGTACAGCTGCTCGAGTCGATCGTTATCCCCCGTCATACTCCCCCACGGCGTACAGCTGTCCGGTTGAACTGGCTCGCGTACAGCACAGCAGTTGCTGGGAGCCTTCTCCCGGGTGCCCCATTATCCCCTGGCTATCGGCCGAGTCGTCGGTGCGTTTGCCCCTCATGATACCTTCCGAGTGGATCCGAACGAACGGCGGTCGAATGTGACATGACAGAGACACGGCCTCGCTCCCGACAGCGGTCCGATCGGTACTCGTTGAATCGCCGTTTGCTTCTCTCTACCAGTAACTATCCATCAACCTAATAAATATTTCCGGCCAGTCTGTCTCTGTGATGTCACTGCCGCCGGCTCTCTCATCCGCAACTCGAGGAGCCGACTGCGAAGCGAAAACACGCCGGGCGATCGGCGAAGGGGGTCACAGGAGACGACCGACGTGAGGCTTAACCGCCGCCGGGACGAACGGCTTCGTATGTCGACCGTTACGCTCGTCGGGACCCGGCTGGCCGAACCGGGAACCGAGTTCGTCTATCACGGGGAGGCAGACGGCTGTGCCGGCTGTCCGTACCGTAGCCAGTGTCTGAATCTGGAGCCCGACGCCAGATACCGCATCACGGCCGTCCGTGAGAACGCCCAGACACTCGACTGTGCCATGCACGACGGCGGCGTCAGGGCAGTCGAAGTCGAACCGGTCTCCGTCGAGGCGACCGTTCCCTCGAAAGGTGCCTTCGCCGGCAGCAAGACCACGCTGCTTGGCCCCTGTCCCTACATCGACTGTCCCAGCCACGAGTACTGCGAGCCCGACGGGCTCGATTTCGAGACGGAGTACCGAATCCGGCAGAACATCGGCGACCCACCACACGACGTCTGTCATCTCGATCGATCGCTCGAACTGGTCGAACTCGATCCTGACGGGTAGTACTTCCTCCTGTGGTACCTCGCGAGCGAACCCCTTGCCGATCGGTTCCAGTCGCGAGAGAACCTCGCGACGAACCACGCGTCGACCGGCGACGGCTGGTGTCTCCGGACCGAACCACGGATCGATCGCCAAAACGGACCGACGACGACCGATCGCCGACCAGTGTGGCGCGAGTGATTGTTACGACTGGTGTCGATGGATCGACGAGCATAGATACCCCTGTTCGTCGGAATCGTCCCTGCACGCTAGACGGCTGTTGAACTGCGGATACGTCGATTAGAGCCGCCCCTCCCTCGCTGGCGATCTCGGACGCCGACGATTATGATTTCCCATAGGCTGAGTCCTGGGTTTCGGTGTACCGGACGACAAGGTACGCGATGACAAGTCCGATGAGAAGAATGCTGAACGCACCAGCACCAGTCAGTGCATCACTAGTTGTCTCGAACTCATCAATCCGGAAGCTGATTATTTCGCGGGCGATCGCGATGATCGCAGCACCGATCACAATCCGCACGACCGGTTCGTCACGAGCGTAGGCAATCAGCGTTCGGTGAACCTCAACAATAATTAACAACAAGAGGACGGTATCCAGGAGTTGGACGACGGCAACTGGGTCGGTAAACTCTCCAGTTGTTATGAGATTCCAGAGGCCGAGCAACAGATCAAACACGCCAATAAGAAATAACAGAAGTGTAAAGTAAGCAACCGTAAGCACAAGCCAGCGCATTGCCAAAACCGAGGGTTCTGTAACCCGTGGTAAATCTATATCTTCCACCGGATAATCACGTTGTGCGCTGATATAGTATGTATATTCGCACCCTACAACGAGGCGTCCACGATTTACGGCACGTATCGTGCACTGAATTATGACTGTGGACAATTATCTCCCTGACTTTCACCACTACCTGTACTTGGGCAAAGGGTTGTAGGCGTAGGATGGTGAAACAGGAGGACGATGACGAAAATTGCATTCGCCTGCGTTGGCAACGCTGGCCGGAGCCAGATGGCGACAGCGTTCGCCGAAAGAGAGCGTGACCGTCGTGGGCTCAATACTGACATCGTTACCGGAGGAACCGACCCTGCTGAACGTATCCACGATGACGTTATCGAGGCACTCCACGCTGAAGGAGTCGACATCAGCGACCGCTCCCCACGCCGAATTACCGAAGAGGACGTAGCGGATGCGGAGTACATCGTGACGATGGGCTGCTCGGTCGATCAATTCCGACCCGATGAGTGGGAGGGTGAACACCACGCCTGGTCACTGGAAGCGTCCGAGACACGGGAGCAACGTGATGAGATCGAGCAACGAGTCATTACCCTGTTCGACGAGGTTGAGGATCGAAACGCCGCGTAGCGTGGGTTTCAGATCCAAAGAGTTTCAGATCCAAACATGGCGCTGTGTGTCACCTCACCGTCCCAGGACTGACCCCGCAGCGGCGTTTTTCCACCGGCTCACTAAAAACACAATCTCGGCGAGACAGAGTTTCCCGTCGATGCTGGCAGGTATCTGACTGCCCTCGCTCGCCACGAATTGATCGGTCAGCTCGACGACGGACACGAATCCGTATTACACATTCGAGACCGGTAACGGATTCCACCCAACCGATCGATCGGTTGGCTACGCAACTGGCGACTAGTTCGAGGCCGATCGATCGGTAATCTCGTCGTCGAGCCAGCTGTCAGCCCAGCACTCGATTTCTCCGAAGACCGGTTCGAGTGACTCTCCTTTTGCCGTGAGGCTGTAGTAGGTCGCGATCGGCGCGTCCTCTTCGAGCCGGCGTTCGACAAATCCCATTTCGCCAAGGTCGTCTAAGACACGCGAGAGTGTGCGTGCGTTCGCACCAGTCGCTCGTTTGAGTTCGTTGAATCGGTGTTCACCGTCGAGGAGGGTGTGCAAGACGGCGAGTCGCCACTGGGAGCCAATCTGTTCGAGCGATTCGATCACTGGGCAGGCCTCGGCGTTTTGCTCACGGGTCTCGGCGTCTGACTGCGCTTGGGGCATCGGTACGACCACGTTGGGCGTCGATCGGTATAGCAGTTCGGTGTCGAACCAGCTAACAGAACGTTAGCAGATTGGTAGCCCGACGCGGCCTCGGACGAGTGGCCAGCTATCGGAACACTCACGGGCCGCTAGACTTTACTCCAGCGGGTCCCTGGATCGATACAACTGATGGCAATACTCGAAGTGGAGTCCCTCCGCAAAGAGTATGGAGGGTTCGTCGCCGTCGAGGGAAGTACGTTCTCGATCGAGCGCGGCGAGGTGTTCGGCGTCGTGGGGCCAAACGGGGCGGGGAAGACGACCACGTTGAAGATGATCGCGGGGCTCGTCGAGCCGACGGACGGAACGGCGGTCGTCGCCGGTCACACGCCCGGCGAGCCGGCGATGCAGCGACAGCTTGGATTTCTCCCCGAAGAGTCGCCGCTGTACGAGGAGATGACCCCCGTCGACTATCTGTCCTTTTTCGCCGATCTCTACGACGTCCCCAGGGACGTCGCAGCCGACCGGATCACCGACTCCCTCGACCGGCTCGAACTGAGCCACCGCGATCGACAGCTTGGCAACATGTCGAAGGGGATGAAACGGAAGGTCGCGATCGCCCGGGCGCTAGTCAACGACCCCGACGTGCTCATTTTCGACGAGCCGGCCTCGGGACTGGATCCGCTGACGACGAACTACATCATCGAGTTCACCGAGGAACTGGCCACAGACGGGAAGACGATCGTCTTCAGCGCACACAACCTCTTTCACGTCGAGAGCATCTGCGATCGGGTCGTCATCATGAACGACGGACAGATCATCGCCCGGGGCTCGATCGAGGAGATACGCGACGCCCACGGCGGTACCGAGTACCACGTCTACGCGACGGTAAACGGCGGGGACGGTATCGAGGAGAACGGCCAGTACAAGCACGTCGTCGAGGAGATGGCTACCGTCGAGACCATCCGTCAGCGGGTCGAGGCCGACGGCGGCCGGGTCATCGATATCCAGACGGAGACGCCGACGCTCGAGGAAATCTTCCTCGAGGTCGCCGGCGACGGCGGGGAGGAGGCCGCGTGAACACGCCGACCACGACCGACGACGATCGGACGGGGCGCGCCCAGTGGCTCCGCGCCGCGGCGTCCCGAACCGGGCGGATCGCCCGCTGGGAGGTCTCCCGGAGTCTCGGAACCGCCGATCGGAAGACGGTCGCGGTCCTCGTGGCGGTGCTGATCGTCGTCGGTGTCGTCGGAATCGCGGTCGCCGACGACGGTGTCGGACTGGAGGAGGAGATCTACGTCGTCGGCGTCGACGAGGCGAGTCCGTACTACGACGTCGCAGTCGAAAGCGAGCAGTTCAGACCGCTTTCCAGCGAAGACGTGCTCATCGAGAGCGACGCGGCTGACGCGAACGTCGACGTTGTCGTCACCGAACACGAACCGATCGAAAGCGACATGCGGGCCCAGTCGACGACGCGGGTCGAACTCACGGCCTACGGCGAGACCGGCGACGCCGCGGCCAACGCCTTTCGCGACGCGATCGAAGCGTACAACGAGGCGCTGATGGCCCAGGAAGACGACGTCGCCGCTGCCTACCCGGTCGAAGTGACGATCGAGTATCGTGAGCGGGCCGGGACTGCGGGCGATCGCGAGCCGGACGATGGGAGCGACGCGGACGACAGCCCATCGGCGGCGAGCGACTCGGCCAACGAGACGTCGGACGACGACGGCCCGATCGACGATCCCGATAGCGGAGATGGGGCGGCTCCCGGTGCTGACGACGGTCTCGATAGCGGAGATGGGGCGACACCTGGCGCTGACGACGGTCCCGATAGTGGAGACGGGGCGGCTCCCGGCAGTGATGACGAGGCCGGTGGGGAAGCTCCCGGCGGTGACGACCATGGAGACGACGGCGACACGGACACCGATGGCGCCACACAGGGGTCGGCGATCGACGATGAGGCGATCGACGGTCCGGAGTCGGGACCGCCGGGCACAATCTCGCCGCCGTTCCCCTTCGAGTCGCTCATTCTGGCGTTCCTGTTCGTCGTCCCGATGAACTTCATCATTCAGGCCTACGGGAGCACGATCATGGACGAACGCATCAAACGCCGGGGTGAGCTGTTGCTCGTCTCACCGGCCTCACCCGCCGAAATCGTTGCAGGGAAGACCCTGCCCTACTTCTGTGGACTCCTCGCGGTCGCCGTCGGAATCGCCCTTGCGGTCGGTGGCGGGCCACTGTCGATCGCAGCGGCGACCCCGATCGCCCTCCTCTTTCTTGGCTCGACGTTCGCCGGGGCGATGCTCGCTCGATCGTTCAAAGAGCTTACGTTCGTCACGGTGACGATCAGCGTCTTCCTGACGACCTACACGTTCATCCCGGCGATCTTTACCGACGTCAACCCGATCGCGCTCATCTCCCCGCTGACGCTGGTCGTGATGGACCTCCAGGGGGAGTCCGCTCGCCTCGGCGAGTACCTGTTCTCGACTGGCCCGTTCTACCTCAGTGCGGCCGTCCTCTTCGTCCTCGGCATCGGGCTCTACCGCGAGGAGGATATGTTCGACCAGAAGCCGATCTCCGAAAAACTCGTCGACGCGATCGCCAGTCGGATCACCGGCTACCGCAGCATCCCGCTTCTCTCGATCCTGTTTATTCCCTTCGTCTTTACGGCGCAGTTGCTCGCCGTTGCCCTCCTGTTTGCCGTCCCCGAACAGCTCGCGTTGCCAGTGATTTTCGTCCTCGCCGCGGCGATCGAAGAGGCCGCAAAGAGCGTCCACGTCTACGCCGGCTTCGCCCGCTCGCGGTTCGAGGCGACGCTGCGAAACGGCGTCGTGTTGGGTGTCCTGTCGGGTACGGGCTTTTTCATCGGCGAGAAGTTCACCCACGTCGCCCAGTTCGTCGGCCTGCCGGACCTGACGGTCGGGCTGGCGGCGTTTGGCCCTGCGCTGTCGAGCAATCCACTCGTAGTCCTCGCGCTCTTTCTCGCACCGCTTTTCCTGCACGTCCTCACCGCAATCATCACGGCGATTGCGGCGACCCGCGGCGAGAACGTGTACGCGATCGGCTTTTTCCTGGCGACGCTCGTCCACGCCGGCTACAACCTCGGGGTGATCAGTCTTGCCGGCTGATCGGGAGTCGGAGCGATCGACCGAGCCACGCGGGCCGAACCCGCCACCGGAGGCATCGGCTCGCCCGTCGCGTCGTGCGCGAGTGGCCGTCGGCCGCCGGGAGCTTCGATCGCTGCGATCGGAGAAGACGATCCTGCTCGCCGTGGCCATCCAGCTGTTTATCGCGGCCTTTTCGTCGTTTCTCGTCGTCGGACTCGTCTCGCTGTACGATCCGGGCGCGGTCGACGGCTACCAGACTGACGTCGCGGTCACGGGCGAGGATCCCGAGACGCTGCTCGCCGCCACCGAACGACGGGACGGAATCCGATCGACACAGTACGAGGATCGCGACGCCGCCAATCAGGCCTTCGGGATGGGGGAGGTAGACGCCGTCTTCGAGGCGACCAGGGGTGAGGAGGGACAGCTCCAGGTCGCCGTCACCGCACCCGAAACGGGGCTGGAGACGACCCTCGTCGTCGTCCAGCTTCGGGAGACGCTCGAAGCCGTCGAGCGGACGGAACGCCAGGCCAACGCCGATCGGCTCGCCGAACAGCCACTCGATCTGCCCGAGCCGGACGAGACGAGTCCGTACCTCGCCTTTACCTACACCGTATTGGTCCCGCTGTTGCTCTTTTTGCCGGTGTTCATCAGCGGCTCGATCGTCCTCGATTCCCTGATCGAAGAGCGCCAGCGGGGAACGCTCGCGCTGTTGCGCGTCGCGCCGCTGTCGCTTGCGGATATCGTCGATGCGAAACTCGTCACGATCGCGGCGATCGCACCCCTGCAGGCGATCGTCTGGCTCGCCGTGCTCGCGGGTAACGGCACGGCGATCGCCATGCCGGCCGCCCTGATCGTCCTGGTCGGGGCGCTGTCGGGTATCGTCGTCTCGCTTGGAACGATCATCGCACTGGCAACCCCGGACCGACGACAGGCACAGCTGCTCTACTCGGTGACGATCGTCGGCGGGCTGGTGCTTGCAGCCCTCCTGCCCGAGCATCCGGCGAACACGGTCGCGAAGTTCGCGATGGGGTCAGCGACGACCACGAGCTGGCTGCTCGTCGGGAGCTACGGTCTGCTTGCCGCCGTGGCGTTCGTCGCGGTCAGAACGAGCGTCAGGGTGCTCGAACCCGAGTCGCTGTAGGGGTCAAAAGACGGGGTCGAGAGACGGCACCCATGCCGTCTCGGGATCGTCGGGAGGGGGTGACGGAAGCCGAGTTGGCGACGATCGGGTCGGTCCCGGCTGCCCACGCGTTCGACCGGTTCCATGCCGGGTTCGGGTCCTGGCAGGCACGTACTGTTTTTTTCGGTGGCCGCTGTAGCATCCTGCGATGGAGTATACGACACTCGGCGGGACGGGAATGGAGGTCAGCCGCCTCTGTCTTGGCTGTATGAGCTTCGGATCGAGCGACTGGCGCGAGTGGGTCTTGGAGGATGAAGAAAGCAAACGGATCATCGATCGAGCGATCGATCTCGGGATCAACTTCTTCGACACGGCGAACATGTACTCCAACGGCGAGTCGGAACGGATTCTGGGGGCGGCCTTAGAGGGCTATCGCGAGGAGTCGGTCGTCGCCACCAAGGGCTACTTCCAGCTGCGCGAGGACGACCCGAACTCGGGTGGGCTCTCCCGGAAAGCGATCGAACAGGAGCTTACAGCCAGTCGCGAGCGACTGGGAATGGAGACGATCGATCTCTACCAGATTCACCGCTGGGACGACGACACCCCGATCGAGACGACCCTGCGGGCGCTGGACGATGCCGTGCGGCGTGGCCACGTTCGCTATCTCGGTGCGTCCTCGATGTGGGCCCACCAGTTCGCCGAATCGCTGTATACGAGCGATCGGCTCGGACTCGATCGGTTCGCGACGATGCAAAACCACTACAACCTGGTCTATCGCGAGGAAGAACGCGAGATGGTGCCTCTCTGTGCGAAAGAGGGTGTTGGCGTGCTCCCGTGGTCGCCACTGGCGAGGGGATATCTCACGCGTCCCCACGAAGAGATCGACGCGACGACACGGGGTGAGACGGAAGAACACATGTACGACCACCCATACCGGGAGGGTGGCGGTCGGGAGATCAACGAGCGGGTGGCCAAACTGGCCGCCGAGAAGGGGCTGACCATGGCACAGATCGCTCTGGCGTGGCTCCTCCACAAGGAGTGGGTCGACGCCCCGATTATCGGCACCACGAGCGTCGAACACTTAGAACAGGCCGTCGCCGCGATCGACGTCTCGCTGTCGGCCTCAGAGCTCGCGTATCTGGAGGAGCCCTACGAGCCGGTGCCAGTGTCGGGCCACGACGACTGATACGGATTAGTGTCCGTCAGCGTGTCATAGACGGCCTCTCGTATTCGTCGAAGTGATAGATACAGACGAAGGGGCCAACACGACGAGCTGTGATTTGTCCTCTAACTGGCAGGAGACCTGTGCAAGAATTAAAGGATGAGTTCAGATGTGCTGTAGGTCAGTTGAAGATCTCCGCAAGCGGCGGAACAACCTGACGCTTGCGAGACAAAACGCCGGGCAAGATTGACTCCCGGTCCGCGAACGAAGTATCAAGTGCATCTTCTACCGTGTCCACATGGTCGCCGGCGATGAGGGCGGTGGATTCCTCCTCAAGCACGTCCGTGATAAGCAACAGAAACACGGCGTAGTCCCGCTCTGAGACGAGTTCGCTCATCGCGGTGAGTATAGCATCCCGCTGATCCAACACCGCCTGCCGCTCTACGGTTTCAATCTGTCCGATGCCGACAGACTCCGATCCGAACGTGAATTCTTTGAAGTCACTCAGCACCATCTCTCGCGGCTGTTTCTCCCCGAGTTTGCTTTTTTGTTGCAGTAACTCTTTCCCATACTCCTCGTAATCCACACCGGCAGTCTCCGACAGTCGCTCGGCTATGCTCCAATCCGTGTCGGTGGTAGTCGGGGATCGGAGCACGAGCGTATCGCTCAACAGACCGCTGAGCAGCAGGCCGGCGGTCTCGGTATCGATCGCCTCGTCCGCTTCGTCGTACAGGTGCGTGAGGATGGTGGCGGTAGATCCAACTGGTTCGTTGCGGAAAAAGATGGGTTCGCTGGTCTCTATGTCTCCGATTCGGTGGTGGTCCACGACCTCCACGATCTCCGCATCCCGCACACCGAGTACGGCCTGACTGGACTCATTATGATCAACAAGGATCAGACGGTCCGCTGTTGCATCCTCGACGAGAGTGGGAGTCTCGACGTCCCAGCGGTCAAGGACGAACCGGGTCTCCGGATTTATGTTACCAGCCCGTGCCGGGATGACATCTGCTCCCTGCGCTTGCTTCAACCGTGCATATGCGAGGGCAGAGCAGATGCTGTCAGTGTCCGGCTGTTGATGACCGATAACGTAGATTGGGTGTCCCATACCACCTACTCGCACTATGAATTGAAAATTGTATGCCGTTCTGCACCGACGGATAGCTCGTCTTTTCTTCCTATAGTTACGTCACTGAACAACCGCTGCCCTGTTGAATATGCGCGCTGTATCTTGCACGCCACTACAAACAGTATCTGCAATTGGTAGGAATCTAAGTGATCAGTTCGCAAACGCTATCCAACAGCCTATTGGGCAACGTTTCTGGTGAAAACAATCCCCATGTGACGGAGAGCAATCCGTCTGGGGGCGATCGAAAAACGGGTTGCAACCGCGAAAAGAGCGGGGCAGCCGTGTTCAGTCGTCCGAGACCGCACCAGCCGGGTTCTCGATCGAGTCGACCGCGACCGACCCGGTGAGTTCCGTGTATGGGTACGGCATCCCGACGTCTTCCTCGTCGAAGCGAAGCTTGACAGCCTCCACGAATGTGGTTTTGACACCGCCAGCACCGGTTTCGGACGGATCGATCCAGAGCCGTCCGTTGAGAACGACTGCCGAGTCCTCGAGCCCAGTAACGGGGGCGGTCGGGGCTGGGTCGTCGAGCACGCCCTCGATCGCACTGCCCTCTTCGAGGATGATCGATCGAGCGTGTTCGATGTCGGCCTCGTACTCGATCCCGAAGTCGAAGGAGACACGACGCGTGTCGTTGGCGACAGGATTTTTCACGACCGAACCCGCGAGATCACCGTTCGGAACCGTGAGCTGTTCGTTGTCGAACGTATCGAGTTTCGTCACCCGGAGGTCGATATCGCGAACGATACCACCGTTACCGTTCCACTCGATGTAATCGCCGACCTCGAACGGTTTGTCTTTGATGATGAATATCCCTGCGACGAAGTTCTCGATGATATCGCTTGCAGCGAAGGCAAGCCCCAATGCGAGCGCCGCAGCGATCGTCGCGAAGGCTGCGAGAATCGTCGGGAAGTCAGCGACGGTCGCGGCGATCCCTATCGCGCCAAAAAACGCAATTGCGACGGCAATACTGGAGCCCAGACTAACGACGGCCGAAGGGAAATCACGTGCGTCGAGTGCCTGTTTCGTCAGCCGGACGAGAACAGATTTCCCGATCTGGTAGAGCAGGACGAACGCCACGACAAACGTGAGGACGGTAATTCCAAACGAGACGAGTACGTCGGAGTATGTCGAAAGAGTGCCCACCGTACCGGTCGGAACTCCATGGAGTGCTGTTGCTGAAGCCACAGACATACCAGTCACTGTCAAAATATAAAACTATGGATACTTCACCTGACATCAACCAGGGACTTGAGCTGGTCGATACAACATTTGCCATTTCGAAACCAATACTGGTTTCTGACAAACCGAATTGGGGGAAAGAGTAATTAGAGTTCATTTACAACCGATCAAATGTCGACGACCGTACCGCCCGACGGTTCCCGGTTTCACCGACAGCGAGGACATCCCAGGACAATGCCACCAACGATATTCGATCGATCACCGGTCGAGCAACCGAGCGAGCAGTCGACCGACGACACACGAACCGACAGAACGGAGACCACGACCTGTCCCGAGTGCGACGGCCACGTCGTCGTCCGGGGCGACCAGACCCACTGTGAGGACTGTGGCCTCGTCGTCGACGAGGACCGCATCGACCGCGGCCCGGAGTGGCGGGCGTTCGACGCCGCCGAGCGAGACGAGAAATCCCGCGTCGGCTCTCCCACGACGACGATGATGCACGATCGCGGCCTCTCGACGACGATCGACTGGCGCGACAAAGACGGCTACGGCGGGACACTCTCCAACCGGAAGCGCCGACAGTTCCAGCGGCTGCGGACCTGGGACGAACGGTTTCGCACGCGTGATTCGAGCGATCGGAACCTGAAACACGCCCTGGGCGAACTCGAGCGGATGGGCGCTGCTCTCGACGTGCCCGACTCCGCCGAGGAGACTGCAAGCGTCATCTACCGGCGCGCACTCGAAGACGGGCTGTTACCGGGACGATCGATCGAGGGGATGGCGACGGCAGCCCTCCACGCGGCAATCCGGCAGGCGGGCGTTCCCCGATCGCTCGAAGAACTCGCGACCGTCAGCCGGATCGACTATCTGGAGGCCGCCCGCTCCTACCGGTATCTCGTCAGAGAACTCGAACTGCCGATGGCACCACCCGACCCGTTAGAGTACGTTCCCCGATACGCCTCGACGCTCGGCCTCTCGAACGAGACGGAACGGCGTGCACACGAACTTCTCAAGTCGGGGATGGAGGCGGGACTGCACAGCGGCAAACACCCCGTCGGCCTCGCTGCAGCCGCCCTTTACGCGGCGAGCCGACTGACAGAGGAAACGCTCACACAAGATGCCGTCTCCGAGGCCGCCGACGTGAGCAACGTCACGATCCGCAACCGGTATCAGGAACTGCTCGAACACGAGATCACGACGTCGGAGCCCTCCGCTGCCGACTGATCTGCGACCCTGGGTTGCTTTGGCGATCGCGCGCTAGCTCATAAACAGCCGCCGACCGGCCCGTTCGTGACGCATGCCCATGATCTCCGCCAGCGGTGCGAACGACGCCATCGCAGTCACATCGTCGTCGACGTGTCGCTCGCAGGTTTCGGTGAGCACCGGCTGTAACGCTTCGAGCACGCGCTGGATCTCGGTGTGGCCAAACCGGCCGAGTCGCTGGGCCGCACCGAGCAGTCCCGTGACGAACGAGTAGCCGTAGGCAAGACAGGCATCGAGCCGCGAGAGGCCGCGGGCCTCGGCGACGACTCCGAAGACTACCGGGTAGTGACCCGGCGTCGAGCCAGTGTCGATCGCGTCGGCGACGTCCGCCTCGAACGCCGCGGCCGGCGACTCCTCGGCCGGGCCACCATCCGTCGAGACGGCGTCCGCAGAGTCGGCATCGATCGCCGTCGCGTGGGTCGGGTCTCGATCGAGGTCGACGAGGAGTTCACACAGCTTCGCCCCTGCCTTTGTCGAACTTTCGCGAAACTCCCGTGGCATCGTGACGGCGTGGAGGCGCTCGTCGACGCCGAGCAGCCGATCGAGATTCCGATCGGCGCTGGCCGCGTGGGCGTTTGCCAGTGCGACGGTTTCACAGGGGCCGACGATCCGTCGAAGGTAGGCTTCGAGCAGCGCCTGTAGCTCGTCGGCATCGGTGATCCGATCCTCGTTGATGTACTGTTCGAGGCCGTAGGAGGCCGTATACCCTCCGACGGGGAGAAACGAGTCCGAGAGCCGGAGCGCGGTCAGAAACGCGCCTGAATCAGTGGTCATGGTGGTGGTCAGTGTGGGTGTGGTCGTGGTCCGGATCGTGCGTGTGTGTCTCGTCGTCCGGATCGTGGCTGTGTTCTGGGCCGTGATCGTGGCTATGGTCGTGGCTGTGGCCGTCGTCCGTGTCGTGGCTGTGGCCGTCGTCCGTGTCGTGGCTGTGGCTATGATCGCCACCAGCCCCGTGACCGTGATCGTGACTGTGATCGCCGCCAGCTCCATGGCTGTGCTCGTGATCGCCGCCGTGTCCGTGCTCGCGATCGCCACCAGCGTCGGCCGTCTCGGTCACGAACAGATCGGCCGAGACCGTCGTCGCGGCAACTTCGGCGTCGGGAACGACGTCAGTCACGACCCGTTCGACGATGTGGCGATCGGCCGACAGCGGCACGTAGACGGTCCCCTCGTCGATCGCCAGATCCCAGTGTTGGTTGCCGACGCGGTGACCGAGTTCGACCGCCCCAGCGAGGGTCTCCGGCGTCGCCTCGGGAAGCGTCACTGCGAGTGCGTCCCGTGGCTCGAACGCGACCACGATCATCCGATCGTCCTCGAGGAGCAAGACGTCACCCGAAGAGATTGCGGGTCGATCGAGGACGACGCCGACATCGGTCCCGCGATCGGTCGTCGCGCGGAATCGTGACCGTCGGCGGTTGTCGGCATCGATGACGACCGTTTCGAGCGTGCCGGCAGCGTCGTGGTCGTCGCGGTGGTCCGCGAGCGCGTCGTCGGCGTGGACGTTGCCGACGATGCCGTCGATTCGCTCCATCAGTACCGCCGGTCGGCCGGTGTGCCGACCCCGAGCGTGTGCTGTCTCGCGTCGTCCCAGGCGGCCCGAACGGTCGCGGTCACGTCGGCCTCGCGATGGCCGAGCACCCGAACGACGGCACCGACGTCGTGGGGCAGTCGGGAGGCGCCAGCGTGGACGTCCGTCCGATCGTCGAGTCCATCGCGGAGCCGATCGAGCAGACCATCGATCGTGGCCGTCTCGTCGTCACTCCCGTCGCTGTCAGCCGCGGCGTCGGTACCACCCGCCGAGTCGTCGGCCGCGAGCCCCGGCGCAAAGACGTACAGCGAGCCGACGATCCCGTACTCCCCGACGCTCGCTGCGTCGCGTGGGTCCCGATCGGCCGGCCGGAGATCGACCGTGTCGGCACAGACGAGGCGGCCTTCGTACTCGGCTTCCACGCTGGCGTGATAGTGGTCGAACGTAAACGGCTCGTGATCGCTCAACCCGTCCGGAACGAGCACGTCGGCGACGATGACCGTCGCGTTGGTAGCGAGGTCGACGGAGATCGTCTGCAGACAGCGCGCGTTCTCGTTGACGATCGTCGCCCCCGGCAGATACTCGAGGTGTGTCTCCGGCCCGGCCCGCAACGTCGCGTCGAGGTGGGCGTAGTTCTCGTTCATGCTGTGGACTTTCGTCGCGCTCTGGGTCGTGACGTGTGCGCGAGCGCCCGCCTGTGCGTCGACGATCATCCGATGGCGATCGCCCTGTGCGACGCCGCCGGTCGGTTCCTGAGTGACAAGCGTCGTCAGCCCGGGTGCGGGATCGGTGGCGAGCGTACCGGTCAGGTGGTAGGGAACCTTGACGTGGTCTCGAAGCAGTCGCGTCGGATTGTCGCCCTCGCGGCCGAAGGTGACATCGAGGAGCCCGTTCTTCCCGGGACCGCCGGCGGGTGACTGGGCGAGGGGCTCCTCGGCGTACGCCTCGAAGGCAGGTGGGAGCGACACTCCCCCGCGATCGGCGTCGGCACCGATACTCACGCGATGGTCACCCCCGTGAATCCGCGATCGGCACTCTCGCTCATCCGGCCGACCCCGCGGTGGTCACGCGAACAGCACCTCCCGATCGACGTGGTCCAGAACCTCGTCGATCCCGCTGCCGCTCTTGCAGTTGGTGAAGACGAACGGCTCGTCGCCTCGGACCTCGGCTGCGTCGTGTTCGATCACGTCGAGATCGGCGTCGACGTGGGGGGCGAGATCCGTCTTGTTGACCACGAGCAGATCGGCCTGGGTGACGCCCGGACCGCGCTTTCGCGGGATGTCCTCGCCCTCGGCGACCGAGATCACGAACACGAAGTAGTCGGCCAGCTCGGGGTTGAACGTCGCCGCGAGGTTGTCGCCCCCGCTCTCGACGATGACGACGTCGAGGTCGGGGTGGCGCTCGGTGAACTCGTCGATCGCGGCGAGGTTCATCGAGGGGTCCTCGCGGATGCCGGTATGGGGACAGGCACCCGTTTCGACCCCGCTGACGAGGTCTTCGGGGAGCAGGTCGGCAAAGGACTCCCGGAAGACATCGGCGTCCTCCTGGGTCATGATATCGTTGGCGATGACGCCGACTTCGTGACCGTCCGCGACGAGTTCGGGGACGAGCTGGCGAACCAGTGCCGTCTTCCCGGAGCCAACGGGACCCCCGATACCGACTTTCGCGACGTCCCGGTACCCCATCAGTGACCACCCGACGCGTCGGCCGGTGGTTCGCTCGGAATCTCTTCGCCGGGATCGGGATCGATCGTCTCGAGCTGGTCGCGCGTATCGGCCCGGATCGGATCGTGAACGGTCACGAGCTTCGTCCCGTCGGGGAACACTGGCTCGACCTGGATCATGCCAACCATCTCGGGAACGCCCTCCATGACGTCTTCTCTGGTGAGCAACTGGGTCGCCTCGGCGCGGATCTGCGAGACGGACTTGCCCTCGCGGGCGGCCTCACAGGCCCAGTCCGAAATGTATGCCACCGTCTCGGGATGGTTGAGCTTGACCCCCCGGTCCTTTCGCCGGCGGGCCAGTTCCGCGGCCATGAACACCGTCAGTCGCTCCATCTCCTTCGGTGAGAGCATCATCGGTCGGTCACCTCGGGCAGGTGCTCGGTTCGTGGTGTGTTCGTCGGCTCGATCGGTCGATTCGTCGTGGGTGTCGTATCGTGGCTATCCATTGTTCAGAGCAGGTATCGCTGTGCGAGGGGAATCTCCTCGGCGGGGTCGCAGGTGACGTGTTCGCCGTCGACTTCGACCTCGAACGTCTGTGCGTCGATATCGATATCGTCCGGGCAGTGGTCGTTGTGAAGCATATCCGACTTTCGGACCGATCGGGTGTCGCTGATCGGCCGCACTGGTGTCGTCAGATCGTAGCTGTCGCCGACGTCGTTCTTGTAGGCGGCATCGCTGACGAACGTGACCGAGAGACCGTGTTTCGCACGTCCCTGTGCCCCGGCGCGTTCGCGACCGAGGATCGGTTCGCAGGTCATCAGCGAGCCGTTTGCCTCGCCCATCTGGGACCAGACGGGGAAGCCGCCCTTGATCACCGCTTTCGGT
>Ga0207421_10001119_pt1 | contig 34814 bp, 29 predicted proteins | sample SodLakKL_010_SED_4_FD_187542 | JGI IMG/M metagenome (GOLD analysis project Ga0207421, IMG submission 187542) | Alkaline sediment microbial communities from Lake Tanatar, Kulunda Steppe, Russia - 8KL_010_SED (SPAdes) (version 2) | ecosystem: Environmental > Aquatic > Non-marine Saline and...
AATGGCTTTGTCTGCATCTCAGGCAAAGCCTTTTTTATGTGATGTTCTTTTTGATGGCATCCACGTTTCGTTTCAGACCATCGAACTTCGTGCGTTTCACCGGATTATTTTTGAACATCTTCCTGAATTCCATCAGATCTAATTCTTCCCAGTATTCCAGATTCTGGCTGAGAAGCGGCTCTCTGGCAAATAATCGCTCTTCACTTCCCGGCTTGGCCTTCCGGTTCCACGGACATACGTCCTGGCAGATATCGCATCCGAAAATCCAGTTTCCAAGCTTGTCGTGATACTCAGATGGAATCTCATCCCGCAGTTCAATTGTGAAATACGATATGCATTTACTTCCATCTACCTGATAAGGTTCTGTGATGGCATCAGTAGGGCAGGCATCAATACAGCGGGTGCAGCTGCCGCAGTGGTCGGTAACGGGCGAATCGTAATCAAAGGGCACATCTACAATCATTTCACCAAGGAAAAACCATGATCCGTGCGTACGGTTAAGGATATTAGAATTCTTACCCATCCAGCCCAGCCCAGACTTAACGGCCCATGCTTTGTCCATTACCGGAGCAGAGTCTACAAAGACGCGACCCTCTAGTCCACCGTTCAATTGTTTGGTAAACTCGAAAAGTTGATAAAGCTTATCCTTAAGCACAAAATGGTAATCCTCGCCCAAGGCATATTTCGATATTTTGGGATTATCTTCATCGGCTATGTGTGATGAAGCCATCTCAGGCTGATGATAGCTGCATAGAACGCTTACCACACTCTTGGCCCCCGGAACGAGCTTGGTGGGATCAACCCGTTTATCGAAATGGTTTTCCATCCAGCCCATTTCTCCATGCTTCTGGCTTTTGAGCCATTGCTCGAGCCGGATAGCTTCATCCTCCAAAAAGCCCGCCTGAGAAAAACCACAGCCTTCGAAACCAAGTCGTTCGGCCTCCCGCCTGACCTCCTCCGTTAGCTGCGATTTATTCATAATACTGCCTTTCTTTCAGATGTGTAATCAGGCCGGGATCAGTCCGAACTGCTCGAAATGATGAGTCATGTGCTTTTTCATGAATTGAGTCCACTCTTCCCGGGTTAATTCGCCAAAAGCGGGGTTAATCTGTTTAGCATCGGGGTTTTCTTCGTAATAAGACTCGAATTTGCCGAATTCTTTCCAGAACTCAGATATAGCCTCCTCAAAAGAATCATTTTTTAGTTTCGGTAATTCTGAGCCTACTGCCGGGCTGACAACTTCTCTCGGAATAGGCCTGTCGCTCATGAGAAATCTACGCATGGATGCAAGCTGATTGGCAGGAGTGTAAACCGGAACTTTTACCTGCCCGGTTGCCAGCCTGAACGTAGAGGTTAGATGTTCAACCATATGCTGAGGTGTCATCTTGCCCCATATGGGCTTTTTTTGTTCTTCCAGATTGTTAATTTGTGATGCAAATTCTTTAAGCTTCATATCAGCGGGTGAGTTTTTTGTAATGTACGTGTGTGGGCTGGTCGTCGGAAATACCAAGCCTGCGTCTCTTGCTTTCTTCGTATTCCTCAAAGTTTCCTTCGAACCAGTACACGTCACCATTTCCTTCAAAAGCCAAAATATGGGTTGCTATACGATCCAGGAACCATCTGTCGTGAGAAATAACCACGGCACAACCGGCAAATTCGAGTAAAGCATCTTCAAGTGCACGAAGAGTGTTAACGTCGAGATCGTTAGTTGGCTCATCAAGCAGAAGAACATTAGCGCCTTCCTTTAACATTTTGGCAAGGTGAACGCGGTTGCGCTCGCCGCCGGAAAGCTCTGTATTCTTTTTCTGCTGATCGCTGCCGCTAAAATTAAAACGTGCCACGTATGCTCGAGAGTTCACTTCACGGTTTCCAAGCTGGAGAATATCGTTTCCGCCCGATATTTCTTCCCAAATGCTTTTATCCGGATCCAATGGTCTGTTTTGATCGATGTAGCCAAGCTTTACCGTATCACCCAAAACGAGCTGGCCACTGTCTGGCTTTTCCTCACCAACAATCATTTTAAAGAGGGTAGACTTACCGGCACCATTCGGACCAATAACGCCCACAATACCGCCCGGTGGCAGACTGAAATCCAGATCTTTGAATAAAACGCGGTCATCAAAACCTTTCGTTAGCTTTTCGGCCACAATAACTTTGTCTCCAAGACGCGGACCGGCTGGAATAAAAATCTCCATATCCTCACGGCGCTTTTCCTGCTCTTCTGAGAGCATGTTTTCGTAGGATGTTATACGAGCCTTATTCTTACTGCGTCGGCCTTTAGGATTCTGCCTGATCCACTCCAGCTCTTTTTTGAGAGACTTTTGGCGCTGAGATTCGGTTTTCTCTTCCTGTTCTAAACGGCTGGACTTCTGCTCCAGCCATGAGCTGTAGTTACCTTTAAAGGGGATACCCTCGCCGCGATCCAGTTCAAGGATCCATCCGGCAACGTTGTCGAGGAAATAGCGATCGTGAGTAACGGCGATTACGGTTCCTTCATAGCGGGCAAGATGCTGTTCGAGCCAAGATACCGATTCCGCATCGAGATGGTTAGTAGGCTCATCGAGAAGAAGGACATCCGGTTTTTTAAGGAGCAGCCGGCATAGTGCTACACGGCGCTTTTCACCACCGGAAAGAACGCCGATTTTTTGATCGCCGGGAGGGGTATTTAGTGCACCCATGGCCTGTTCCAGCTTGCTGTCTAAATCCCAGGCTTCAGTCTGATCAATTCTATCCTGTAGTTTTGCCTGTTTGGCGATAAGGGCATCAAAATCTGCATCAGGATCTCCGAAGGCTGCGTTAACTTCTTCATATTGTCTTAGAAGGTCGACAGTCTCCTGTGCTCCTTCCTGTACAATTTCCTTAACGGTTTTTTCCGGATCAAGCACGGGCTCTTGTGGCAGGTAACCAAAAGTTATGCCTTTCTGTATGCTTATATCACCAAGATAATCTTTGTCTTCGCCTGCTATAATACGAAGCAGTGTAGACTTTCCTGCGCCATTAAGACCTAAAACGCCAATCTTTGCGCCATAGAAAAAGGAGAGGTAAATGTCTTTTAGTACTGTCCGGTTGGGTTTGTGAACCTTGCTCACCCCAACCATTGAAAAAATGATTTTCTGATCGCTCAAAACGAAAAATTATTTAAATGATGGTTTGAAATTTATGCCCTAAAATACGCAAGAAACGCTTGTTCTTATAATGATGATTTACATTCAAAGGGTAAATTACCCTGCTGGCTTAAGAAGCCAGAATACAAGTAAATAGTATGAAATGATTTTCTTAAATTACCAACCCAATTGTATTGATAACTCCGATTTCCCGCTCAAATCTTACATGTCCGGCCAAAGCTTAAACAATAGCGATACGCAACAGGAAAAGCGATCATTACAGAATCGACAGGAAGACTATTCTCTTGTCGAAGAGGCAAAACTGAACCAACAGCATGCCTTTACACGACTCATGGAGAAGTATCGTGTACCCCTCCATTTTCATATTTCCAGGATTGTGCGAGACAAGGAAATGATCGAAGACCTGGTGCAGGAAGCGTTCCTTAAAGCCTTTGATAATATCCATAGTTTCGACACAACGTACGCTTTTTCGACCTGGCTTTATCGTATTGCCACAAATCATTCAATAGACTACCTGCGCAAGAAGAAGATGCAAACGCTCTCTATTGATGAGCCGGTTAGAGCAAAAGATGGCGATATGAAGATTGAGCTGCCCGATAAAGAAAGCGAAGCAGATCGGGAGATTATTCAAAAGCAGCGTGAAAATATATTACTTGCCGCCATCGATTCTCTACCCGGCAAATATTCGGTTATCATTAAGCTTCGCCATATGGATGATAAAAGTTACCAGGAAATATCTGAAATTATGGAGTTGCCATTGGGAACGGTAAAAGCACATATTTTCCGTGCCAGAGAGCTTCTTAACAAATACCTGATGGATAAACGAGGAAGCTTCTGATGTCTGGCCTGATAAATTCCTCCCGCCTTTTTTATCACATTGCAATACAGGAAGAATGGCAAGCATCAGAACAAGGGGTATACATTCCTACTGGGTTTGAATCAGAAGGTTTTATCCATCTTTCGTTTGCGACTCAGCTAGCAGCAACTTACAGCAGATACTACGAAGGCCAGACTGGTCTCGTTTTGCTTACAATCCGGTTAAATACAGTTTCGTTTGGTGCCCTGAAAGTTGAAGACCTTACCGGCAGAGGAGAGGTCTTTCCTCATTTATACAAACCCCTCACCAAAGCCGAAGTAACCAAAGTACAGCCGATTCCTTCCGAAGGAGGAGCTGCAGCAGAAGAGTTCTTTTCAAAGGTGATGGCATCTGAAGCCCAATCAAACTGATTGCCGGCTCACGCCTTCAAAGTTCATAATGTAATCACTTCCGAATGCCAGAGACGGCGTTTGGAATCCGTTATTTGCCTCTCCATTCATCACCCTTAAGGCACAGTCAGTGGCTGTTCTGGCGGTAAGAGTGTAGCCCTCAGGTGAGATTTGCAGAAAAGACCTGCTGTTACCTGCATCATCTGTAACCGTAGACAAAACCCGGGTTTCTCCCTTTTCCCTTTCTGAGGCATCCGGGCCATCTCCCATACGTCTCACTTTTTTCTTCAAATAGTTACGTACAAATGCCAGCCTGGTAAGCGGCTGCAGAAACCTTCCAATTTTCATGCGCTTAATGGCTTTTTTTGGTAATCTCATGTACACTTCAATATCGGCTATTCCCGTGCTATAGTAAGCTGTGGACACGTCACCCCATGGGATAGTTACAGTAAGACCAGTATAGCTTATGAAATTAACTTCCTCCGTTTTCCAGCCTGGCTCCACCTTTGTAATGGCGCCACCTTTTCGAACCGAGCCGCCTTTTGCAAAATGTTCTATAGCAGTAGCAGCTGTACCTGCTGAAAATGTGCCATTAAAAGAGATAAAGAGCTTAAGGAATCGAGCATCGGGCATCTGTTCGGAAGCATGGCGGGCAAGACAGTCAGACGGAACCACATCGAAACCCACTCCAGGTAACAGTACAATTCCCGCGGCTTTAGCTTTGCCGCTTTTAGATGCCATCATCTCAAATACTTCAATCTCACCGGTTATATCCAGATAGTGTGTCCCGCTTCCAAGGCAGGCTTCAGACATCACCTCTGCTGTATGAATAAATGGCCCCGCACAATGAAGAACTGCATCAATATCAACAAGTTTACCAGCTACTTCGGAAACAATATCCAGAGGAAACGCTCTGTATTCAAGCTCATGCGTAACAGCCTGTTCTTTTAGTTTGGTCCCATTACGACCGGCTAATACTGGTTTAATCCCTCTGCGCAGACATTCATCGACTATTAGTTTACCAGTGTAACCGTATGAGCCGTAAATAAGAAGTTTGGAAGATGGCATAATAAAATAGACAGAATAATTTATCGTTAACGCGGTGGTGAGATATGACATACGGCAGTAATTTTCGTAAATTATGCCTCAGTCAATTTCTTAAAAAAACCGATAGCAAAACACGTTCTACCCGAACGAGTTGCTTTCGCTCAGCTATATACTATTTGCTTCAACGTTTATGAGCTTCAATAAAAGGAAAGTATTTTTTATCGTATTTGCACTTGTTTTTAGCTTTTTTATAATACTGGCTTCCAACAATGTTTTTCAGGAAGATCCGGGCTATTTCATAGTTCCTCACGGCGATCATAATCACTATGTACCCAACGACTACGATCGAAACGTAAGCGTGCATCAGTTCCCGCAGCGTGCTCCGAGAGAGGGCGAGCGCATAACACCCGATGGCCGTATTGTCCGTGATATGGATACTGGAATTCAGTTTTTCGAAAACAGACAAATGCAGGAAACCGCTCCGCCAGCTGATTTCAGCCCGGCTGAGGAGCAGTTTAACAGGGAGTCCAATCAATCGGAGGGCGGCAATTGACGCTTAAGGGATACTTCGAACGGAAGATCACGCCCATCCTGGATATGAGCTGCCAGTAATTCCCCGCAATAAGGAGAGTACATCAACCCTTTAGAACCGAATCCGATTGATAAGTAAAGGCCATCCTCGCCGGGTAGTTCACCAAGAAGCGGCATTCTATCCGGTGTTGTAATCCTGATACCAGCCCAGCTGGATTTTACTTCGGGGGCACCATTCCCCGTATTGGTAAATGTCCTGGTTAGCTTATTCTTAAGGATTTCAATACCTTTTTCTGTTGAATCAAGATTGTCAAAATGATGCTCATACGTACTTCCAATAACAGCTTTATTGTTTAGCATTGCGATGTAGCCTTTTGAAGAGACAGACGGGTAATTATCCTTTGTAACAGGCTTCTCAATTTCGATAGCCTGCCCCTTAACCTGATGGTGCTTCTGATTCGATAAATCTATTAATTCAAAGCTTCCGCTTCCGGCCGCAAGAAGAACTTTATTTGAAGAATATGTTGATTTATTTGTGGTAACATTCCATTGCTCATCACTTCTTTTAAGGCTATGCACCTTTTCGTCCTGGATGATACAGTTGTACTCTTTTTCAAGCAAAACATGAAGTTGCTTTAGCAGGGCAGGAGTATCGAAGGTTTTGCCGGCAGAGACATAAATAGCACCAAATGAGTGCTCCACTTCAGGAAAACGTTTTTCTAATTCATCAGCCTCCATCCAGCTCACCCAGTTCTCTGGCCAGTCTTCATTTTGAGTAGAGTCGTAAAAAAATCTTTTCATTTTTTCGTCGAGAGCCGGTCGAAGCACGCCATTGTCTGCATAGAATGCGTGCTTAGGCGTCCCGTATTCAAGAAGCTTCCGTACGGCTTTTTCAAGGTGAGACGCACAGGTTTCAGCCTGCCAGCCTTTTCGTGCGCGCATTGCAGCAGCGGGATTATAAAGGGCGAGCGGAACCATAGATGCGGAGCTTTTGTGATCAGAATGGGTATGAAACATTCTGCATTTGAAACCCCGCTCACAAAGAGCAAGGGCAGTAAAGCTTCCTGCAAGACCAGCCCCGATTATTAGGATGTTTTTGTCTGTCATTATTATCGAAGCACGATTTTCGAAGTCAGAAAAATAACACCTGCTTCCTGTAATTCATCTAAAGCTTTTTCTTCATCACCGGGCTCTGCATTAACTGGGGCTATAGCATCGGTGAACAAGAAGGTTTTGTAGCCGTTTTTCAGGGCATCCATAGCCGTAGACTTCACGCAGTATTCGGTAGTGAGACCACAAATATAGACCTCATCAACATCATGGCTTTTTAGAAATTCATTTAGGTTCTCGTTGGTGGCTTCAAAGGCAGAATACCCATCATCTAAATTACCGGTGCCTTTATCAAAAACCTGAGTAATATTTCGTTTAGCTAACTCAGGGTGAAACTCAGCGCCTTCAGTGCCCCGAACACAGTGTACAGGCCATCTGTCGAAGTGTATCGTTTCTTCAGGATGCCAGTCCCTGGAGGCTAGTACAAGGTCAAATTCCTGAATGAGATTATTTATCTTCGGTATTATTTTATTTCCATCCTTTGCCCCTAAAGCACCCCCCGGACAAAAATCATTTTGAACGTCTACCACTAATAATGCTTTCATAAATCCACAATCAATTATTTAATTATTATGTCAGCGCTGTATTAAATCCCGCTTAACATTTCTTTTTGCAGTATCTGTAACTGAGCACTGATCTCTATGCTATACTGTCCACACTCTTCCAAACGTAACAGGGATGGGGCAAGTTTCAATTTTTGTTGCTTTACTCTTGATTTAATTTGATCCAGGTTTTCTTTTGGATAAGGTTCACCGGCTTTCCAAAAAACAGAGTGTAGTTCGTGTGCGTCTTTAGGTTTTTCCTCTGATGAGGTTTGTACAATATCGTGAGAGAACAGTTCATTATTAATGAATCTGTAAACTTTCTTTGAACCCGGTAATGAAATCTTGGAAGTGTCATCAGATCGTTTAATTACGGGTTCCCCATTCAGACTGCTCATCTTATATACACCATTTAGCGCAGGGCTGTCGTAACCGGTAATTAAACGGGTTCCTACCCCAAAAATATCAGCTTTTACCTCACCAGAGTTGAGATCATTTATTTTGTATTCATCAATATTGTCTGAAACTATAATCTTCACATACTCAAGACCGGCTTTATCCAGTTTGGTCCGTACTTTTGGAATAAGCTGCCTGAAGTCGCCACTGTCTAACCTTACAGCCTTTAGCCGACAGCCTTTCTTTTCTAATTCTTTTGCCACTTTAATGCTATTAAGAATACCACTTTCCAAAGTATCGTAGGTATCAACCAGCAGGGTTGTTGCATCCGGATATGTTTCTGAGTACGCCTGAAAGGCCTCCAGCTCGGTAGGAAAACTTTGAATCCAGGAGTGGGCATGTGTTCCTCCCACCGGATGATTGTGAACCATACCTGAAAGTACATTTGAGGAAGTATCACAACCGCCGATTATAGCCGCTCGGGATGCATAAAGGCCGGAGAAACCCTGGGCCCTGCGAAGCCCGAAATCGATAAGCTTTTGGCCGGGAAGCATCACGTTTTTCATTCGTGATGCTTTTGTGGCTATGAGCGACTCAAAATTAAAAATATTTAGCAATATGGTTTCCAGCAGCATGCAGTGTGACACCGGCCCGCGTATTTCGGCTATTGGCTCGTTGGGGAAAACTATAGAGCCTTCAGGGGGCATCTTTATACTAACATCCAGGCTGAAATCCGAAAGCCACTGAAGAAACGACGAGTCAAAACCCTGTTTTTTCAAAAAGGTGATGGCTTCATTATCGAAAACAAAATTAGATAAGGTATCGGCAAGAGTTTGTGCGCCGGCAAAAATTACATATGCGCCAGAAAAAGGAGCTTTACGATAGAAGTAATCGAAGGTGGCTTCTTCCAGGTGTCTATTTCTCAGAAAAAAAGCCTGAGCCATAGTGAGTTCGTAATAATCGGTATATAATCCGTTAATCTGCATAGGAATTTAGTTAAGGTGATTGTCTATTTTAACGACACGCGTTTATTCTTTACTTTTAGCAGGTCTCATTAAAGACAAAAACAGTCACACTCATATATCTTTCGCAATGTACCGTACAATATGTATTTCGGCGATTTTAATTCTAATGCTAGTTTTAACATGTATTGAAGCAACAGCTCAGGAATCGTCGCATGCTCACGAAGATAATGAAGGAATAGTACTAAGCGAAATTCAAGACCTCATTAGGCAAAGCGAAATCATTCGTAATCTGAACCAGCCGTTCAGGTTTAGTTCTAATATACCGGATCGAAGCAGGATGATTATTTTCCAGCAGCTTCTGGATATGGATAAACAGGTTCGTCTTGGAAACGAAAATATGGGCAAGCACCTTCAGCTTATGATTTACAGCGAAAACAGCCTTCGCCAGATTGACCGTGACCTGGCTGACCGTACTCTAAGCGCCGAAGTTCAACTATATCTTAGCGATGAAGATCAGAACCTTAGTAACACCGAAAAGTTTACCTTTAAGTATTCAGACCAGGTTCCATTTAATCTTAGAAGTGAACTTGAAGGTGACTGGACCGCAGTCCGTTTCCAGGATACGCACGAAATCCCCGTAACCAACCGCTGGCGAACGTATGGGCAACCGGCTATCATTGTAGCAGCTACGGGCGTAACCGTATTTCTGCTTTTTAATTTGAGGAGCAGTTAAGAACACAAATTTAATGAAGCTATTTTTTTTAAAAACCAGAATAACACAGATGGCTGGTACATTACTTCTAATTGTACTGGCCATTTCCTGTGCTACGCCAACACAGCCAACTGGCGGGCCACAAGATCAGACGCCTCCCCGGATCATTGAGACCATGCCGATGAATGGTACCGTCAATTTTGATGGTGATGAAATACGTTTTCATTTCGATAAGTATGTTAACAGAGAGTCTTTTGCTACAGCTTTCAGGGTAGAACCACTTGTGGGTATACGCTACGAGCTGAACTGGAGAGGGCGCTCGGTTCGTGTGCAGTTCGATGAGCCCTTGCCAGATACCACGACTGTTATCTTTACTATTGGTACAGAGTTTAGTGATACCAACAGAAACCGTTTAACACAGCCCTTTGTCCTCGCATTGTCTACCGGAGATACAATTGATGAGGGCGAAATAACCGGTAAAGTCCTTGAAGCCCGAACCGGCAGAGGAAAAAAAGACGCGTTTGTATTTCTTTATCGTGAACCCTTTGATCTCGAAGCTCAGGCCGACTATGTGGCTGAAACTGATACTGCGGGAAACGTTAATTTTTCTTATCTGAGAACAGGCCGTTATAAGGCTCTTTGGGTAGATGACCGTAACCGCAATAATCGCTGGAACCGTAGCAATGAAGCAGCCAGACCGTTTTATAAGGAATTTATTGAGGTTAATCAGCAGGACCAGGCAGATTTAGGCGTCATGTTTGTAAATGAACCAGATACAACCCGCCCGCAGCTACAGGGCACAGGTCTATTTTCCTCTCAGCGATTGAGACTTCGCTACAGCCGTGATATGGCAATCCAGCCGGAAGCTTCGATTACGATTAGGGACTCTCTTAATAATACAGTAGGAGAGGCTGTTCCCTTATATGTAGATAAAGATCAGAAAAACGTCGTTTTTGCGCATTCGAGGTCTCCTCTTTCAGATACTGGCATGCGTTTCAGATTACAAACACAGGGGATTACGGATATCCATGGAAACGAACCACGATCAGATTCGCCGGCTTTTAGCGGATCTGCGGAAGCGGATACCACCCAGGTAAGACTTATCAGGCATATTACTGAATCAGGCGTGAGGCAAGATCAGCCGTTTGTTTTCGAGTTTTCGACCCTTATTGAAGGCACTAACGTAATCGATTCTTTAGAGGTAATTCGTGATGAAACCATATTTGAAAGCTGGGAGCCCATCACATCTGAAAACAATCTGCTCTATATCTACCCTCCAGACAGATGGGATGAAGGCAGTGATTACACCGTCCGAATATTTGACGACCTGAGCGCATCTTACAGAAACATATCCACTACGGTATTTGCGCAGTCCAGAATGGGTTCACTGCGCATTGCCATTAATGAAGAGCAGCGTGTCGAAGGAATACTTCACCTCATAACCATAAAAGACAGAAACGGAAACGTTGTTTTTGAAGGTGAAACAGAGAATGAATTATTGGTCGAGAATTTAATACCGGGCCCTCATACCATCATTTCATTCAGAGACGACAACCAAAGCAGCGAGTGGTTCAGAGGAAATCCAGAACCTTTTAGGGCGGCAGAGCCTTACTTCATAAACAGAAGTATTGAAATCCACTCCAGAATGGAAGGCGATTTAGAGATCAGATATCCATTTGCACCGGAAACTGGTCTGGAAGGTCTTGAACAAACAGATACCGAACTTCCGGAGAGTCTGGATCCAGATATACTACAGGATGAAGAAAATTGATATTGGTTCATTCTGATTGTTCATCCTTTTACAAACTGAACAACTCCTAATACGCAAATTAGCTCAATATTGAGTATTTTCGCAGAAGAAGCATAACATACTTTATAAACCGACTGTTACTAACCGACCTTAAGTTACCTATGTCATCGACTAGCATCAAAGAAGTAAAAGAAGACAAGAAGCAGGCTGTACAGGCCGCCTTTGAACAACCCGAACTGTACAAACCAAATCATAAAATCCGTTTTGTAACGGCGACCAGTTTGTTTGATGGTCATGATGCTTCAATTAATATTATGCGCCGGATTTTGCAGAGTACTGGCGCTGAGGTTATTCATTTGGGGCATAATCGTTCGGTAGGCGAAATTGTAGAGTGTGCTATACAGGAAGATGCGCAAGGCATAGCAATCAGCTCTTACCAGGGCGGGCATATCGAGTACTTCAAATACATGGTGGATTTACTCCGTGAAAAAGGGGCCTCTCATATTCGTGTGTATGGGGGAGGCGGAGGCGTAATTGTAGACCGGGAAATCAAGGAGCTCCACGATTATGGTGTGTCCAGGATTTTTAGTCCTGAAGATGGCCGTACCATAGGTCTGCAGGGCATGATAAACCTGATGATGAAAGAGTGTGATTATGAAACCACTTCCCTGGAAAAAGTCGATCCGACTTTAGTTAAGCAAAAGGACAAAAAGGTTTTAGCTCGTTGTATTACTGCTATCGAAAATAAGATAGATGATATTCTTACGTTCCGCGACGGCATGCTTCTGCACAAAGGCGGAAAAGAAGTATTGCAGTCTAAAAATGGGAAAACAATCCCGGTTCTGGGTATTACAGGTACAGGAGGTGCGGGAAAAAGCTCGCTCACTGATGAGCTGGTCAGACGTTTTCTAACAGACTTTGAAGACAAAACGATGGCAATCATTTCCATCGATCCATCAAAAAGAAAAACAGGTGGAGCTCTATTAGGCGACAGAATCCGAATGAATGCGGTTTATGATGATCGCATCTATATGCGTAGTCTTGCAACCCGCTCTACTGGTCGGGCTACAAGTGAAGCCATTCTAGGGGCTATTGAGTTGTGTAAAGCTGCATCATTCGACCTGGTGGTTGTTGAAACCAGTGGAATTGGCCAGAATGAATCGGAAATAATCGACATCACAGATATGAGCATGTACGTGATGACCAGTGAATATGGGGCGGCAACACAGCTTGAAAAAATTAATATGCTTGATCTTGCTGATCTGATTGTACTCAATAAATTTGAGAAAAAAGGCTCTCAGGATGCATTACGCGATATTCGGAAGCAGTATAAGCGGAATTTAAACTTATGGCACGCCGATCCTCTGTCTTTACCCGTTTACCCTACAATAGCGGCTCAGTTTAATGATGAAGGCGTTAACCGTTTATTCTGCGCGCTTATTGGTAAGATAAACGAGCATTACAGCCTTGACTGGAAAACAACTATATATACTGATAGCTCACCGGCTGATGATTTGCACAAGCAGGCTATTATTCCGGGCAGCAGGGTACGTTATTTGTCCGAGATATCAGAAGTGGTACGTGAATATCACCAGTGGGCCAACAAGCAGGCTGAAGCGGCTGCAAAACTGAATGAAATTGAAGGCACCATCACCCAGCTGGAAAATTGGAATCCAGCCGACAAAGACAGCATTACAGAACGGCTTGATGAAATGAAAATGTACTGGCGAGCCAAGCTCGATCCAATTTCGCTAAGTATTCTCGACAATTGGGATAAAACAGCCGGGCTATACCGTCAAAACGTGATGGAAACGAAGGTTAGAGACCGCGTTATCAGAAACGAGATGTATCGTGTTTCTTTGAGCGGACTAAAAATTCCGCGTGTTGCTTTGCCACAGTTTGGAGGTTGGGGTGACCGTCTTAATTTTGCGCTTAAAGAGAACCTTCCAGGTTTCTTCCCTTATACAGGCGGCGTTTTCCCATTTAAACGGGAAGGAGAGGACCCTGCACGTATGTTTGCCGGAGAAGGTACTCCGGAGAGAACCAACAAACGATTTCATTATGTAAGTGAAGGACTGCCTGCGAAAAGACTTTCTACAGCTTTCGATTCGGTAACGCTTTATGGTGAAGACCCGGACCTCAGACCCGATATTTACGGTAAAATTGGTAATTCGGGCGTGAGCATTTGCACGCTCGATGATATGAAGAAGCTCTACTCTGGCTTCCACCTAACAGAGCCGAGTACCTCCGTATCTATGACCATCAACGGCCCGGCACCGATGATACTGGCAATGTTTATGAACACGGCCATTGATCAGCAGGTTGAAGCCTGGTTAAAAGAAAACGGAAAATGGGAAGAAGCTAATAAACGGATTGATGCTTACTTCGAAGAAAAAGGTGTTAAACGACCTGAATACGGACTTGCAATCCCAGAGAACTCAGATAGTTTTGGCTTGGGAATGCTTGGCATTACGGGTGATCAGCTTGTAGATGAAGAGACGTATGGCCGTATAAAAGCCGATACGCTTAAGGTTGTTCGAGGTACTGTTCAAGCAGATATTTTAAAGGAAGATCAGGCGCAGAACACTTGCATCTTCTCAACTGAGTTTGCCCTTAAGATGATGGGCGATATTCAGCAGTATTTCACAGATAAGCAGGTACGCAATTACTATTCTGTCTCCATTTCGGGTTATCATATCGCTGAAGCAGGAGCTAATCCTGTAACCCAGGCTGCTTTTACACTGGCCAACGGATTCACATTTGTTGAATACTATTTGTCGAGAGGTCTAAGTGTAGATGAATTCGCGCATAATCTCTCGTTCTTCTTTAGCAATGGCCTTGACCCGGAGTATGCGGTCATCGGTCGTGTAGCTCGACGTATATGGGCAATTGCTATGAAAAACAAATACACAGCCAACGACAGGTCTCAGAAGCTGAAGTATCATATCCAGACAAGCGGTCGATCGCTTCATGCACAGGAAATACAGTTTAATGATATTCGCACCACGCTCCAGGCTTTACTTGCGATTTATGATAACTGTAACTCTCTGCATACGAATGCTTACGATGAAGCAATCACAACACCTACAGAGGAATCTGTGCGCAGGGCACTTGCCATCCAGCTTATCATAAACAAAGAGCTAGGGCTGGCTAAAAATGAAAATCCAATACAGGGTTCCTTCATTATACAAGAGCTGACTGATCTGGTAGAAGAGGCGATTTTAACCGAGTTTGACCGAATTACTGAACGAGGTGGCGTGCTTGGGGCTATGGAAACCATGTATCAGCGTGGCAAAATTCAGGATGAAAGCCTTTATTATGAAACGCTTAAGCACAACGGTGAGCTTCCAATTATTGGGGTAAATACGTTCCTTGACAAGAAGGAAGGCGAGGAGCCAAAAGAAATCGATTTGATAAGGTCTACAGAAGAAGAAAAACAACAGCAAATCTCTTCACTTGAAGCCTTCAAAAAGAGAAATGCTGATACTTCAGCCAAATACCTTAACAGGCTCAAGGAAACCGCCCGTAAAAATGAGAATTTGTTTGAGGAGCTCATGGAAACCGTCAAACACTGTTCTTTAGGTCAGATTTCCAAAGCCTTATACGAAGTAGGTGGTCAGTACCGAAGAAATATGTAGGATTAACACAGAAGAGTATAAGGTATATACCAAATCATTAAGATATGTTTCTAACAGCCGGATAAGAGTGATTGTCCGGCTGTTTTTTTATTCTTTGAACTTTTATAAAACAGATTATGAATAAGAACTAATTATTAGCGTCCAGATTTGATGCGCCCTAAAAAGGACGTATTTCACTTAATGGGTCGTTTTTAAGAGTAATAATGAAATATATGTTAAACGTATTCTAATGATGTGCCCCTTTCATCAACTTGAGAACTGTATTATATTAATCTCAGAGACACAGGGGGTTAGAAGGTCCCATCAAAAATATTCTAACCTACCCTTAGAGAGATTGAAAATGCACTTGTTAATGAAGCACCCCAAGTTTGTACTTACATAACAGAATAAACTCCTTTAATTGAACTGTAGAAAAAGAAAGCACATAACACCCTATTAAATAATGAGCAGCTTTACTCACTGCCATTATATAAATCAACTATTGCACCTGATAACACTAGCATAACTACTCCATATGAAGAGCGAATCATCACCCCAAAAGCCAGTTATGATAAGCCAAAGCCCGTTAATGGTTGAGCTTAATCATAAAGCAAAATTAATCGGAAGAACCAATGCAACCGTGCTGATTACCGGAGAAAACGGAACGGGTAAAGAAGTAATGGCTAGAATGCTGCACTACTTTGGATCATCTAAAGAAAACCCAATGATTGCTGTTAACTGCGGCGCTATTCCTTCAGACTTGGTAGAAAGCGAACTTTTCGGCCATGAAAGAGGCGCATTCACTGGGGCATTTGAGCAGAAAAAAGGTTGTTTTGAACTTGCCGATAACAGTACTTTATTTCTAGACGAGATAGGTGAAATGAGTTTAAGTGCACAGGTTAAACTACTTCGTGCCGTTGAGGTTGGATCTTTCAGAAGAATAGGTGGTCGTGAAGAAATAAATGTAAATTTACGACTTATTTCTGCGACCAATAAAGTACTTTGTGACCAGGTGAAATCCGGAAGTTTCCGTGAAGATCTCTATTACAGATTGAACGTAGTTGAGCTATATTTACCTCCTTTGCGCCATCGTAAGGAAGATATTCCTCTATTGGTTGACTTCTACAAAAACCATTACGAAGAAGAATATAAGCTGGAGCCAGTAACCTTTTCCACAGAATCTATCGAATTAATGATGGCCTATGATTGGCCGGGAAATGTACGCGAGCTAAAAAATACGGTTGAGAGATGTTTGGTTTTAAATGAAAAAGCTGAAATCGATTCAGCCTCATTACCAGACTCTGTTAAAGCGAAGAGGTCTTTTGTATCTGGCTATACCAGTTCAAACTCTACAAAAGGTTTCATTAATATCCCTGTGGGAACACCTCTTGAAGAAGTAGAACGCCGTGTAATTAACGAAACGTTAAGCTCAGTAGACAACAATAAAACTGAAGCAGCTAAATTATTGGGATTTGCAAGAAAAACGCTTCATAACAAGCTCGACCGTTACGCTAAAGAAAATTATGCATAAAAAAAGGGGACTCTAATGAGTCCCCTTTTTCATACAGTAGTCAGGCTTTAATTAATTTTCCATGCTTCTGATTGCTTGTACATGATTTCGGAAGTTGTTGAACAACTCTGCATCATTTCTGCCTCCAGGGTAACAAATATTACCCGCAAACTCCCAGCATTTTGTACCATCTGCTGTTAATTGCCATATCATACTACCATCAAGGGCAATTGACTCAGCATGCTGATACAAATTGTTATACATGGTTTTTTTAGAAGAATCTGTCCAGTTATGGTGTCCCCATTCTCCGAGAACAAATGGCTTACCAAACGAATTTGCAATGTTTTTGTGATCAGTAAGCCAAGCTTCCTGAGCTCTTTTCATATTATCATTCCATGTACCACCAAAGCCAAAGTCTTGTGGGTACCAGTGAGCAGAACCAAAATCGATTTCTGGAATAGCTGTATTCATAATGTAGCTGGTTCCTTCCTGTGCACGCAGAACATAAGTGTTACTATATTCACCTACTGAATACTGCGATGGCGTTCCTTCATCAAAACCTTCTTCGCCAGTAGAAACCAAGTGGTTGCTATCAATAGACTTAATAAACTGGGCAATTTCCTGATACCAGTCTCTAATGATTTCGGGCTGCTTTTGACGATTACGGCCTTCGTTTATAATTTGCCATGCCATAATTGCCGGTTCATCTTTATAAGCTATACCGGTAACTGTATTTACACGATTCAGGAGCATTTCGATATAATCTCTATACCACTGCTGGGTCTGTTCGTTGTTAAGAAAGAAATCCATATTACGACCAGGATTTTCTGCACCCGCCCATGTGTTATATTGGCAAATACCACCTAGTTCATCCCAATAGTTTATAAAAGGAAGAATGAATCGCATGTTTCGTTCTTTTCCTTTAGCTATAACTCTGTCAAGATCCTGCAGAGCGCTTTCACTATAAACACCAGGCGATGTTTGTATAACATTTTCATTCGGATCATTTTGGCTGTAACCACAGTCGTATCCGTCGTAAAACGCCCACATACGAATAACGTTAATTCCAGCTTCTTCAAATGAGTCAAAAGCATTATCGACAATGCCACTATTTATCTTTTCGTAATTAGGCAGATAGTAGGCATTTGTACCAACAAAGCGCAGTACCTCACCACCTACGGTGAATTTTCCGTTTTCTACACGGACGAAATCATCAATGGGGTCTATAATTGGGTCTGTTGGAGGGTAGATGACCCACGACGCAGACCACTGGCGGTTACTGTTTTGGTTTACAGCTTTAACTCGCCAATGATACTGGCTGGCTTCGGTAAGTTCATTTTCAAGAAAAGTTCTGCCGTTAACAAGCGTATCTCGAATAATCTCTTCGAAATCATTAGTTATTCCAAGCTGGAAACGATAAGTATCAACTCCTCTTATGCCTTTCCACTTAAATAAGGTTGATTGTGTGAACTTTGCACCATTTTCAGGTGATATTAATTCAGGTATATAGCTGCTGGAATTTTCGTCTTCCTGGCCTGGCTGGTTAACTGAATCACAGCCCATTAGCGCGAATACTAATACAAGCGCTGCGAGACTTAACATGATATTTATTTTCATCGAATTAAAATTATGAGTCCGTAATGTATTGCAGTATAGAAGAAAGAAAAGATGTGCTTTTCACATTTTCCGTTGTTCTAAGCAGTTTTGTGAGCATTCGCACACAAAACTTTTGCTACGAATAGAAATCAACTCGACGGTTGAGCTTGTATTTCAATTGAGGCTGAATTGCGTTACAATGTTTGAATCCGATGAGACTGTTCCATCTGGCTAACCACTTAATTTTATTACACAAATCTTTACATCGTAACGACTTCACTCACTTGCACTTCACAAAGTATGAAGGTTTTGAGAGACTTGGATTTCTGCAACGTTTTCTAAGAATTTTGCAACTTAGACTTACTACCCCTGAAATTACGGCTATACCCAATCATTTCATTAAAAAATCTTAATATATGTTCAATAATTTATCCTAACTCATTGATTATGAATAATAAAGCCTAAACAATATTAATTTATTTTAATAATAATATCTTACAACAAAAAAAAGCCGCTCCTATGAAAGGGCGGCTTAAGATATTATTCTTTGAAAGGATTTTACCTTACTATTTTATTGCATCTGTCTAATATGACGAACAAACATTTCATACAGTTGTTTATCTTCGCGAGCACCAGGCCAGCAGATATTTCCACCAAACTCGTAACATTTCACATAGTCTGCTGTTAATTGCCAAAGCAGTGAGCCATCTAAATCAATCTCTTCTGCTTTGGTCCATAACGCATCGTATTTTTTAATGACACGTTCATCTCCCCAACCCGGAAAACCGTATTCACCCAATATAAAAGGTTTACCTGCGGAGGCAGCGATTCGTTGATGATCATCCAGCCATGCACTTTGAGCAATAATACTAGCTTCGTTAGCGTCGTGTCCAAAACCAAAATCGGGTGAATACCAGTGAGCATTACCGTAATCTATACCAGAAATAGAGGTATTCATTATGTAACTGGTTCCTTCGTTAGCACGCAGGGCATAGGTATTAGAATACTTATTCCGGGAGTAAACAGCCGGTGTGCCTTCATCAAACCCTTCTTCACCAGTACCCAAAAGCTGGTACGGAGCAATGTTTTTTATAAAATCAGCCATTTCAGCATACCAGTCCCGAAGAACTCTAGGGTTCTGACCAGAGTTGCGACCTTCATTCATTATTTGCCAGGACATTATGGCCGGTTCGTCTTTATAAGCCACACCGGTAACTGTATTTACTCTGTTAAGGAGCATTTCAATGTAATCCCGAAACCACTTTTGTGTATCCTCGTTTTCAATGAAGAACATCATATTCCGGGATGGCGACTCAGCTCCGGCCCATGTATTATACTGGCAAATACCTCCCAGCTCATCCCAATAGTTTACAAATGGTAGTATAAAACGAATTCCTCGTCTTTTGCCTTCTGCAATAACCTGGTCGAGATATCTCAGCGCTTGTTCATCATAAATCCCTGGTGCAGTTTGGATTACACTTTCATTTGGATCATTTTGGCTATACCCACAATCGTATCCATCATAAAATGCCCACATTCTAATAACTTTGATTTCAGAATCTTCAAATACATCAAACGCTCGTTGTACAACGCTTTCATTTAGCTTCTGAAAGTTTGGAAGATAGTATGCATTTGTGCCAACGAACCTGAATCTTTCTCCATTAAGCATGAAGTTAGTACCTTCGACTTGCACAAAGTCGTCGGGAATTTCAATGCCAGCTGATTTTTCTGTTTTTTGAGATGAATCAGCTATTAGAAGCGCAACTCCCAAAAAGAAAATAGTAATTAGCGTTATTAAAGAGAAAGCCAGGGTTCTTAAGGGTACAGGTAACATACAGTGATGAAGTATTTGGGATTGCTGATTCAGGCATTTACCGTTTCACGGCTAATACCAATATTTTGTTCGTACTCGTCGAGTAATTGTTTTTCAACTGGCCTGTAAGTGACGCTGCGTTTAAACATATACCAGCGATCAACTCTAAGTACATAAGGCGAAAAACCAGCCCGGTGACAACCTTTTAGTGATGGGATATTAGTAACATCAACAAATGTGATGGCGCTTTTCAGGCCTAGTTCAGTAGCTTTTTCTGCTATTCTGGCCATAGCCGCAGGCATTATTCTTTGCCCTCTGAATTCGGGATTCATAAAGGCTCCTTCAAGTAACCCTTCATCATCTTTGAGTAACGGGAAAATGCCTTTAAAATGTTTTTGTATCAGTTCATTCTGATCAGGCTTAATCAGAAACTGCATATAAGCGGCAATATCATGCTCATTAGTGGCAACATAAGCTGTTTTTAAACCGGAATTTACGATTGCCTGCTGGTATTCCGCCAGGCGTGGGTCTTCTTTTCGAAATTGTGCGTCCAAAAGATACTTGAGATCTTCGGAATTCAACTCTCTTACAGTAACAGGTATTTTGGCATCAGGATTATCGAAAGGAATCTTCAGATCCCGACGCAGGCCAAAGTAATGTGAAGTTGAATTGAGCCTTTTTCTTAATTCGCCAATTAGTTCTGAAATATTGCCATTGGCCATTAAACTTAAAGCACTTTTTAATTTTCTCATTTACTATAATGCTGTTATTTACGTGTTGTGTTCAGAACCTTAATTAGATGAAACAACTGATTCGGAAGAAACAGGCCACATATTGGCATTTTGTTGAGGTAGTTTAAAAATACTTTCAACGCTTACATGAAGCCATTTTACCTGCACACCTTTGCTGTATGCAATATCCTTAATCCTGTTTAAGTCTTCAGATTTTATTTCATCTTTACAAATAAGAATGGAGTCTATATTCTGCTTCTCAAGTGTTTTAGTAAGCTTCCAATGATTTCCTAAAATGGGGTAGCCGTTAATTAGTTTCCCTTCCAACTTTTCATCGTCTTCGAGAAAGCCAATAATTTTCATCTGCATTTCGGGTGAATGGTTCAGCTTATTTAAAAGCATCAGACCATTATCATTAGCTCCGTAAATCAGTACTCTTTCTCCGGTTTTCTTTTCACGGTTAAACCAAAAACGTAAAGCCCGGTACATAACGCGAAATCCCAGTACAAAACTCAACAGTACGTAGAAATTCAGAACCAAAAATACAAACAGAATAGGCAGGTTCGTATAACCTGAGAAATAGATAATAACACCTGATAAAGCTATTGCATATGCTACAGCACTTAAAATATGAAGAGCATTTCCAATACCAAATTGCCTGATGTCTTCTTTATATAAACCCAGAACCCAGAATGCCACCAGCTGTCCGGCAAGTAGTAGCATCAAGATAATTTCATTTTGTATGAATACATCCATTCCGGGGCTTATTGTACTGATGAGCGAATAGCTTATTAAGCCGGCTGCTGCAATGAAGAATAAATCTGCCAGATAGAGATACACAGAACGGTTGATAATCCAACGTTCGTAAAGAGGTACCATCAACCCGTTATTGAAAATAGCAATCTCATGATAACTCAGCTTTTTAATTCCAATAAACAAGCTTATACCTGCAAGGGCAGCGACCGCAAAAAGACCTTCCTTACTCATTACCAGAGAAAGTGCAAATGCGCAAAGAGCGAAGAGAACAGAAACCCCGTACAGGCATAAAACAGCATTTCTATGAGTAAGACCCAAAGAAATAAGCTGATGGTGGATATGTGAGCGATCCGGACGGAACATTATATGTAACTTCTTGAGTATAGATTCATCCTTAGCCGGATTGCGCTCGAGATAACTACCAAGAAACCTTCTAGTCATTGAGATTAACGTGTCCGTGATGGGCAAAGCAAGAACAAGAAGGGGAAAGAGCAGGGCAAAGCCAGTAGTGATTTTTGTAGTGCTTTGTATCGAGAGCAAGGCAAGAGCAAAGCCAATAAACAAGCTGCCGGAATCGCCCAGGAATATTTTTGCAGGATTAAAGTTGTAGCGTAAAAATCCTATTAGTGCGCCTGCTAATATTAGTGCCATAACCGCTGGCCAGACCTGCCCGGCAAAGGCCGATACAGTAAAAATTGACAGACAGGCTATAGCTGCCACTCCTGCTGCGAGGCCATCCAGGCCATCAATTAGATTAAATGCGTTGGTAACACCTACAATCCAAAGAAGCGTAAGAGGGAAATCTATTACTCCCAAATCCAATAGTCCGTCTCCAAAAGGATGGGTAATCATGGAGATCTTAAATCCGGCAAAATATATTAAAGCGGCGACTGCAAACTGTACCCCGAACTTAACCTCCGGTGTAAGACTCTTTAAATCATCCCAAAATCCAAGTGCAAATATTACTATAAAGCTAAATCCAAGCAGTGCTGTTTTATTTAGATTTAAAAGCATCTCTTCCAGTAATTCCGGAAACAATACGATAGAAAGCGGTATTGAAAGAGCCATACTAATAAATACAGCCAGCCCGCCAATTCTAGGCATAACTTTGGTATGAACTTTACGCTCGTCTGGCGTATCGGTGGCCCCGATTTTAAAAGCAAACCGAATTACCCATGGTGTTATTAGCAGAGCTAACAACAGAGGGATGAGGAAAGCGTAAATATATGTGATTAACATGGCTGTAAGTGCAAACGGTACGAGCGCTTATGATTACTCAGAATCTGAGCGATACGGAAGTTTCCAGTTCATAGAAAAGGGTAGGTGGTGGCTTTGAATGGTTTTACCACAAGACAGTACTGCTCCTTGAGTAAGCGCATTTTTTAGCTGGCGGATATTGCCTGGCCAAGCGTAAGCCATACACTTGTTCATGGCTTCATCTGAAATATTCAGATTCTCCCAAGTTGCTTCTGTTTGACTGATTTCGGATATGAAATCGTTTATTAAGTAAAAAATGTCTTCTTTTCTTTCACGAAGCGGAGGTAACATTATTGATATTGGGTTGAGTGTCTGAAGAATATAATCCCAGACTTCTGTCCCGATAAGTTTTTTGTAAGACTCCTGGCTAATTGAAATAATGAGACGGGGAGCTGCGCTGGTATTATATCGGAAAAGCTGATGGCAGCCAATGCGATAAGAATCCAGAACGCTATACATCATACTTATATCGAGTTCACCAAACTGATCGATGAACAAAACGCCTTTACTCGATTTTTCAAGTAAATCGTATTTTAAGTTAATGTGATTTCCTTCGATGAAAACATGTTCGCAAAAAGCGTCCTTAAACTGAGCTTCATCCACATCTACACAATAAAAGGAATGGAAAGGCTCATTCTTGCGGCTTCCTTCATTATGGATGAAACGGGCAACGTGCTTTTTCCCAACACCCATTTCGCCAATCAGCATCACATGTTTTTCAAGCTTCGCAACGGTGAGCGTTTTTTCGTAAATATCCTGCATCAACACACTTGAGCTATGCGCAAGGCCAGATGAGATACCATTGTTTTTGTTGCCGGTTAGTGAAAGATATTCCATAATTATAATTGCAATGAAAGTCCAAATTGATGAAACCTTACGCCATTCAGTTCGTTAGGTCCAATTGAATAATCAAACCTTAAGAATGAAACGTAAGCTCCTATACCGAATCGTGGCACAAGCTTTCTTTCTTCAGTCTGGAGCATGATACCTGTACGGATTGCCAAAAATGAAACAGGCAGAACTTCAAGGCCTCCTTTATACCACATACCATCTTCTCCGAATCTTTTTTCATTTGAAAGAGAGAATGAAAGAAAATGACGTTTTTCATATTCCGGATATCGGAGAGTTGCTCCAATTTCAAGAACCTGTCTCATTAAATCGTATTGCAGCTCTTCTCCAGAACCGTCATTAAAAACCGTAACATCCTGGCCTAAACCTCTGAAAGAAATAGCGTAAGAGACTGCACCGTCCGGTGAGTAAAGTAGTCCCAGATCTGCACCGTAAGTAATCCTGTTATCGCTGAAATGATCTGTGTAGGTCAGGTTTTGCAGTAATCCCAGAGAAACATGTTCATGAATTCTGAATGCATACGCAAGACTACCTTGTATGAGTGTATAGGTAGGATTAAAGTCTGGAGTGTCACCAATTCTTATAGAGGCAGGCCCTCTGTTAACTGCGCTAATTCTGGTGCTGAAAGAATGAGCCCCAAAGGAAACGCGGGGTAGCGACAGGGTAGCCTGCAGAATATTTGTATTCCAGTCCTGATTTAATGAACCATAAATCCAGTTGCCCTGTCCATCGAATCCAATAATTGCGGGATTAATGCCAAAAGCGTCTGTAAAGTATGTATCTGCTAAGGTTGAGTTTCCCAGGGAGAGTGAACGAGTATCTGTGTTCTGAACAATCAGCCTGGTTTTAAAAACTGAATCTTCTTCGTCTTGGGATAAAGCAACCTCTGCAGAAAACAAGAGCAACAAAGCAGGTATTATATATAGTATGAAGCGCATAAATCTGCTCACTAGTTAAATATTCTAAAGATTCCGAACAGAACTACTACATCACGCAGGAATTCAGACATTTCACGAACGGCGTTATCTTTACGAGGTATATATATGATGTCGCCCTGGCGTACAAGAATTGCGGGATCATCCATAAGTCCGCTATCCAGGTATTCGGTTAAATCGAGAATGGCGGAGTCTTGTACACCAGATTGTCTGTATAGATGTACTTTTCTCATATTGGCTGTTTCGGTAGGACCACCAGCTGTAGATAATAATCGGAATATTGAGATTTCGTCTACAACAGGATAGTTATCCGGACGATTAACCATCCCAAACACAGAGACCATCAAGCTTTCTGTATTTCTGATTGATATCGTGAGATTAATATCATCACGAATATAATCTGATAGCCGTCTGGTAAGCTCAGTTTCGAACTCTTCCTGAGTAAGACCGGCAATACGCATTTCACCAACCAGCGGAACAGCGATTCTTCCTGTGCTGGAGACAGTGGTTAAAACATTAAAGTTTGGCTGTTCCCAAACAAGGACTTCAATTTCATCTCCGGGGCGTATCCTGTATGTAGATATATCAGCAGTACGGTCTGCTGTTGCATTAGAAGCAGCCTGAGCCTGCATCTGAGGATTTAGTTGTTGGCTTCCGGTAACACTGCTGCTGGATGAGCAGCCAGATAATAGATAACCTGCCACCAGCAAAAGGGTGCACATGGCTTGTAACGATTTAATCGTTCTCATTGGGTCGTGTATAATTAGTTTATTCAAATCATTTTGAAGGTGCTGAAGATAGCTTGTCAATAAATGTGCCAATCTAAATTATAATTAATTCAAAACAATTATAAGTAGTTGTTTAATCAAGGCATAGATACATTAATTAAGGTTTCTTTAGCTTTTAATTGCCTGATTATGCAGTACAATGAGTAGCTTCTTTACATAAGCAATGAGATAATGTGTAATTCTGAATCAATATTAGTTCTCAGGCACAATATTAATGACAACGCGAACCGAAGAATATGGCTTTCAGATACTCTAAAGACCTTTATTATGATGGTCTAATGTAATAATTGCGAGTATCATGCGATTTGGCATGGCAATTGTTAGGAATTCTATCAAACGTGATTCACATAAATACACTTGCACCATGCACGACATAAAAGAAGTTGTACAAAATATAAAGGATGTTGTCCGCAGAAGATGGCTTCTCCTAATAATAACACCTGTATTCTTTGTAGGCGCGGCTTTAGTCGCACTTCATTATATCGAACCCAAATATGAGTCATCCACGTCTATTTTAGTACTTAAAGACGAGACTCTGAACCCGCTCATGATGTATGATATGGCTATATCAAGAGCTAATGAAGACAGGCTGAACTCTTTTAACGAGATTATTTACAGCCGTTCAGCCATGGAGATTCTTATCGATAGCCTTGGCTTAGACCGTCAGCTGAGAACAGAATCAGAAAAGCAGATGCTCATCGCTTCTCTCAGGAAAAATATTCGTACGACTTCAAGGGCTTCCGATTCTTTTGAAATAACGTATCAGGATACGAACCCGGAAAGAGCCCGTGATGGTACAGCTATTCTGGCCAACCATTTTATTACTTCGAGGCTAAGGCTGGAGAACCGAGCCAATGAAGAAACGGTTACGTTTTTCAGTAATCAGCTGGAACAGCTTGAGCAAACCGTAAATGAACTCCGTTCTCAGCAAACCGATCAAACTTCTACACGTCTGCAGGATTTGCCTTCTGATGCTGCTGCAATGCAGACACGTCTTCAGAATATTGAAAACCAGCTCGAAAGTATCGAATGGGAAATATATCAATATGAAGACATGATAACAGCGATAGAGAATTATAAAGAAGAGGCAATGTCTCCAGATGGAATCCGCTATCTGTACAGACTTCCGGTTGAAGACACGCCATTTGGCCCGGAGCTATCAGAATTAATTAACGAATATGATACTCTTCAACAGCAGTTTACTGAAAACTTCCCGCGTGTCCGGTCGATGGCTGTGCAAATACAACAGCTCGTTAACCGGATCCCGCCTGCTATTGACTCCAGAATTTCTTCACTTGAAACAAGACGTGCAGAGCTCTCTCAGCAGCGTGGCCGTGTAGTTACAGATATACAGCGTTTTTATGTGGCAAGCCAACAGGCTGGCTCATCTGAATCTGCCTACAGGATATACGAAGGCCTGTATAACGACATGAAAGTAAAACTTGAACAGGCTAAAATGTCTCGCGACATTGGTCGCAGAGGCAGTGAACAATTTATGGTACTCGATGCTCCTTATGTACCGGAAAGACCGACATCACCTAACCGTACATTAATAGTTGGTATTGGCTTAATACTAGGTATGATAATGGGCGTTGGACTTGTGTCGCTGGCAGAAGTAATGGATACTACTATTCGCAAAGAAGCCGATTTGCCGTATCCAAAGCCAATCATAGCCTATTTATCATAAAACAAACAGACATGTATAACCGGAGTTCTTTGTATGAATTCACAGGAAGTGAAGCAGCAATCCAACACATCAATTATTCAAAAAGACCACAAGTCTCTGAAGAAAAACGGAGGCTTGTTACCCGTATTGGTTTCTGCTGAAGTGTTGCAAAAACCGGATAAAGACATTATCCAGTGGAAGCATTACAACAGTTTTAATTTTTCGCGACTAGCTAAAGCATTTGGAGACTCCAAGTTAACTGTAGGTATAACCAGCGCAAGGCCAGCAGACGGTAAAACCGTTGTTGCGGCCAATATGGCCGTTTCGCTAGCAAGTGGCTACCAACAGAGGACTCTAATTATAGATATGAACTTTCAGCGGCCAAGTTTACACCATGTATTTGGTGCTGAATCTTCACCTGGTCTTGCCGAAGCGTTATGCAACGAGAAAATTCGTGTGGTACCCACTTCATTTGAAAATCTATACTTATTGCCAATTGGCGACGTACACAGGCTCAAACCCGGTATAGAACACACACTTGTTCTTCGACAAATTCTAAATACCGTGAAACATGAGTTTGATTTCGTAATTGTAGATATGTGTTCCATTCTGCCGATTGAAGATTTTCCGGTTCACTTCATAAATGAAATTGACGGCCTTATTAGTGTAGTTAATGCTAATAAAACCAAGAAAGGAGAGCTCGAGAAAGTTTTTAAACATATAGAAGAGAAACAGTTTCTCGGCTATGTTTTTAACAAAGTGGAAAAGTCATGAAAATCCTGCTCGGTCTGGTAATACTGCATTTCCTGGTTATTTGGGGATCAAAGTTCACCAAGAACGATAAAGTACCCTATATGCTCACAGCTTCTGTTTCTGCAATAATGGTGGTTTATCTGCTGTACATGATGGGTACAATTGAAGTGCCGGAACCATAGGTTTCTATATAAAATGAGTTCAGTTAAATCTCAATCTTACACACACTCAGGAACAGATTCGTTTCTTAGTATTTTCGGCCTCGACAGAGAGAGTTCGCCCGTGCTGCTGGTTTTGCTCGGTTTCTCGTTGCTTTTATTCGGTGGATTGTACGTTTTTGATGGTAATATCGCTCTGGTATCTGCCCTCATGTATATGACAACTGTTTTACTTATAAGTGCTATTAAGCCTGTATATAGTCTTTATCTGCTTATGGCTACTGTAATGCTTTTCGAGCAGTATGCCATACCCGGTTTCGCCCCTTGGACCTTCGAAGTTCGTTTTTTCAGCAATCTGAAGGAGGTACCTTATATTCCGTATTTTCATACAGGATTTATGAATATGGCCGAACTGCACCTTTTCTTTTTGTGCTCGGGTCTGCTACTTCACGCCTCTTTCCTCAAGGACTTCAAGTATAAGCCAATTTCAGTACCCTTTCCTTTTTTGTTATTTATGGCCAGTCTTGTAGGATTCTTTGGCTATGGAATAAGCAGGGGGGGAGATTTTATGGTTGCGCTATGGGAAGTACGGGCACTGTTTTACCTGTGTATCATGTTCATTATCGTGCCGCAGCTCCTGGACACAAAAAAACAACTCCACACGCTTTTTTGGATATTTATAATAGGTATTACGTTTAAAGCACTACAGGGAGTCAGCCGATTTGTGGGCATGGGATTTTCTACCGGTGGTTTCCAGGTATTAACCAACCACGAAGATGCTGTTTTTATGGTTACGCTGTTTATACTACTTATGGTATTCATTTCATATAAAGTGAATACCAAGCAGCGTATTTTTTTGCTGGTTATGTTACTTCCCATTCTTGTTGGGTTTCTTGTTGCCCAACGGCGCGCTACATTTGGATCACTTTTTGTTTCTGTTGGCGCCTTTATCATTCTGCTCCCAATGGCCAAAAGGTTAGTATTCATGCACTATTTTATACCAATCATGATTGGTCTTATTATATACGGTGCTGCATTCTGGAATTCTTCTAACCCCATAGGCGGGCCAGTGCAGAAATTCAAATCCGGTATAGGTCAAGCCGATAAGACCGAAAATTACAGAGATTATTCTTCTAATCTTTACCGTGAAAACGAAAACTATAACCTTGCTCAAACAGCTCTGAATAATCCTGTTCTTGGGGTAGGTTTCGGAAATGTATATGAACAGCCCATACCTCTGGTAAACATTGCATTTCCTCTGATGGACTATATACCACATAATCAGATTTATTGGGTTATAGTGAAGACCGGCGCTGTAGGATTCTTCATTTTCTGGTTTTTCTTTAATTCGTTTGTAGCGAAATCAACCAAAGTATTCATGCGTCTGGAAGATCCCTGGTTAAAAGCCATTACCGCAGTTATTACTATTGCAGTTATAAACCAAATGGTGGTGTCTTTTTTTGATCTACAGCTTACTTACTCCCGTAATATGTTTTATCTGGGGTGCCTTATGGGAATGCTGCCGGTTATCGAAAAAATAAGCAGGGAAGAAGAAAAAGAAGACAATCTGACTCCCCCCCCTGGAGAAGACGGGCAAAAATAAAATGGCCCCAGAGGACACAAAAAAATCCATTGGCAAAAAAGTGGCTCGTAACTTTTCGGTTATGTTTGCTGCTCAGATTGTTGGCTGGATTGCAGGATTCATACTTCTTTACTTTCTTCCCAGATACCTTGGAAGCGAAGACTTTGGGAGGCTATACCTTGCGCTTAGTGTAAAGATGATACTTGGCCTTCTGATTGATTTTGGCGGTAATTATCTTATTCCTAAAGAAGTTTCCAGATCTGTTAAAGTCGGTTCTAAGATAATGAGCAGTTACATACTGCTTCGCATAGGTTTATGGCTACTCTCTATAGGTGCTATCCTTTTGTTCTCTGATTTATTGGGATATTCTGATCATGTTAATCTTCTCATACTCATTCTTGCAATAGCAAAACTTTGGGAAGGTAGCACAACTGCATTTTCCGCCTTTTTCCAGGGTATAGAGAAAATGGAGTATCCATCGCTTGGCACCATAACCGAACGCGTGTTTGTAGCAGCTGTATCTGTAATGGCATTGTTATATGGAGCCGATTCTACCACGATGGCCATTATTATTACTATTGGTGCATTTCTTAATCTTTTAGTAGTCTTTTGGTTTTCGCGCAGATATGTAAAGATTAGCTACACGTTCGATAAGCAAATATTCGGGCTGTTACACTCAGGCATGCCTTACTTTTTGTTCTCACTTTTTTCTGTGATTTATTATCGAATCGATGCACTCATGCTCGCATCTATGACTTCAACCGAAGTTACAGGCTGGTACGGTGGTGCTTATCGCTTTTTCGATATAGTAATGGTACTGCCACTACTTTACAGAACAGCAGTTTTTCCAGTATTTTCCAAGCTCTGGAACGACAAAAAAGGGATTCTTGAATCTACTCTTCAGGAAAGTATTAGACTGATGTTAATACTGGGAATTCCAACAGCCGCCGTAATATTTCTTTTTTCCGAAAATATAATCCACTTCTTTATGGGGTTGGAAGAATACAGCGCTTCCGTTTTAATACTGCAAATATTTGCTTTAAGCATACCGATAATCTATATCGATATAATTTTGGGTAGCGCAATTATGGGTGCTGCTAACAAACAAAATGCTTGGGCAATAGTAGGCTTATTGGCAATATTCGTGAATATCATCTCCAACATTATACTAATACCATATACTCAGGATGTTTACATGAATGGTGGAATTGGCGCCGCAATCGCAACATTAATAACGGAGACCTTTGTTATGGTCTGTGCTATTTGGATTTTGCCCGGCACCTATTTTTCCGGATTTAAGCTCTCCTACATAGCCAAACCATTGCTGGCAACTGTAATCATGGTATTGCCGGTATTATTATTAATCCAGACCGGACTGTACTGGATTATTAATCTGCTAATTGCGGGTATTGTTTATCTGATAGCTCTCTACATAATTAAAACGTTCAAACCTGAGGAAGAAAAACTAATCAGCGATCAAATACGCAACGGACTGAAAAAAATCACCTTACATCTAAAGAAATGAGACACTCTAACTTGAAAGTTTTGCACCTTGTACCGTACAATCCGGTACAACCAGATTTTGGTGGAGCATTAAGGATTTATCATGTTTTACAGCATCTGCTAAATAATTATGATGTTACTGTAGCAGGTTTCGGAACAAAAGAGCAGGAAGAGATGCTCATACAGGAATTCCCCCAACTGAAAGGTAAATCATACTTTCATAATCATGTAAATGAAGGACTTTCAAGGGAAATCGTTAAGCTAAAATCTGTGCTTACAAATACAAGCGCCTGGAGGCTTTTAACCCAATCGGTCGAATTCGAACGAATAATCGATAATTTGTTCAAAAAAGAACAATTTGATCTTGTGATAAGTGAATTCCCGGTAATTGGAATGTATACGTCCAAATACAGCGTAAAAAGTATTATAAATTGCCATAATGTTGAGTACGATAACTTCCGCAGAATGACGCAGGTATCCGGTCTTCTCAAAAGGTGGTTTTATAAAAAGCAGGCTGATATCTTTTTTAAAGAAGAAACGGAAGCTCTCAGACAGCAGAACGCTCTGCTTGTAACAAGTAATCTGGATATCGACGAGTTAGAGATAACTGTCCCCGGCGTACCTAAATATCTTGTCCCTAATGGAGTAGACACCACTTTTTTTTCGCCTGACGAGAATATACAACACCCACATTCTCTGGTTTTTGTCGGAATGATGGGATATGTGCCAAATTATGATGGGATTCAGTTTTTTCTGGAAGAAGTATTCCCCCATGTATTAAAAAAGTATCCGGATTGTACCATTACCATTGTGGGTAAAAATACCCCTGAGTTTATTACCAGCCAGGCATCTGAAAATGTAATAATTACGGGGTTCGTAGAAGACACAAGGCCCTATATAAATGCAGCATCCGTTTATGTGGTGCCACTGCGTATGGGAAGTGGTACACGACTTAAGGTAATGGAAGCTCTTGCTATGAAAAAGCCGGTTGTATCAACTTCCATTGGCTGTGAAGGTATTGATGTAACCAGAGAAAAGAATATCCTTATTGAAGACGATCCCAAAGCTTTTGCCGATGCGGTAATGAGGCTATTTGAAAACCATGAACTAAGGTCAAAACTTAGCGAAAACGGGCATAAACTAGTTCATGAAAAATACGATTGGCAAAGCGTCTGCAAAGAAATCGATACATGTATATCGCATATGTTTTCGGAAAATAGTCTAAAAACATCTTCACATTCTTCTTCAGAACCTGCAACCGCTTAGCAGGACCTGCTCATTTTAAAGCACCAAAACCAATCATGAGATCCATAAACAACCTGACTGTTAAAGTTTTCAGAGACAAATCTTCCTTTTTGAGTTTGCAAAAAGATTGGGAAACCCTTGCATCAGAGTCGAATCAAACTGTATTTATGTCTTACAGCTGGATATGTAGCTGGTGGGATATATTTGGCGACAATCCTAATCGTAAATTGTTCATTCATTGCGTTTACGAAAATAATGAAATGGTGGCTATCTTTCCTTTCTTTACAGGTAAAAGTAGCCTTCTTGGTAAAGAGACTCAAAAGAGGATTCAGCTTTTAGGTAGCGGTGGAAACAGAAACGAGTCTTTGGGCTTTTCCGATTCTTACGGTTATAATGATTTTCTGGATATACTTGTAAAGCCCGGATTTGAAGAGAAAGTGGCAGATTTCTTTTTCCAACTAATGGATGAGGATACGTTTGCAGATTATAAGCTTTACCTTGTAAACGTAAGCGGGGAGAGCTTCATCTATAATCACTTATTCCCCAGATTCAATTCTCTGAACAGAAGCGTTAATGTCGAAAAATCAGACACATGCCCTTACATAGTACTTGAAGGGGAAAGTGACCTAGCTTCTTTTATTAAAAATAAAGATTCTGGAAGCGTAAGGCGTCGTTTAAGACAGTGTCTGAAAGCACAAAAACCAGAAACTGAAAACGGTTACCAAATTACTGAAGTAACAAGCCGGGATGGCGTTGAAAAAGCCATAAATCATATAATTGAGCTGCATCAATCGCGCTGGAACATGCTTGGTTACACGGGCGTATTCTTTGATAAGCGTTTCGTAGCATTCTTCAGTAAAATTGTTTTTGATGCATTTGATAATAAGTCTTTGTGGCTCAAACATGCAGTCGATGATAATGGCGTTTGTGCCTCCCGTATGCTAATAAAGTATAATAACCGCTATTATGATTACATCAGCGGCTTTAGCGATTCATCACCGTCATCAAAATATCGCCCGGGTATAGCGCTTTTACTCGACCTGATCGAAGATGGTATTAAGCAGGGTGTTAGCAGGGTAGAACTTTTGCGTGGAGCAGAATCCTATAAATTTGATTTTACGGATAAAGCATTCTCAAATTACAGTGTTTTAATTAGTGAGCATTATAAAGTAAAAAAGAAGTTGGAACCCCTTAAGAGTGCGACCCGAATGTTATCTTTTTTGTATAAACATACAAATAAAGAATTTCAGCTTATGCAGGTTCAATACATAAACCACGGCCTGCTCAAGATGCCGGTTTCATATGCGAAGTTCAGAGCGCAGCGACTAAAAGAAAAAGTATATGATGACAAATAACCACTTGTATCATTATTACACATGTTATTTATCATGATTAATATCTCTGCGTAAGTCGCATCTTACATTAAACCCAAAACAACCAATTAAAGACTTTGGAAAGGGGTTTAACAAACATGAAGAATGTATAACTCTCAAATACCATTGTTGGCATGTTTATTGTAAATAGTATAGAAGATTGCACCACTACCCATTAAAGAGTCATCAGATGAAGAAGGAATCGAAAAAAAGACCCGAGATCAAAGTTCTGATGTATCACAGAGTTATCGACTCAGCCCCGAATGACCCTGTACAAATGCATTATGTAACAACCGACGATTTTCGCAGTCAAATGCAGATTATTGAATGGTTTGGCTACACACCTATTACGTTTATAGATTATAAGCTTTATCGTGAAGGAAAGCTTTCTCTACCTGCAAAACCCATTATAATAACTTTCGACGATGGGTACCTGGATACTTATGAAAAAGCCGTGCCAATAATGATTAACCATAATATGCGAGGCGTGGTGTTTGCGATGGGCGATCGTAGTATTCGCAGAGCCTCATGGGATCAAAAACAGCATGATTGCGAAACGTATGAGCTGATGGATGATAATCAGCTTAGAGAACTAAGAAAGCTTGGTTTTGAAATTGGTGCGCATACCATGAGCCACGAGAACCTTCTTGATTTAAATCTCGATGAGGCGTCTTACCAGATTAAATGCTCAAAGCAGCAAATTGAGGAAGTCTTAAATGAAGAGGTCTACTCTTTTGCGTATCCCTACGGTGCCGTAGACAAACGCGTTCAATCTATAGTCGAAAAAGCTGGTTTTGCCTATGCTTGCGGCGTATATAGTGGCTCACCTCGATTTGATGAATCTGTTCTTGATTTCAGAAGACTTGCCGTAGACCAACGCACTCCTCTGTATAAGTTTCTTATAAAGCTGTTAACACCATATCAGTATCTCGAATGGAGTTACCATACTCTTAAAAAAAAACAGGTTTTACCAGAACGGCACGTCAATAAAAGAATGATAACAGAAGTAAGCTAAACTTTTCACCTGGACTGTAAACCACCGGATATTCCGGAATTATAAAGGTACATGAAAACACTTTACATAATATCTAAAGGAATAAATAAACCGTCAGATGAAGAAATAAGACGGTTGGAAGCTGAAAGAAAGGTGCCCCGGTGGTCACTTCTTGAAGATGCCGTAAACGCTGAGCTTTTGGATGAACGCTATCTAGCGGATAATCCACCTGCATTACGGAGGTGGCTGTATAATATGATTCCCATACATTATGCCCAGATAATTGAGGCACTGTTTATTCAAA
>Ga0207421_10001120_pt1 | contig 34804 bp, 40 predicted proteins | sample SodLakKL_010_SED_4_FD_187542 | JGI IMG/M metagenome (GOLD analysis project Ga0207421, IMG submission 187542) | Alkaline sediment microbial communities from Lake Tanatar, Kulunda Steppe, Russia - 8KL_010_SED (SPAdes) (version 2) | ecosystem: Environmental > Aquatic > Non-marine Saline and...
GACAGCAGGTCTTCGACCGATTCGGGGCTAATTTCGCCGTCCATACCCGTTCAAGCGCGTGGATTTAAATAAGTCTCTCGTCGGCCGGACGGTCACCGTCGCGTTGTTCTGTACAACGGACTGTTTGGTTCATGTGAGAATAGACAGAATAGTTATACAACTGCAAGCCGTAGCTCCGGTCGGTCCCCATGTACAACAACATCCTGTATCCCACCGACGGAAGCAGTGGTGCGAATGCGGCCTTCGAGTACGCCCTCGATCTTGCAACGAACTACGATGCAACCCTCCATATCCTGTTTGTCATCGATGCAGAACACATCGAGACAGGAATGACGCCACGAAAACAGACTGGCGAAGACGACCGGCGAGTCACCGGCATGATGAAACGGGACGAAGAGACGGCCGGTGCAGGGAGCATGTCTCGTAACGAAGATATTGCTGAACTGCTCGAACGCCGAGGCCACCAGCTCACTGATGAGATTGCCTCTCGACTCATCGAGGAGGGTTGTGAGGCCACCGCCGTCGTCGAAAAGGGTGATCCTCCCAGAGTCATCACAGAGTACGCCGAAACCAACGACATCGATCTCATTACGATGGGCACCCACGGTCGACGCGGAATCAAACGACGCCTTATCGGCAGTGTCACCGAAAACGTCGTCAGAACCTCCGAAGTGCCGGTGATGACGGTGCGGCTCGACGGGGACGCATCCAAGCGGTGAGCAGTTCGCCGCACAGTACGAGAAGAACTGGCAGTGGTTTTATATAACGTTCATTCGTATCCACAAACAGGTGTCAGTCATGTACGACAACATTCTGTATCCAACCGATGGAAGCCAAGAGTCCGAAGCCGTGTTGGCGCACGTGCGTGATCTCGCAGAAACGTACGATGCCCGCGTCCACATTCTATTCGTTGTCGATTCGAAACACAGCGACTCCTCGATGACACTCCAGCGCGACGAGGAGGGTAAATGGGAAACTGGGATGGTCAGCCGTGGCAAAGGCGAAGACAAAGGCGGGATGTCCTCGGATAAAGTCGACGTCCTCGAAGTGCTCAAACGAGAGGGCGAAATGCTCACACAAGAGATTTCAACCGAGCTCCACGAGGAGGGGTACAAAACGGCAACAGCCTGTAAAAAGGGCAAGCCACACCAAGTAATCAACACCTACGCCGAGGACAACGAGATCGATCTGATCGCAATGGGTACCCACGGTCGTAGCGGTGTGAGTCGACAACTCATCGGCAGCGTCACCGAAAAGGTGATCAGAACTGCACAAACACCAGTGTTAACCGCACGACTCGTCGAGTAGGCCGTTCCTACGAGGGTCAGACAGAACTATAGGTAGCCTTCATCCTTTGCGAGCAGCACGCCTTCGACAGTCGCGTCGTTTGTCGGTTGACTACGGGCGACAGTGACTGCCTCTTCGATCGGCACGGTCCGTGGCACCAGAAACTCGTTGGAATCGAGGTTCAACTCAACTGGCGAGAGGTCTTCGGCGAGAACGAAGCCACGACGGTGTCGGAGCACGCCAGTCGAACACCAGAACTCTTCGAGCAGTGTCGTCTCGGCCGGCTCGAAACCGGTTTCTTCGGCGAGTTCGCGTGCGGCGGCAGTACAGAAGTCCTCACCCGGTTCGACAATACCGGCCGGCAACTCCAGTTGCGTCTCGCGGATCGTCGGCCGATACTGCTCGACGAACAGCAGTTGGTCGTCGGTTATACCGACAATAACGGTCGCTGGCGCGAGTTCAGCCCAGTAGTAGCGCTTGGTCGAGCCGTTGGGCTGTTCGACCAGATCGTAACCACCAGTATACCAGCCGGTTTCGTACTCGACGACCGTCTCAATGACGGGCCACTCGGGGTCTGCAAGCTCGTTGAGGGTGTGACGGTCAGTCATTGTCCCTCCGGTTCGCTGACGATTTCGACGCTGTATCGGTCGCCATCCAGATCGATAATCACACGGTCGCCGTCATCTCTGAGGGCATCGGGTTCGAGCTGCTGGAAGCTGTCAAACTCGTCGAACGGCGAGTGAGTAAAGGCGTCCTTAAACTCACCAAACGCTCGCTGGTAGCCATCCGAGCGGCCGTCATCCGCTGTGAGTGCAGCGGTTAGATACGGATACCGTTGTTCGCTGAGTTCCTCGACGTCGACGGCGGTTCCGTCGTCATCCGTTTCGGTTGCTTCGAGATAGTAGTACTCGCCCGAGCCGAGATAGCCCGGTAGCGCGCCCAACGCCAACAGCAGCACGACGGCCAGCCCAACGGCAAGCAGGGCGTTCCGCATCAGTGGTCGCATACCGACTGTAGGGACTGTGAGGGCATACGGATTTCGACCTATCGACCGGTTTATTCGCCCTGCGTCCCCAGTTGCCGCATGGAGTTCGGCTTCGAGGTGGCACTCTGTGGCTGGCTGGAAACCAACACCGACTGGATCGTCGCCCGACAGCTCGGTGGGGCGGTCGCCACCCCGGGCAGCCGAATTATCGACATCTGTGGCGTGGTTCCGGGCGAGGAGTTCGAGGCGCGAACCCGGATTACGAGCGAGGCGATTCCCTCGCTGGCGATCGAAAGCGACGTCGGAGCCGGCGAGGCCATCGACGCCCGCCATGCGTTCGACTGCTCGGCCGACCACGCCCGAAGTATCACCGAGCGCGCTGTCGAGTGTGGGTTTTTCGAGGCCGAACGCCGCAACGGTCGACGTGTCGTTCGACAGACGACACGGTATCCTGACTGGATCGGCGGGCTCGTCGGCATCGAAAACAAACCGGATCTCGGCACCCCGGGTGATCTCCAGCGACAGCTTCGGATCGATGTCTCACTCGGGCTGTTCGACCGCGTTATTTTGGCAACCGAAAGCTACGTGACCGAGGCGCATCTCAACCGGCTTCCTGACGCAGTAGGGGTCTGGCGGTTCGACCCCGAAAACAGCGACCGAACCGTGATCCGAGAACCAACGAGGCTGGCCGTCGACAAGGCGGGCGTCGAGCTGCAGGCCACCGAGCCGCTCCGGACGGATGTCGCGTTCGTCAGCCCGGCCGAGAAAGCGATCAAGCGTCGACGCATCGCCGAACGCGCATACGGCAAGGGATGGCGAACATACGCGTTTCCGGACTGTCGACACATCGATGCAACCGACGATGGCCGACCGTTCTGTTCGTGGTTCGACCGGGTTGTCAACCCCGCCGTCGAATGTGGCGTCGACTGCAAAGGGTTCGAAATCGGCGAGCCACCAGCGGTCGACTGTGAAAAGCTCCGCGGCGAGCGAACTCCATGGGTTCGCGATCCCGCGGGAACCCAGCGTGCCCAAAGTGGGCTGGATCGGTTTTTATAACTTAGTCAGTGCTTATTTCGTCCGGTTCGATTCGGTTGTCGATGCCGCCAGCCTCGTAGCGTAACTTAACGGGATGAGAGGTGTGGCGGGCATGGGTTTCGGCCCACCGTCTGGCCGGTCGTTCGTCGAGATACGCCTCACGGTCGGGACACTGCTGGCAGTCGACGATCCACGGCGAGATATCATCGGGAAAATGGCCGGTGTGGCGTTTATGATCCAGCGCGAACTGCTCGAAGGCTTGGTTGCCGGCGTACAGCGTTTCGAGTTCGTAGGTGAGTTCCCACGTCTTCTCACAGCGGGAACAACAGATCGTCGGCGTGTCGTCGACCGGCTCATCGAGTGCCGGCGGCGTTCGGTCGATATCGTCGGGCGAGGTCGGCACGTCTTCGGGTATCCACGCCGCACGTATGTATCTATCCACCACTTAGACGCAGCCGGGGAACTCCTCGCCCTGAATGTAGACCGAATCAACCCACGGTTCGAGTGCGTCGACGGGCTTGGTAAACCGCGACCGCGAGTCCATATAGGACATGATCAGCGCACGCCGCCACTGCTCGGTGGAGTTAGGAGCCGTATAATGTGGGGTTAGGCAGTGCGTAAACAGTACATCACCGGCATCCATCGGGAGTTCGACGAGATCTGCGTCGTCGTATTTGGTGTCGTTAATGACGATATCAGTGTCGTACTCAACGGCCGCGTGGTTCAGAATGCCGTCTTTGTGTGCGCCGGGGATGACAGTCATACAGCCGTTTTCGGGGGTTGCGTCGTCGAGAGCGATCCACGTTGTGACGTGGTCCATCGGCTGAATCGGATAGTAAGCCGCATCCTGATGGAGTCCCTTCTCGCTACCGACGCTTGGCGGTTTGAACATCGCCGCACTCCGCAGGAGCTTGAGATTCGGCCCAAGGAGCTGTTCGACCACTGACGTGATGGTGTCGTGGTGGGCGATTTCGGCGAACACATCGTCTTCGCCGACCATGCCGAGTCCCTCGAACTTCCGGACGGCGTCGCCCTCCTCGTCGACGTCAAGCTCGCCGCGTTCGACACGCGGTTCGAGTTGGCTTGTGAACGTTTCGGGCTCGCGGTCGCCGTGGGTGTACTCGCGAAGCCGCGTTTTAACGCGCTCGATACTCTCAGTTGAGAGTGCGTTTTCGACGACCAGATACCCTTCAGTCTGGTACTGTTCGAACTGTGAATCGGTGAGTTCCATACCGAGTACGAGGTGGTATCTTCGAGTAATAGTTTCGTTTCGACACGGCGCGTCGACGAGAAAACCGACCGGCGACAATCCAGATGCAATCTCGCCACAACACCTGTGACAGCCTCGGTAGTTTGGTGTACTGCGATGGCAATCCAACAGCTCCACCAGCAAGACAGCGAGATGAGCGAGTGTATCGACAACTGCTCGGAGGCCGCCCAGGCCGCCGAGATGTGTGCCGACGCCTGTATCCAAGAGGCAAGCGAAGAGATGAGCGAGTGTATTCGGCTCTGTCGAGATGTGGCCGATCTGACGGCAATGCACGCCCGGTTTATGTCGCGGGATTCCGCCTTCCACGGTGAGTTGGCCGCGGTCTGTGCGGATGCCTGCGAAGCCTGCCGCGAGGAGTGCAAGCAGTTCGATATGGACGAATGTCAGACATGCGCCGCCGTTCTTGAACCCTGCATTGAAAGCTGTCGGTCGATGGCCGCCTAAGCACTGCCTGTGACGGCCGTAGTGACCGACTAACAGTTGCCGTCACGGCACTTCGGCAATCTGCGCCACAGGAGTGTAGTAGAACCATGCGGCCGTTCTACGCTCGTAACGCAGTGTGCAACGTTTGGCCGTCGCATCTGTTCGAGGGTTGTTGGTACCGCTATGAAACCACAGCCTTCGATACGCATGCAGTTGGACGGACAAGCGTCTCAACGGTGTTGCATCGGTAAGAATTGGCTGGGGAGGTCGCGCCGTTTGCAGTGATGGGTCGACACGGATTTGAACCGTGGACCTCCCGGTTATCAGCCGAGCGCTCAACCTGACTGAGCTATCGACCCAACTGGCGCAATTTCAGATAGCGGTGGGTTCTGTTTAACAGTTTCCTTTTGCCACCGTTGCGTCAGTCGGTTTCACGCACACGGTTGCGGGTCCGACACGACCTGCCCGCAGCGACGAACACCGCTCGAAAACAGCACGCACGCTCAGGACTCCGAGCGTTCGTGCTCGTCGTCGACCTGCTCGAAGTCGACGTCGACGATATCGTCGAACTCATCGCCGTGTCCGTCTCCGGCCTGCTTGCGGGTGGCCTGCTGGCCGAGATCGAACGGATCAGCCCCGTCGGTCGCCTGCTCGGGGTCCGGAAAGCCGAACGTCCAGACCTTCCCTGATCCTAGTCCGCCGGTCTGTTTGTCGATGTAGGGGACGACGACCCAACGTTTGAGCGCGAGGCGGATGGGATACCGTGTTGGCGGTAACACCAGCAGCAAGCCGATCAAGTCGGTGACGAGACCTGGCGTTAGCAAAAACGCTCCCGAGGCGATCAACAGCCCACCGTCAAGCAGCTCGTCGGTCGGTGGGGTTCCGGCTACCAACTTACGCTGGAACCGCGCGAGCGTGTTTCGCCCCTCTGCGCGGACGAGGATCATCCCGATCAAGCCAGTAAGAACTACCAGAGCGATCGTCTGGAGCCACGTCAGCAGCCCCCAGCCGACAATCGCTACGAGGACAAACGAGTCGACAAGGGGGATGAGCAGCAACAGCGCGAGCAGATAGCGCGTTCGCATGCCTTGCCGTTGTTGGCGGCCGTCTATAACCTCTTTTGTCGACCGGCGCACTGAGCGGCCTCATCACTCAATAACTGTGAACGAGACAGCCGACAGAGCAAGACCGACTGGCTTACTCTGAGACGAGTTCGACCGTATCGCCCGGTTCGACCGCCTCGGCGGCCCCGGCCGGCAGTTCGACGACCGTATCCGCACGCGCTTGGCCAAGCCCGATCCATGGTCGTAGTCGTTTGACCGCAGTTACTTCGTTGTCGACAAGCCAGATCGCATCGATCTCAAAGGGGACGAACACCATATGCAGATCCCGTGTTGCGGCCGATGCGAACCGGAACACAAGACCATACTCGTCCGGAATCGACCGCCGGAACATCAGTCCACGGGCCCGTGTGAGAAACGTCTCGGCGAACTCGATATCCGTGGCGAGCACGTGTTCGGCGTCGTCGGACACAGAACGATGAACGAGGCGCACAGCACCGAGTTAGGCGGCCAATATTTAAATACTAAGATCCAAGCCAGCGCATGGAGCGAACGCCGCAGGGAACGCCCGTTGGCGTCGACGACCCCTACGAGATCGCGGGCGTGTGCGATCACCTCACCAGCGACGGCCGGTGTCGGCTCGCCCTCCGGCATGCAGGTGTCGACCGCGAGTTCGCCGCCGCACGGGCGGCCGACGACTACGCCTGTCATGTCGGCGAAGACGGTGAGTGGAAGGCGTGTCGACACTACCGGTCGACGACGAGTGAGACAGAATGCGAACGCTGTGGGCTCGAAGAGGTCCGGATGGCCCACGACAAGCGTCGGCCGCTGCTCGAAGAACACCATCTGTCGTACGCCGACGGCGAGGGAACGAGCCACGAGATCACCGTCTCGCTGTGTCGGTGGTGTCATGCGAAAGTCCACAACTCCTTTGGGCGGGTCGACGACGATGTCGCACCCGCCCCCGAGGCGGTCGCTGAACGCGAAACCCGACGCGCGGCCGAACAGCAGGAGTTCGGATTCCAGTCAGCCCGAACACGCAGCGACGACAGTGGCTGACACAGTCGACCACCATCGCACTGCAGTGTCAGAGTCGACCAAGCCGGTCCACACGGTTGTGCATCCAATAGCCCCAACCGGCGACCTATTTAATAACGTTATGTTCAACGTATGCTGAATGACAGGCTCCGCTGTCGGCTGGAATCGGTACGGTGGTGTCGCGATTGCAGCAGTCGGGTTCGTTCTCAGTCGTCAGTTCGTCGCCCAGACCATACAGGTCGAACACACCCTTTCGTTTGTGCTGTTGAGTCTGGGTCCGCTGGCTGTCGGACTGGGGCTTTCGCTGTACGGAGTTATCCTCGCTGTTGGGCAGTTTTCCACAGCATACGCCCGAACGGTGACGGTCTGGTGCGGTATCGGGACAGTCGGTGCAGTGGGACTGATCGGGGCTACTCAACTTGAAGCAATGACCGTCGGCGGGATGGTCGAGCCACTCGACGGCTCACAGCCGCTTGTTGCCAACCTACTTCTGGGTGGGGCAGTCGGCGGCATTCTGATCGGAGATCGGTCGGCGGCAAACCGACGTAAGCGACGGGAAATACGGCGGACAGCCAACCGGGCGACGCTGGTCAACCGGCTGTTGCGCCACGATGTGATCAACGCTGCCGCCATCATCGACGGCCATGCCGCGCTGTTGAAAGACCAACCCGAGCGTCGACAGTCGGTGGCAGCCGTCGACAACGCTGCCAACAAGATAACCGACACTATCGAAGCGGTCGGCCGTATCGCCTCGCCAAACGTGAACAGTGATCTCACTGCGGTGACAGTCCACCCAACCGTCGAACGCGTCGTCGAGAGCTACCGGCGTTCGACCGACCGCGAGATCAGCGTCGAGCCACACTCCGACGGACAGACTGTGGCGGCCGACGACCGCCTAGAGATGATACTGAGTGAACTCCTCGAAAACGCCGTCAAACACGGCAAGGGGCCGATCACGGTCGGGATCAAGCCGACCGCACGAACAGTCGAGATCCGCATCGAAGACGGCGGCAATGGGCTACCGGACCGTCAGCGAACGCTGCTGGAGTCCGGTGAGTTCCCGGAGTACGACGACCCGGGTGCGGGGTTCGGCCTACAGGTTGTCAGCCTGTTAGTCGACCGCTACGGTGGCCGGATCAGTACCGGCAGCGATGACGGTCGACACTACGTCTCGATCCAACTCCCGCAGTCGCCGACGGGCCAAGGGGTTACAGGCCGGATTGGCCTCAGCCAGCCGACGATTATGCGAGTCGGAGCCGCCGGGCTGCTCGCGGGTGTCGCTATGGGCGGCTTCTATCAGGTTGCAACTGGCGCGATGCCGGTTATCGGCGCGCTGTACGGTGTCGAACACGTTGGCATCGGCTGGGTCACCCACCTGTTTCACAGCGTGGTTTTCGCGCTGCTGTTCGCGACCGGCTGTCGGGCGAACGCGATTGGCCAGTATGTGTCGACACCAGCAGGGGCCGCCTTGGTCGGCATCGGCTGGGGAGCAGTGCTCTGGCTTGTCGCTGCTGGCGTCGTGATGCCACTATGGCTGTTGGCAATCGGCGAGCCGGCAACGCTTCCCACACTGGCGGTCAGTGGGCTGCTCGCTCACACGCTGTGGGGGATCGTCCTCGGCGGGAGTTTCGCACTGCTTGCCGCCAGCGAACGGGTCGACCAACTCGTCGGCGCTGTCAGCTACACGAGTGAGTAGTAGCGATTTATCAGCTCGCCAGTAGCACCACCTGTTTCAACAGATCAGACCCAATAACTGCATTCTCTAGGTACATATTCAGAATTTAAGGCCGTATCAAGACGTTCGTACGCAATTTTTAGTGTTTCAAAGCCACACACCAACTATGCATGTGAATTCCACACAGTACCGTTCCAAACCCAGCCAGCCAACAGCTCTGCGAGATCGACCGACCGCAAGACGCCAGCCGACTGCATCAATCCACGTCAGCCGTGACAGTACATGAACCCCCACTCCGGCGAAGTATCGAGGTCGAATACTGGGTATGTGACACCGAGGGTCGACTAGTCGAACCCGGTGAGTTGGCGGAGATGGAGGGAGCCGAACGCGAGTTCGTCAAACCGCTCGTCGAGATCAAAACAACGCCCTGTGAATCGAGTGCCGAACTCCGCGAGGAGCTTCTCGAACGGATACGTGCCGTCGCCAAACAGGCTGAAAACGTGGACAAACGGCTTGTTCCGCTGGCAACGCCGTTGAACACCGAAACAGTCGAACAGCTCGAAAGCGATCGTACGCAGATCCAACAGGAGATACTCGGTTCGGACTTCCAGTACGTCCGACACTGTGCGGGAACCCACATCCACTTCGAACAACAGCCCGGCTGTACATGCGAGCAGTTCAACACGCTCGTCGCGCTCGATCCCGCACTGGCATTGGTCAACTCCGCACAGCATTTTCGGGGCCACGGGCTGGCAGCCGGCGCTCGCTCACAGCTCTACCGTCGACTTGCCTATCGGGAGTTCGACAGGCAGGGCCGACTGTGGCCGTATCTCGACAGGCTCGATGCGTGGGACGAACGGATCGAGGCCTGCTACGAGGCGTTTTTCGAGCGTGCACTCGAAGCCGGTGTCGATCCTGTACAGTTCGAGACCGCCTTCGATCCCGAAAGCGCAGTCTGGACGCCCGTCCAACTCAGAGACACGTTTGGGACCGTCGAATGGCGCTCGCCGGATACAGCACTGCCCAGCGACATCCTCCGGTTGGCTGATACGATGGCCGAAATCGTCGAACAGGTTCGAACTGCGGAGGTTCAGATTGCTGGCGAGACCGGCGGTGTAGGAACTGATGAGATCGTTCTCCCCGAGTTTCGAGCCATCAGGGAGTACGTCGACGAGGCGGTCGAATCGGGGCTGGCCTCGCCAGTAGTCAGAGCCTACCTCAATCGAATGGGGTTCGATGTCGCAGCCTACGAACCAATCTGTCGGGAATTCGATATTGGACACCATCTCTCGGAGCAGGAAGCCCGAGAGCGTCGACTCGAACATGCCGCCGCACTCCACGAAGACGTCAGTCGAACACCATCGCTGGAGGCCGGCTGATGAGCAATGTGTATATGAGCAGTACAAAACTCCGACAAGACAACACCCGAACACCGACGAACACCGATCGATGACACGGCTTCGCATCGCGCTGTTAAACGCAGCGCACAAGGCCGTCGACACCCGGCGAAACTTCGTCCGGGAGCTGGATGCCGACATCGAGGTGTTTCACAACCCTTCCGGAGAGTTTCCCGACGGCTACAACTACGACGGGGTCGTCGTCACCGGCTCGGCGGCTTCGGTCTACTGGGATCGCGAGTGGATCGGCCAGCTCAAAACCTGGGTCGGCGGTGCGGTCGAAGCCGGCCTCCCCGTGTTGGGCGTCTGTTTCGGCCACCAGCTACTGGCAGACGTGCTGGGCGGCCGCGTCGAAGCGATGGGCGAGTACGAAATCGGGTATCGGACCGTCAATCACGACGGCGAGAGTCGACTGCTTGAGGGCATCGACGATTCGATGACCGTCTTTACGACGCACTCGGATCGGGTCGCCGAACCGCCGCCGGGGTCGACCGTGTTCGCCGAAAACGACTACGGAATTCACGGCTTTCGTAAGGGCCGAGCGATGGGTGTACAGTTCCACCCCGAGTACGACATGAAAACCGCCGAGTTGGTGACAACCGGTAAAGCCGACCAGCTTGCAGCGTCCCGAATCCAGCAGGTTCTCGACGGTATTACCGACGAACACTATACCGCGGCCTGCGAGGCCAAACAGCTGTTCGATAACTTTCTGGAGTACGTCGAGACAGTCCAAGCCGAGCGACTCGCTGCCGACTGAGCAGATTGGACAGATGCGCATATTTCGGCCCGATCCGGTTTGCTTTTGAGCGTCACCGTCCAACAGCGTCCATGACTCGTATTGTCGTTATCGACAACCACGGCCAATTCACTCATCTGGAGCACCGCGCGCTCCGCGATCTCGGCGTTGAGACCGAACTCATCGACAACGATGTCGACCCGAGCGAAATCGAAGCCGACGGCATCGTTCTCTCGGGCGGGCCGGACATGGATCGAATCGGTCGCTCGCCGGAGTATCTCCAGCAGGACGTTCCCGTTCTCGGGATCTGTCTTGGTATGCAGTTGATCGCAACCGAACTTGGCGGCACTGTCGGCTCCGGCGAGTATGGCGGCTACGCCGACGTTACGGTCGAAATCCTCGACGAGGAGGATCCACTGATCGGTTCGCTGGCACCCGACACGCGGGTGTGGGCCAGCCACGCCGACGAGGTCAAAACCCTCCCCGATGGCTTTAGCCACACCGGAACCTCGGATGTCTGCGGTATCGAGGCAATGAGTGACACCGACCGAGATCTCTACGGCGTCCAGTGGCATCCAGAAGTGATCCACACCGAAGAAGGCGAAGAAGTGTTCGAAAACTTCGTTTCGATCTGCGAGTAGCCACTGACTACTTTTATATCCCGAAAAAGCCGCCGTCGATTACGTTCGGTGTCTGCTCTCTTCGCCTGATAGCTGTCGCTCGGTGTTCATGAACACAAACGCGGTACGAGACCGCGTTAGGCAAACAGCTCGTCGACCGCGGCTTCAGCTGCCTCAATCGCTTCTTGGGCGACTGCCTCAGGGTCGGCCTCGGCGTCGTCGACGGTATGTAAGTAGACGTCGACATCAAGGATACCCTCGTCGAAGCCGACGGTGATATCCAGATCTGTGACCTCGCTGTTCGAAAACCGCGCGAAGACAAGGCCTTCGGCGGCTTCAGCGGCTGTCTCGACGACCTGTTGGTCGGTTGGCTCCGACATTTAGGCTGCGCCGCCAGGACCCTGCGGACCGCCCATCCCGCTGAGCATCTCTTGGAGTTCATCCTGGAGTTTCTCGAATCGCTCTTGAACGCGCTCTTCCTGTTTGGAGAGCTGTTCGACGCGGACTTCGAGTTGATCCTGTTTGGATTCGAGTTTCTCGGCGGCCGACTCGTAGTCGGTTTCGATCAGCAACTCGCCGACTTCACGGTACATCACTGAGTCTTCGTCGACGCCGTCGAGTGCATCGAGGGCGGTCTGGGTCTCGGAGAGTGCAGTTTCGCTCTGCTGTTTCTGCTGGGCGACGTTCTGTGCGGTCTCTTGGAGGTCTTGGAGCGTTTCGAGCTTCTCTTGGGCTTCCGGCGGCAGATTACCTTGCATACCCACAGGGTTGGTCGCCACACTCAAAAACCCCAGCAATTCCTTCGACTACCCGAAACAGGTGTTTCAGTAACTATACTGGCTGTATTGGACAGTTACGAGAGGCGTGTCGACGCACAGCCAGCGATCTGCTCGGCAACCGAGACGTACCGGAGCCAACTGTTGATCGCCGCTCGCAACGCGACGAGATCGGCGGCCGTAACCTCGACTGCGAGTTCAGCCGCCTCACGGTCGACCGCCACCGTCGAGCGGTCATCGTCGAGTTCGTCGACTTCAATGCGAATGCTGCGGTCGACACGCTGGGCGTCCTCGATTGTTGGGTATTCAAAACAGAGATCAGCAGAATGCGACTGGGTGGACACGCGGCTACTCGACAACGACTTCTTTGATGCCGCCGCCGCGTTCTTTCAGCAGCACACGGTGGCCACAGTAGGGACACCGGACACCGCCGTACTCGTCGAGCGTGACGTCGCGTTTACAGCGGGAACATTTGTAGCTCATGCGTTATTCGTCGTCAGCGAGTGCCGCACGGATCGACCGTCGGACCTGTCGTCCGCCGGGGGTTTCGGGTTTGTACGCGCCGCCGGCGAACTTCTCGCCGGTTTCCTCGTTGATCCAGATGCCGGTGCCGACGCGTTTGACGCTGTCGCCGTCGACTTCGGCGTTCTGCATGCCTGCTTCGATTTCTTTGACCCGCTTGCGTGAGACTCGTCCGTACCGCGCACCAAAGCGGCCCGCAGAGCCAGTCGATCGTGCCTTGTTTTCGGCCATAGTGGACAATGCTACTTCCAGTACGCCTAAAAAGCTGTTGAGTCCACTCGACCGTGTGAAACCGACGCAGTCGACCGCCTATAGCAGTTACTGCAACTCTGCTTCGGCGAGCGCATCGTTGAGATCCGCCCGCACGCGCTCGCCGGTTTCGAGATCCATCGCAGTCGTCACCAGCCGGTTTTCCTGAACGCTTGAGCCATCCCGGAGCAGCATCCGGACGTTCCCATTCGTATCTGCGCGCGTAATTTTGGCTCGAAGCCCCTGCTGGGAGCCAATGCCACCGGCATCGATGGGACCAGGGATGATCTTTTTGACGTGCGGATGATCCGCGACAACGCTGATCGCTTTTCGGCCACGACGGTCGCCGATAATCGTCGAGTGGCTGCCGCCGATCTTCTCGCGGGGTGGGATGTCGACGACCTCCAGCGCACGATTCCCCCGGCGGTCGATCACCGCCTGGACCGGCTCGGTGTCGGGGACGCGATAAAACTCATAATGGAGCTGTGTGCGTGCCTCTCGAAGCGGCTCGCGGTCGCCTGCGGCAAACACGGTTTCGGGGCGTTTGCGCTGGATTTCGTCGGCCACGCGGCCCGCGAAGTTTCGGAGTTCGACGACGGTCGCCCGGTCGTCAGTGTCGTCGTCGACCTCCGGCACCGTGGTGATCGTCGTCTCTCCGAGGACAGTCTCGCCGTCGAGCATTGTGAGCGTGGCCTCGTCGCGGGCGAAAGAGACGACCACCCCGTCGCAGTTGGCAGTGTGACAGACCAGACAGTAGTCGCCCGGTCTGTCGAGGTCAGCGTGACACTGCCCACAACGCATACCTTCCTGTTTGACCGAACGCCTAAAACGTCGTTCGGTCTGCGGTGCGAGTATTTGGTATCGTTCGGCGGCTCAGGCATGGTGGCTCGATGAGAATCGTAGGAGACGTTGGCTCAACTGAACAGTACAAACGGCCAGTAGAGGCATTGGAGTGCTCTCAAAAGGAGATACTGATGAGCGACAGTATCGAAATACGTCGGTCGATCTTCCAGTGGGTCGTCATCGACGGGCGTCGACTCACAGTTGCCGGGACGCTGCTCGGTGGCATTCTTCTGGTGTTGCTCGCACTGCTTGCGGTCGGGCTGTTTCCGCGAGCACCGGGCGATCCGCTCTACCTGCTTGTCAGCGCGTTTCTCGGCGGTAATCTCACACTTATCACTGTCGTGATCGCGATCAACCAGCTCGTCTTTTCACGAGAACTCGGCTCGCCAGGCGATCTGGAACAGCGAACCAGAAACGCTGTTGAGTACCGCAACCAAATCCAACAGATCATGGAGCAGTCGGTGACGCCAATCCAACCGGGTTCGTTTCTGCTCATGCTGCATACGAATCTCGACAGACGCGCCCAAGAGCTGGCCGACACCATTCCCGAGACAGCTGATGAGGATCTCTCATCGGAAATCTCCGAGTTGGTCGACGCACTCCGCGGCGATGTCGACGCAGTAACGAGGGCGCTTGATACGCCCGCGGTCGACGAGCAGATCTTCGGGGCGATTGCGGCGACGCTGGGGACGACACAGGCGAATCAGCTGTACGATCTGGCGTGGATCGAAACCGAGTACGGCGAACGACTTACTGACCACCAGCGGGCGCTGTTCGGGTCGATCCGAGAACACCTGTTGCATATCGATGTCGCTCGCAAATACTTTCGGACGGTGTACATCACAAAGGAGCTCTCGTTTCTCTCGCGAGTGCTGTTGATCGTCGGTCTGCCAGCGCAGCTGTTTTTGGCTGCGACGTTGGCGGTGTACGATCTGGCCGCAATCGAGGCCCTGCCAGCAGCCGCAATCGTCGGGGCGACGATGGTCGCGATGGTTGCCTGTTTCGCACCGCTTGCGATTCTCGCCTCGTTTGTACTCCGGCTGTCGTGGGTCGCCCAGCGAAACGCGACGGTGATGCCGTTTGCAGCCTCCGAAAAGGATTATACGCTGTTTTCGACCGAAAACTGAGTCGTGTGCTCAGAGATCCAAGGGTCCGCTTTTGAGATACTCCCGCATCAGTGCTGTCGCATACGACCCACTCGGGAGTGCGAACTCGAAGCGGAGGTCAGTTGGGTCGACCGACAGATCGGTTCGAACCAAAATCGCCCGCCGAGTGCCACTCGACTCGAACGAGCCGGGCAGATCGAAATCCGACCGAGTGAGATCCAACTCGTCGAGAATCTCGCGTTCGATCTCGCCGGGTTCGCCGCTGGCTAACTCGGTGTCAGTGCCGATTAGGGGGGCCGTAACAAAGGCCCGGCCGCGAGAGCAGTGGCGTTCCATCACGCTCACGCGCTTGCCAGAGACGCGCTGGAGGCGGTCGGTATCTGGTGCGTACAGCCCGTCCGGTGCCTCGCGGTCGACGAAACAACAGACATCGCCCTCGACGGGCCGATCAAAGGGAAGGCCGCGGCGCAGACGCTCTGAGAGGATTCGGTTGAAAATGTAGGACTGAGCCGCATTGACAAACAGTCGCTGGAGGTTCCAGGGGACGGCTTCGAGTGCGTGACGGAAATCCGCTGGTTTCTCCGCACCGTCCTCGACGAGCCGATGGAGCATGGATCGCTCGAAGCCGAGATAGCCCGGTATTTCGTCGAGACAGGCCTGCCAGTCCGGCTCGGCGGAGGCGGCCTCGCGTTCGACGAACTGGCGGGCGCTCTGGGTTGTCTCGCGTTCGGTCTCGAACGGGTTGGCGACGTATGAGAGCACGGCCTCGCGCCACTCGCCGCGAACGATATCGAGGCCGACCTCGTGGGTGACTGGTCGCTGGCTGCCGAAGCGTTGCTGGCCAAACCAGTTGGGGACGCCCGCGGTCTGGTCGTCGCCGGACTGCCTCGGGCTGCTTGGCGAGCTTTGCTCGCCTCCGTCACCGGACTGTGTCCGGTTGCTTGACGAGCCTCGCTCGTCTCCGTCGACTAATTCCTGAAGCGCGGTCGTTGTCGCCTCAGTTCGAGCGGCGGCCTCGGAGTGGGCGTCTCGAACGCGAATGACAAAGCGGTTGCCGTGAAGATCGCCAAAGGAGATCGACCGCCCGGTGCGGCCCAGCACCTCAATTTCCGCGCCGTTGATATCGAGAGCCTCGATTGACGCTGGCTCAACATCCCGAATCGAAAACAGTTGGGTGGTGACGGCGTGTTTGTCTTTTGTGCCGGCCCACGCGACGCGCTCGCGGCTGATTCCCATCGCATCGGAGATTTGGGCAGCGAAATCGTTGGTGTCCCACTCGCGGAGTGTGGCTCGCAGGAGGATTTCGGGATAGGCCCCTGAAGGGGCGTCGAGCGGTTCGGGATCGAAGTTCTCGATTTCCTCGACCTTGAAATCCTCTGGTTCGGTGCGGAGTCGACCGCCGATTGGGTCGCTGTCACTTATATAGTAGTCAATGCCTACCGCCTGCTCGATTGGGTGGGCCTCACGCATGGTCGATCACCGTCCGGAGTACGTCAAGAGGCTGGCGAGTGGCTCGATGCATACTGTGCTGTTTCCGTCGACGTACATCGTCCTGTCCCTTCTGGACTCGTAGCCAAACATCCCCGCGAACGCTGCAAGAAACAGCGCTGTCGGCTCCGCTGTGTCTCTGTGAACGGTACAGCAGCAGAGTCGTTACTGGAACTGCATCCCACCGTTGACGTTGACGATTTCGCCCTGGATGTAGTCGTTTTCCAGTAGATACGCGACTGTGTGAGCAACAGTCTCGGGCTGGCAGGCGTACTCAGGAAGATGCGTATCAATGTGTTCGTGACCCCGGAAGTCGACCGACTCCAGGTACTCGACGATGGTGCCGTTCATCTCCGTCTCGACAGGACCGGGGGCGACCGCGTTGACCTGCAGCCCGCTGTCACCGTACTCTCGGGCAAGCGCGCGGGTCAACCCGTGGAGGCCCGCCTTGCTTGCTGCATAGCCGGCGTCGACCGTCCCACCGGTGCCGCCAATGCTGGAGATGAACACCACGTCGCCGTCTGGTTCGAGATGGTCGATGGCAGCGCGTGTCACGTAAAAGGCTCCTGTGAGATTCGTCTCAAGCACGCGATCCCACTGTTCGTCGTCGATATTCGTCGCGAGATCAGGCTCGACAGTACCCGCATTGTTGACCAGCGCATCGAGGCCGCCGAACTCGTCGACGACAGTCCCAACCATCGAATCGACTGCCTCAGAATCGCGGACATCAGCCTGTACTGCGATAGCGTTGCTGCCCTTCCGTTCGATGGCCTCGACTACTTTTTCGGCAGCAGCCTTCGACGCTCGGTAGTTGACAGCGATGTCGTGGTCTTCGGCGAGCGTTAGTGCGATTGTCCGGCCAATTCCTCGGCTCGCGCCTGTGATGAGCACACTCATAACCGACTATTATAATTTGATAGTAGCTAAACGTTGTGTCTGTGCAATGGGGTTCGATGGCTGGAGGCTCCCCGCACAGCCATAGCTACCGATTGTATGCAAACCTCTTCGCTCAGGTAGGATAAAAAAGCAACAAAGCAATCAACAGCGGTGCTGATTCCGACTCATACTCGACTGTCTCAAGGCTGTTAGTACAACGAGAGATCGCCCGTGATCCGGTCGACGAGGTTCTCCTCGGCAGGACCAATTGCCACCGCAGTGGCGGTACCAGAGTCGAGTTGGGTGTGACCTGCATCCCGAATGATGGCGTGCGGCAGGCCGTCTCGACGAGCTTGGTCGGCGAGATCGAAGAGCGTCGATTCGTCAGGGGCTTTGACGACGATCTTCTTTTGGCCGCCGCCTTTCCAGGCTTTGCGGGCTTTTCGTCCGGTGTCTTCGTAGGCTGACAGCGACGCATGGGCGACCTGGGCGGCAAGTTTGCCCCGTCCCATCCCGAGATCCGTCCGGGCGGCGATAACCTGTTTCATAGCTGGCTGTTGGCTGGAACTCACAAGAGCGTGTGGATCGGCCGCCAGTGACCAGTTGAATTTTAAGCACTCCCTCGAACGCATCACACAATGATCTTATCGGACACTGACCTGCTCGAACGCCTGGGCGAGGGTGATCTCGTCGTCGACCCCATTGATGATCTCGACACCCAAATCCAGCCGGCGAGCATCGACATGCGACTCGGCTCGGAGTTTTTGGAGTTCCAACGCACCAACATCCCGTGTATCCACCCGAATCGCGCCGAAGAGGTCGACGAGTACGTTCGGGAAACCTATGTCGAAGAGGGCGACGAATTCATTCTCCATCCGGGTGATTTCGTGCTCGGCACCACCAAAGAGCGCGTCGAGATTCCATCTGATCTCGTCGCCACTGTCGAGGGACGATCATCGCTTGGCCGGCTTGCGGTTGTCGTTCATGCAACTGCGGGCTTTGTCGATCCGGGCTACCGTGGACAGATCACGCTTGAACTCTCGAATCTGGGTGCCGCCCCGGTCGCCCTCTCACCGGGGATGCGCGTCTCTCAACTCGTCTTTACTGAACTCAAATCGACGTCGACGCGGCCGTATGGCAGCGAACGCGGCTCGAAATACCAAGACCAAGTCGGCCCACGAGCCTCGAAAATCCAAGATGACCCCGAGTTCGTCGCCACCGACGAAGCCAAAGCCGACCCACCCCAAGAGGACACTCAATGAAATTCATCGAAGAACTGGTCGTCGAGGAGTTCCTGCCGACGATTCGGTCGATGCTGGCCGAATCCCTGCGGGCGCGTGATCTCACTCAGCGGGAGGTCGCTGACGTGCTGGGAATCAGCCAGTCGGCGGTCTCGAAGTACGCCCACGGCGAGGTCGCCCGCAACGACCGGGTTGCGGGCGACGACCGGATCGTCGACCTCGTCGAACGGGTCGCCGACGGCCTGTCGACAGGTGATATGAGCCGGGTCCAAGCACTCGTCGAAATCGAGGTACTGATTCGGCAGCTCGAAGACGGCGACCTGCTTGCCGAACTCCACGAGGAAGCGATGCCCGCGCTCACCGACGCCGACGTCGACTTTTCGGTCCACGACCCAGACAGCCGAATTCGAACGACAGAAGAGGTCCGTTCTTCGGTCCGTCGTGGACTCCGGACGCTCACTTCGACCAGTGGGTTTGCGACGCTGATTCCCAACGTCGGTTCGAACCTCGTCGAGTGTCTGCCGGATGCGACCAACGTCGACGATGTGGCGGGCGTTCCGGGCCGGATTTTCGATATCAAGGGTCGGGCGACTGTTCCCTCGGACCCGGAGTTTGGCGTCAGCGAACATGCAGCCTCAGTTCTGTTGGCGGTTCGCGCCCAAGCCGTCGACGTCCAAGCCGGAGTGAACATTTCGTACGACAGCTCGCTTATCCAAGCGTTCGAGAACGCAGGGCACGCCACTGTTCAGTTCGACACCGAAGCCCGCGACGAACTCGACGCTGCCATCGGTGAGGCGCTCGCCGACCGCGAGGTGACCGAGACGTTTGTGCTGTACCAGACGGGTGGGTTCGGAATCGAGCCAATCTCGTATGTGCTCGGCCCGGACGCACCAACAGTCGCATCGGCTGTCCGATCTGTCATCTAGCCACGCCCTGTTTTTTGAGCCCGCAGGCCGTCGACTGTCCATGAGCGAGCCGACAGGGTCGACACAGCAGTTCTACACGCGCTGGGCGCGGTTGTACGATCTCGTCGCCGTCCACACTCCCGGCATCCGAACCGTTCGACGCGCTGCGGTCGACCGACTGGCGGCCCAACCGGGAGACACTGTCGTCGAGATGGGCTGTGGCAGCGGGGCGAACCTCCCGCTGTTGTACGAGGCGGTCGGCCCCGAGGGTCAGGTAATCGGCGTCGACATGAGCCCGGGCGTGCTCGGCGTTGCACGCAACCGAATCGACCGCCATGGCTGGCAAAACGTCCACGTTGTCCGGGGCGATGCGACTCGACTACCACTCGACAGCGGCGTCGACTGTGTGTTCGCCTCCCTCGTCGTCGGGATGTTCGATGATCCAGCCGGAGTGATCGATGGCTGGGCCGACATGGTTGGATCGGGCGGCCGGCTCGGCCTGCTGGATCTCGCCCGGAGCAGCCAGCAACAAGCCCGTCAATTAAACGGGTTGTTTCGGTTGTTCGTCACGAACGCGAATCCAAAACCGGTCAAGCTGTCCGACGACCCGATGGGTCGACTCGACCGCAGAGTAGCCGCCGCTCACCGCCGACTCGGCGAGCGATGTTCGGACGCCGTACACGACACACGTGCACAAGGATTCGCGCGGCTCAGCGGTGGGACGGTCGACTGAAAGCGGTTAGGAGACGACTACCAGCAGCGTCGCTGCCAGCACCACGACACCAGCAGCAAACCACAGCCGGTTCGCTCGTGGATTTTTCGAGGGTGTGAGATCAAGCGAACGGTGATAGGTCGACAGCGGCCGAAACGGCCAGATGCCCATCGGCGTGATCAAATCCCCGGCGAGGTGGCCACAGATCGTAACGAGGGCGACCGAGCCGAACCAGCCCGCCGCCCACAGCGACGGTAGTGAGAGACTACTTAAATAGGCTGCACCGAGACCACTGCCGACTGCGGCCACTAAGCCGACTCCAAGTGCGAACCAGACGGTGTGGGTCGGTCCCCGGTGGGCGATTCGGTGGGTTTGTGTGTCGACATCGGGCAGCGATGAGAGTGCCACCATCACCAGCCCAGTGAGTGCCGCAAGCGTTGGCTGGCCCGTCGAGACCAACCACGCCGCAATCGGCGCATACAGCAAAAGCGAGATGCCGAGGTGACCCAGCACGTACATAGCCAGCGTTGGCACTCAGCCAGTAAGAACTGTTCGGGAGTCAGTCAACATACGCTGAACGGAACATAAAAGAAGCGTCGAGTGGTGGAGCCGAGGGATGCGCAGCGATCTCAGTCGTCAGCTGGCGACGGGGCGACAGAGAAGTCGACGGCTGCGCCGTCCTTGCCGAGTTCGTCGAGTGCGATAGAGGCTGCGCGTTTGCCCGACAGCAGCATCGCACCAAAGGTTGGGCCCATCCGTGGCAGGCCGTGTGCGGTCGCCGTGGCGAGGCCGGTGGCGATCACGCCCTCGTGGAGTTTACCGGTCTCGTTGACGACGACATCTTCGCTCTCGGTGACCCACATCGAGTCGTGGCCGGGCGAATCATGGCCGGGCGCGCCGTACTCGTTGTCGCCGCTTTTGTCCATGCCGGTGTTGTGCTCGTTGGCGTGTTCGATTCCGGGGGCATTGAGGACGCCGCGTTCTTGGAGCTTGGAGACGACGACGGCCTCATGACCGGTCGCGTCGATAACGAGATCGCTCTCGACGGCGATCGGGTCGACGCACGTGAGTTCGCGAGGCAGTGCGTGGACCGGCGTCCAGTTCATGACGATGCCGGCGACACGGTGGTTCTCGCGGACGACGATGTCGGTGAACTCCGTCATGTTCTGGATTTTCACACCGGCATCACAGGCAGCCTTGATAAGGGCCGAACAGGCGTGTGGGCCTTTGGCAGTGTAGAGCCCCTCTGTCTCGTCGCTTTCTTCGTACGGAACGCCGAGTTCGTCGAGGACCTCGTCGGCCGGGTCGCGGACGGTCAATGTGTTCATCAAAAAGCCGCCGAGCCAGAAGCCGCCGCCGAGATAATTGTTCTTTTCGACAACCATCACTTTCACACCCTGTTCGGCAAGTTCCTTGGCGGCCATCAGCCCCGATGGACCGCCACCGACGATGATCACGTCGCTTTCGGTGTACTCCATGAACTCCTCGCTGAACTCTTCGGTGATCGCGCGGGTTACCTGTGCTGAGCTTGCCGGACTGAAGCCGCTGAATTCGGACATACAACTTAGTAATATCTTTGAGTGGTCAAAATTGTTGTGATCCGTCGTTCGCGGTGGGTAGTAACATCGACACAACCGCAAGGAACCCTTTTGAGCGTCGATCGCTTCTTTTCAGTACTTATGAACATGCTCGTCGACGGCGAATGGCGAACCGACGCGTTTCAGACGACTAACGAAGACGGCGCCTTCGAGCGACAAACAACTCCGTTTCGCGACTGGGTTGCTGGATCCGATGTGCCTGAGCACGTCGATGCCGAGCCTGACGACCGATTCGAGGCGGAAGCCGGTCGCTACCACCTGTACGTGAGTTATGCCTGCCCGTGGGCTCACCGCACCCTACTTGTCCGCGCGCTGCTGGGTCTCGAAGACGCTATCGACGTCTCGGTAGTTGACCCCTACCGCGGCGAGGACGGCTGGCAGTTCACCCCTGACAAGGACGGCTGTACTGTGGACAAACTCTACGGTAGTGAGTATCTTCGCGAATTATACGTCGAAGCCGACCCTGAGGCGACCTGCCGAGTAACCGTCCCAGTCCTCTGGGATACCAAAGAAGAGACCATCGTCAACAACGAATCCCGCGAGATCATTCGGATGCTTTCGACCGGCTTCTGTGACATTGGCGAGCGAGATGTCGATCTCGCACCCGAATCGATCCGCAAGGAGGTCGACGAGATTATCACCGAGATTTATGAACCCATTAACAACGGCGTCTATCGGGCCGGTTTTGCGAGCAAACAGGGGCCGTACGACGAGGCTGTCGAGGAGCTGTTCGACGCACTCGACCACTGGGATTCGGTGCTTGCCGACCAGCGATTCCTCGCTGGCGACCAACTGACCGAGGCCGACATCTGCCTGTTTACGACGCTCATTCGATTCGATCACGTCTATCACACTCATTTCATGTGCAACGTCCAGTACATCCATCAGTACGAGAACCTCTGGGGCTACCTCCGAGACGTCTACCAACAGCCGGGCGTTGCCGAGACGGTCGACATCGATCACATAAAGGAACATTACTACACGACCCACCCCGACGTGACGCCACACGGGATCATTGCAAAGGGCCCGGATCTCGACTTTTCAGCACCCCACGACCGCGCGACACTGACCGAGTAACCTTAGACTAACTCACCGTCGCGGATTGCGGCTTCGGCGTCTCTTAATGCGCTTTCAGAATCGAACGCGTCGACGACCTCCTGCAGTCTCATCTCGTCTTCGGTCTGTAGTTCGCGAGCGTGCTCGGTCATGTTTGGGATGGCTCGAATAATGTTGTCGACAATCGGAATCGCTGCAACCTGTGCCGACCGCGACAGTGGGTTGAGATCGATAACAATCTCAGTTTTGCCCATCTCTCCGAGGGCTTCGGCGCGGTCACCGTCTTCGAGCGGCACGAGAACCACGTCAGCCGACCCGATTCCGTCGGCGTCAACCTTTGCGCGCTCGTGGCTCAGGTTCGGAATCCGGCCGTCGGCGGTGAGTCCCTTCACGTCGTCGGCTCCGTGCTCACGAAGATGGGCCGCGATAGATTCCATCCGCTCGGGCGTCCGATTAAAGAGGTTGACCTCGATGTCGGCACCGACGGCCTCAGCGAGGTCGACGATTTCCGGAGCCACCAACGCAGCGACGTTGCCGTTGACCGAAAGAACAGGCTGGTCGGCCAACAGTAGCTGGGCTGCTGCAGCGCGTTCGGCAGCATCCGCACTCTCGATTGTCTGTTCGCCTAATAAGTAGTCAAAGGCTTCGCCGCGGCCCTCCGCGATTAGGCCCTGTTTACTCGTGATTCCCTTTTCAACCCCTTCCTCGATTCGATGTCTCGTCAACAGTGACTGATAGCGCGGGTGATCCTCCGGCAGCTCGATCTCACTCATTGTCTGCGTGTTTGGCTCCGGCATCAAAACGTTCGCTTTTCGGCGTTAGTCGACCCAGTGTCGACCACTCGGCCGCCCGCCGGATCGATCTGACAGACCGATGGCTCGTAGCCCGCATTCGACAATCCGTTGTCGAGCGCGAAGACGGTTCGGCCAAGCATCGCCATCGCGGCCACGCCACCTGCGTCTTCGACTCGCTCGATCGCCTCGCGCACGTCAGTAGTCAGGAGTCCAGCTTCAGTGGCGAACTCACGAGAAGAACGCATGAACTGCTCGATGGTCGGCTCGGCAAGGAGATCGTCGAGGGCGGCCGCACCAGCCGTTGAAAGCTGGGTGGTGTCTCCGGAGAGGACGGTTTCGGTCGACAGTTCACCGAACGCGACATACTCGATTGGAGTGATAGCTGGAATCGCGTCCAAGACACCGTACGGCGGGGTTCCTGGTTCGCGCCGGATTGGGAGCCCGCCTCGGGCTTGAGCGACGACATCCCCCAACCCCGTCCCGGCCGCGACTTCGGCACAGTGGGCCAACTCGATCAGTTCGTTTTCGGTCTGCTCGCAGTCGAAGACGGCGTTGGCCGCCAGTGCGGTCCCAAGCGCGAGCGCGCCGGAAACACCGAACCCCGCCCCAAGCGGGAGTGGGGTTTCGGCCTCGATGGCAGCGTCGACGCCAAGTCGAGCTAGGACCGTCTCGACAGGGTCGACGTCGACGGCTTCGCCGTTGAGCCGGAAACCGGAACCAGCAGTAACTGTGACCTCAACGCCATCAGCAAGTGCGAGACCGGCCCCGCGACTGCCCGCTCTGGCCGTTTCGGGGTCCGGATGGGCACTAAAAAAGCCAGTAATATGGCCGGGGACGAACGCTGTGGCCTGGGCGGCCTGTTGCATACTGCTACCAGCAGTAGAGAACGATTAACGCTTTGGCTTTTATTCGTCGATTCGGGGGTCTTTGCTTCGGTCGGTGCCGGTCTCGACAGCGGCCTCAGTTGCGTCGGGATCGAGACCGAGTCGGTCGGCTCCGGCCGGTGTGAGCTGGACGCGGGCGTTGGGATGCTGGTCGGCATCCGCGGTTAGGAGGTCAACATCCCGGAGTCGGACCGCCTCGTTTTTTGCCTCGGCGTAGCTGAAGCCGCCGAAGACGGTTGCGGTATCGAACAGGAGTTTTTGCGGGACGCCCTGTCCGCGGCCACCGTACGCATACCCCTCCGAGCCTCCTTCGACAGCCGTCGTCATCGTTGCGACGTACTGCGTGAGATCTTGCTCACCGACGAGTTCGTCGTGCCAGCGGGGCGGGAACGCGCTGACGCCGCCCTCAAGTTGGTACACTGTTGATTCGTCGACCCAGACATCGGTGTCGACGAGTCGGGATTCGAGGCCCTCCCAGAGTGCCGATTCGTTGAACCGACTGTCGCCGAGCGCGTCGATGTAGGCATCGAGAGTTTCGTCCGGGACACCCGGGCCGGTGTCATATCGCTCGATCAGTCGAAGCAGATCATGGAGGATCAGTGTCTCGCCGCGAGAGAGTGCCTCGTCTAAGACCACATCTGAGACGTTGGTGCTCATTACATACTGTACGCGAATCGACACTAAAAGTCGCGTGGCCGTCAGGGTATCGGGCAGCTACGAGACAATAATCGGATAAAATCTGTCTCGTGGGACTCACTTGCAGCAGGCTGCTCCGGCTCCTGCTGGTCGCCGTTCGACGCTGAGATCGCAGAGCAACCTCGCTTTCTACGGGCTCAGACGCTGGCGATCTCGCGGGAACAACACGGCTTCTCGGATGTTGTCCAGCCCGAGCAGCGTCATCACGAGTCGCTCGCCACCCAGCCCGAAGCCGGCGTGTGGCGGCATGCCGTATTTGAACATCTTCGTGTAGTACTCGAACTCTTCGGGGTTGAGTCCCTGCTGTTCGAAGCCCTCGATGAGGTGCTCATACCGGTGTTCGCGCTGGCCACCCGAGACGAGTTCCATTCGTGGGTGCATCAGATCGAAGCCGGTCGACAACTGTTCGTCGTCGGCCTGATCCATGATGTAGAACGGCTTGATCTCGCTGGGCCAATCAGTGATAAAGTAGTGTTCGCCAACGTCTTCGCCGAGTGCGACCTCGCCTTCGGTTGGCAGGTCGTCGCCCCAGACGAGCTGTTCGTCGAGTTCGCCAGTGGCGTTGATGCGCTCGATAGCCTCTTCGTAACTCAGGCGTGGGAAGTCGCCCGATGGAACTTCGAACTCGTCGGCGAGACCGAGCGTTTCGAGTTCGCCTTGGCAGTTTTCGGCAACGGCTTCGTACACTGATTTAACCACGGCTTCGGCGACATCCATCGCCTCATGGTGGTCACAAAACGCACCCTCGAAGTCGACCGAGGTTGCCTCGTTGAGGTGTCGTGGAGTGTTGTGTTCTTCGGCACGGAAAATCGGGCCGATCTCGAAGACGCGTTCGAGACTGGAACCAGCCATCAGCTGTTTGAACAGCTGTGGGCTCTGGTTCATAAAGGCCTCCTCGCCGAAGTAGGTAATTGGGAACAACTCGGTGCCGCCCTCAGTTCCGGTGGCGACGATCTTCGGCGTGTTGATCTCCGTACACATCTGGTTGCGGAACGTCTCGCGGGCAGCCTGCTGAATTTCGCCGCGAATCGTGAAGATGGCCTGGACCTCCGCTTTGCGGAGATCGAGCGTCCGGTTGTCGAGTCGCGTCGAGATTTCGGCGTCGACCTTCCCGGATGGATCGAGCGGCAGTTCGGTATCGGCTTCGGCGACGACCTCGACACTCTCTGGGGTAACCTCGACGCCAGTTGGCGCGCGTGGTTCTTCGTCGACCTCGCCAGTGACGGTGATCACACTCTCGCGAGCGACGCCGAGGCCAGTCTCGACCAGATCGTCGTCCATCTCGTCTTTCTCGAATTTGACTTGGATTTTACCGGTTGTATCTCGAAGAATGAGGAAAGCGATGCCACCGAGATCGCGGACTTCGTGCACCCAGCCGGCGACCGTAACGGTCTCGCCGGGTTCGGCGTCCGCGGTGTAGGTTCGGTTCTGCATACACAGGGGTTTCGCTCACACCCATTAAACTCGGCCGGTTTCGCCCGCGGGCCGGTGGGGTTACTGACTGCGGGTTTGTGGGTGTGGTTCGTCGACGAAGACGAAGATGGGCTCGAACTCCTCGGGCAGTTGGTTCCGGATCTTCTCGATGTTGCCCGGCGGGACCACATCGGCGACAAGCCCCAGGACCGTCTGGCTGTAGTAGTTCGCCGTCGATCGACTGAGGTCGGCGCGCTCGCTGACGCGGCTGAGAAACTCATTGAAGCTGAACTTCTCGCCGCCCTGCTCGGCGGCCTCGATGAGATACCGGTCGACTTCCATCGGCAGCGGCGAAGCTAAGTCGGTGGCTTCGCCGGGGTCGACACGCTCGCCGAGCGTTGTCAGTACGGCTCGAATCACCCGGACAGTCGGCCCCATCTCGTCGAGTTCGAGTCGGTGTTGGGCTTGGCCGACAAACTCGCGGTAGTTCATTCGTACGGTGGCCGCTGGGCGCGGATCACGTCTGCAAGCTCGTTGTGTTCGTCGGCCAGCAGCTCTTCGAGATCGTCGGTCGTCAGAATGCCGACGAGGTGGTCACTGTCGTCGATGACCGGGAGTCGACGGACGCCGTGTTCGCTCATCCGATCGACAGCATCGTAGAAGCCGGCATCCTGTTCGATAGTCTGGAGGTTTTCGGTCATGACGTTCTCGGCGCTCAACTCGGTTGGGTCGGCTTCTTCGGCGACACACCGTAGGGCAAGGTCGCGGTCGGTGACGATCCCGATTGGCATCTCATCGTCAGTGATAACGACACTGCCGACGCGTTCATCAGCCATCTGTTCGGCGAGTTTCGAAACTGCAGTGTCTGTGTGTGCGGTGACAACCTCACTGCGGGCTAGGTCTTGTACTGGCATGGTTTTCCACCACACATGGCTTTGCTGTCCGGCGGCTTGTACTTTTATACAGAATTCAGACGAGTAAGAACAAACTCCTCGATAAAGTTAATCAACAGTCGACCAATCATAGAGCTACTGAGTGATACATCCCAAATGCGTCAACTCGACTGCAGAAACGAATCAGTTCGGTTTCGGAATATCCGCATGAGCGTCTTTGACACCGTCGACCGTCTCGCTGACAGCCTCACAGCCCTCGTCGTGGAGCAGGTCGCCAACAACCACCACGTCAGCGTACTGGCCCATCTCGTAGGCGTCGTCGTAGTCGTGGACGCCACCGCCGTAAAACAGGGTTGCCTCATCAAGCGCCTGACTGGCTGCGTCGACGATTTCGGGGTCGCCAAACGTCCCGGAGTATTCGAGATAGATGATCTCTTGGCCGAACATCTTCTCGGCGACGCGCGCGTATGAGGCGACATCGTCGGCCGACTGCTCACAGTCTGCCTCAGTGTATTCGGCGACCGACGCATCGGGGTTGAGGACGATGTAGGCTTCCGTCGTCGTGCGGTCCCAATCGAGGCCGTTTTCGATCCGAACCCACTCTTTGTGTGCGCCGACGATCCAAAAGGGGTCGGCCGAGTTGAACACGGTCGGAATCAGATACCCCTCAAGTGCGGGTGAATCGATAACAACCGAGGGGTTCGAGGGCTCTTGATACAGCGGCACGTCGTAGGCCGCACAGGCCTCAACAACCCGCTGCATTTTCGCTTCGGTCATCCCGAGCGTGCCGCCAATCTCAATGGCGTCAGTGCCGGTCTCACAGACATCTTCGAACGTCTCGCCGTCGACCAGCGGCTTGTCGGGGTCGATTTTGAGGATATGGTCCCACTCAGTCCACGGACGTGTGCTCATGTTGGGTTGAGTTGTTTTGTGTGACAATAAAAAGGGTGCGGTGGCCGGTTCTGTCGGTAAACGAGGAGGTAGACCGCCGTCAGCGAGTGTCTGTGATAGATTTCACAACAGTCAGAGCGGTTGCATCAAAAGGGATAACCGGTTGTCGTCCCTAGATTCGCAGAATAGATGGCTCGGATACAGGTCTGTCGTATCGATCCCGGCACGGAGACAGCGACCACGGTAGCTGCCGCGCGCGAACTCGCCAAATACGAGATCTGTCTCCACAGCGTCCAGTCGGTTTCGGCGGCACTCGACCGTATCGACCACGAGCCGGTCGACTGTCTGCTGGCCGACTGGATCGACGCGCCGGTCGACCGAACATCGGTGCTCGATGCGTGCCGTCGACACGGCGTGGCGGTCGTCTGGGTTACCGACCAGCCCGAAACAGTTGTCGACACGCTCGAAGTCGGTTACACGGAGTATTTATTGAGCGATGACGCCGCGCGTGATTCACTGGTTGCCCACCGGATTCGGTCGGCTGTCGCCGCGCAGAGACCCACCGAAGTCGACGAGCAGTCGACCTCAGACGGCAAACCGTCGTCTGCGGAGGCCGAATTAGAAACAACTCTTCAGACTGTGCTCGACCGGATGACTGACGGATTTGTCGCCTTCGATACCGACCTCCGGCTGACGTATGCGAGCAAGCGGGCGATCAACCCTGAACGGTACCCGGGCGGTGCGTATCTCGGCGCGCGACTCTCGGAGCTCGGCGAGCATCTCGCGCAGTACGAAGCCGACCTACAGGAGGTACTCGACACCCAACAGTCGAAAACAGTCGAGACGCACGTTCCAGCGCCCACCGACGAATGGATTCGTGCTCGGCTGTACCCCTCGGAAACCGGCGTTTCGGTGTTTTTCCGCGAGGTGACTGCCGAAAAACAGCGCGAGCGCGAACTCGAACAGTACAAAACGATCGTCGAGTCGGTCCATGATGGCGTCTGTATTCTGGATTCGAACTTCGAGTTCTCCTTCGTCAACAGGGCATTTGCCGAGCTTGTCGACTACACTCCCGAGGAGCTGCTGGGACGGAACGCTGGAGTCATCACCGACCCTGAAGATATGGCGGCAGCCACCGACCACCGCGAGGAGCTGGTTGCTGGCGACAGCGAAGCGGCGATTCTCAACGGCGAGCTCACAACGAAAGCCGGCAAGCGCGTGCCGGTCGAGACGTGGATGACGCCGATACAGTTCGACGGCGAAACGGGAACCGTCGGCGTCGTCCGAGACCTCAGCTACCGAAAACAGACCGAAGCGATGTTTACCGCGCTGTACGATGCGGCCCACGAGCTGCTGTCGGTGCGGTCAAACCAAGAGATCGCCGAAATCGCTGTCGATGCGGCCACCGCAACCCTTGATTTCGAGAACGCCATCGCACTGGAGTACGACGACGAAACCAACGTGTTCGAGCTGCTGGCGTTCAGCCCGTCGGCCGTCGACAAGTTTCCTGAGCTACTCCCGATAGCCGCCGATTCGACCAGCATTGCCGGCCGAGCCTACTTCGAGTCCGAGCTGATTGTAACCCAAGACCTGAGCGAGCTCCCGGAGGCGTACGATCCCGAGACGCCGTACCGGCGGGCGATGTTCATCCCGCTTGGCGAACACGGCGTGCTGTTTGTCGGCGACACCGACACCGGCGAGACAAGCGACCAGACGCTGACGGTAGCCGAACTGCTGGGAGCAACAGTCGCCGCGGCGTTCGACCGACTCGCCGCCGACCGGCAATCACAGGCCCACCGCCAGACGCTAGCCGAACAGACCGCAGAGATAGAGGCGTTGCAGCACACGAACGAACTGGTCGACGCCTTCGGTACGGAGTTGTTTTCAGCCCAGAGCCGTCAAGAAGCCGAAACCATCGTGTGCTCGGTTCTGGCAGACTTCGAGCAGTATGCCTTCGCGTGGATCGGTGCTGCCGACCGGCGGGATGACACGCTCAGCCCACGTGCCTCAGCGGGTAACGAGGGAGGCTATCTCGGCTGGCTCGAAGCGCAGTACGAACGTACCGACCAGCCGGTCGACGAGCCCACCGTCCGTGCACTCGAATCGAATTCGACCGTCTCGGTCGAGCAAGTCTCCGTCGACTGGCAGACAGAGCCGTGGCGAAAGGAGGCGTTATCCCGTGGCTACCAGTCGGTGTTTAGTATTCCACTGACACATAACGAGATTAGTTACGGCATACTGTCGGTGTACGCCAACACGCCAGCGGCGTTCGATACGGCCACACAAACCGTGTTAACCGCCGTCGGGCGGACTGTCGGCTACGTGATCGCCGCGACAGAAACCAAACAGGGGCTGTTGGCCGACCACCGAACCGAACTCGAACTCACCGTCACCGAAGACCGTGATCTCCTCCAGCGGCTGGCACAGCGTCTCGAAACGCGGCTCAGCTTCGAAGGGGTTGTCCCACAGCACGAAAACCAATCGCTGCTGTATTTTTCAGCGCGAGATGTCCCAACCGAAGCCGTCAACTCGGCGGCCGCCGAGCTGTGTTCGATAAAGCACCTTCGGGCAGTTACCGAACAGAACGGGACGGCACTGTACGAAGCCTCGGTTTCTGGGCCGATGGTAGCGACGACGCTCGTCGACTGTGGGGCGGTTCCAACCGCTATCGAAACCGACGGCAAGAGCCAACAGGTGATCGCAACACTGCCGCAGTCGACGAATGTTCGGCTGTTTATGAAGCGACTCAAAACAGCGTATCCGTCGGCACAGATCGTCGCCAGACAGGACCGCGACTACGGACTCCAGACACGAGAGACGTTCCAGATGCAGCTTCTCGATGAGCTTACAGACCGACAAGCTGAGACGTTACGGACTGCCTACTTCGCGCGATATTTCGACTCACCACGAGGGAGTACAGGCACCGAAGTAGGAGCCTCGCTCGGCATCTCGCAGCCAACGTTTAACTACCATCTCCGGGCCGCGCTCAGAACACTGCTACGGCTTCTGTTCGAGGAGCGACCGGCTGAGCCTCTAGATGAATAGAGTGGCCACAGCGTCGACTCAGCATACATAGTAGTGATAGCTTTACTACCGGAGACCCTGCTGACAAACGTGGCAGTAGACGGCCAGTTGGCTGTCGCCACGACGACGTGTGACAGGAGTCACCGTTGACACAGGCATGAGGCCGGACTTACACCCGTTCGGGGGAGCGGGTACGCTACGCTGTCGTTGGGGGACGATACGTGGCTGGTGAGTTCGGTCGACGGCTGCCATGCTGCTCGGCTGCAGACCGCGACCGAGCACCGCCGGAACAACCGGTTCCACGTGGGGGCAATGGAGCGGTTGGCTGCCGAACTGTTCGCCGGAAAATGACGGACGGCACCCATAGAGCGACAAATCGGGCAGTCGCCGCCATGCGATCTTTTGGACCCAATAGCTATAGGGCGCTCGTCGAATACTGATCTATGCCACCTGCCGAACAGAACGTGCTGGGTGAACCGCTCGAAGCCTGCAGTACGGTCCCCGAAACCGGATTTCTACGGGATGGACACTGTCGACACCTCCAGCGCGATCCGGGTCGACACGAAGTCTGTGCAGTGATGACCCAAGCGTTTCTTGAATACAGCCGCGAGCAGGGTAACGATCTGATCACACCCCGGCCCGAATACGAGTTTCCCGGACTCCACCCCGGCGACCGGTGGTGTGTCTGTCTGCCGCGGTGGCTTGAAGCCCGCGAGGCTGACACCGCACCGCCGGTTGTCTTGGAAGCGACAACCGAGGGTGTGCTCGATGAGGTATCACTCGAAGAACTTCAGGCCCACGCCCACGAGTAGTAGGCACTGACTACCACCACTAACTCAACGGTTAGTCGGCGTTTGCCTGCCAGTTTCTGACCGTATCAGGACCGACACCGTCGACCTCACCGGCGAGATCTTCGGGATCTGCCTCTTTTAGCCCTTTCACGTCCTCGATACCCGCCGTTTTCAGTTTCTCGGCCGTCTTTTCGCCGATTCCCGAGACGGTTTCGAGTTCCGAGCCGTTCTGTTCGGCTTGATACTCTCGGTAGTTACAGATCGGACAGCCCAGCTCCCAAGGCTCATCGCTGTCGGGGTCGATAACGAGTTTCGGCAGGTCGTGTTCTTCGCATCGCTCGTCGGTGACTTCAAGTTCGCCGCGGCGCGGCAGCGGTAAGGAATACTCACACTCTGGGTATCGGGTACAGCCGACGAGCCGCGAGCCACTCCGAAGGCGTTTGATCGCCAACTCGCCGCCCTCTTCGTCGCCACAATCAGGACAGGTTCCAATGACAAGATCTTCTTCGTCGTCGGCTTCGTCGGCTTTGCACTGCGGACAGCCGTGGGTGAACGTTTTGCGCCCTGCGAGCATTTTGACCTCGCGGAGGCCGTGTTCCTCGCAGGTGTCTTCGAGAATCAGTGGTTTGCCAGTCGAGGGTAGCGGCAGGGTGTACGTACAGTCGGGATAGCCGTTGCAGCCGACGAAGTACGAACCGTGTCGACTTTTGCGCACGAGCAGGTCGTCGCCACACTCTGGACAGGGGCCGAGTGTTTTGTCGGCCTTCAGTGACTTTTGGATGTGCTCGCCGACCGCTTCGCGCGACTCGATGAGTTCGTCGAACACTGTCTGGAGCATCTGTTTTGATTCATCAGTGACCTCGCTGTAGTTCTTCTCGCCCGCGGCAATCGCCTGCATGTCGGCTTCCAGCTGGGCGGTCATCTCCTCGGAGACGATCTGGTCGGCGAAATCCTCGGCGGCTTCGACAACCGCTCGCGCCAGCATCGTCGGTCGCGGTGGGTCGCTCTCGATGTAGCCTCGATCATACAGTTTTTCGATGGTGTGGTGGCGGGTCGACTTCGTGCCGATCCCCATTTTTTCCATTGTTTCGATCAGCCGTGATTGGCCGTAGCGACGCGGTGGCTGGGTCTGTTTGTCCTCGATTCGGGTTTCGGTGATCGTCAGCGACTCACCCTCCTCGACATCCGGGACGTGGGTTTCCTGCTGGTTGAAGTACGGATACACCGCGTGGTAGCCGGCCTCAAGCAGGCGTTTGCCGTTGGCTTTCAGTTTGATGTCGTCGAGTTCGTCGACGTCGATCTCCGAGACGACTTTGAGGTGTTCCCAGGTGGCATCATCGGCAACCGTGGCGAAAAAACGACGGACGACGAGTTCGTAGATCTCCCATTCGCCCTCGCTCAGATCGCCGCGGTCAGGCCGCTCGACGCTCGGATGGATTGGTGGGTGGTCGGTTGTCTCCTTGTCGCCCGAGGTGGGTTCGATTGTGTCGGCGTCCAACAGCTGTTCGGCATCGTCGCCGAACGTTCGGTCATCGAGAAAGGCTTCGAGCAGTTCCTCGGGGTCAAGATCCTCTGGATACACCGTGTTGTCAGTTCGGGGATAGGTGATGTAGCCCGCGGTGTAGAGATCTTCGGCGATGCTCATCGCCCGCTGGGCCGAGTAGTTCAGCGAGCCGGCGGCGCGAATGAACTGGGTGGTGTTGAACGGCGCAGGAGGGCGGTCCGTGCGGGTCCGGCGGTTGACGGAGTCGACGCTGGCGGCCTCCGTGTCGGCCAGCACCTCGTAGACGGCCTCGGCACGCTCGCCGTCCCAAACGCGCTCGGCTTCGTTGCCGTCTTCATCGAGATAGAAGTACTGGGCCTCAAAACCACCTTTGTCGGCCTTCTGAAGGTCGGCAAACAGCTCCCAGTAGTCTTCGGGATCGAACGCATCGATTTCGCGTTCGCGGTCGACGATCAGTTTGAGGGTGGGCCCTTGGACCCGGCCAACCGAAATAAAATCATCACCAAGCTGGCGGGCCGAAAGCGAGAGAAACCGCGTCAGTGCGGCCCCCCAGATCAGGTCGATCACCTGCCGGGCTTCGCCCGCGGCGGCGAGATCGAAATCGAGATCCTCGGGGTTCTCGAACGCTTCAGTTACTTCGCGGTCGGTGATCGATGAAAAGCGGACCCGATCAATGTCGACGTCCTCGTTGACCTCTCGAACCAGCTCGTAGGCTTCTTTCCCAATGAGCTCGCCTTCGCGGTCGTAGTCGGTCGCAATCGTGACCTGCGAGGCGTGCCGTGCCAGCGATCTGACTGCTGCAACGATATTCTCCTGGGTTGGATATTTCTCGATAGGCGCATCGATTAGCTCGACGGGTTCGACATCTCGCCAGTCGTTGTACTCGCTGGGGAAATCAACGCCCACAACGTGCCCTGAGAGGCCGATACAGCGTTTGCCACCCCATTTGTAGACGTTGACGCCGCGCTCGCGGGTTGAGTCGGCAGTGCCGCCGCTGAGGATTTCGGCGATCCGC
>Ga0207421_10001122_pt1 | contig 34786 bp, 33 predicted proteins | sample SodLakKL_010_SED_4_FD_187542 | JGI IMG/M metagenome (GOLD analysis project Ga0207421, IMG submission 187542) | Alkaline sediment microbial communities from Lake Tanatar, Kulunda Steppe, Russia - 8KL_010_SED (SPAdes) (version 2) | ecosystem: Environmental > Aquatic > Non-marine Saline and...
AAGGGCATGCGCTCTTTATTCCATCCGGGCCAGGCAGGAGTTGATTTGGCGGGTGAATTCGCGCAAATCGGCAAGGTTTTGTTGCACTATTGAGTAGAGTTCTTCTGCAGTTACTTGATGATAGAGATGGACCAGGCGGTTTCTGTAACCGGCCATTTTAACAAGGGTATCAGCTAGCTGGTCGGTTATAATATTTTGTTTGGCCAGCCCGGCGGCAATACTTTTATATTCGCCGGCCAGGTCGAGGTGACCGCTTTTGGCCAGGATGTGGCGGCCGATATCAAAGATTGCTTCAAGTGATCGGCGCAGGAAGCTTTCTGCGGCTGCAGTATTTCTTTTCTCCAGAAACTGTTCTTTGGACATTTTTTGGAGTTGTTCAAGTTCCCGGCAAAAATCATCAATCATGCTCAGTCTTTGTTGAATGAGCAGCCTGTTAATCATTATTTAATTCCTCCAGCCTTTCTTCGAAAAATTTTTCCAGAAAAGGTTTGAAATCGGCAGCCCGGCGCATTATATTTTCTTCATAGTCACCTTTAAAATTTTCATCTTCCGCATAAATACAGATACCGGTAACGGCCTGGGCCTGAAAAACTGAATGCTGCTCCTGTAAGAAGACTAAGTCCAGGGAAAAGGGAGCAAATAAATCTTCCAACTGGTTGTAGAGGGCGGCATAATAGCCGGGCAACTGATCGGAAGGAGGCAGCCCTTTATTGAATACAACGGCCAGATCCAGATCAGCCAGGGAATCAACGGGTGTAATATTTTCACCGTTAAGCAGTTTTGCCCCTTCTTCTGCCTGGGATCCAAACAGGTAGGCCAGGGCGATCGAGTATTCTTTACAAATTTTTTTAAGCGTTCTTTTCTTTGTCATCGTTAGCCTCACCTGGTGCCCTTAATTTGATTTACATGCACAACCAAGCTAATTATATTACTGAATTCCATAATTTACAAGCAGAAGGACGGGCCTCACTTAAGTGGATAGCTTCAGATCCACCGGTCATGATAGAACCGGGTTTTGTTTTTTCTTGACGGAGGCGCGGTAGGTCTCCACCGCCTCAAGGGGGTCGCCGTCGAAGATGATCCGGCCCTGGTCCATGAGGAGGGCCCGGGTGCAGACCTTTTTCACGATCTTCATGCTGTGGGTAACGAGCAGGACGGCCTTGGCCTCTTTTAGCATTTCCTGCATCCTGGCTGCGGCCTTTTCCTGGAAGGCGATATCGCCCGCAGAGAGGGCTTCATCGACAATAAAGATATCGGGCTGGAGCATGGAGGCGATACTGAAGCCGAGGCGGGAGCGCATGCCCCTGGAGTAGTGCTTGACCGGTTGATCGATGAATTGATCGAGCTCCGAGAAGGCGATGATCTCCTCTTCAACCCTGCGGATCTTATATTTCGGTATGCCGAGCATCATCCCGTTTAAATAGATATTATCGTAACCCGATAGCTGGGGGTTGAAGCCCGTGCCGAAGCTTAAGAGGGCGGCGATAGCGCCGTTTACCCTTAATTCTCCGCGGTCCTGTTTGTAGATCCCGCACAGGGTCCGGCAGAGGGTGGTTTTGCCGGCTCCGTTGGGGCCGATGATACCGAGGATCTCGCGGTCGTATACCTGAAAATTAAGGCTGTCCAGGGCCCGGAAAGGTTTGCCCTCCAGTTTGAATTCTAAGCTTAAATCGCGGGCTTCGATCGCTATTTCTTCCCCGGCGCCCGGGCTGCTCTGCTTGAGACGGGAGAGCTTCTTTTTCTTCGGCTTTTTGCTTCCCGCGCCAAGCTGTTCGTAGCTTTCGACCACCTGCTCCGGGTCCCCGGAGGCCCGGACGCTGCCGTTATCAATCCAGAGGGCCCGGTTGCAGTGATCCTTAATAAAATCGGTTTCATGGCTGACCACCAGGACCATCCCGGCTTCGCCGACCAGCTCCCACACTTTTTGGACCGCTTTTTCTTTGAACTCCATGTCGCCGGTGCCCAAAACTTCATCGATAACCAGGATTTCGGCATCGATAACCGATGCGATGCTGAAGCCGAGGCGCGCTTTCATCCCGCTGGAATAGTACTTGAGGGGTTGATCCAAAAACCGGCCCAGCCCGGAAAAATCCTGGATCAGGGGCAGCAGCTCCTTGATCCGGTGGCGGGGAAATCCGAGCATCATCCCGTTCAGGTAAATATTTTCATTGCCGGTCAGTTCTTTGTCGAAGCCGGTGCCGAGCGAGAGCAGGGCCGAAACGTTGCCCTTTACCTCTAACTGGCCCCGGTTGGGCCGCAGCAAACCGGCGATGGTTCGACATAAGGTAGTTTTGCCGGCCCCGTTAGGGCCGATTATCCCCAGGACATCCCCGGCATAACCGGTGAAGCTAATATCTTTTAGGGCCCAGAAAATATCATTCCGGCGCTCGCCCCGGATGATGCGGTGGACATGCGACTTGAAGTCGTCACGCCGGTCGCTGTCGCTTTCGTAATAGACACCGAGGTTTTCGGCCCGGATCAAGATCCCGGGATCTGTCCCGGTCGGTCCGGTTTGTAAGTGATTGTTTTGCCGGTTTGTTTCCAGGGTCGCTCACCACATTTACAGGTTATGGATTGTGCCGGCCGGCTTTGTGCCGGTGGCCGTGATGCCGGGTTAAACTCATGCAACAGGTCCCTTAAAGTGCCTTGATCATCTTGTGTTCGTTCAGGTGATAATAATAGATCATGAACATGGTTAACAAAAAGGACAGGGCCCCGATTAAGACCAGTTTGCCCGGGTCCGGGGCGGTATTGTAGATCAGGACGTCGCGGTAGCTGATCAGTAAAACGGCGGCCGGGTTGATGTCGAAAATGAAATGGTACTGCTCGTCCAGGCGGTCGACTTCATAAATTACCGGGGTGCCCCAGAACCAGACCCGCATCACATGGGAGAGGACGTTGTCGATATCGCGGATAAACATGCACAGGTAGGCCACTAGCAGGGAGAGGCCGGCTAAAAACAGGAACTGGACGATCATGATCAGGGGCAGCCACAGGAGCCGGCTGCCGGGTATGATCTGGTAGGCGGCTAAGAAAATGGCCACCACCGCCAGGCCGAAGGTGAAGTTGAGCATCTGGGTCAGGTTAACCCCGAAAGGGAAGATGGCCTTGGGCAGGTAAACCTGGGTAATGATCCGGGAGCGGCCGCTGATCGAGGAAGCCGCCCCTTTAAGGCTGGAGTTGATCCAGTGCCAGGCCACCAGGCCGATGATCAAAAAGGCGCCGATGTATTCCCCGTCCATGCCCAGGACGATGACGCGCAAAAAATAGTAAACGGCCCCCATTAAAAGGGGGTCGAGGATCCACCACAGGTAACCGAGGAAAGTGTTCCGGTACTGGGCTTTTAACCCGGAGGTAACGAGGTAGATCAACAGGTCTTTTCTTTTTAACAGCTCTTTTAAATAGTTGCTCATCTATTCTGCGCCGGGCTCCTTTCTTTCAGGCCCCACAATGATTGTAAAGAGCGGGACCCTAAAAGTCAAATAGCCGAATTGCATCAGAAAAAAAGTACTCCAAAACGCTTCGTTGCATCATGATTAAAAAGTACTCAAAAGGAGCGGAGCATAAATGCCTCGAAACAAAAAGGATCCAACCCTCAATGTAGATAAATAGTGCTATAATTAAAGGAGTAAGGCCGGCAGGCGCATAATAAAGATAATAGGGCGGCCGGCAGGTGATCAGACGGTTGCCTTTAGCGCTGTCCACAGAAAACCTTTTAAAAAGGTCATCTTAAAGAGCGCTTTTGCTAAAACAGGGGGGAGCAGGGTATAAATGAAGCTGACAGGGCGCAAGACGCCGGATAGAGGGGAACCCGGGGCTGAAAAAGAAGCAGACGGGGTTTTAAACGCAGAAGCAATAAAACGGGCAGAAGCCGGGGAAAATGAGGAACCGGGCGGGCTGCTTAAACCTTCCTGGATCAAAGACTACCGCTCATTTGCCACCCTTTTACATGAGCACGACGTCCCCTACCTGGCCGACAGCGGCGTTCTGCTCGGCCTGATGCGGGAAGGCAGGCTGCTCAACCATGAAAAAGATATCGACCTGCAGATGTGGGCGGAAGATGAAGAAAGCCTGTTAAAGCTGTTGCCTTTCGCCTGGCAGCAGGGTTATACGGTCACGATCTGGCTTTACCGGGGACGGGTGATCCAGTACCGCTTCCTGCGGGAGGATCAGCTGCCCGTCCATATCATGCTTTTCCGGCGCTCCGGCAGCATTGCCTGGTGTCCGGCGGGGGAGGGTACGGGCCCGCCTTACCCGGTCTTTTTGACCAGGCATTTTTACCACTATTTCGTGGTGGCCCGGAAGAAATGGCGCGAGCGCGTAATTGCCACCGAAGTGACCCGCTGGCCCTGGAAGGCGCGCCGCCGGGTGGGAACCTGGTGGGTCCCGGCCCGCTTTTTCGAACAAAGGGTTTATCACCCCCTGTTCGGGGTTTACATCCCCGGCGAATGGGAGAATTACCTGGCCTACCGCTACGGCAACTGGCGGGTTCCGCCCGAGAGAAAGTGGGATATCTGGCGAGATGACGGGGCCCTGCAGCTAAAGCGGCCTGAAAAGCTGGTCGATTTTTCCCGCTATAACAGCTGGGACGGCGCCCGGTTATTAAAAGAAACCCGCAAAAAGGCCCGGGAGGAGCAATGAAGGGAACGCAAAACTTTAAAGGCCCAGGCGGCGCAACCGGATTGGCGGAACATGAGCTTTTCAGGGCGGTCAAAGCAACCTTTGAAGACCTGCAGATCCCCTACTGGCTCGACCAGGGCACCCTGCTGGGGGTGATCCGGGAAGGGGGGCTGCTGCAATCAGACCACGACCTGGACCTGGGGATGTGGGAAGCCGATTACCGGAAGAGGCGTCCGGAGATTTTAAAACGCCTGCGCCATAAAGGACGCTTTGTCGAGGCCTACAAGCCTCACCAGCTTTCGGTAAGCGACCTCCACGGAAACGTGAACATGATCAATATCGCTTTTTACCGCCGTGAGGGCGGCCGGGCCGTTAAAAGGGTTTATTACCCGGTTTTCGGGGGTGCAGCGGGCGGCCTGATTAAGGCGGTGTTGTTTTTTGCCCATGCCGGGGCGGGCACCCTGGAGGAGAAACTCAGCCCCGGTATGGCGGCAAAAGCGGTTGCGGCGGCGGCTAAAATAATTCCGGTGCCCTTGTGGAACTTTTTATGTTATAGTGCAGGTAGAAGCCAGTACCTGTTCCGGTCTTTTTTCCGGATGGCCGTTGATGAAGAGTTTTTTTTGCGCCTGGAAACTGTGCAGGCAGGGACTATGAACCTGCCCGTTCCCGGCAATCCGGAAGCTTACCTGGTCTGCAAATACGGCCCGGACTGGCGGACACCCCGGGAAGACTGGCTGTATTATAGAGATGACGGGGCCATTATCCCCTGATACTGGAGTTATTTACATGAGCCTTAATCCTGAATTGAACTGGATTTGCGGCCTGCTCAATCAAAACCAGGTCAAATACTGGATCGACAGCGGGACCCTGCTCGGCCTGGCCCGGGAGGGCGGGGTAATCGAAGGCGATCACGATATCGATATCAGCATGTGGGCCGACAATGAAGAGGTCCTGGAGAAAATATTGCCCGCCGTCAAGGAGCGCGGCTATAAGATCTCCATTAAGAATTACCGCGGCCTTAACTTCAAGTACAAGTTTTCGCCCCGCTTCAAGGCTTCGACTCTGGATATCGATATCAGTCTTTTCAGGCGGGAGAAGGGTTATGCCTGGTGCCCCCAGGTTTACTGCATGCCCTATCCTTTTGAGAACAAAAACCTGGCCTACTATATTTACGCCCTGCCGCACCGCATCATCCAGGAAATATTTATCCGCAAAGCGCGGGTTTCGCTCCATAACTGGCCCTGGACCAGCACCTACAAGGTCTACATGATGTGGATCCCCGATCATTTCTTTAAAGAAACCAGGGCCTTTTATGACGGCATCCCCGCTCCGAAAGATTACGAACAGTACCTGGTCTACCGGTACGGGAAGTGGCAGGTCCCCCGCAGCGACTGGTTCTTTATATTCGACGACGGGGCCATCAAGCACACCAGCCCTGAAAAACTGGTCAGCGATTTTAAGCTTTGAGCTATCACGGTTTTTGCGCTAATGCGCTGCTCCGCCAGTAACGATCCCATCTGAACAAATTAACGCTTTTTAAAGGGTTTTTTTAGGCCTGCAGCGAAAATGTCTAAAGCGCAGGCAGGGTAGAGATTTGGTTGCGAAACAGCCTGCCTGGAGCTGCTTCTAGTTTACAATGGCGATTAGCGCAGACAAAGCTTCTGCCTCTATAAAGGAGAGTGTAAAAATGAAACAGGTTTACCTGGCCATGAGCGCCGATATTATCCACCACGGCCATATCAATGTTATTTCTGAAGCGAGGAAACTGGGTGAGGTTACGGTCGGTATTTTAACCGACGAGGTGATCGCCACCTATAAAAGGCTGCCCGTGATCGATTTTGAGCACCGCAAACAGATCGTGGAAAATTTAAAAGGAGTCAGCCGAGTGGTGCCCCAGGATACCCTCGATTATGTGCCCAACCTGTTAAAGCTGAAGCCCGATTATGTGGTGCACGGCGATGACTGGAAAACGGGGATCCAGAAGGATATACGGGAAAAGGTCATCGAAGCCCTGAACCAGTGGGGCGGCCAACTAATAGAAATCGAATACACCAAGGGCGTTTCAGTGAGCATGCTCGAACAGGCCCTGCAGGATATCGGCACTACCCCCCAGCTTCGGATCCACCGCCTGCGCAAGCTGCTGGAAGTTAAGCCGCTGGTCCGGTTCATGGAGGCCCATAACGGGTTAACCGGCTTGATCGTGGAGAAGTTGAAAGTCAGCCAGGGGGAGAAGGTCAAACAGTTTGACGGGATGTGGGTGAGCAGCTTATGTGATTCCACGGTCAAGGGTAAACCGGACATCGAGCTGGTCGATTCCAGTTCCCGCCTTAATACCATTAACGACATCCTGGAAGTAACCACCAAACCGATCATCATGGACGGCGACACCGGGGGGCACATCGAGCACTTTGTCTACCTGGTGAAGAGCCTGGAAAGGCTCGGTGTTTCAGCGGTAATTATCGAAGACAAGATCGGCCTGAAGAAAAATTCCCTGTTCGGGACCGAGGTGGAGCAGGAGCAGGACAGCATTGAAAACTTTTCTGAGAAAATTACCCGGGGCAAGCAGGCCCAGGTGGCCGATGATTTTATGATCATCGCCCGGATTGAAAGCCTGATTTTAAAAACCGGGATGGAAGATGCATTGAAGAGGGCCCATGCTTACCTGGAAGCGGGCGCGGACGGGATCATGATCCACAGCAAGGAAAAAGAACCCGACGAGATCTTCGAGTTCTGCCGGGAGTACCGCCAGTTTAACAAGAAGGCGGTCCTGGTGGCCGTTCCCACGACCTATAACCGGGCCCGGGAAAGCGAACTGGCGGAAGCCGGGGTCAATATTGTCATCTACGCCAACCACCTCCTGCGCAGCGCTTACCCGGCCATGGTTAATACGGCCCGGTGTATCTTAGAAAACGAACGGGCCTGCGAGAGCGAAGACTACTGCATGCCGATCAAGGAGATCCTGAACTTGATTCCGGGAGGGAGTTAACATTATAGAGTGCCGCTTTTTCTTTGAGGCCCTGAACAAAGAGGGGATCGATTTTTTCACCGGCGTTCCCGATTCCCTCTTGTCCGGTATCTCGGCCTATATTACCGATCATGCCCCCGCCGGGCGCCACCAGGTGGCGGCCAACGAAGGCAACGCCGTGGCCCTGGCCGCCGGCCACTACCTGTCCACCGGCCGGCCCGGGCTGGTTTACATGCAAAATTCGGGGCTGGGCAATGCCATCAATCCCCTGGTTTCCCTGGCCGACCCCCTGGTCTACAGGATCCCGGTTTTGCTGCTAATCGGCTGGCGGGGGGAACCGCAGGTGCCCGATGAACCCCAGCATTTAAAGCAGGGCCTGGTGACCCTGCCTTTACTGGAAACCCTGGGCCTGGAGTATGCTATTTTGCCTTTTTCCAACCGGGAGGCTGAAGAAACTCTGGCCCGGGCGGCGGAGCAGATGCAAAAGAAGAGCGAACCCTTTGCCCTGCTGGCCGGCAAGGGCACTTTCCAACCCTACAAAAATGAGGAGAGCGAGGGTTCTCCCTATAAAATGAGCCGGGAAGAGGCTTTGCAAATCATCCTGCCCGACCTGGGCGCTGAAGACGTCGTAGTTTCCACCACCGGAAAACTCTCCCGGGAGATTTATGAATACAGGAAGGCAAAGGGCGAAGGGCACGGCCGCGATTTTTTAAATGTCGGTTCCATGGGCCACGCTTCCCAGGTGGCCCTCGGGATCGCTTTAGACCGGCCGCAGCGCAGGGTCTACTGTTTGGACGGCGACGGGGCGGTGATCATGCATATGGGCGCCCTGGCCATCAATGCCGTTAGCGGCGCTGAAAATTTCCGGCACCTGGTTTTTAATAACAGCGCTCACGATTCGGTGGGCGGGCAGGCCACGGCCGGCTTTCAGATCGATATCCGGGGCGCGGCTGAAGCCTGCGGCTACCGGCTGGCCCTGCGGGCCGGCGACGAGCGGGAGCTGCGGGAGGGCCTGGAAGCCATCAAGGCGCAAAGGGGGCCTTCCCTGCTTGAAATCAGGATCCGCAGGGGGGCCAGAAGCGACCTGGGCCGCCCTAAAAGCACCCCTGAGGAAAACAAAAAAGAATTTATGCAGTTTTTACAGCGTTTCTGAGCGCTCGATATAATAAGCGGGCGGACAGGTATCTGCCTGTAAGAGGAAGATATTTTGCCGGAGTCTGCTGTCGATCCGCTTAAATCGTCAGCCGGACGCTTTGTTTTATGATCAAGCCGTGAAGAAATAATAACAGGAAGGAAGGTTGCAGTTATAAATGACCCGGGTAATCATTTTAAATTCAGGAACCGGTTCGCGGATGGGCGAACTGACTGCAGACCGGCCCAAGGGCCTGGTTGAAATCGGAGGCGGCCAGACTATCCTGGGCCGGCAGCTGAATATACTTGCAAAATATGGCCTGGAAGATATTTTAATCACCACCGGGCCTTTTGAGGAACAGATTAAAAAGTATGCCGCCGGCAGCCCCGGGCGGCTGCGGGTCAGGACGGTCAATAACCCCGCTTATGAAAAAACCAATTATATTTATTCCCTGCTCCTGGCCGGGGAAAAGATAGGCTCCAGAATTTCCGGGGGGATTGTGGTCTTGCACGGGGACCTGGTTTTTGATCCCGCGGTGCTGGAAAAACTGCTGGCCTCGGGCCACCGGGACGCGGTATTGATCAACCCCCATAGCAAGCTGCCTGAAAAGGACTTCAAGGCTGAACTTGAACAGGGTCTGGTCAAAAAAATCGGGGTGGATCTTTTCGGGAATAACTGCGCCTTCTTGATTCCTTTTTACCGGCTGTCCGGGGAAGTATTTTCAGCCTGGCTGCAGGAGATGGAGCGCTTCCGGGAAAGGGGAGAGCTAACGGTTTATGCCGAGAATGCTTTGAACAACTTACTGCCGTCCCTGAAGCTGCACCCGGTGGAGTTAAAAGAGGAGTTTTGCATGGAGATAGATGACCGGGAAGACCTGGAAAAGGTGCGAAACTATCTGAGCGGCGGAGGGGAGGGGTAAGGGTGCGCTATGCTAAAAAGTGGTCTTTTTATAACCCGGTCCAGGTTGTTTCGGGCCCGGGAATAATCAGTGAGCTGCCCGGCCACCTGCCCCCCGGCGAGATGGAGGAAGTTCTCCTGGTCACCACCCCGGGAGCGACGGAAAGGGGGCTCACCGGGCGGGTCAGGGACCTGTTTAAAGGCCGCAGGGTGACAATCCTGGACCGGGTGGGGCCCAACCCCGATATCGCCTCTATTGAAAATCACAGTTCTTTCCTGCAGAAGCAGAAAATAGATTTTGTGGTTGGCCTGGGCGGGGGCAGCGTGCTCGATACGGCCAAAGCCCTGAGTTACCTGCTCGGCCTTGACGATAGCGGGTTTTCATTGCGGGACCACCTGGCCGGGGAGGCGCCCCTGCCGGACAGCCCGCCCCTCTACATGATCGCCGTTCCGACTACAGCCGGCACCGGCAGCGAAGCCACTCCTTTTGCCACCATCTGGGATGAGCGCAGCCCTAAAAAGTATTCCCTGGCCCACCCCGACCTGTTCCCGGATGTGGCCCTGCTTGATCCGGAGCTAACCCTCTCTTTGCCGGTAGATACGACGGTGATCACGGGGCTGGATGTCCTTTCCCACGCCCTGGAATCGGTTTGGAACCGCAATGCCGGCCCGGTTAGCATCAGCTATGCCGCCCGGGCCATCGACCTGGTTTTCAAGGCCCTGCCGGGGCTGGTTGATAACCCCCGTGATCTGGAAAAAAGGGCCATGATGCAGACCGGCAGTTTTTGCGGCGGGGTCTGCATCAGCGTGACTAAAACAGCTCTGGCCCATTCTATGTCCTACCCGATTACCGCAAACTTGAACGTGCCCCACGGCCTGGCCTGCGGTTTTACCCTGCCGGCTTTGCTGGCTTTCAATGCCAGGGATGATGACGGCCGCCTGCAGATGGCCGCTGAGATGGCCGGATGCGACGGGATCAGCGGTCTTTCCCGGCGCCTGCAGGCGCTGTTTGAAAAAATCGGGGTACGAGAACTGCTGAAAGAATACAAACTGGAGGCGGACCAGGCCCTCGAGTTGGCCGAGCAGATGTTCACCCCCGAACGCTCGGGCAACAACTTATGTCCGGCCGGGCCAGAAGACGTGCGGGCCATCCTGAAAGCATCCCTGCCCAAAAAGTGATGGCGGGCCCGGGGCAAAATTATCACACCTGGTGATCGTGACAATTACTTGACATTGGAGACGGGATAAATTAGTCACAGATGATCCGGGAAAGAGGCAAGGTGAAATATGAAATCCAAGTACAAGTTTTTGATGGGGTTACATCTTTTTGTTGGTGTGGGGGCGCTTGGTGGCGGCCTGGCCGGCATGCTTGATCCTGAAGAGCCGCTGGGCATACCCGTAGACCTGCTTGAGCAAAGCCCTTTTGAAAACTATTTTATCCCCTCGCTGATCCTTTTTACAGTGATCGGCCTTGGTCATGTCTTTAGCGCTTTTTCTACCGTTTACTTTCCAAAGCGCCAGGGTTATATTAGCAGTGTTTTTTCCTGGGCCCTGGTGATCTGGATCGTAGTGCAGGTACTCCTAATGAGGGTGGTTGCTTTTTTGCATGTCCTCTATTTTTTGATCGGCCTGGTGGGGGCCATTTTAGCTTTGCGTATCTTGATCGAGCAGCGCGCTTTTCCGGTTAACCTGTTTATGAAGGACGGCCTGGAACGGAGGGAAAAATGAGGCCGGGTCAAGTACTGGATTTCAAAAATGGCTACCAGCGGCAACACTTTATTACAGGTAGTTCAAGTGCCGGGGACAGACGGCAGGCCTTGCTATAATATAGTGGAGATATTCTTTATGTTTTTAGGGCGGGCCTGGTTCATGTTAGCGCTATACCATACCTGTACCGTTTTAGAAATAGGGAGACTAACAATTAATGAAAATAATTTTTGCCGAGTCCCACAACCTCGACCGGCCCGACCCGCTCGGGTCGCATCAGTACATCCGCCTGTTCAAGGAAGAAGGCCATGGCTGCCTGTGGCTGGGGCCGGCGGTGAGCCCCATGCACTTCTTTAAGCTCGATGCCCTTAACCGCCACCGGATCCGGGTCTGGCGGGAAGGGGGGCGCCGGGTGGACGGCATCGACTGGCTGGTGCCCTTCAGCCTCCTTTTTTACTACAACCTCCCTTTTTTGCGCAGCAACTATACAGGGCGCAGCCAGTACCGTTTTTGCCTGCCTCCGCTTAAAAACCAGTTAAAAAGCAGAGGATTTTACCCGGCTGATCTGCTCTGGTGCGCCGGGCCGGTGGCCTTGAGTCTGCTCGATCTGATTCCCCACGGCCGGAGCTGTTACCGCTTAGCCGATCGCCTCGATAAGTTCAGCCGCATCCCGCCGGGGGTGGGGGAATTGCAGAAAGAAATGATCAGGCGGGTCGATTTTGTGCTGGCCACCTCGCAGTCGCTTTTCGAGTGGGTCCGGGAGGTGCGAACAGAAAATGTTTATTACCTGCCGAACGGGGTGGGGGAGCATTTTTTCGAGCCGGCGCCGAACAGGCCGGACGATTTTCCCGCTGACGGCAAACCGGTGGCCGTTTACCTGGGGACTCTTGATACCCGCTTCGATCTAGAAACTTTTGCCCACGGGGTCCTGACCATGAAGAATCTCCATTTCCTGTTGATCGGTCCCCTGACCGATGAAAGCTTAAAACCGGGTTTAAAAACCCTGCTGGAAGAAAATAATATTACCTGGCTCGGCTCCCGGGCCCATGATCTGGCTCCGGCTTACCTGCAGCACGCCGACCTGGGTTTAATCCCCTTTCGGCTGAACGAGCTGACCGAGGCGGTAAACCCGATCAAGTATTATGAGTACCTGGCCTGCGGTCTGCAGGTGGTCGCTCCGCCGATGCGGGAGCTGATCAGCATGAAGGGCCCTCTTTATCCCTACAGGAACCGGGATGAGTTTACAGCGGCTCTGAAAGAGGCCCTTGATGCCGGACCGCAAGAAAAAGCGTCCAGCATTGAGGTGGCCCGGCGGCACAGCTGGCGAAGCCGCTACGGGCAAATCAAGGAGCTTATGGCCGAAATAAATGCGGCAGAAGAAAGCTGATCATTTCGGAAGAATCGAGCGGATGGCACCGGAAAAATTGGACTGGATGGTGAAAAAACAGGTGGGAGATTATCCAGGAACAAATGAAGGGCATGACCGGGGAAAAAGGCTTTCACTGCCCGGGAAGCCCTGGTTGTCGGTGGTGGTGATCGGGAGGAACGAGGCCCGGAACCTGCCGCAGCTGTTCCGGTCTCTGCCCCGGGGCGAAGACGTGGAGTGGATCTATGTTGATTCATGCTCTGACGACGAAAGCGTGACCCTGGCCCTGGAAGCAGGGGCCAGGGTTTACCGGGTGGCGGAAGCTTCTGTGTGCGGGCCCGGGACGGGCCGTTTTATCGGCACCGGGCAGGCGGCAGGCCGGTGGATCCTCTACCTGGACGGGGATATGATCTTGCGCCCTGAATTTATCTCCTTGCTGGAGCAATTGAAAGATAACAGGGCGGATGAAAAAGGGAAAATCCCTCCCGGGACGGCCGGGTTCGTGGGCCGGACCCGCAACCTGTACCTAGATCATAAAGGTGAAGTAGCCGAGAAGCGCGATTACGTGGTCCTGGCTCCAAAAGAAATGGGCCTCCTTGAAGACTGGGGCCGCCCGGCCGGTTACCACGGTGGGGCGGTGCTCTACTGCCGGGAGGTAGTTTTGCAGGCCGGGAACTGGAACCCGGCAGTTTTACAGCTGGAAGAGATCGACCTCTACAGCCGGGTCCGGTCCCTGGGCAAGACAATCAGGGCGGTAGACCTGCCCATGGTTGACCACTACGCCCCCGCCCTGAGCCTGGCAGAAAGGGTGAAGCTTAATTTTTTGCCCCGCTACCGGGGTAAAAACCTCTACGGAGCCGGACAGGTAGTGGCCGCCCGCTTCCGGGCCGGGACGCTGCCTGCTTTTATCCGCCATTACCCCTACCCCTTCTTGGTTTTGGCCGGCCTGGTTGCCATACCGCCGCTTTTCCTGATCTGGCCCCCGCTGCCCCTGCTGGTTAACCTGGCCCTGGCCGCCTGGATCGGGGCGGTCAAAAAATGGTATTATTACCTGGTCTACCTGGGTAACCTGTTCCAGATCTGGCGCGGGCTGTTCCGCTACCGGCCTTTTGAGCCCCGCTACGAAAGGATAGTCAAACCCGGGTAAACAAATACGGCCTGGAAAAAGGCAGGAAAAAAAGGCAATTGCCAAGAAATAATAGTACAGTATATTATTATCCCGGTAAAGAAGTTAAAGATCATTTACAGGCGGAGTGAAAAGAGAATGGGTTTTGACAGCAGCGGTAGTCACGTAAAAACAGGGGGTATCCCCAAATGGCTGGTGGGCCTGGTGGATATATCCCTGGTCAACCTGGGCTTTTATTTTGCCTTTGTTTTTGTCACCGGCGATTTGCAGGGTTTCCAGCTGGAGCCGCTGTTCCTGCTGCTGCCCTTTCTTTCCCTGGCCACAGCCTTGCTGTTCAACAGCCTGGGTTTGTATTCACGCCAGCTGAGCGGGTTGATGCCGGTGGTGCGTTCACTGATTACCGGGGTGATCGGCCTGGCCCTGTTCAGCGTCTTTTTTGCTTTTTGGACCAGGGCTTTTGTTTTCCAGCAGGGTGTTTTCCTGGCCGCGCCGGCGATCCAGCTGGCTCTTTTAACCGGCTGGCGGGTCCTTTACTGGCGCCTGGAGTTGTGGATTCACGGCCAGAAAAGGCTCCTTGTTATCGGCAGCCCGGAAGAGGTGGAGCAGGCCCTGGAAAAGCTGATGTGCCTGCCCCGCGGGGTTTTCGAAGTGATCAAGGTGATTAAGCCGGACCAGGTTGATGAATTTTCTGCATGGCTGCCCCGGGCCGATGCGGTTATGATTACCGGTTCCCTGGAACTGGAGCAAAAGAACAGGATCATCCGGGAATGCTTTGACCGGAGCCGGGAAGTTTTTATCGTCCCCGGTTTGTACGAAATAATCCTGACCAGGGGCATGATCACCCAGGTTCATGATACCCCGGTAGTGGAATGCCGGGATATGCAGGTCACTTTTGGCCGCCTGCTGTTCAAGCGCGTTTTTGATCTAGCCCTGGCCCTGCTCATGGTCCTCCCGGCGCTGTTTCTTTTGCCGGTTTTGAGCCTCCTGATCAAGGCGACTTCGCCCGGCCCGGTAATATTTGCCCAGGACCGGGTCGGCTTCAGGAACCGCATCTTCACCCTCTATAAGTTCAGGACCATGATTAATGATGCCGAAGAAGAAAGCGGGCCCGTTTTTTCGACAGAAGAAGACGACCGGGTTACCGCCGTGGGCCGTTTTCTGCGGGCTACCCGCCTTGATGAGTTGCCTCAGCTTTACAATGTGCTGCGGGGCGATTTAAGCATTGTCGGGCCCCGCCCGGAACGCCCTTACTTCGTCAATATATTTCTGGAAGAGATGCCCGAGTATAACCTGCGGCATCTGGTCAAACCGGGCATTACCGGCCTGGCCCAGGTAGCGGGTTACTATGCTACCAATACCAGGGATAAACTGCGCTACGATCTTTATTATGTTTCAGACCATTCGCTCCTGATGGATCTCAGGATTTTGCTTTTAACTATCCCAACCCTGTTTAACCGGGAGGCCTCCCGGGGTTTGAGCAAAGAAGCTGTGGGGAGGTTGACATGGCCGAAATCTTAATACTCGGCGGGGGCATGGCCGGCATTTCGGCCGCCTACCACGCCAGGCGGGCCGGCCGGGAAGCAGTCATATGGGAAGCGCGGGATCGCTACGGGGGCCTGCTCGATCATTTTCATAAGGGCGGTTACCGTTTCGACAACGCTGTTCATTTCGCTTTCAGCAACAACGCCCCTTACGGGGAAGTGCTCCAAAAAACAGATTTGATTAGCCACCGCCCCGAGCCCTATAACTACGAGGAGGGGCGCTGGTTGAAGCACCCGGTGCAGAACAACCTCTATCCCCTGCCGGCCGAAGAAAAGGTGGAGGCCATCAAAAGCTTTGTCGAGCGTCCCGCCCGGAGTGATGGCGGCGACTACAGGCAGTGGCTTTATGAACAGTTCGGCAAAGTGATCGCCGAGCGGTTCCCGGCCCGCTATACTGAAAAATACTGGACTGTGCCCCCGGAAAAGTTGAGCACGGACTGGATCGGCAACCGGCTTTACCGTCCCTCCCTGGAAGAGGTCCTGTTCGGGGCCATGACCGGGCGCACCCCTGCTACTTACTACCTCCCGGAAATGTTCTATCCCCGCCGCGGCGGCTTCCGGACCATTCTTGATCCGCTGGTCCGGGACCTGGATCTGCGTACCGGCAAGGAAGCGATCCGCATTGTCCCGAAGCAGAAGTTCGTGGAAAGCCGGGACGGGAGCAGGGAATATTACGACTACCTGGTCAGCAGCGTGCCCCTGCCGGAGATGGTTGAAATGATCGAGGGGGCGCCAAAACGGGTGCGGGAAGCGGCATCCGGCCTCTGGGCCACCTCGATTGCCCTGGTCTCGCTTGGCCTGAGGGCGCCTGAGGCCGGCGACCACCTCTGGTTCTATATCTACGACCGCGATATATTGCCGGCCCGGGTCCATGCCCCCTACCGCAAATCGCCGGATAATGTCCCGCCGGGAAGCAGTTCGCTGCAATTCGAAACTTACTTTTCCCGTCACAAACCCCTGGAACTCTCAATGGAAGCCCTGCTGGAGCATGTGATCGAAGCGGCCCAGAAGATGCGTTTACTCTCCCCGGCCGATATTGCCGTAACCGACTGCCGGATTTTGCCCTATGCCAATGTGGTTTTCGATCAGGGGATGACCGCTAAGCGCCGCGTGGCGCTCAATTTCTTAAAAGAAAATGAAATCATGCCCATGGGCCGTTTCGGGGAGTGGGACTACCTCTGGTGCGACCAGTGCTTTTTAAGCGGCAAGAAAGTTGAAAACCTCCCCGGTATGTTATAATTTAGGTACAGCAAATGCTGGTTTTGAAGGTTAGGCTTTTTCCCAGTTCGGCCCTGATCTTTTCCGGCGTTAAAGGAGGCTCGCGCTGATGGTTGGAGATCGGGATCATGATCAAGAAAAACACCAATCAACCAATAAAAAGCCTGCCGGCAGTACCCCGGGCAGCGGCGAAACACACTGGTATGACGAGTTTGAGCTGAAAGAAGAAAGTCACCGGGACAGGCAGGAAAGGCGCAGGAATCTTAAAAAGCGGCGTATGAAAAAGCATTTACTGGCCGCCGCCGCTATTTTTCTGCTCCTGCTGGCCGGTGTGGGGGCCTATGCCTACAACCTCTACGAGGAGGTGCGGGAACCGCAGCGCGTCTTGCTGGATCAGGCCTCCGATGAGCACAATTATGATGTGGACCAGGCTTTTTCTGATCGCATTGTCAATATTGCCCTGCTTGGTTTTGATCGTGGCTGGAGCCGGGAGAAAATGGGCGAGGATATGTTCAGGCCCGATGCCTTAGGGGTGTTTTCGATCGATTTTGCCACCGGGGAAGTGTCGGTTGTCCGGATTACCCGCGATGCTTACGTTCCTATCTACGGCATAAGCGGTCTCTATGATAAGATCAACCACGCCTATTTTTTCGGTTATACCTACGGCGACTCCGAGGACAGCCACCGGGACGGGATTAAATACACCCTGAACACGATCAGCCACACCCTGGGCGATATTCCGATACACTATTATGTTTCCGTGGACATGTACTCGGTGATCGAACTGGTCGATGCCGTGGGCGGGATCTATTACGAGGTGGAGGAGACTATTTACGATAAGCACTGGGACGTGGGCCGGGTTTTGGTGCCCGAGGGACCGCAGGTCATGGACGGCAAAACCTATCTGCGCTACATGCAGTACCGCGACGATGCCACAGACCAGGATTACGGCCGCATTAAGCGGCAGATGAGCCTGCTCGAGGAAACCTTTGTATACCTGCGCGATGAGGGTCAGCTTACCGATCTGCCCGCGATCTACCGGATTTATAATGATTACGTGGAAACCGATCTCAACTATACCCAGATTGCTTCCCTGGTTTATTTTGCCCGCGACCTTGACACAAAGGACCTCCACTATTATACCCTGCCGGGCGACGGGCAGACCAAAGACGGGATCTGGTACCAGATCCTGAAGCAGGATGAGCGCCTGGAAATTATCCGGGAAGTATTCGGGGTCGAGGCCGAACGGTGGCCCCCGATCGTTTTAGAGGACAGCCCGGAATACTTAGAAGAGCAGGAACGAAAGCGCCGGGAGGAAGAAAGGGATTTCCCCTTCAGAAGAGATGAGGAGGACTCCGACTTAAGGGATAATGAACCGGAGGAAGAAGATCCCTATCCGGAAGAGGCACCGGAGGAGCAGCCGGAGGAACCTCCTGCCGGTAACGGAGCAGGGACCGGGGAAGAAGAGCCGGCCGGGCAAGAAGGGGCGGACAGCGATCCGGGAAATTCCGGTGATCCCGCGGCGGAAGAAGGCGGCGGTTAGCTGTAATGAGTTTTGCAGTATAGATGGGAAAGGCAGGGTTAATGATGAACACGCTGGCTCCAAGAATCAGGCTTTATATCTCCCTGGGGATCGTATTATCGATCATCATGGCCTCTTTCTCCATTATTTTTTACGGCGTCTACCAGGTTTATTTTGATCCCGCTTCCCTGTTCCGCCATGATTTTGGCAGCGCCGGGGGGATAGAGGAGCACTTTGAAGATCGGGTGATCAATGTTGCCGTCCTCGGTTTGCATAACCGCCGGGAGGACAATACCTTCGGTGAAGTTTACTTCGTGGACACCATCCTGGTGGCCTCGGTTAATTTCGACCGCGATTCTGTAAATCTGCTGGCCGTGCCCCGCGATGCCTACGTGGAAATTGCCCATGCCGGGGTCCAGGACCGGATCCGCCAGTCGTACAGCTACGGTTTTGATGCAGCGGCAGAAGAAGGGGGCCTGGAGGAGCAGCACCAAGAGGGAATGACTTATGCCGTGGACACGATCAGCGGTCTCCTGGAAGGAATGGAGCTGCACTACTTTATCGCCATGGATATCCAGGGCCTGGAGCAGGTGGTCGATTCCCTGGGCGGAGTCTACTACACGGTAGAAAAAGATATGATCGGCCCCACGCCCCGGGAATCCCTGGAGGCGGGCCCGCAGATGCTTGACGGCCGCGGCTATTTGACTTATCTCACTTACCGGGAGGAAGATGCCCGGGATGACCTGAACCGCATGGAGCGCCAGAAATCGCTGCTCCTGTCCACTTTTGACTATTTCCAGGACGTGGGCCTGTTCCGCTACGTTATCCCCGCTTACGCTGCTTACAGGGAGCATGTCCGGACCGACCTGAACTTCAACCAGGTAACGGCCCTGACCCTTTTTGCCGCTGAACGCCTGGAAGCGGACGCCATACATGAATTTTCCCTGCAGGGCGAATACTTTTCTATTGACGACGGCGAGACCTATTACCTGTCACTGGACAAGGGCTATAAGGAAGAGCTGATCGATAAAATGAACGCTCCCGCCTACTAGCCCTGCCGCCGGGATCAATCTGCCGGGCTCAATCTAAAGAGAATTAAAACCGGTTTAACGGATAAATTCCTGCCCCTGGCTACTTTTTTTGGGCCGGGAAAATCAGCGCTTTCGGGCCGGAAATCCGATCTGGCTGCGGGTATAATAAAGGATGGTCGCAGCGCCGAGGAGGGCGAAAACCAGGAAAGTGATGCTGAACTGCTCCGGCAGGAGGGCCCGGGTTGAACCGACAATCATGCCGGCCAGGAGAAAAGACACCTCGACCTGGTAACGGCGGTAAAGGGCGGAAAGGAGCCTGGCCAGGACCAGGAGCCCGAAGGCAAAACCGCCGCCAAAGAAGGCCAGCTTGATCCACTCCCAGTTTCTGAAGGCGAAGATAACATCTTCATAAAGGTTTAAAATAATCAGGACGGCGCTGCCCGAGACGCCGGGCAAAAGCATGGTTGAACTGGCCACCGTGCCCCCGATAAAAAAGTGGAAATAACCGCCCTGGGGCAGAACGGTAAAGGTTCGCGCCGGTTCGCAGATGTAAAACCAGGTTACAACAAATCCCAGCAGGCCGAGCAAAAGAGGCCCCGGGCGCAGCCAGGGGGCGCTGCGGGAATTGATGACCATGGGGACTGAGGCCAGGAGCATGCCCAGCAGGAAGGACATGATCACCACGCTGAAATGCTCGAGCAGGAAACTGATCGTGTAAACACCGGCGATGCCGCCTGCGGCCACCCCAATCACAAGGGGCAGGTAGGGCATAAAGTTGAACGAAGCGATATCTTCCAGGAAGCGGCGGTAAAATCCTAATATCAAGATTACCGTCCCGGCGCTCAGGCCGGGCAGGACAATGGCTACCCCGATAAATACTCCCTGCAGGATTTGTGAGATCACGGCTGCTCCTTTGCTCCACCTGTATTGGGACGCTGATCGCCTTCAACCGCACCAGCCGGCGCTGCCAGGAATAAAGCGTTACCCTGCCGCTAAATTAAATTCTTCTTTTATGGCGCGGTTCCTTTAAAAACCTTCATATTGATCTTCTTTGCCCTTCCGGCCTGGTGTTGTAAGCCAGATCCAGCTGTCCGGTATTTTTTTTAGTAAAAGTTTTGCTTAAACCTGATTAATGGTATCATTAATAAAGAAACTCTGAAAGCCCGGGAGACCTTGTAGGGCATAAAACAAAAGCAAACGGCGGGTGATAGGATGTTAGAGAAAAAAGTGGCGGCCTATGATCAGGAATTAAAGGAAATCGGGGTTATTGCCGACACGCATATTCCGAGCCGGGGACGATTCATACCGTCTAAAGTGTTCAGCCTCTTTCAGGGGGTGCAGCTGATCCTGCATGCCGGCGACCTGGTCGATGAGCGGGTTATTGAGGAATTACAGGCTCTGGCCCCGGTAGAAACGGTAGCCGGGAACATGGATTCTCCTGAACTGGAGCAGCGGCATGGCAAAATCAAGTTGATCAAAGCTCAAAATGTCACTATCGGTCTCACGCACGGTGATCTGATTGGCCGCCGGGCAAACCCGGCTCAGCTTATGGCCCTTTTCGAACCTGAAGAACCGCAGGCTGTTGTTTTCGGTCATCTCCACGAACCGGTTTCGAAGCTTTATCAAGGGACCCTGTGTTTTAACCCCGGTTCGGCTCTCGATCCCCGCCGCCGTTCCGAACCGACCTGCGGGCGGTTGTTGATCAATGGGAGCGTCATCCAGGGAGAAATTATTTACCTGTAAAGTAAAAAAAGCGAGGAGGTGCGCACATGGAAGAAAAAAAACAAAACCAGTTGAACGAACGGATCCTGGCCGAGGCCGATAATTCGAGGCTGCCCTGCCAGAAGGCTTTTGCCATTGCCGAAGAAACCGGCCTGGAGACGGCAGATGTGGGCAAGGCCTGCAACAAGCTGGGGGTTAAGATCATCGAATGCCAGCTGGGCTGCTTTTAATCTGTTAGGCAGGGACCAGAATGTTTAAAGGCGTATTAAAGAGTTGGCGGCAATAAAAGAAAGATATCAGGCGAAAAATAAGAATATATTGCTCTAGATAGCTATAAAGGCCCGAAAGGGCCTTTAGTTCTGTTTGCCCGTCTACCGGCTTTGCGGTATCATTATCAACGAAATTATTAGCACTCACTTGTTGAGAGTGCTGCTAATAAGAATAAAAGGATAAAGGAGGCAGGTTGCATGAACCTCAAACCATTAGCAGACAGGGTTGTTGTCAAAGTTTTGGAAGCCGAAGAGAAAACAGCCAGCGGTATTGTTCTTCCCGATAAGGCCAAGGAAAAGCCGCAGGAAGGTGAAGTAATGGCTGTCGGTTCAGGAAAGGTTCTCGATAACGGGACCAAGCTGGACATGGAGGTTAAGGTTGGCGACAAAGTGATTTTTTCCCGCTTTGCCGGCACCGACGTAAAGGTTGACGGTGAAGAGTATTTAATTTTAAGGCAGGATGATATTCTGGCCCTCACAGAGTAAGGATTACTTTTTTAAGTATTACCATTAAGTAGTTTAACCAAAGCGAAGGAGGTTTTATAATATGGCAAAACAGATCATATTCAGAGACGAAGCCCGGCGTGCGCTGGAAAGAGGAGTAAACCAGCTGGCGGACACGGTAACAGTAACCCTGGGGCCAAAAGGCCGCAATGTAGTGCTCGATAAGAAATTTGGTTCTCCCCAGATTACCAACGACGGGGTGACCATAGCCCGCGAGATTGAACTGGAAGACGAATTCGAAAACATGGGAGCCCAGCTGGTAAAAGAGGTGGCAACAAAGACCAACGATATCGCCGGAGACGGCACCACCACCGCCACCCTGCTGGCCCAGGCTATTATTCGCGACGGCCTGAGAAATATCGCCGCCGGCGCCAACCCGATGATCATGCGGCGCGGTATTGAAAAAGCAGTCAGTGCGGCCGTCAAAGAATTGGAAAATATGAGCAACCCCATTGAAACCAAAGAGGATATTTCTCACGTAGCCTCTATCTCTGCAGACGATGAAGCCATCGGCGAATTAATTGCCGAAGCGATGGAAAAAGTGGGCAAAGATGGCGTTATCACCGTTGAGGAGTCCAAAGGTTTTACCACCGACCTGAAGGTAGTCGAAGGGATGCAGTTTGACCGCGGCTACATTTCCCCCTACATGGTCACAGATACAGAGAAAATGGAAGCGGTCCTGGAAGAACCGTATATCCTGCTGACCGACCGCAAAGTCAGCAACATCCACGAGCTGCTGCCGCTGCTGGAAAAAATCGTGCAGCAGGGCAAATCGATGCTCCTGATCGCAGAAGATGTTGAAGGTGAAGCGCTGGCCACCCTGGTTGTCAATAAGCTGCGCGGCACCTTTACCTGCGTATCCGTTAAGGCACCGGGCTTCGGCGACCGTCGTAAGCAGATGTTGGAAGACATTGCCGTGCTGACCGGCGGGGAAGTTGTATCTGAAGATCTTGGTATTGAGCTAAAAAATGTAGAAATCAACATGCTCGGCCGGGCCCGCCAGGTTCGGATCAGCAAGGAAGAAACAGTTGTCGTTGATGGTTACGGCGATGCCGACGCCATCAAAAAGCGGATCGCCCAGATCCGGACCCAGATTGAAGATACCACTTCCGACTTTGATCGCGAAAAATTGCAGGAGCGCCTGGCCAAGCTGGCCGGCGGTGTTGCCGTAATCGAAGTGGGCGCCGCTACCGAAACTGAAATGAAAGAAAAGAAACTGCGCATTGAAGACGCTCTTTCGGCTACCCGGGCTGCTGTGGAAGAAGGCATTGTTCCCGGCGGCGGGATCGCCTACCTCGGTTTAATTGAAGCCGTGGAAAAAATAGAAAAAGACCTCCATGGCGATGAACAGACCGGTGTCACCATTGTCAAGAATTCCCTCCACGATCCGGTCCGCGTAATTGCCAACAATGCCGGCGCTGAAGGCACCGTTATTGTTGAAAAGTTAAAAGGCATGGAAAAGGGAACCGGTTTTAATGCTATGACCGGCGAATTTGAGAAGCTGATCCCGGCCGGTATTGTCGACCCCACTAAAGTGGCCCGTTCGGCGATCCAGAATGCGGCCAGCATTTCCGCCCTGTTCCTGACCACCGAAGCTGTGGTCACAGACCTTCCCGCTGACGACGACGGCGGAGGAGCAGGCATGGGCGGCGGAATGCCCGGCGGCGGAATGCCGATGATGTAAGCTAAACTGTCTGCTTTAGCATAAAATAGAGAAAAAGAATAATAAGGTTGCAATAACACCCAAGCCCCCTTTTTGAAGGGGGCTTTTTTGTATGGCGGGCAGTTGCAACCGCCCGTTTTGAAGACAGCTATAGTGAGGTTAAGAAAAGCGACAGTGACAGGGGGACAGGTCCACTGTCACGGGACATGAGTCACGGGATATGATAGGAGACGAAAGCGGCGTTATTTTTGCAACTCCGGCATGGTTGACCATAAAGCCTGGGACGGCCAGTAAAAAGAAGGGCTGACGGCGTATGGACGTCAGCCCTATTCTAAGGTGTTGCTCGATCCCGTTGCGGATTAGTAGACCAGCCTTAAAGGAGTTTTTCCAGCGAGGCGATGGACTGGTCGATTAACCCCTGCGGGTATTCAACATCATGGATTTTTCCGGCCAGGAAATCGTCATAGGCGGTTAAATCGAAATGCCCGTGACCGCTTAAATTGAAAAGAATCGTTTTTTCCTCGGCCGCTTCCCGGCATTCTAAGGCCAGGTCGATAACGCCCTTAATGGCATGGGCGGTCTCGGGAGCCGGCAGGATGCCCTCGGAACGGGCAAAAGTAAGGGCCGCTTCGAAGACGCCTTGCTGGCCGTAGGCCCGGGCTTCGATCAGGCCGTCTTTGCAGAGCTGGCTGACCAGCGGAGATTCGCCGTGGTAGCGCAGGCCCCCGGCATGGATGCCGTTGGGCATGAAATCATGGCCCAGGGTATACATCATCAACAGGGGGGTGTAGCCGGCTACGTCGCCAAAGTCGTAGGTAAAGGCTCCCTTGGTCAGGGTTGGGCAGGCTTTAGGTTCCACTCCGATGGCGCGGACTTTTTTATCATGGCGGATTTTATCGTGGATAAAGGGGAAGCTGATGCCGGCAAAATTGCTGCCTCCGCCGCAGCAGCCGACCACGAAGTCCGGGTAGTCATCGACCAGCTTGAACTGCTCCTGGCATTCCAGGCCGATAATGGACTGGTGGAGCATGACATGGTTGAGCACGCTGCCCAGCGAGTAGTTGGTATCATCTCTGCCGGCGGCATCTTCAACCGCCTCGCTGATCGCTATACCCAGGCTGCCCGGGGAATCAGGATCCTTGGCCAGCACATCGCGGCCCGACTTGGTTTTGTCGGTGGGGCTGGCGTAAACATCTGCCCCCCAGACTTCCATCAGAGACTTGCGGTACGGTTTCTGATGGTAGCTGACCTTGACCATATAGACGGAGCATTCCAGGCCAAAGTAATTGCAGCCCAGGGCCAGGGAGCTGCCCCACTGGCCGGCCCCGGTTTCGGTGGCCAGCCTTTTTACTCCGGCTTCTTTGTTGTAGTAGGCCTGGGCCACGGCGGTATTTGGTTTGTGGCTGCCGGCCGGGCTAACCCCTTCATGCTTATAGTAAATGCGGGCGGGGGTGCCCAGGGCTTTTTCCAGGCTGTAGGCCCGGTAGAGCGGGCTCGGCCTCCAGAGGCTGTATATTTCCAGGACTTCTTCGGGGATATCAATCCAGCGTTCACTCGACATTTCCTGTTCAATCAGGCTCATGGGGAAAATGGGACTAAGGTCATCGGGTCCGGCCGGTTTCTTGGATCCCGGGTGCAGGGGCGGCTGCAAAGGATTGGGGATGTCGGCCTGGATATTGTACCATTTCCGGGGCATTTCCTTTTCCGACAAGATAATTTTACGTTCTTTCATGTGCATTCCCTCCAGTTAATTAGTTTTTATAAATAAAAAACTCCCGTCCTGGGACGAGAGTTGTTCGCGGTACCACCCTGGTTGCCTTTAAATAAAAAGGCCGCTTGATCAGATGCGAAAAAAGATCTTTACTTTTCTCAGACCTGCTTTCTTTTAACGGTGAAAGTTCCGTCCGGGTCTACTGGCGGGCCTTTATGGCTGGCCTCGCGTTCAGCCGGCGCCTCCAGGAGCCATTCACCAGGGGGTATCATCGCCGGAATCTCAGCTTTGGAAACTATTCGTTTCCTCCATCCGACTCTCTTAGGTGATCCGATCCGGGCTACTAGTTCCTGTCATCGGCGTTACAATATCTTCTTAGCTAAGAACTTTAGCACAGCTTCTAATGGCTGTCAAGCATTTTTTGCCTGGAATTTGATGTGATCCTGATAAATTGGTATTTGGGCCATGTTATATCATTGATTTTAACTCTATGACTGTTTGAGAAAAGCAATACCGGTTTTTAAATTTATGCTTTTATTCTTTCAGAGATCTGTCCGGTATTTATTTTAGCGGTTTTTTTAGAAGGCTATATTTTTGGCAATATACCATTAAATACATAAAAAAGAGAAGGTAAAATTAAATTTGATTGGCTAATATTTCAGCGAGGTAAGAACCCAAAAGTGAATTTATGGATAAGTTACATAACCTCTATTTCACGTATTTCTTTTCCTTTGAGTTGTTCTTCGACTACAGTGTTATATTCACTTATAGCTATCTTAATATTTTCTATTGCTTCTTCCTCAGTTGACCCCTGAGACCAACATCCCGGCAAGCCAGGTACAGAAACTGCATAGCCTTCATCGGAATAATGCAAGGCGATACGATATTTCATAATAATCCCTCCAATATTTCTCATCTAATTATAACATTTATCAATGAATGCTGGAACTTTAATAATAGATTAGTTCATAGGTTGCCACCTGGCCCGGCCCGCAATATTCAAGTTTAATCTGCAAGCGTTGCAACAAATTGGTTTAGGATGCAAAACATGATCCGCTTTCAAGTCAACCCTGAAATTACCAGCCGGCAGCGAACTAGTATTATAGGGGCCTCACTCTCAGGGGATGGGGTTATTTAACCAGAGGTGAGCCGGGTTTCCAATAATCAACGGTCGAAATAAATGCTTTTGCCGGTCGCTGAGATGGGCACGCCAATGGCTACTTCCCCTTCGATCAGGCCGGCGCGCAGGGCGGCAACGCCGATACGGTACATGATCCGGTTGTCGGCATTGAAAAGGGAGGCGGTTTTTACGGCAGAGCCCAGGGCAATGCCCAGGTCGGCCAGGCGCCAGGCGCACAGGGGACCCGCAAACTCCGGGCCCTGGGTAAGCTTGTCTTCCAGCTCGATGCAGGTATCATAACCGCAGGCCCCGCAGTTTAAGCCGAGAGCAGCCGGTTTTTTGAGAGAAAGCAGCAGGACAGCAGCAGAATCGCGCACGTTTTTCCCGTCGCGATCGAAATTTGGTTTTTTGCTCTCCAGGCCATAGTTGACCATGGCATCGGCCAGGGTTTTTATCTTGGCCCCGCTTAATACTGTGATCTCAACAAAGTCTTCACCCTTGCTCTTGGGGGCCGTCCTGGCGGCAACGGCCATCATGCCCGCTATTTCTTCCATTTGTCTTTCCAGATCCATGAAATAACCTCCCGTAGTTTATACTATTTCTCAGGGCGATCAAAATGAGTCACTCCCTTTGCGGTAATAGTTCTTTGATAAAACCGGTAAATCCTGCCCTTGAACAGGGCCGGGCCTTAAACAAGAAAGGTTTGCTCCCGTTAAAGCGCGCCGGGAGGGTTCTTTATTTGAGGCGGGCGGCTTTATTTTATTTTGATTCTTTGAAGGAATATAAATATGAACGGCGAAAAATATAAGTTGTTGATGACGGGAATAAGTGTGTATAACGAGGGAAAGTGTGTCTAGGGTTCCGCCGGGATAAGCCGGTTGACGTTGCAGCCAAAATTTCTGTCCCGGGCTGGTCCGAGTGACACAGGCATCCTGGATGACCACGAATTCTTCTGCGAATTCAGATCAAGGGTGTCACACCGGAGGGATAAAAGCCCAGGCGGGTAGGTTTCACTCGATACCTATCTGTCCGGGTTTTAATTTATATTTCCGGGAGGTGAGCCTTGCGCTGCTGATCATAAACCGGGCATAATAGTTAGGAGTTGCCGCTTCCTGTTCTGATCCTTTTCAAAAATCTTGCCAAAGACTAACGCTAAGGAGGAGCATGATGGAGAAATTCTTTAAATTCAAAGAGCACAAGACCAACACCAAGACCGAAATTACCGCCGGCGTTACCACTTTCATGACTATGGCCTATATCATCTTTGTTAACCCAGATATTTTAAGCGCTGCCGGCATGGATTTCGGCGCGGTTATGACAGCGACGATTATCGCCGCCGGGGTAACCACCATTTTAATGGGATTGTTGACCAACTATCCCTTTGCCCTGGCCAGCGGAATGGGCCTGAACGCCTTTTTCGCTTTCGTGGTAGCGGCCCAGTACGGCTGGCAGGCAGCCCTCGGGGCCGTTTTTATTTCCGGTATCGTTTTCCTGATTTTGGCCGTAACCGGCCTGGTTTCCCATTTTGACGCCGCGGTCCCCTCCAGCCTGAAGCATGCCGTGGCGGCCGGGATCGGTCTCTTCATAGCCTTTATCGGCCTCCAGAACGCCGGCATTATCGTCGGCTACGAAGCGACCCAGGTAACCCTGGGCGATTTAACCGCTCCCGGGCCGATGCTTTCTTTAATCGGCCTCTTTATTATTGCCATTTTAATGGCCCGGAAGATAAGGGGAGCGATCCTTTTAGGGATCCTTTTAACTACCGTGGTCAGCTTTATCATGGGTATTCAGCCCGTTCCGACGGGCCTGGGCGACATATTCGGCCCCCCGGCCAGCCTGGCGCCGGTCCTGTTCGAGTTTGATCTGCGGGCCACCTTCGCCATTCCCATTTTCGTCATTTTTTCCTTTGTTTTTGTTGATGTTTTTGATACCATGGGCACCCTGCTGGGCACCGGGGCCCGGGCCGGCTACCTGGATGAAAAGGGCCGCCTGCCCAAGGTCAACAAGGCCATGCTGGCTGATGCCATCGGGACCATGGGCGGCGCGATCATGGGCACCAGCACCGTCACCACCTACATCGAATCGACGGCCGGGATTTCTGAAGGGGGGCGGACCGGATTCACCTCGATCGTGGTGGGGATCCTGTTCTTCCTGACCCTGTTTTTAGCCCCGCTGGCCGGACTGGTCCCGCCGGAAGCTACCGCTCCGGCCCTGGTTATCGTCGGGGTTCTGATGATGGCCTCGGTGGTCAAGGTCAATTTTGACGATTTCACCGAAGCGCTGCCGGCCTTTTTAACGATCATTTTTATGCCGCTGGCCTACAGCATCGCCGATGGGATCGCTTTCGGTTTTATCGCTTTCCCGCTGGTGAAAGTAGTCTCCGGCAGGATTGACCAGGTCCACTGGATCCTCTATATCCTGGCAGCTATTTCGCTGCTGCACTTTTTCGGACCGATTTAAACCTGTCGTCGAAATGGAGTTGATCTGTTATGCCTGAAGAACCGAAAGTTCAAGTCGGCATCGTCATGGGCAGTGATTCCGACCTGCCGATCATGAATAAATGCGCAGAAGCGCTGGAGCTGTTTGGGATTACTTACGAGCTGGTGGTTTCCAGCGCCCACCGCCACCCGGAGAAAACGGCCCGCTATGCCAGGAACGCAGAGGAGGCCGGGATGAAGGTGATTGTAGCCGGGGCGGGCGGAGCCGCCCATTTGCCCGGGGTGCTGGCCTCCATGACCCTGCTCCCGGTGATCGGGGTCCCCATCGCCATCGAACCGATGCAGGGAGTCGATTCGCTCTACTCTATAGTCCAGATGCCCCAGGGGATCCCGGTGGCCACGGTTACGATCAACGGCGCTTTTAATGCCGGGCTGCTGGCTGCGCAAATTATAGCCGTGGAGGATAATGAAGTCCGCGAAAAGCTGAACAACTACCGCCAGGAACTGGCGGCCAAAGTGGAAGAAAAGGACTCCAGGCTGAGAGAAAAAACCGGCCGGAGCGGCCGTTTGGATGAAGGTGAAGTAAAATGATTGAACGCTACACCCGGCCGGAAATGGCCCGGATCTGGAGCCTGGAAAACCGCTACCGGAAATTCCTGGACGTGGAGATCCTGGCTTCGGAAGCCTGGGCCGAGCTGGGTGTGATCCCTCCTGAGGCGGCGGAGCTGATTGCCCGTAACTCCGCTTTTGATGTGAGCCGGATCGAAGAGCTGGAGAAAGAGACCCGGCACGACGTGGTCGCCTTTACCCGCTGCGTGGCTGAATCGCTGGGGGAAGAAAGCCGCTACTTTCATTACGGCCTTACTTCATACGATATTGTGGATACGGCCCTGTCGGTGTTGATCCAGGAGGCGGCTTCTTTGATCGAAGCGGGCCTGGTGGCGCTGGAGGAGGTCCTGAAAGAGCAGGCTCTAGATCATAAAAATACCCCGGTGGTGGGAAAAACCCACGGGGTCCATGCCGAGCCAACCAGCCTGGGCTTAAAGTTCGCCCTCTGGTATGGCGAGGTGCAAAGAGACCGGCAGCGCCTGGCCCGGGCCAAAGAAGCGACCCGGGTGGGCAAGCTTTCCGGGGCGGTCGGTAATTTTGCCCATATTGATCCTTTCATCGAAGAACATGTCTGCAGGAAGCTGGGCCTGGAACCGGCCCCGGTTTCCACCCAGGTCCTGCAGCGGGATCGCCACGCCGAATTTCTAAGCGTTTTGGCCATTATCGGGGCTACCCTGGAAAAAATGGCCTTAGAGATCCGCAACCAGCAGCGCACCGAGGTCAGAGAGCTGGAAGAACCTTTTTACAGCGGTCAGAAGGGCTCTTCGGCCATGCCCCACAAGCGCAACCCGGTCACCTGCGAGCAGGTCTGCGGCCTGGCCCGCCTGCTCCGGGGCTATGCCGGGACGGCGCTGGAGAATGCGGCTCTCTGGCATGAGCGCGATATATCGCACTCCTCGGTGGAAAGGGTAATCCTGCCCGATGCCACCATCATCACCGATCATATGGTCCTACAGATGGTGCGGGTAATCGGTGAGCTTAAAGTTTACCCTGAACGGATGGCCCGCAACCTGGAGCTGACCGGCGGTTTGATCTATTCCCAGAAAGTGTTGCTGGAGCTGGTTGAAAGCGGAATGTCGCGGGAAGACGCCTACAACCTGGTCCAGGAATGCGCCATGGCCTCCTGGGAGAGCGGACGTTCTTTCAAAGAAGAGCTGGCCGAAAAAGAGGTGGTCCGTTCCCGGCTCGGCTCCGATAAACTGGCCGCCTGTTTCGATCCCGGCTATTACCTGCGGCGGGTAAGCCATGTTTACCGGCGCCTGGGCCTGGAATAGGGCGGGCCGGATAAGCATTTTTCCGGGGCCGTTTAAAAAAAATAATACCCTGAGAGGAAAACTGGAAGATGGAAAAACAGGAATTTATGTATGAAGGCAAAGCAAAAAAAATATACCGGACTGATAATCCGGATCATGTCCTGGTTGAATTTAAAGATGATGCCACCGCTTTTGACGGGGATAAAAAGGGCCACCTGGAGGACAAGGGAGTATTGAATAACCGCCTTTCGGCCCACTTTTTTACCCTGCTCGAAGAACGCGGTATTAACACCCATTACGTGAAAACGATCAGCGACCGGGAGATGCTGGTAAAAGCGCTGGAGATCATCCCGGTTGAAGTTATTGTGCGCAACATTGCCGCCGGCAGCATCTCCAAACGCCTCGGCATTCCAGAAAAAACAGAGTTGAAGAAAACTGTGCTCGAATTTTCTCTGAAAGACGACGAACTGCACGATCCGATGATTAACCATTACCATATTTACGCCCTCGATCTGGCCAAACCTGAAGAAATGGCGGAAATGGAGCGGGTGGCACTCAAGGTCAACGAACTCCTGGTTCCCTACCTGAAAGAAAAAAACATTGTCCTGGTTGACTTTAAGCTTGAATTTGGCCAGCACAAGGGAGAAATAGTGCTGGGCGATGAGATTTCCCCGGACACCTGCCGTTTCTGGGACAGCAGCAGCGGCGAAAAGCTGGACAAGGACCGTTTTCGCCGCGATATGGGCGGAGTGGTGGAGGCCTACCGGGAAGTTCTGCGACGCCTGGAAGGGGGCGAAGGCCCTGCAATGGATGGCGAAAGTTGAAGTCACTTTAAAGAAGGAAGTGCACGACCCGCAGGGAACGGCCGTGGAGAATTCTCTGCGGGCGCTCGGGTTCGACGGTGTGCAGCGGGTGCGGGTGGGTAAATACCTGGAGCTGGTCCTTGAAGCCGAAACCTTCGAGGAAGCCGCCGCCAAAATCGAGGAAATGTCCCGGCGCCTGTTGAGCAACCCGGTCATCGAAGATTATGATTACAGCTTACAGGAGGTTGAATGATGAAATTCGGGGTCATCGTCTTTCCCGGTTCAAACTGCGACCTCGATGCTTACCACCTGGTCCGCGATGTTTTAAAGCGAGATGTTGAATATATCGGCTATGACCGGCGAAAGTTGGGCAATTTTGACGTGGTCATCCTGCCCGGGGGGTTCACCTATGGCGATTACCTGCGGTCGGGGGCCCTGGCGGCCCGGACCCCGGTCATAGAAGCTTTGGCCGGCTTTGCCAATTCGGGCGGCCTGGTTCTGGGCATATGCAACGGGTTCCAGGTTTTGACCGAAGCCGGGTTATTGCCGGGAGCGCTGTGCCGGAACGACAGCCTCCAGTTTCGCTGCCGGCAGGTTTACGTGCGGGTAGAAACCAATACCCTTGCCTTTACGGGCAAAGCCAAAAATGGAGATGTGCTTAAAATGCCCGTGGCCCACGGGGACGGCAGTTATTACGCTCCGCCGGAACTGCTGCGGGACCTGGATGACAACGGGCAGGTGGTTTTCCGCTATGTCGACCGGGACGGCCGGATTTCGGAGGCAGCCAATCCTAACGGCTCCACCGCCAACATTGCCGGGATCGCCAACCGGCGCGGCAATGTAGTCGGACTGATGCCCCACCCCGAAAGGGCAGGGGAAAGGGCGCTCGGGTCGGTGGACGGCCTGGTTTTGTTCCGGTCGCTGATCGGGCATCTTCAGGACCGGGAGGTGGCGGGAAATGGCTGAGCGGGACAGTAAAAATAATGCCGGCAGGCAGGATAAAATCTGGCGCAAACTGGGCCTGAAAGATTTTGAATATGCAATGATTGTCGATCAGCTCGGCCGGGAGCCAAACCCGGTGGAGCTGAATATGTACAGCGTGATGTGGTCCGAACACTGCAGTTACAAACATTCCCGCTCTTCACTGAAATTATTTCCCACCGAGAGCCCGCGCGTGGTCCAGGGCCCCGGCGAAAATGCCGGGGTGGTCGATATCGGGGACGGTTATGCCGCGGTCTTTAAGATTGAAAGCCACAACCACCCTTCGGCCGTGGAGCCCTACCAGGGCGCAGCCACCGGGGTCGGTGGAATTTTGCGAGATATTTATACCATGGGCGCCCAGCCCATTGCCTTTTTAAATTCCCTGCGTTTCGGCCCTCCGGATAACGACCGCGGCCGCTATCTCCTCCGAGGTGTGGTGGCCGGTATCGGCGGCTACGGTAACTGCGTGGGCATCCCCACCGTTGGCGGTGAAGTATATTTTGAACCCTGTTACCGGGGCAACCCGCTGGTTAACGCCATGTGCGTGGGGGTCATGCCCCTGGAGCGCCTGGTGCTGGGGCAGGCCTGCGGAGAGGGCAACCTGGTGGTTTTAGCCGGCGCCCGGACCGGCAGAGATGGTATTCACGGGGTTACCTTCGCCTCCGAGGAGCTTTCCGAGCAATCGGAGAAGGACCGGCCGGCCGTGCAGGTAGGCGATCCTTTCCTGGGCAAGCTGTTAATTGACGCCACCCTGGAAGCGGTGGAGAAAAAGCTGGTGCAGGGGGTGCAGGATCTGGGCGGGGCGGGGTTGACCTGCGCCCTGACCGAGACGGCTTCCCGGGCCGGAACAGGCCTGGAAATCGACCTGGACAAGGTCCCCCTGCGGGAAGAAGGCCTGGAGCCTTTTGAGATCCTGACCTCAGAATCGCAGGAGAGGATGCTTTTTATTGTCGAACCGGAACACCTGAGCGGCCTGGAAGACATTTTCCGGCACTGGCAGCTGCCCCTGACTGTGCTGGGCCGGGTAACGAAGGGGCGGCTGGTAAGGATTTTTTACCGCGGGGAGATCGTGGCCGAGGTGCCGGCAGAAAGCGTGGCCGGCGGTGCGCCGGCTTACGAGCCGGAGGGCAGGGAGCCGGATTACTACCGGGAGCTCAGTTCTTTCGACCCCCTGAGCCTGCCGCCGCTAAAAGATCCGGGCCGGGTCCTGCTGAATCTGCTTTCTTCACCGGACATCGCTTCCAAAGAATGGGTCTGGCAGCAGTACGATTACATGGTCCGCACCTGCACCCTCCAGGGCCCGGGCGGAGATGCTGCGGTTATCAGGCTGCGGGAAAGCGGAAAGGCCCTGGCGGTAGCGGTGGATGGCAGCGGCCGCCTGACCTACCTCGATCCTTACCTGGGCGGGATGCTGGCCGTTGCCGAAGCGACCAGGAATGTTAGCTGCTGCGGGGCGGAGCCGATCGGCATTACCGACTGCCTGAATTTTGGCAACCCCGAAAAACCCGCCGCTTTCTGGCAGTTCAGGCGGGCGGTGGAGGGGATGGCCGAAGCATGCCGGGTCCTGGAAGTGCCGGTGGTAGGAGGGAATGTCAGTTTCTATAACGAAGTGGAAGACGAAGCTATTTATCCCACCCCGGTGGTTGGCGCAGTGGGCCTCCTTGAAGATGCAGGTCGGCACTGCGGCCCCGGTTTTAAAGAAGAGGGCGATGCGATCTGCCTGCTTGGACCGGAGGAGGTATCCCTGGGGGGAAGCCAGTTACTAAAGGTTGTCCACGGCAGGGTGGCCGGAAGGCCGGCCGGAATTGATCTGGGCATGGAAAAAAAGGTGCAGGCACTTTTGTGCCGCCTGGTTGCCCGCGGCCTGGTTTCTTCCGTCCACGACCTTTCCGAGGGCGGCCTGGCCGTAAGCCTGGCCGAAAGCTGCATGGCCGGCGGCAGAGGCGCTGTAATCGAGCTGCCCCTTTCGACCGATCCGGACCTGGCATTATTCGGCGAAGGCCCCTCCCGGGCCATTTTGTCCCTGCCGGAAAAAAACCGGGACCAGGTGATCGAAATGGCTGAAGAAGCCGGAGTGGAGCTCAGGGTAATAGGGCGGGTTGGCGGGGATGCGCTCGATATTTGTTGCGGCGGCGGCCGGTTTTTAAAACTGAGGCTGGACGAAATGAAAAAGGCCTTTGAGGAGGTTTTTTCGTGGATGATGAGCTAATTGGGCCCGGTAAAATCAATGAGTCCTGCGGAGTGTGCGGCGGTTTTGCCGAGAACCAGCCCCTGGCCTTTCTGACCTGCTTTTCCCTTTACGCTCTCCAGCACCGCGGGCAGGAATCGGCCGGTATTGCGGCCGGGCCCGGCGAAGGCCGCAAAATGTGGATGAAAAAGGGGCTGGGCCTGGTATCTGATGTTTTTCCGGATAGCGCCGATTTAAAAGGTATTGTCTGCCGCCTGGCCGTGGGTCATGTGCGCTATTCTTACGGCGAGGGCGGGCGCAGCCCCGAAAATAGCCAGCCGCTAAAGCTGCGCTACCGGCACGGGGAACTGGCCGTGATCCATAACGGGCACCTGCTCAACTCTGCCGAACTGCGAATGGA